>Ga0131853_10000390_pt1 | contig 80569 bp, 72 predicted proteins | sample TergutLab28metaG_FD_92764 | JGI IMG/M metagenome (GOLD analysis project Ga0131853, IMG submission 92764) | Labiotermes labralis P1 segment gut microbial communities from Petit-Saut dam, French Guiana - Lab288 P1 (version 2) (version 2) | ecosystem: Host-associated > Arthropoda: Insects >...
GGCCAACAAGGGCGACATGTTACAAGTCTCGCCTTAATAGTCAATTCAAGCACACGCTTAGTAACAGGTGGAACTCTAACTTTTGATGATGGTACAACTTCCCCAATCACGATAAATGTAACAAATCAACCAGGCGGAAATCAACAGTAACTAATTATTTTTTCATTAAAAATAATAAGGAACGTCTAAATTTACGCAAAATCGCAGCAGAAGTTGGAAACCTATAATAAATGCTGTGGGTGATTAATTGGATAATCACTGTCACAGCATTTTTACAATTATCACTAACCTGAGCCTACTGTACCAGTAGAGCCCGACTGCTTTTATGAATTATCCTTTTTTCACATAGCAAAGGAAACTAATGGAAACGAATCTTTAGACTTAGACGATGTTTCCTTTGCTGGTCGATAATTTTTCCTAAGTCAATTCCTGCTTCGTCCTATTTTGATGCTAAAAACTTTCTATTGATTTCGATAGCAGCTGCTTGTGGCTTATAAGCAGCTGCTTGCTCATTATATTTTTTTGCACTTTCAAAGTCCCCTAACTGGCAACAACAAACGCAGCTTTCTATATTAGGAATATACCCCCAATAGTCACATAAAACAAATCCTATTGAGTCCGGACTTCCTAAATTAGCTGCCAAACGAAACCATTTCAATGCTGTCTGATATGCTTTTATTTTTTTATAATAATAACCAATCTCCGTACAAACCTCAGCACGAGGTGCATCAAAAGAAAAGCTTTTGATCAAAATTGGCAATACCTTCTCTTGATCTCCCAGCACGTTGTAGCAAATAGACAGGCTATAGCATGTTGCAATATTATCCTCTACCCATCCTTGACCAGAGTCTAGAAATTTTTCAAAATAGTAAGTTGCCTTAGCCCATTGCCCATGATCCTTTAGTTCCCGTGCAAAATAATACTGCTGCCGTGGCGTAAGTGTTTTTCCGCTCGCTTCTAAGTTATTGTAAATATCAAGATTGCGACTAGACGTGCTTTCGTTTTCATCTGCAATTTTTTTATGATGAATTTCAATATCACTGTAAAAAATATTACCAATAAGCGAAATACACTCATGTACAGGATCTTGCCAAGTGTATTGCTTCTCACACTTAGTCAAACGTTCACGTGTACTGGAATGAACCGGATTTCCATTTTCATCAAAGTGCGTTATATATTTCATCGTCACAATATCCACTTTTGGATCAAGTGTTTTTTTCAATTCTAAAAGCTTCTCCAATGCCTCTGCCGGCAGCACATCATCTGCATCTAACCACATTTGATAGTTTGTTCATAAAATGCAGAAATCATATTATATTTATATATAACAGTTTACAGTATGTTGGAGGGTAACAGTGGAGATTCAATCAAATATTAAGAAAGTAGCGATTTACTCTAGAAAGAGTAGACCTGATGAGACAGATGAGGTCTTGCAAAGGCAATTACAAGTACTAATTGATATGGCTGAGCAAAACAAATGGGAATGGGATGTCTTTCAAGAGATTGGAAGTTCTATGAGCATCAATGAAAAAGATAGACCCGAACTAAATAAACTCCTGAATAAAATCCAATCGTATGAGTATGATGGTGTCCTAGTTACGGATGCTGATAGAATTAGTCGCGATATTGGACATATGGATCATATCAAGAAAATTCTTGAAAGCTATGGTGTGAAGCTGATAACGACGACTAAAGTTTATGACTACAATAAGCAAGAAGATGTTTTGATGTCTGATATGATGGCGATTGTTGCTAAGCAAGAATATATGAATACAAAAAAAAGGCTTATTAGAGGGCGTAGAACTGCTGCTAAGCAAGGAAGATGGCAAGGTAGGGTACCGATGGGCTATAAAAAAGAGCAAGGCATCTTAGTTGTTGATGAGGAAACAAAGCCTATTATTACGAGAATATACAAGCTGTATTTACAAGATGGTTTGTCATCGAATGAGATTTCCCGCAAGTTAGAGATTGAGGGAGTTAGAGCACCAACAGGAGCCATTATATCTCCTGAATGGATAGGTGCAATTTTACGCCAAGAGGCTTATAAAGGAGTATCGATGTTTGGCAGAACAAAGCAATCTAAAACAGAAAAAACAGCCGCTGGTAATCCAAAGCTAATTCTAGCAGATGAAGAAGAACAAATTAGAGTAGAGAATGCCCATGAAGCAATTATATCGCCTGAAGACTGGGATAAGGTAGCGAGTATTAGGGCGAAAAGGAATAGTAATCCTATCGCAAGTAGGATTGGAAAGAACCCTTTTTCTTCTTTGATTTCATGTACAGTTTGTGGTAGAAAGCATTCATTCCAAAGGGAGAAGAATGGAAAAATAAGAGTGCAGGGCTGTCAAACTAGAAATTACCATGAGGGTGAAACTTCCTATACTTTATGTCCAAACCAAGGAATATATTTATCCGAGTTTGAAAAAGGTTTTTATGTTGAGTTAGCAAAGTTTACAAGTCAATTAGAGGATAATCTGGAAGTAATTAAGGCCAATGTTAATGAGGAGAATACGAAGAGTCTTGCTGATGAGGTGGCATCTCTCAATAAAAGTACAAAAGCGGTAGAATCTAGGATTAAGAAAATTCAAGAAGCATTTGTGCTAGGAATCATGGACAGTCAAGAAGCACAACAAGAGATTAAGAAATATAAAGGGGAGAAGTCAGAGTTAGAAAAGCAGTTAGAAATAATGAGCCATACAACACAAGAGGATAGGACTACAAAGTTAGAGAATCTTATTTTAAGGCTCAAAGAACTTTTAAAAGGAACGAGCAGCATGCCTGCCAAAGATATCAACGACTTATTTAAAACGTATATAGAAAAAATAGAGTATAGCCGTGTCGCTAAGGTGAAGAGAGAGCGTAACGTGCCTATTACAATCCAAATTCATTATAAGCATGCCATATAATGCTAATTTAAAAACTTTTCATTTGTGTGGTGAAGCGAGAAAGACGTTTTATTTTGTATGCCTGCCATATCAGAAAAGGGTGTGAACAATAATCACACCCTTAGCTACTCTAAAAAATAAAATTAAAAAGATATCTACTCAAGGTTTGGAGACTAAATGTTTATCAATTAATGCTTGAACATATTGCAAATCATAGTCTAGACCAATCAATTTTAAAGTATCGAGTAGTGATTGCAAGTAATCCATATTAAATTTTTTGTGCTTTAATTTATGAAAAGCAATTTGCTGAATGATTTTTGCATAAATCAAGTGATTCGTAGAAGCGTATTCTTCAAGCTCCAGCGCATGTTTTAAAGCTTTTGAGACATACTTAGGGTAGTCAAGTAAGTAAATTGATAGATTAGTTAATAGCTCGCAAACAATTTCTGTATTGTGGTATAGCAAAGGGTTTTCTTCAATAGATTGTAAAGCTTTGTTTCCATATTCAAGTGCTTTATCTACGGTACATATAGGTAAGCAACGAAGTGCGAGCTGAACTTCATAACAATACCATATCTCGGCTTCAAATAAATATTCCTGAACAGGTTCTAGATGCTCTCTGGCAATATTTATATCTTCTACACTCGCCACTATAGCAAGTGCAAGTGACTTCGTATGATTAAAGTAGCAGCCACCGTATTGGCGATGATAGTCTTTGGCAAACTGAGCGATTTGCTTCAAATCTTCAAGCTGGTGATGCTTCAATGCTTTATTTAGTTGCCCTTCAATTTCAATTTTTGAGCGAGCATACGCATAATCAGTTAAAAGCATAAATTCATTAGAATTCGTATTTAACCTTGTTAATATTTTGAGCAATTTGTCCGATGACAACATTGTTTCACTGCATTCAAACTTATGTAACTGAGATTTAGAGCAAATATCATGGTAAAAGCGGTTTCTTTTATAACCTTTTCCACTTCTCAATCGTTTAAGTGCAGGCCCTATTTTCTTTCTCATAAAATCTACCTCTTTCTTCCCTATAAAATAGTATCATATATGAAACATTTTTACCAAATAGTTTCATATATGAATACTTTTAACACAATAGATTTTTTGCATGTTACAATCCTAATTATGGGGGAAATATAAGAGAAAATGAAAAAAGGAGAGAATCAACATGACATAAAAAAATGCCAATGTGTAACATAATCAATAAATTCAAAATCAAATTAATGCTGACAAGAATGAATTATCCAGTTCATAGAATCAACTTACTGGATCGTCAAAAAAGAAAGAATTACTTGAAGTTAGTGGAATGTTATCATACCTAATTATTTAAAAGGCTATATAAAAGCTAAACAAGAAGAAAAGGGGATTTTAATAAAATGCAAAGAATTAAGAAACGCGGAGGGTACTGGGTTAAGATTTTGCTCATTGTGATGCTATCCATGACCAGTACGCTAGCTTATTTTTCTGATGAGAAAGTAGTAACGGCTGAATCGCCTGAATTACCTGAATCTAAAGTAATCATTAAAAAGATGGTAGAGGCTTATAACAAAAAGACAAGAACCCTTAATTTCCCACCAATGAACCCTAATTGGAGAGCGGATCAAACAACGGTTATGTCACATCCTTTAATTGTGACACTTTCAGATAACAGGCGTGAAGTTTTAGGCGTTTTTACTGCAGGCTTGGCGAATCCTAGTGCTCAACTTGATGTTCGATTAATGTCTGGTAGTAATGTACTAGGACAATATAAACCACTACTTAGTAATCTTCTACGATACCCAGGCTATGATCAATTTAGTACGGAATTTTGGGAAGCGACGCTGGATATGTCATTGAGTAATAGCTATAATTGGCAAATTCAAGATGCATTTATAGACTATGAACCAGGCGTGAAGTATCACTATAACCTTACAGCTGAAGTAGCAGGGCAAAGTCCGTTCTATGCAGATGGTGAATCATTCTTAATCCATGAAGCGAAGCAAGGAGAAACGATAGCTAGTATAGCAGAGTACTATCATGTAAGAGCGGAGACGATTTTAAAAGATAATCTTTTCGATTGGGATCCATATCTGTTGGGAGGCACTCAGTTATTTATTCGGAATCCAGAAATAGCAAAAGCAACTGGAATAACACTGAATAAAACGACAACAGCATTAAAAGTCGGAGATTCAGAAAAGTTAACCGCTACAATTACGCCAAGTAACGCGAATAACAAAAAAGTTAGATGGTCATCAAGTAATAGTAATGTAGCGACAGTGGAAGGCGCTGGGCTAATTACAGCAGTAGGAAAAGGTACAGTCACTATAACAGCAACACTCGATCAAGATCCGACAAAAAAAGTGACTTGTACAATTACTGTGACAGGAAATGAAGAACGGCGTTTTAACGGAATACCGGGTGGTTATGCACCGACAGGGAACTATTCGCAGGATTTCACCGATATGACAGTTCCATCGGTATTAGGCGATATACCATTTTCACGCACATACAATTCATTTGAAAGTGCGACCGATTCTATTGTAGGTAAAGGTTTTCACTTCAATTATTCGATGCGTATAATAGACGGTCCGACTGCGTATGTTGTCATGCCGGATAGCTCATGGTGGCGCTTTACGAAGAGTGAAGAAGAAGTTTATATTGAAGAAGACGATGAAACGTATACTGCTGTAGCTTATACTGCTGTAGATAATCGAGGTAAACTAGAGTGGGATGCTGAGAATTCTTTCACCCCATACACATTAACAACATTAGACCAAATGCGATATGGTTTCTCGTTCAAGGGCTATTTAGTTTATGTAGAAGATTTCAAAGGTAACCGTATCAATGTGACAACCGATTCAGCGGGTAAAATAACTAGCATGAGCGACCTATCGGGTTTATCTATCAGTTTTACTTATAGTGGTAATTTGTTAACACAAATTAAAGACAATGTATCGAGCCGAACGGTTCAGTATACGTATGAGACGGTGTCTAACGATAGCTATCTTAAAACAGTGATAGATTCTGGTGACAATGAAACGACTTATGATTATGATAACGGTTTACTTGCCAAAGTGACAGAAGGTGAGTTAGTGAAAGCTGTCATGACTTATGAAAGTGCTGTTGCAAATGCGGGATTGATTAAAACGATCACTTATAACGAAAAAGAAACAAGCACTTATGATTACTCAGCGAAATCATCACGACAAGTTAAAATCACCGATAGTAGCGCAGATACGGTAATCAATTATAATGCAGCCTCTGCGATTACAAAAACAACAGTGTACCCTAAGGGCAAGACAACAATTTCAGCTTTAACTGAAAATAAGGTCAATGCTTTTCATGAAGTGACTTCAACAAAAGATGTTTTAGGTAATGTAACTACTTATACGTACGATGCAAGAGGATACAATACAAGTATTACTTATCCTGATGGCTCTAGTGAACAGTTCACTTATGATGACGTAGGCAATAAAAGAACGCATACAGACAAAATGGGCGTTACAACAACCTATGGTTATGATAGGTTCAGTAATCTGATTGCCGAGAACCGTTTGTTGAATGGTGTTAATCTTGTGATCAATCAATATGAGTACCATATGAACAGCACCTATCCGATCAAAGGTCTTTTGAAAAAAGAGACTAGTACGCTAGGGAATACTATTAACTTTACAGAATATACTTATTCTTTCACACCAAATAACGTAGTAGCGAAAACGGTTACAACGACGAAGCGAGTTAATAGTGTTAACAAGTCAACAGTCATTGAATACGATAAGGCGGGACGTGTAACAAAAGAAACTACACCGACTGGGATTCAGACTGTTCATGTGTATAACCCAACAACAGAGTTGTTAATACGTACAGAAGTTTGGGATAATAATGAGCAACGTCAAACAACAGCGTATGAGTATAGCGAGCAAGGAGAAGTGACAAGAGAAACCGATACATTTTATGACGGTTCTCCATCAGGTATAACGAAACATGAATATGATAAAAAAACGGGTGAACTGTTCAAAACAATCGCACCGGATGGCACGATTACAGAATACACTTATGATGTTCAAAAGAGTACAGATACAGAAGTTGAAAAAGCAAGCGATGGCACACCTTTAATGACAAGTACAACTGAATATGATGAATTAGGTCGTGAGATTGAAGAAACAACAGAAGACAACACTAATGTTGTACCAACTGAAACAACGACCACGGTTTATTCTTATGATATAGGTAAAAAGGTCAATATCACAACTGTGATAGATGAGCTTGGTGGTGTTACTGTTACGGAAACCGGGTGGGATGGACGTGTTTTAAAACAGACGAACCCAAGTGGACTTGTTCAAATTAACACTTATAACGAGGCAGGACAGGTTACACGTGAAGAACATCAAGATGCTAACGGCAAAGTATTAAAGTGGACGGAGTATACCTATGACGATTGGGGTCGTGTAAGCAAACAGACAAATGCCTTTGATTCTGTGGATGCATCGGGATATGCTGAAACATTATCTACTTATGACATAGCTGGTAATGTACTGACTAGTTTAGTTAAGACTGAAAAAGATAAATATGTCAAAATAGAAAATGTCTATGATGCATGGGGTCAAAAGATTCGCTCAACCGAATATGAAGGTTTCTTTACAGCAACTGGAACTGCGATTGGTAGTAGTATACCTCGTTATACACAAATCTTGTATGATTGGGATGGTCAAGTGTTAGCAGAAGCGACAGGGCTAACTAGTATCTTGAGTGCTAGCACGTTACAAAACGTCTATAACAGCACATCTGTCAGTGGGTATTTTATTACAAAAAACAAATACAACAATTTCAGACAGCTGACCTTAAAAACAGATGCATTAGGGAAAGATGAAAGCTACGAATATGATCATGCCGGGAGAACTAAAAAAACGATAGACCGAAACGGTGTTGCACATGAGGTCAAATATGATGCCGCTGGTCGCAAAACAGAAGAGAAGAGTACAGATGGAAATAGCGTAGTCAACAAAACGTATCAATACGACAGCGCCGGGAACTTATCGAAACAAACTGAAGGTGCGACAGTAATTGAATATGAGTATGATGGTACAGGTAATGTGATTAAAGAGACTTCTGGGGATGTTGTCAAAACATTTAGTGAAGCTAAGACAGCAGATGAAGGTAGATCTACTGAGAGCATTATCACAGATAAGGGAGTTCAGAAGCAGAAGGTTAAGAAGTTGTACAACAGTAAGGGTCAATTGACCGCAGTATACGATAATGAGACACTAAGAGCGAGTTACACGTATGATATTTTGGACCAGTTGATCAAGACAACATATGGCAATGGGACAAGCGAAGAAAGCAAATACAACCCAGCAGGATTAGTCATGTCGGTCATCAACAAGAAGGGTACAGACATCATTTCGCAAAATGATTATACGTATCATTACAATGGCAATCAGCGAACGAAAACTGACAGTAGTGGTGTTACGACTTACACCTATGACGGACGAGGGCAGTTAGTTAAGTCATCCAGTGCGAAAATCGTACAAGATTACACGCATGATAGTAACGGCAACCGTTTGACAATGAAGTCAGATCGTGTTACAACCGCATACACTTACGATAAAAACGACCGTCTACTCACGGAGAAGGAAGGAACGCTAGAGACTGTCACCTATTCTTACGATGATAACGGTAACATGTTAGGAAAGACAGGTGGAGTAGAACAAACTTTCGATCTACTTAACCGTATGATAAGTTACAAGAGCGGTGCAGACGTAACAACTACGTATACGTACCATCCTAACGATATGCGTCAGAGTAAGAAGGTTGGGAATGCAATGCCAACTACTCACGTATGGTTGGGTGATGATATAGCCCTTGATGTCACTGGTGATAATACAGTGAGTTATATTCATGGAGAAAAGCTGATCACTTCCACATATGGTTGGTATTTGTATAATGCACATGGGGATGTTACTACCCTGACTGATGTAAACGGGGATGTCACTAGAAACTATGAATATGATGCGTTTGGTAATCAACAGACGTTAAGTGCTAACGGCGCTGATAATAACCCTTACCGTTATTCTGGTGAGTATTACGATATCGAGAGCGGGTATACGTATCTGAGGGCAAGGTATTATGACCCAAGTATCGGACGGTTTGTAAGCGAAGACCCAGCATTTGATGGAGATAACTGGTATATTTACTGTGGTAATGATCCGGTCAATTACATTGACCCAAGTGGATGTATATTCAAATATGTTAAAAGTGGCAGTAAATATACCGTTTCCGGCACTTTTGAAAAATATCCCAAATGGAGTACATCTACTTGGAGCGGTAAGACCTCATATGCAAATTGTTATGCATATGCACTTAACATATATGGAAATACAAAAAATCATAAATTACAACCCGGCGATCTCAGCGGTAAACATTGGAATAGTTATTCTGGCGCTATAGGGCAAAAACTTATTACGGCTTTCCGAGCAGATTTGAAAAAGATGAGCCAAGATTTGAAGTATAAAACAAACCAGTATTTACAATCGTGGGACCAAAATTATGCTGGACCGGTAAATGGTGCTGGCTATGATGTGGCACTTGTTTATGGATATGGCACAAAGGGTGATTTTGATTATCATTGGTATCGGAAGGATAGCAATGGCAAATGGTCACACAAGAGAGGGTTAACCGCCATCACAAATGTGGATGCTAGCGGAAAGACTATAACTAATCCCAAAACTTGCAATCGAGACTATCGTAAGAGTGGTGGTGTTAATTACAACACTTTCGTAGGGATTTATAGAATTTATCGTAATAGCGTCTGGTAAAAAGTGAAATCGTGTTAAGGGAGATATTTCAAAATGAAACGGCTAATTTTATTAGGGTTAATAACAATATTGTTTTTTTCAGGATGTGTCAATCAAGAGCTCAAAGGAGGAGATGCAATGACGAATACTGACGATATAAGCTATAGTGATGGGATTATTGCACCAATGAGTGCAGAAGAATTAATCCAAAAATTGTCCAAATTAAATAAAAATACGACAATGGCAGATGCAATCAAGATTTTCGGCAAAGAGCCCCGTATGGTAATTGAAGCAGACAGTGATATTTGGGAATATTTCAGCGGAGATATAACTATTAGTTTATCAGGGATTAATTCATTTGACGGTATATTATACCAAGCGATACTATCATATGGCGACTCAGGTATTACGATAGATCTGCAAACTACTGATGAAAGCAAATAGGATTAGTTGTCCCCTGTAGATGGCAAAAACTCAATCCGAGAGGAAAAAGGATAAAAAAGTAAAAAATGAGTTTAGAATCGAAAAAATTCTAAGCTCATTAAACATATGAAGATGGAAAGGATGCTTCGCGGCCTCTTGAAAAAGATGGACAAGAAGATGAACTATTAGAAAGTTTTGAGATCAAGCTGATCAGCTGGGAACATGCTCCACCGATTGAGAACACATTTAAATAAAACAAAATAAGAAGATGAGCTTGGTTGCACCCTGTAAGCATCAAAAAATAAATACAGAGGGAAAGGAGGCGATCGATATGAAAAAAATGATAATACTATTTATGATCATGTCTCATTTCCTCTATGGGTGCAAGAGTGTTTCTGATAACAACAATGAAGATATAATGTATTTTTTCAGAAATGATTCAATACATTCCTTTTCTGACGGAAAGTTTGAAAAAATTATTGAATGCAAAGACAATTTTAAAGATGGATTTGTACCACATGGATATTTTATTTATCAAGACTGGTTGTATTATCAAAAGCTAATTCCAAATGATTATCTTCGTGGTGATGTTTTTCTTTTTAGGCAGAATATTGAAAATGGTGCTGTGGAGCAAATTATAGAGAAAAATATACGGGCATACACCTTCGCAGATGAATATATCTACTATATCCAAGACGATATGTTAAAAAGAGTAGATTTAAATGGAGATAATGGAAAAGAATATAATAATATAAAAGATGGAAAACGAAATTATTATGATCTATTCAGTTATAAGGACGCTATTATCTTACAGGCTACTGAAGGTGGTTATTTCAAAGTCAATAAAGAAAACGATGAAATAGAGCAGATTATAAAGAAAGATTATTATACAACTACTATGTATGATAATAAAGGTTATGCTTTCAGTTATTCATACGATGAAAATACAAACATTGGAAGCAATTACGTAATAGAGTTAGACTTTCAAACGGGAGGGGAAAAAATACTCTATCAAGAAGATGAGATTGAAGACCCAGAGAAAAACACCAATGAAACACCCTATTATAATGAAACTGGCCCAATGATTGCAAAGGATGGTGTTCTTTATTTTTCGAGAAACAAAGGGACATATTCTATATCGTTGCAAACAAACGAAGTGCAAAAGTTGTCGGATTTTTCTTGTTTATATATTGAAAAGATAATGGATAACAAAATATATTGTTATTTTCCAACGGAGTCCGATTTTTTGACCCCCGGATTAGAGCCTGATAAGTATAAATTAATTTCTTTAGATATTGAAACAGGTGAAATCGAAGAACATCTCTTTCCGGAGGATTAACAAGTTCCAATCATGATGGGAAGCAACTCAAATTGAACGCACGTTAGAAAAATTATAATAGGAACGTAATCTAAAGCCAACACTTTTCATAGCGTTGGCTTTAGACAGCGTGAAAGGAATGGATATAAAAATGAAGATTTCCTTTATACTTTTTTTAATCACCATCATGGTGCTTATTGTTTTTATTCCTGTTTTAATTGGAACGTATGTCTATAAAGATGCAAAATCCCGTAATATGGATGCATTTTTATGGACACTTGTATCAATACTTATGCCAGGCTTTTTAGGATTGATTATTTACTTGATCATCCGCACCAACTCTACGACACAAGGCTCTTCCAACAGTGAGGAGACGATTGTAAAAAACAGAAATTTGGCGCTGGTAATCATGGCTGTAGCTGTTGCTTTGATTTTATCTCTAATCATTGGCATGGGCGGACTTATGTATTTGGTAACAGCTGGTGAAACCAGCTGGGACGCATCTCAAAGCCAAATTAATCTTGAAGAAGAAAGTTATTTACCAGATGATGTTGTTAGCTGGGTAAACCAATGTGATACGAGAGGGAAAGGTGTTTATGTATTAAAGTTATCATCTGAAAAGGCAAGCCAAATAAAATTTCTTTCGAGTAACTCAGATGATGAAGCAACAGACTTATATTTCTTTTATCTCAATCAATATAAAGGTTCAAATCAAGAAAAGATCTTTGTAGGAGGTCCGAAGGTCGAAGAGAATATTTTGACGATTTCATACGAAATTGTGAATGGAGCAAGAGAAGAAAGTATCGACTATGAATTGTCCGCTATTAGAATCTACGGTGGTCAAATAGATGATTTGAAATTTATTGTTGATGGAGAGGAAGTGGAGTTTTCTGTAAGCGAACTGAAGTAGCTCTAAAAATTCTGAGGAGAGTTTCGCATTTTTTAAATACCTTATGATAAAAACCATCCAGGAAGAAAAAGGTGATTTTATGATTTTGAAAAGTAAGAAAATTATTTTCTTGACAATAATGTTTTCTATTGGATTATTGATTTTTTTAATCATTTACAATTACAATAAACCGATAAAAGTAGGCGAGTTCTCAATATCAGATTACAAAGAAATGATGGAAGAATTCGGTACAAATGAATATCTTGAAAGCATTGATCTACTTGGGGAAATAAAGGATGAAGATGTAGCCCTAAAAAAAGCAGAGAGCGTATGGGTAGAATGGTATGGTAAAGAGGTCGAAGAGAAAAAGCCTTATATTGTATCGTATGATGAATCAGCAAGTATATGGTTAGTTGAGGGATCTTTACCACGTAACATGGCTGGCGGAGTACCCTATATTCTAATTAGGAAATCAGATGGCAAGGTTCTAGCTATTTGGCATGATAAATAGTACACTTTCTTGGGACTGGATCTGTTAAGAAATTAAGCCTGTGGAGTTCAAAAAGCCGACCCGAGATAAAAAAGTTTAATCTTCAAAGATGAAGAAGCTTTGAGAAAGAAATGGCGATTATGGAAATGATGGTTATTCCACTTTTATAGGCTACTATTATGTGAAAAAATAAGGAGGATATAATTGTTGTGAAAAATTATAACAAGCGAGTAATAATTATTTTTAGTTTTATGTTCGCCTTATCTTTGGGAGGAGTTATTTTCACATTGTTTTTAATGAATGATAATAAGCATGATGAGGAGAATATAATCCCTTCTACTTTTACGGAGTTATCCGAAGGAGAAGAGGTGGTTTTATCCCCGGAAGGAAATTATTACATTTCCCCTGACAGTCCATCAAAAGAAGAAACGTGTTATGTCATTGAAGATTTTTACCCTATTAGGGAAAGGAAAACTTTTACACAGGTGTATGATATACTAGGAGGAAGAAAAGCAAATAAACTTACACAGACTTCCGGGGTATCTCCTAAGAGCGTATATGAGTTGATTGATGGCGGAGAAGTTTTCATTGCTTATTACGAGGATAAGGTAATTGGAATGTGGTATTCCGAATCGGGAGACGACGTTGAGGGGATTAGTTTATTAAATTTAGATACGGACAAGTGGCCTAGAAAATTCTAAAACAAATCCGAACCTGTCGAGCAGTCGGCAGGTTCGTCACATTTCGGAACGTGTGGGCTGTACGGATACATGATAAGGATGACTTGCTATCGGACGAAGGAGACATCATCGGAAAAAATCAATAAGAGTGTTTATCGGGGATTAATTCGTTTGACGGCATATTATACCAAGTAATACTATCATCTGGCGACTCAGATATTACGATAGATCTGCAAACTACTGATGAAAGCCAATATGATTAGTCGTCCCCTGAAGGTGGCAAAAACTAAATCCGAGAGGAAAAAAGGATACATGGAATGACAGCAACAAACACTTGATTATTAAAATAAAGCATCGCTTTACAAGGCGGTGCTTTTTGTTTAGAATAGTTTAACTTCGGGACATTTGGACCCGAAGCGGTAGAACATAAAAACATCGGACAGATTTATCGATATTTTTATTATCACAAACCATCCAGTTGTAAACATTTTAATTAGAGACTTGTTTTTTGCCCTCAAAGTGAGGTAGGTATATTCCGAGCGGCGTGTTCAAAAACTATGTGAAGATAACCGAATCCTCGGCGTAATACGATTCAGTCGTGTATGGGTTATTCCGAAAGATACGGAGAAGCCTGCGGATGCCAGACAGAAAGCTCTTAACGTTAGATTAACAAATAAAATGATAAAATAGTTTGGATGGAGGTGTCGATATGCGTTTATTGATTATTGAAGATGACAAGGCGCTTGCGCTTGTTATGCGTGAAGGCTTGGAAAAGCGCGGCTTTTCTATTGATATATCCAATACTGCTCTTGACGGAGGGGAAAAGGCTGTTGTAAACAGTTATGACGCTATTTTATTAGACCTGAATCTCCCCGACAGAGATGGCTTGGAGCTTTTAACGTTTTTACGAGAGGAAAAGCTGGAAATTCCGATTGTCATCATTACCGCCCGTGATGAGATTTCGGAACGCGCTTACGGACTTAACAGCGGTGCGGATGATTATGTCACAAAGCCTTTTGATTTTGTAGAACTGGAAGCCCGCATTCGGGCTGTAATTCGCCGTTCTTACGGGCGAACCAAAAACGAAATCATTATCGGGAGAATAAAAATCAATCCACATACACGAAAGACTTGTGTTGACGGGCTGGAAATAACGCTTTCGGCAAAGGAGTTTGACATTCTTGAATATATAGCAAGCCGACACCCTGACGTTGTGTCCGGTGAGGATATTGTTGAACACGTTTACGATGAGTTTTTTGACCCGCTTTCTTCTGTTCTGCGTGTTCATATCGCTAATTTACGAAAAAAACTGACTGCTGTAAGCGGCGATGGCTTGCTTATTACTATAAAAGGAAAGGGATATCAGCTATGTGGAAACGATTCAGAGGATTAAACGGAACCTTGTTCCTGTTTTCAATAACAGTTACCTCCGTCTTAATTTTAGCGTTTATCCTGTACATCAAATTTGTGCCAATTCCTCAAACAGACCTGCCAAATTATTTGGCTGTTTTGAATAATGATTTTGTAATGACATCACTTAACAAAGGATCGTCAGAGATACCAATCAGCACTATCAGCAATATTTTTTCAAAGGAACAGATTAACGATTTATATCTATCCTCAATGATTGAAAACCTGCCGTTTTTACTGATTTTTATTGTCAGCTTCTTTGTTATTAGCGCAGTTATCCTTTCAAAAATATTACAAAGTCAAAAAGAAGCGCAGATTGCTCTGCTTGCAAAACAGTTGTCCCCGATTGACGACAGCGGCAAAAATGTATTTGACCATTCCGCAATAGAGAAAGCATATTCCGATATAAAAAATCGGTTGAATGCCAACGCGCTTGATTATACCCGTCTTTCCTCATATGTAACGCACGAGCAGAAAAATATGCTGTCGCTTCTGCGCGCCAAGCTCCAGTTGTCCGGGAATAAGGAATTGATGTGTGATGTGGATAAGGTTGTCGATAGCCTGGATGACATTTTAACACTCAGCGCGTCGGCAAAAAGCTCCGAAATGGAAATCATTGATGTTGCGCTTGTTTGTGCAGATGTTTGCGATGAATATAAAAAAATATATCCGCAGATTGTCTTTGATTTTGATGACACAGCCAACAATCATATCGCCGGAAGAGCGTTATGGATAAATCGCGCGTTGTCCAACTTGATAAATAACGCCATAAAACACGCTGACGGAGAAATTAGGGTTTCGGTTTCAAACGAGAACGGAAGCGTTATTATTTCGGTATCCGATGAAGGTGGCGGCGTTGATGAAGATGAGCTTGACAAGCTGTTCGATTTTCGCCATAGAATCGGACAACTGAAAAAAGACGGCTACGGTATAGGGTTAAGTCTTGTCCGTCACGTTTGCGATATTTGCGGCGGATTATGCCTTGCGGAAAACCGTCCGGCAAAAGGAACTGTTTTCTATATGGCTTTTCCTGAAGCCTTAACGTTACATTAACATTGGATTTGTTATCATGTGGTTGTCGCCAAGGAAAACTATTTGATAGAGCTTGTCAGAAGAATAGGCCAGCGGCATAAATTGATGACACAGGAGGATTATTCCATGTACATTTTATTAAATGCAATAAAAAACATCGGGCGAAACAAGGGACGAAATATTCTAATCGGAGGTATTATTTTTATCCTCATAGCGGTTTCAATCATTTCACTGAGCATTAATAATACAACTGCCGGAATCATTGATGACTATAAGACACGTTTCGGTAGCGAGGTCACAATCGGTCTGGACATGACAAAAATCAGGGCGGGAGCTAATACTTCCGGATTGAGTGATTTCAAGGCCCCACCGCCAATCACACCGCAGCAATATAAGAAATTCGCGGAATCAAAATATCTGAAAGAATATTCCTTGGCTGGTACAGTTGCTATTGGCAGCGATGAATTAAAGGCTGTTGGCGAGGAATCAAACACCGGCCCCGGAAGCATATTTAGCGGAGGTTCCTCAGAAGATTTTGTTATGCCGAAATTCTCTCTCATCGCAAACGAGCTTGGCGATTTTAAGGACGGTTTCAGAAAGCTGCTTGACGATGGCAGAATGCCCGAAAACGAGGGCGAATGTATTATCAGCTCGGTTCTCGCTGAACTGAACGGCTTGAAAAAAGGCGATAAAATCAATGTAACAGCATCAACTACATTTTTTGGAGAAAACGGAAAACAGGAAACGAAAACCGTAGAAACCGAATTGACGATTACCGGGATATATTTTGACGCTACCGAAGAATATGAAGGCGCGGTCAAAATGCCATTCGCTAACCGTCGCAACGAAATACTGACAACAATGGATACGCTGGGAAAAGACTTTGAAGGAGTCATCGCCCTCACGGCTAAGTATTACCTTAAAGACCCGTCTATGCTTAAAGATTTTGATGCAGAACTTCGCGCTCTCGGTCTTGATGATTTTTACAAGGTCGATACCGATGAAGCCGGATACCAAAAGGTTGTCGGACCGGTGGAAGGTCTGAAAAAGGTTTCATTAACATTTTTGATAATCGTTTTAGCGTTTGGCGCGGTCATTTTAATATTGCTTTCTTCTATTGCCGTCAGAGAACGGAAATATGAAATTGGTGTTTTACGAGCAATGGGTATGAAAAAACATAAGGTTGCGCTTGGCTTTTGGAGTGAAATGTTAATCATAACCGCCATTTGCCTATGCTTTGGATTCGGAGTGGGAGCTATGGCAGCGCAGCCCGTCAGCAATACACTTCTTTCGGGGCAGGTTGAAAGCGCAAAGGCTGCCGAACAGCAAGATTCTCAGCAGGGCGGCGATAGAGTTATTATGTATGGCAGCGGCAGTACTTTGGGCGGCGGCAATGAGCTTACACCCTTGGAAGATGTGAATGTGTCCATAGGATATAAAACCATACTGGAAATTGCCGGCATTGCCCTGCTACTTGCTTCGCTTGCTTCCGTTGTCGCTATCGGCAAGGTTACAAGATACGAGCCCATCAAAATCTTGATGGAACGAAATTAGGAGGTAACATGATGAGTATATTAGCATTACAAAATGTGACCTATCAATATGAAGGCGCTAAGAAAAATGTTCTGAAAGGCATTAGTGTCGAATTTTCAAGCGGAAATCTCTATACCATTGTCGGCAAATCGGGCGCAGGAAAATCCACGCTATTATCGCTTATATCAGGATTGGATGTATCGACAGGCGGAACAATTACCTATAATGAGCAAAATCTGAACGATATTGACCGTGACGATTACCGCTCAAAAAATATCGGCGTGATTTTTCAAAGTTTCAACCTTCTGACGAACGCTACGGCGATAGAAAATATTATGCTATCCATCAGCATAAGCGGAAGAAAGGTAAAAGATAAAAAAGAATATGCCTACACCTTGCTTGAAAAGGTTGGCATAGATCGTGAAATGGCAAGAAGAAAGGTCTTAAAGCTGTCCGGCGGCGAACAGCAGCGCGTCGGAATTGCCCGCGCGTTATCCCATGACCCCGATATTATCATTGCCGATGAACCTACGGGGAATCTTGACAACGATACTGAAACAGCAATATTGAATATCCTTACTTCACTTGCCCGGAATGAGGGGAAATGCGTGATTATCGTAACCCACTCAAAGAAAGTCACTTCAATAGCCGATGAGGTTTGGGGTATCAACGATGGGAAATTGTTGTTTGTAAAATAGTCCTGATAAACGTACAGGAGAGCTAAATGTTAATTTTAAGCCGCATTCCTCCACGAACAGAAAACCATCCCTCATGGCGTAATATGTTCCGTGAACGCAAACGTGCCTTATGCTTAGATGGGAAGAAGTAAGGGAGTTGTACGTTGAAAATATATCAAGTGTATTCATATAAGTGGATACACTCTTTTAGATGCTTTAGGAAAATAATCATAATGGACAAGTCGTCTATCGTATTTTTTATTGGAAGTTAAATTATTAAACAGATATTTATGGAGGGGATAAAATAGTGCATCATTTAGAGATAAAGAATGATGTACTCACAGAAACAGCAGGATATAAAGCAATTCAAGTAGAACAGTCACAAAAAATGGCATCCTTAAGCACAAAAAATGTAGACATAAAGAAAGTAGATGATGATAAGAAATCAAACGAAGAATTGGTTATTCATAATGGGAAATATACAGTTATAGATAATGGAAAGTATACGATTACTGTTTCGAGTGTGGGGACATTAGATATAAAAGGGTTTATTGAGACAGCGATGAGTCTACCGTCATTCAGAAGAGGCTTATAAAAAGCTTCTTCATTTTGACCTGGGGTAAGGATTATTTACCTCAGCTTTGATTAGATAACACAAAGGATATGGTATAACGCCTTTATTATCTAATCAATTTTTTTACATATTTTCTGCATTTTATTAATGAATTATTGATAATCCATTGTTGCTTTTCGATAAGCCTCGTTTCGTGCTGCAGAAAAATCATTTATCCATTCAAAATCGTACACCTTGTCAGTATAAGCTAACGCGATCGATTTTGTTTTATCTGTTGATCCTGTATCAACAATAATGATCTCATCAACTGCCTCTTTCACACTGTCCAAACACCGCTTCAAAACCTTTTCTTCATTTTTAACAATCATACACAAGCTTATTGTAATCAAGATAAATACCTCCATAAATTCACGTTGCTTCATTATATTTATTTTTAAAAATAGCTGTGCATTGTTCTTTTTTTGTCATAATTTTTACTTATATCGAAATACAATAGTAAGAAAATTCTCAATTATTCATTATACATCTGATTGAAAAGTGTTATAATTCTAAAAATGTTTTGAAAATAAGGGAGAATAGTCATTATTATTCTTGCACTAATTTTAGCATTAATTTATATTTTTCTGATTTTTCCGATTTCTTTCACTTTACTAGTGCATTATCCATATGATTATGTTATACTCCAAAAGTATTATGTTATACTTTTTGATGATCAAGGGGGGAAATGATTTATGTTGGAAACAATAGGGAAGGTTATTTCACAAACTAGTGATTATGTATGGGGGCCGCCTATGCTGATTCTGCTAGTAGGGGCTCACATCTTTTTGACTTTCAGGCTTAAATTTATTCAAAGATACGTATTTAAAGCAATTAAGCTGTCTGTTACTAAAGATGAGGGAGCAAAAGGTGACATCAGTCAGTTTGCTGCACTTACAACAGCTTTAGCCGCTACCCTTGGTACAGGTAACATTATTGGTGTATCAACCGCTGTTCTTCTAGGCGGACCTGGCGCTGTCTTTTGGTTATGGATTGTTGGGGTATTTGCAATCGCAACAAAATATGCAGAAGGTTTAGTAGCAGTAAAGTATCGCGTAAAAACATCTGATGGTACCATGCTTGGTGGACCGATGTATGCTTTAGAAACTGGTTTGAACATGAAATGGCTTGCGATTTTATTTAGTGTATTTTGTTCGATTGCTGCCTTTGGAATCGGAAACGGTGTGCAAGCGAATTCCATTGCAAATGCTGTCACAGGAAAAATCGATGGCCTTTCTCCACATGTAGTTGGTGCGGTCATTTTTGTACTCACATTTATCGTAATTGTTGGTGGGATTAAATCAATCGCAAAGGTTGCTGAAAAAGTTATCCCAGCGATGGCACTTACATTTATCATTTGCACTATTATTATTATCTCGATGAACATTAAATACGTCCCGGAAGCATTTATGCTTATTCTAAAAAGCGCATTTTCACCACAAGCTCTGGGTGGTGGTGCTGTAGGTGGCGGGTTAATGATCGCTATGCGGATGGGTGTGGCAAGAGGTTTGTTTTCTAATGAAGCCGGCCTTGGTTCTGCACCGATTGCTGCAGCTGCTGCTACTACACGAAATCCAGTAAGACAAGCGCTTGTCTCGATGTCAGCTGTTTTTTGGGATACAATCGTTATGTGCTTATTGACAGGCTTAATGTATACGACAGCTATTCTTAAATATCCCGAAAAGTTCGCTGGATTTTTGGGTGAATCTCGCAATGCTGTTGCTTTGGCGCAAGGAGTTTTTGAGCAAATTCCTTTAGGATCATGGATTATTACACTGTGCATTGCATTATTTGCATGGACAACAATCATTGGTTGGTACCTCTATGGTGAAAAAACAACAGAATACTTATTTGGCAAAAAAGCTATCCTGCCATATAAAATTGCATTTTGTATTGTTGCTTACGTAGGCGCAGTTGTTTCACTTGATATTGTTTGGGGTATTTCCGACATCATGAATGCACTTATGGCCATTCCGAACATTATTTCAGTCATCTTTCTTAGTACAGTAATTGCTAATGAAACAAAGAAATATCTGTGGGATGATAATCTTGAGGCCTACTCTGATGATGTTATAAGAGAGCTTGGTAAATAATCTGAAAACAATATGGCATTTTATGAAGATTGAGCATGACTAAATCGCTCAATCTTCATATTTTTTAGAGCCAATTAAAATAGCTATTCATTGTTCTTTTTTTGTCATAATTTTCACTTGTATCGAAATACAATAGTAAGAAAATTCGAAATATTTTATTGTACTTCTGATTGAAAAGTGTTATAATTCTAAAAATATTTTGAAAGTAGGGGAGGTGTTATCGAACTATTTGGTGCTTTAAACTACAATTTACCTGAGTATGGCAAGAATCGCTATTGAATTATTTTTCAATTAGTCATTATTATTCTTGCACTCACTTTAGCATTAATTTATTTTTATTTTTCTGATTTTTCTGATTTTTTTCACTTTACTAGTGCATTATTCACATTATTGTGTTATACTCCAAAAGTATTATGTTATACTTTTTAAAATCAAGGGGGAAATGATTTATGATTGATTGGTTACAGGGGGCATTTGAGTCGATTAATGGTTATTTATGGGGCCCACCTATGTTAATTTTGTTAGTGGGCACTCACATCTTTTTGACTTTTAGACTCAAGTTCATTCAGAGGCATGTATTTAAAGGAATTAAGCTTTCTGTTACCAAAGATAAAGGTGCAGAAGGTGATGTGAGCCAGTTTGGTGCACTTGTTACTGCTTTAGCAGCTACACTTGGTACTGGTAACATTATTGGTGTGGCAACTGCAGTTGTTATGGGTGGACCAGGAGCAATCTTTTGGTTATGGATTGTGGGAGTATTCGCAATTGCAACAAAATATGCAGAGGGCTTAGTCGCTGTAAAGTATCGAGTGAAAACAGCTAATGGCACAATGCTCGGTGGGCCTATGTATGCTTTAGAAAATGGCTTAAACATGAAATGGGCAGCCATATTATTTAGTATCTTCTGTTCGCTTGCTGCATTCGGAATTGGTAACGCTGTTCAGGCAAACTCAATCTCAGATGCAATAACAAGACAAGTCAAGTCCTCGTTTGATTTTGGTCTTTCTTCACACGTTGTTGCAGCTATTATTTTTATACTTACTTTTATCGTAATTATTGGTGGAATTAAATCAATTGCAAATGTTGCTGAAAAAGTTATTCCAGCTATGGCGATTTTGTATATTATCGCTAATATTAGTATTATTGCAATGAACATTACCTATGTTCCCGAAGCTTTAGTACTCATTGTAAAAAGCGCATTTACACCACAGGCAGCAGGGGGCGGCTTTGTAGGAAGTACTATTATACTAGCCATGCGCTGGGGTGTGGCGAGAGGATTATTCTCTAATGAAGCCGGACTTGGTTCCGCACCACTTGCAGCTGCGTCTGCCACTACTAGAAATCCAGTAAGGCAAGCACTCGTTTCAATGTCAGCCGTTTTTTGGGATACCATCATTATGTGCTTGTTAACAGGCTTGATGTACACAACAACTATTCTTAAAAATCCAGATTACTTTACAGGTGTGAAGCCGGTTGAACTTGCACTTAAAACCTTTGAGCAAATTCCTGCAATAGGACCATGGATTATTACAATTTGTATCGCATTATTCGCATGGACAACAATCGTTGGCTGGTGTTTCTATGGTGAAAGAACAATGGAATATTTATTTGGTAAAGTTGCTCTAGTTCCATATCGAGTTGCATTTTGTATCGTTGCCTATATAGGTGCTGTTGTTCCATTAGCACTTGTTTGGGAAGCTGCTGATACGATGAATGCGCTCATGGCAATCCCTAATGTGCTTTCAGTGCTACTTCTTAGCACAGTGATCGCTAAAGAATCGAAGAAGTATCTGTGGGATGATAATCTTGAGGCTTACTCTGATGATGTTATAAGAGAGCTTGGTAAATAATCTGAAAACAATATGGTATTTTATGAAGGTTGAGCGTGACTAACGTCTTGCTCAATCTTCATGTTTTTTAGAGCTAATTTAATCCCTTTTTCAGTTGAATTTTTCACATTTTTCATTTCTAATAGCTACACCACTTGTGTTATGCTCTATTTTTCAATAAAATAGAGAAAACATTTAGATTATAGGAGGAAGATTTACTATGGAACCAAACAATTCAAATTTTATTCGCGATATTGTGGTACAAGACCTCCAATCTGGTAAGCATAAAAAAATTGTGACGCGCTTTCCCCCCGAACCAAATGGTTATTTACATATCGGGCATGCCAAAGCCATTTGTTTAAGCTTCGGATTAGCAGAGGAATTTGGTGGGCAGGTCAATTTAAGATTTGACGATACCAACCCGGTAAAAGAAGATACTGAATATGTTGAAGCCATTAAGCGTGATATTCAGTGGCTCGGGTTTTCTTGGGATAATCTATACTTTGCTTCTGATTATTTTGAAGAGATGTATGAGCGGGCAGTGGTTTTGATTAAAAAAGGCTTAGCTTATGTGGATGATTTGTCTCAAGAGGAGATTCGGGAATATCGTGGTACTTTAACTGAGCCCGGTAAAAATAGCCCTTATCGCGATCGTAGTATTGAGGAAAGTTTAGACTTGTTTGCTCGTATGCGAGCAGGTGAATTTCCTGATGGTAGTAGAGTGTTGCGTGCCAAAATTGATATGGCCTCACCTAATATGAATATGCGTGATCCAGTTATTTACCGCATTGCTCATGTGAGTCATCATAATACTGGCGACAAATGGTGCATTTACCCAATGTATACATTTGCCCATCCATTGGAAGATGCGATTGAAGGCATTACACATTCAACTTGTTCATTAGAATTTGAGGACCAACGTCCATTTTACCTTTGGACAAATGAGCATTGTGATATGCCCTCACAACCTATGCAATATGAGTTCGGTCGCTTAAATATTACGAATACCGTTATGAGTAAGCGTAAACTAAAGCAATTGGTTGATGAAGGGTTTGTCGATAGTTGGGATGACCCACGAATGCCAACTTTGTCAGGATTTCGTCGCAGAGGTTACACACCAGAATCAATTCGTGAATTCATTGGCAATTTACCAGTCTCCAAAGCTTATGGAGCAGTAGATGAGCAAATGCTAGAACACTTTGTACGTGAAGATTTGAAATTAAAAGCACCTCGCACAATGGGTGTGATTAAACCATTAAAAGTAGTGATTACTAATTATCCTGAAGGACAAGTAGAGTTGCTCGATGCTGAAATTAATCCGGAAAACTTGGAGATGGGTACACGTAAGATTCCTTTTTCCCGGGAAATTTATATTGAGCAAGATGACTTTATGGAGGAACCACCAAGTAAGTATTTCCGCCTTTTCCCGGGCAATGAAGTGCGCTTGAAACATGCTTATTTCATTAAATGCGAAAAGGTCATCAAAGATGAAAGCGGCGCAATCGTTGAAGTACATTGCACTTACGATCCTGAAACAAAAAGTGGTACAGGCTTTACCGGCAGAAAAGTGAAAGGTACGATTCATTGGGTTGAAGCAAGTGAGGCGATATCGGCAGAATTTCGCTTATATGAACCATTGCTAATGGATGATGTAGAAATAGAAGAAGGGAAAACATTCCTTGACTATGTGAATCCGAACTCCTTGCAGGTGCTGCAAGGGTTTGTAGAACGTGATATGCAATCTGCTGCTGATGGGGATAAGTTTCAATTTTTCCGCCATGGTTACTTTAATGTTGATCCGAAGATTTCGTCACCTGGAAAACCAGTTTTCAACCGCATTGTATCGTTAAAAAGTTCGTTTCGGATTTAAGACTTGATTTAGAGTACCGTTTATCGAGCGAGAATAGTGCCGAATTGATAACAATTAGCTTAACCGTAAGGGTTAGGCTTTTCTTTTGTCGACAAAGCTTTCCATAAAAAAGACAGCTAGAAGCTGTCTTTTCGATATATTAAGATAATTGAAAATCTCTATCTTTAAGCTCCAAGACTTTCTGTTCAATAAGCTGAATTGTTTCTTTAAAAACTTCGTCACTTTGACCACTCGGGTCATCAAGTCCCCAATCTTCCCTATGCTTACATGGAAGATATGGACAATTCACATTACAACCCATCGTAATTACGATGTCAACTGCTGGAATTTCACTCAGCACTTTAGAGCGTTGCGATTTCTCCATATCAATATCATAAATTTCTTTTATCAAACGAACAGCATCTTGATTGATCTGCGATTTTGTTTCTGTTCCAGCCGAGTAAAACTCAAACTTATCTTCTGCAAATTTTTTGCCCAAGGCTTCAGCGATTTGTGAACGGCAGGAATTATGAACACAGATAAAGGCTATTTTTAACATGAAAATCTCCATTAAACATTTATTGATTTAATTATACAATACTTGATACCATATGAGCTCTAAAAAATATAGCTCAAAATATTTACTTACTGTTTTGACTTACACGAGCAATCTTTTTTACTCAAAAACAGATAGCTTAACTGTTCTGATAATTCTAGAGGAAGGTCAGCCTTTAATTGATAATAACGCCATTGCCCTCTCTTGGTTACTGTGATTATTTCTGCTTCTTCTAAAACTTTCATGTGGTGTGAAAGAGAAGGTTGAGTCATATTTAGATTAGGCAAAATATCGCAAGCACATTGTTCCCCACAAGAAAGAATATCAATTATTTTCATTCTATTTGGATCTGCGATTGCTTTTAAAACAAGTGAAATTTTTTCGTAATCTAGCATTATTTCACCGCTTCAATATTTGCAGAAGTAATATAATCATCAAGCTGATACTTGTCAGACCATTCGCGGATAAACTTATGCGCATCATCTTTTGCCTTTATTTTGATAGCTTTGAAACCAGCTGCTCTCATCAGTGCAGACAACTCACTAATAGGCTGTGCCCCTGTCACACAACCTGTATAGAAATCAAGCTGTTGCATAATTTCTTCAGGCAAATCAGCTGTTAAAACAATATCTGAAATCGCCAAACGTCCTCCCTCTTTGAGAACACGATAAGCCTCTTTAAAAACTTGCTCTTTATCTGGCGATAAGTTAATCACACAATTCGAGATAATTACATCAGCACTCTTATCAGCCAATGGCAAATGTTCAATTTCTCCAAGCCGAAATTCTACATTCTTGTAGTTTCCTTTATCAGCATTTTTTCTTGCTTTACTTATCATTTCTGAGGTCATATCAACACCGATAACCTGTCCAGTTTCTCCTACTTGATTAGCAGCAAGGAAACAGTCAAATCCACCGCCACTTCCAAGGTCAACGACTACTTCGCCAGCTTTTAGTTGTGCTATCGCTTGTGGATTGCCACAACCCAGCCCCATATTTGAACCTGCAGGAGCTGAGGAAAATTCTTCTGAAGAATAGCCCAAGCGTTGATTAACTTCTTCAAGACCAATATTCAATTTTTCATTGGGTGCACAACAGTTTATCGAAGAACAGCAACCACTTGCCTCATTGGTTACAGCAATTTGACGATAATTTGAGCGTACAGCTTTGCGTTGTATATCTTTTTCAGTTTCATTCATTTTTATCCCCCCTTATATAGACCGTTTTCTATATAAATATAGCATCGCATCTATATAAAGTCAATTATTCCGATTTTCATATTACAAATTGAATCAGCTGTTAAAAATCTCTTTTTAAACAACACCCTGCTCAATCATTGCATCAGCAACTTTGACGAACCCTGCAATATTAGCTCCAATGACAAGATTGTCAGAATACCCATATTCCTTCGCAGCGGTCATGGACTGACTGTAAATATGTTTCATCACTGATTGCAACTTAGCATCCACTTCTTCCAAAGTCCACGGTAGCCGCATACTATTTTGTGACATTTCAATTGCTGAAATCGAAACCCCACCAGCATTTGCTGCTTTCCCTGGTGCAAAGAACACTTGGTGATCAATGAAGTAATCCATCGCTTCTAATGTAGTTGGCATATTCGCACCTTCCGCAACGATCTTCACACCATTATTCACTAGTTGCTCAGCTGCTACTAGATTTAACTCATTTTGTGTTGCACATGGCAAAGCAATCTCACACGGAATCGACCAAATTTTCTCGCTGCCTTCAATGTAAACTGCATGTGGATGCAATTTGATATATTCACTAATTCTTTTGCGCTCTACCTCTTTCAATTGCTTAACTGTCTCAATATTAATTCCTTTTTCATCATAAATATAGCCATTTGAATCACTACAAGCAACGACTTTAGCACCTAATTGAGTAGCTTTTTCAATTGCATAAATTGATACATTTCCTGAACCTGAAATGACAGTGACGCGATTTTGAAAAGAATCTCCTTGATCAGCTAGCATTTCTTGAACAAAATAAACAAGTCCATAACCAGTAGCTTCTTTTCTTCCTAAGATTCCACCATAACCAACACCTTTGCCAGTTAAAACACCAGCTTCAGCGCGCCCTTTCATTCTTTTGTACTGTCCATATAAGTACCCAAGCTCACGTGCCCCTACACCAATATCTCCAGCAGGTACATCTGTATCCTCACCCAAGTACTTTCCAACTTCCGTCATAAAGCTCTGACAAAAGCGCATGATTTCTAAATCAGATTTCCCTTTAGGATCAAAATCAGCACCACCTTTGCCACCACCAATTGGCAGTCCGGTTAAGGCATTTTTAAAAATTTGCTCAAAAGCTAGAAATTTCATAATACTGACATTCACCGTAGGATGGAATCGAAACCCACCTTTATAAGGGCCGATAGTACTATTAAATTGCAAGCGATAACCACGATTAACTTGCACTTGTCCATGATCATCAACCCATGGCACACGAAAAGAAATTGCTCTTTCCGGTTCGACCAATCGCTCTAAAATGGCATATTCTTTATATTTTGGATGCATGGCTAGAACAGGAATTAACGATAAAAGAATCTCTTTCACTGCTTGATGGAACTCATGTTCTTCTGGATCTTTTTGGATTAAACGTTCATAAATCGAATTTGTGTAATCTGTTGCTAGTTGCTCAGCTTTTTTAGAATCTATCTGGTTCATCAACATTTTCTCCTTTCATGTTTTATTTTTTCGATTTTATCATAATGAACCAGTAAAAGGAAATAGTTACTCAGCTTGCTCACCAAGTCTGATTGATATAATCGTAATGCGCCCCGAATGTTAGACGGAAAACTAACATTCGGGGCGCATTCAATTTTTAACTATTTTACATCCTTTCAAATTCCAAAAATAAAAGCGGTTATTCAAAAAGTTCGCATATCGCTAACTTCATGAATAACCGCCTTGAATAGATTATTTTCTAAAAAACATTTTGATTGCTAAAGGAATACCTTTTAACTCAAAGTAGTATTTAAGATCAATTACATGCTTGAAGAAGCTCCCGATAACACTTGTTACAGTGAAACCATAAACAACACCTGCAGCACGAGTTTTCCCTAATGCCATCACTGTTCCACGATAGATCAATTTAAATGGCTTTGTCTCAGCTTTTCCTTCTCTCAGCTCTTTAACAATACTCTTCGCTACATACACGCCTTGCTGCAAAGCAATTTGCGCTGTTGGCGGATACGGATTACCCTCTGGATCCATCGTCACACTGGCATCGCCAATTGCATATACTTCCGGATTACCATCTACTCTCAAACATTCATTTACCAATACACGCTTTGAACGTCCAAACTCTGGGAATCCCGCTTCATTCATAATCGTATTTCCAATAACTCCTGTTGCCCAAACAACTGTCTTTGCAGGAACCACACTACCATCAGCAAGATTAACGCCATTCTCATCAATCGAATCAATTCGCTGGTTTAAACGAATTTCAATATTATGCTTTTTTAAATATTTCACTGCATAGTTAACTGCTCTATCAGGCAATGAAGGTAAAATTTTATCTGCTGCATCTAAGCAAATTATTTTAAACTTTTCCTCCGGAATATCATATTCCCGAGCTAGCGCCTTCCGACGATGAACCATTTCCCCAAGAAATTCAAGCCCTGTGAAACCGGCACCTACACAAACAATTGATAGTCGATCATGATTTTGATCTTCTTTCCATGCTTTGCAATTAGCAACTATATTATCACTAATCGCTCTTGAACTCTCTCTTGTCCAAATAAAGTAACCATGCTCTTTTACACCTGGCACATTAAACGTCTGTGGTTCCCCACCAAGACAAGCAACCAAAATATCGTATTCTAACTCTTCTTTTCCAAGTTGAACCTTTTTTGCATCTTTATCAATGGAAACTACTTCATCCTGCTTCAAAATAATTTTACCTGATTCTAAAAGTTCAGTTTTAATATCAAGTGATATTGCATGATCCGACGAAGTTCCAGCACTGGACTCATGAAGCTTAGAAGTAACAAAGTGATAGTCGTGCTTATTCACCACCACAACTTCTGCTTCCCCAACTTTTAATCGCTTTTGTAATTGTGTTGCTGTCATTTGCCCAGCCATTCCGCCACCAAGTATCAAAATTCGTTTTGCTGCCACGGCTCTCATCTTCTTTCTTATAATATTTTGTTATAAGTGCGGCTTGTGAAAAATTTCACAAGCGATTATATTTCTTATTGTACTACGTATCACAAATTTTCTCAACACCTTTTATTGGTATTTTTAATCTATTATGCTAATCATTCTGTATTATATACATAGTCAATATTCACAAATTTATTATGCTTTTTCACAAAAGCTAATTTAACATCGCCTACCGGGCCATTTCGCTGCTTGGCAATAATAATTTCAATAATATCTTTATTTTCCGTTTCCTTATCGTAATAATCTTCACGGAATAAAAATGCTACAAGGTCAGCATCCTGCTCAATACTTCCCGATTCTCGTATATCAGACATCATTGGTCGCTTATCTTGACGTGATTCTACTCCCCGTGACAACTGAGATAAAGCAATCACCGGCACTTCCAACTCACGTGCAAGTGCTTTTAATGAGCGAGAAATTTCCGATACTTCTTGTTGCCGATTCTCACGTCGTCCATTACCTTGAATTAACTGTAAGTAGTCAATCATAATCAAATCCAATCCGAATTCCTGCTGCAAACTTCGGCATTTAGAACGAATTTCACCAACTTTAATCCCAGGTGTATCATCAATAAAAATATGCGTATTCGATAATCCGGCAACTGCTAATGTCAAATTGCGCCAATCATCCTTATTTAAGTCACCTGTTCGTAAATTTTGTGCATCAATATTTCCTTCAGCAGAAAGCATCCGCATTACCAATTGTTCAGCACCCATTTCCAAACTAAAAATAGCAACACGATACCCTTCCGGCTGCTTCGCCACATTTTGTGCAATATTTAAAGCAAATGCTGTTTTTCCTACAGAAGGACGAGCCGCAACAATAATTAAATCATTTCGTTGAAATCCGGCTGTCAAACGATCTAGTGCATTATATCCAGTTGGTATACCGGTAATACTTCCCTTACGATTATGCAAAACTTCTATTTTGTCATAAGCGCCCATTAGCACATCTTGAATATTTTGAAATGGTCGGTCATTTTTGCGCCGAGCTATTTCTAAAATTCTTTTTTCTGCATCATCCAGTAAATCATCAACATCGTCTTGACGAGTATACCCCTCCTGAACAATGTCTGTCCCCGTACTAATCAAACGTCGTAAAGTTGATCTTTTCGCAACAATTTCAGCATAGTATTCAATATTTGCTGATGTCGGAACAGATGAAGCCAATTCAGCTAGATAAGTTACGCCACCAACCTCTTCTAACAATTGCTTCGAAGATAAATCTTCAGAAACAGTAACTAAATCAACTGCTTTACCTTGCTCATGCAAACCCATTATACAAGCAAAAACACGTTGATGCGCTTGGCGATAAAAATCTTCACTTGCAATATACTTCATTGCAATCTCAATTGATTTCGGTTCTAAAAAAACTGCTCCCAACACAGCTTGTTCTGCTTCAATATTTTGTGGCGGCATTAAACCTGTAAATTGCTCGTCCATTTTTTAACCTCTCACTTAGGTGCAAAAATGTGCGCTTAGAAACGCAGTAATAAGACAGAATTTTTTGCGAATCCTGATTCGCAAAATAATTTTGGCTTATTACGGAGTTTCTGCTCATTTTTGCCCGATTCCAACTAGGTACAAAAACGAGCACTTAGAAGCATAGCTTCTTTCTGCTCGTGTAACCCTAATGTTATTTCCCAGGAAATGATTATAAATTATCCTTCTACTACTTCAACAACGAATTGTGCCGTTACCTCATGATGAAGCTTCACACGCACATCTGTTTTGCCTAACACTCGAACACCTTCATGTGGATCAATTTTTCTTTTATCAACCACTAAATTAAACTGCTTCTTTATCTCTTCAGCAATTTGCTTTGTTGTAATCGAACCAAACAAGCGGCCACCATCTCCGGCTTTAGAAGTGATCTTTACAACACATTTTTCAATTTTTTTCTTGAGTTCTTGTGCTACAGCTAAATCATCTGCTACACGTTGAACTGCTTTTTCTTTCTGTACTTCTAACGTTTTTAAATTGCCATCCGTAGCTTGTACCGCTAATCCTTTTTTAATCAAAAAGTTCGTTGCATAACCATCTGAAACATTTTTGACTTCCCCTTTTTTTCCTGAACCTTTTACATCTTTTAAAAAAACTACTTTCATGATTCGCTTCTCCCTTCCAAATACACTTCAATTGCTTGCTGTAACATTTCTTCAGCTTCCTCAACTGTTGCATCTACGATCTGTGCAGCTGCATTCGTCAAATGGCCACCACCTGCTAACTTTTCCATAATGATTTGTACATTTACATCTCCTAAAGAACGAGCGCTAATGGACACTAGATTATCCAGTCGCCGCGCAACAACAAATGATGCCTGCACTGAATTCATACTTAATAAAGTATCAGCCGCTTTGGCTATTTGTACCGAAGAACACAGCATATGATTATTTTTAGCTATCGCTAATCCTTCTTTATAAAAATAAACTGTTTCAATTAATTTATTTCGCTCAATATACTGCTCTACATCTTCTTTGAAAATATCTTGTATTTTTGCCAAGTCAGCACCATGTAAGCGTAAAAAGGATGCTGCACCAAATGTCCGTGCACCGGTTCGTAAAGTAAAAGACTTCGTATCAACCATAATTCCCGCTAATAGCACAGTTGCTGCTAAGATATCTAATTTCTTTATTTTAGGATGGTATTCAATAATTTCAGTTACCAGCTCAGAAGTTGATGAAGCATACGGCTCCATGTAAGAAAGAATTGGATTTTCAATCGTTTCCTCACCACGACGATGATGATCAATCACCACAACTCTGCTCACTGCTTTTAATAATTTTTCTTCAATTACTAACGATGGCTTATGTGTGTCTACCACGATCAGCAAAGCTTTCTCAGTAACTTTCTCCAAAGCTTTTTCTGCTGTCACGAACTTACTGAACAACTCTTCATTCTTTTTAATTTCCGTAAACAGTGGCTCCAAGCTAGGATCAACATCACCCTTATCCATCACAATAAATCCACTGCGATCATTTACTTCCACAACTTTTAACAAGCCAATTGCCGGTCCATACACATCCATATCAGGCTGCTTATGTCCCATAATGATGACATTTTCACTATCATTAATTAACTCCCGTAACGCATGAGAAATAACACGTGCTCGAACCCGAGTTCTTTTCCCCATTGGGCTAGTCTTCCCACCGTAAAACCTAGCTTTTCCATTTTTCGCTTTAATAACTGCTTGATCTCCACCACGCCCTAGAGCCAGATCTAACCCGGATTGTGCAAGCATACCTAATTCAGGAATTGTCTCAGCACCACTACCTACACCAATGCTTAATGTGAGTGGCACTCCGTGCTCCAAAGTTGCATTCCGAACATCATCTAATATATGGAACTTACTTTTCTCTAACTGTTCTAAAACACCTTCATTTAAAAGCGCAATAAATCGATCAGATGCAACACGTCTTAATAGAATATCATTCTCCGTAGCCCATCTCATCACTTCAGATGTAAGTACATTTTGAAGACTACTTTTCTCCTGATCATCCATTCCTTGTGTCGCGTCATCATAGCTATCTAAAAACAACATAGCAATTACATTTCTTTCAAATAGATATTTCCGATTCAATTCCACCATTTCAGTTACATCTGTCAAATAAATCAAATGATGCTTTTTGTTATGATCTACTTGGTAAGTGCGATCACCAATCGTAACTTGCTGATCCTCTGTTTTTTTCATAAGAATCTGTTTGATTTCTGCTGACAATGTATCTAATGGCTTGCCAATTTCAACAAGTTCCTCAAACTTTGCTTGCATAAAATGATTATGCCACTCAATTGACCAATTTTCCGAGTACAATAATACACCAATTGGCAGCTCTGAAATAGCTTCCTCACTGATTGTACTAAATCGTTTTGAAAAATCCAACGCAAATTGTTCAGTTTCTTTCCGAAAAGCAAACTCCATGCGTATAAAAAACACAAAAACAATGATGTGTACAGCAAAGAGCACTATTGCTAAAGGTTGATTATAATAACCCAAAGTGACTACTGTGAGCGTACTGATTGCTACGAGCAAATATAAAGGATACCGAACAACTGATTTTTTTAAAAAAGACGGCATACTTTTCCTCATTTCTTAAAATCTATATCAATTATACTATACATCTACATAATAGGGGTACTATTATATATAAAAAAGCCAGAGCAAGTAAGCCCCAGCTTTTAATTATTATCTTTCTTCAGCAACAAACGGTAGTAAAGCAACAACTCTTGATCTTTTAATTGCAGTTGTTAGCTTACGTTGAAACTTTGCTTTTGTTCCTGTTACACGACGCGGAAGAATCTTACCACGTTCAGAAATAAACTTCTTCAACAGATCAGTATCTTTATAATCGATGTGTGTAATGCCGTTTGCAGTAAAAAAACATACTTTTTTACGCTTTTGACGACCACCTTTACGCATAGCCATTAGTTTATTCACCTTTCCTTTAGGTGCAGAAATGAGCGTCCAGCTTATTCCGGAGGAGCTGCTCATTTCTACCCGATTTCATACTTTTTAATCAAAACTTAAAACGGAAGATCATCTTCTGAAATATCAATTTTTTGACCATTATTAGCAAATGGATCTTCATCCCATTTCGCAGGCTGCTTTGCTGTAGCAGTTTCACCTTGATAAGCGTTTTGACTGCCAAAGCCGGCACCCGGATCTACCGGACCTGGATCGTTAAATCCATAACTATTGTTTGTATTACCAGAAGCATTACGTGGCTCAAGGAATTGAACACTTTCAGCAACGACTTCCGTCACATAAACACGTCTACCTTCTTGATTCTCATAATGGCGAACTTGAATTCTACCATCAACGCCAACCAGGCTACCTTTTCGAACATACTGATTCACATTTTCAGCTTGTCTACGCCAAACCACAATCGGAATAAAATCGGCTTCTCTTTCACCTTGTTGATTAGTAAAAGTTCGATTTACTGCTATTGTGAAACTGGCAACCGGTGTACCGGTTGATGTCATTTTAAGCTCTGGATCTTTTGTTAATCGACCAACTAATACAACTCTGTTCAACATAAAAACCAGCTCCCATGTTGTATTTAAAAACTATTCTTCTTCTCTAACAATTAAATGACGAATGATATCTTCGCTAATTTTAGCTAAACGATCAAACTCTTGTGTAGCTGTTGCATTCTCAGCTTGCACTTTGTTAATCATGTAAAATCCATCACGATAGTCATTGATTTCGTAAGCCAAACGACGTTTGCCCCACTCTTTTGTTTCAAGCAATTCGGCACCATTATCAGTAAGAATCGTGTTAAAACGCTCTACTAATGCTGCTTTTGCTTCATCCTCAATATCCGGACGGATGATGTACATAATTTCGTACTTTTTCATCTCGTGCACCTCCTTTTGGTCTAAGCGGCCCTTATATGGGCAAGGAGCAATAAATTATTACTCGCAATAACTTACTGTATCATAGTTCTACTTGTTTTTCAACTTTTTTACACAATTGATACGTCATTCTAATTTGAAGATTATATTTTTTAGCTGATAGCAGTAATAAAATAACAAAAAGATATCAAACAACTACTTTTGGGTGCAAAATGCAAAAAATATTAACAAAATGATGGTAAAGTTTCAAATTTATCCGAATGGTTGTTCGTACGATGGGGATTTGATATAATAGATTCAGGTAATAAGTGTTAGAGCGGTTGGGTTGAACCCTAGATGAAAGGAGGTCAAAAATCCTTTTCAGAAAGGAGTAATGCCCATGAGTACTTTTGAAGTATTTGTTGTACTATTTGGTTTCGGAAGCTTTATGCTGATGTTGCTAGAATACCTCAAAGAAAAAAAGTAACGAGCCGCCCCAACCAGGTAGATTCGTTACTTTAGCAATTTGCCCAACCGCTTCAATGCGGATATTACCAATTGGGAATGGTGCTACAACACTATTCCCTTTTATTATTATAATCATAACATGACATGGATATGCGTGTCTAGATTTAATCGAAAAGCGTCCAATTGAGAAAGCATCTTTAGTTTATAGCATAATCTTCTCACCTATGTCTGGAGTGAATTTTTTTATGCTGCTATGCTGCAAATAGTTCACTATACATTAAATCGAAAATGGATAACATCTCCATCTTGCACTTCATATTCCTTACCTTCCAAACGAACTCTCCCTGCTTCTTTCGCTGCTGTCATTGAACCATACCCTACCAAGTCATCATAAGAAACAGTTTCTGCCCGGATAAAGCCACGCTCAAAGTCTGTATGAATGATCCCAGCACAAGCTGGTGCTTTCATACCTTTCTTAAAAGTCCAAGCTCTAACTTCCTGCTCGCCGGCAGTAAAATAAGTTTCCAACCCAAGCAAGTGATAAGCCGCTCGAATCAATTGATCTAACCCTGATTCCGTAATGCCGATCTCTTCTAAAAAGAGTTCCTTTTCTTCTCCATCTAATTCAGCAATTTCACTTTCAATTTTTGCACAAACGACAATCACTTCGGAATTTTCTTTAGTTGCAAATTCTCGAACCAATTGCACAAATTCATTATGGTCCGCTGATGCCACTTCATCTTCCGCTACATTTGCTACGTATAAAACTGGCTTAAGCGTTAATAAATTCAATGATTTAATCGTTTTCAATTCTTCTTCTGCAAGGCCAACTGCTCGTGCCGGCTTTTCTTCTGCAAATGCTTGTTGCAACTTGGCCAACACTTCGTATTCAATAATAGCTTCTTTATCCTTTTGCTTGGCTAACTTCTGCACTTTATCTATTCTTTTATCAACCGACTCCATATCTGCTAAAATTAACTCCAGGTTAATCGTCTGAATATCGGCAATCGGATCAACCGATCCCGCTACATGCGTAATATTTTCATCCGCAAAGCAACGAACTACATGACAAATAGCATCTACATTACGTATATGTGATAAAAACTTATTCCCTAAACCTTCACCTTTGCTGGCACCTTTCACAATTCCTGCAATATCCGTAAATTCAAAAGCTGTTGGAATTGTTTTCTTCGGTGACACTAATTCCGTCAGTTTTTGCAAACGATAATCCGGCACTTCCACAATGCCGACATTAGGATCAATTGTACAGAATGGATAATTTGCCATTTCCGCTCCTGCTTGTGTAATTGCATTAAATAAAGTAGACTTACCAACATTTGGCAAGCCAACAATTCCCGCTGTTAAAGCCATTTCATTTATTCCCCTTCTCTTTAGACGAATATCCCATAGGGATACTGCCTATAACACCTTTTTTATTTTTTTTATAAAATCTCGTCGTGGCATTAATACACTGTGAGCGCAACCCTCACACTTTATCCGAATATCCATCCCAACGCGAATGATTTTCCAACGATTTGTACCGCAAGGGTGTTGCTTTTTCATTTCAACAATATCATTAAGTTCAAAATTTTTATCCTGCATTATTCGATTTTTCCTTAACTACTGATAAATTAGTTACTGATGTAATATTCCCATTAGGAATAATATAACACCCTGCTCCATGTATTTTAGTTGTTCTAAGCCCTACTTCTTCAACAACACCTTCAAATCCATTAATACTAACTCTATCACCAACTGCAAACTGATGCTCAATAATAATGAAAAAACCAGAAATAATATCTTTAACAAGGTTCTGCGCTCCAAAACCTATAGCAATTCCAACAATCCCCGCTCCGGCAAGGATAGGCTTAATGTTAATTCCGATCACACTAAGAATAGATAACACAGTAACGAACCTTACTGAATAAGTAGCAAAGCTAAATAATAGTTTCCTAATTGTCCTTTCGCGGCGCTCAGAAACTTCCATAAAATTTGTCTTGGCAGCTGCCCTTGCCTTTAGTAATAAGACTTTACTAATAATTGATTTAAGAGTTTTAAGGATGATTTCCGCTGCAACAACAATCAAGAAAATCAATAAGAGGACCTGTCCAAATGCCAACCAAGTTTCTTCTTTTAGTAAATATTCCACTAGCGGACTAATTTTATCGGTCATTCTTATGCCCCCTTCATATTTTTAAAATGTTCCACGTGGAACACTCATCAGTCATTAGTCAAAAATAATCTCCAAGATTCGCTCTAAATCTTCCAGCGATAGAAAGTCAATTTCAATACTGCCTTTTTCTTCTGTTACATGAATCGCTGCTTTAGTACCAAATTTCTCACGTAGCATAGCAGTTTGCTCTTTAATATATCGCTCAGCATGTGGCGACTTCTTAGCAGGTTTCTTTTTGGGAGCCTTACTAGTAACAGTCCCCTGCTGCTTAACTAGTATCTCCAAATCTCGTACACTTAAGCCATCACTAACAATCTTCTTTGCTAATTTAGCAACTAATTTAATATCTTTAACACCTAACAAAACTTTTGCATGACCAAAAGAAATATTTCCTTCTGATACTTGGTTTTGTAACTCTTGTGGCAGTGTCAATAGTCGCAAGTAGTTAGCAATATGAGAGCGGCTTTTTCCCATTCGTTCAGCAATCATTTCTTGTGTATAATTCAGTTTAGTCATAATGTTATGATAAGCTTCAGCCTCTTCAATCGGTGACAAGTCTTCTCGTTGCAAGTTTTCAAGCAAGGCCACTTCCATCATTTGTTGATCATCAAACTGACGAACAACTGCTGGTACAGTTTCCAATTTTGCTAATTTAGCAGCTCGATATCTACGCTCACCAGCAATAATCTCATAGCCTTTAATGCTGCTTTCTCTCACAATAATCGGTTGAATAATGCCATTTTGCTCAATGGACTGACTTAACTCTATCAGTGCTTCTTGCTTAAAAACTTTTCGTGGTTGATATGGGTTTGGACGAAGATCCTCTAGTTTAATTTCAATAACAGAACCTGAATGATCTGCTGCTTCAATTTGTTCGATTTGAAACAATGAATCCAACCCTCTACCTAATCCTCGTGTTGCTTTAGCCATTTCTAATCACCTCTTTAGCTAATGAAAGATATACTTCAGCACCTTTTGACCTTGGATCAAAAGCAATAATTGGTTTCCCATGACTTGGTGCCTCACTAAGACGAACATTTCGCGGAATAATTGATTGGTAAACTTTATCTTCAAAATATTTTTTTACTTCTTCAACAACTTGAGCACTTAAGTTTGTTCGTGCGTCAAACATTGTCATTAAAACACCTTCTATTTTGAGCTGCCTATTTAAATGCTTTTGCACCATTCTGATTGTATTAATTAATTGTGTTAATCCCTCTAATGCATAATACTCACACTGCACCGGGATCAAAACGGAATCTGATGCGGTAAGCGAATTTAAAGTAAGCAACCCTAGCGACGGTGGACAATCAATCAAAATATAATCGAAGTGATGTTTCACTTGATCAATCGCTTTTTTCAAACGTGCTTCCCGGGAAACCGAATTAACTAACTCAATTTCAGCACCTGCCAATTGAATAGTAGATGGAATAATATATAAGTTATTTACTTGTGTCACTTTAATCACTTTGTCAGCTGCTACATCATCTACCAAAATATCATAAGTACAATAATCTACTTCACCACGTTCAGTTCCAACACCGCTTGTTGCATTTCCTTGTGGATCTATGTCTATTAATAGTACCTTCTTATTTAAATGAGCTAAGCTAGCAGCTAAATTAACTGAAGATGTAGTCTTGCCCACTCCGCCTTTTTGATTTGCAATGGAAATAACTCTACCTGGCATGAATGATACGCCCTCTCCTAATTTGAATAAAATTACAGTCAGAAACAAAAGAATAAGAAGCTAGAAAAATTCTACCTTCTGTTTCACATAAACTCATCTTTTCTGAATGAATTTGTTCCACGTGGAACATTTACTTCTTTTTGGGAATTTTAATTGTCACTTGATAATACTCATCAAATTCTTCTTCGGTTGAAGAAACATTAATCCCATGATCAGAAATCATTGAAATCGATTGACGAATCGTATTAAAAGCAATTCTTGTATCTCGACTAACAATTTTTCTTAATGTTTTTTTTCGATCTTCAGCATGATTTGCTAATAACTGCCTAATTCGCTCTTCCGTCTGGGCAACAGTCAATGCTTTTTTAATAATCTCATTCAATAATTGGAGTTGTTGTTCAGTATTCGTTAGTGCAAGCATTGAACGAGCATGACGTTCGGAAATCTTTCTTTCTAGCACTGCCTCCTGAACAAAATCAGGCAATTTTAATAAACGAATTTTATTGGCAATTGTGGATTGCGATACACCTAACTGTAATGCTAACTCTTCTTGTGTTAACTGGTGAATAGCAATTAAGTTCTCATAAGCAACTGCTTCCTCAATTGGCGTTAATTCTTCCCTTTGCAAGTTCTCAATTAGAGCAACCGCAGCAGTTTCGTTATCATTTAAATTATTAATAATTGCCGGTATCTTGTCCCAACCTAATTTAAGTGCAGCACGCCATCTTCTTTCACCTGCAATGATTTCATATTTCTCCGGATCATCCTCCATTTGTCTAACAACAATTGGTTGAATAATACCATGCTGTGCAAGCGTTGCTGCCAACTCATTAATTTTCTCTTCATTAAAAACTGTTCGTGGCTGAAATCGGTTTGGCTTAATCGAAACGATTGGTACTTCCTTCAACGTTTCTGGCTGAATATCCACATCCACCTCAGAAGTAGCAACAGTACTCTCTACTTTTACCTCTGCTACTTCTGTTTCTCCCTTTTGTCCACCAAATAATTTTGAAAAAGACTGCTTCATCCGTAATCTCCCTTAAATCTATCTTCGTTAATTATTATTATACTAAATATAAGCGCTTGTGTCTTTAATTAAATTATTCACCTAAAGGTTCCCGACTGGGAATACCTGGTCTTCTTGGATATTTATTCGGTGTTTGCTTTGTCTTTGCAATGACAATAATATGTCGCTTGCTCTCTTCTTTCGGTAGCATAAACTGATGATCTTGAACAACTTTTCCACCTAATGTATGAATAGCTGGAGTTGCAGCTTCTATTTCATCACGAGCGCTAGTTGCTTTTAATGCTATAAAATTTCCACCCTTTTTTACTAATGGCAAACAATATTCACTTAAAACAGACAATTTAGCAACTGCTCTTGCTGTTACAATATCAAAAGCTTCTCGATTGGTCTCTATTCTACCAAATGTTTCAGCACGATCATGAACAAGCCTTACTTTAGATAGTCCTAACTCAGAGCTTAGACAGTTTAAAAATTGAATTCGCTTATTCAATGAATCTACAATCGTTATTGCAAGGTTCGGAAAACATATTTTTAATGGAATACTAGGAAATCCTGCCCCGGCACCAATATCGCAAAGTGTAGCTTCTCCTTCAGAGAATGGGAAATAAAAAGCAGGAGAAATTGAATCATAAAAATGCTTCAAGTATACATCTTCTTTTTCAGTAATCGCGGTTAAATTAATTTTTTCATTCCATTCAACTAATAAACGATAATAGGTTGCAAACTGATCAATTTGCAGCCCAGATAAGTGGATTCCTTTTTCTTCAAGTTGTTTGATAAAATCTGTAATTGTCACTTTAATACTCCTTAAATTTTAGCAATTCGCCCTTGTTCAATATACACAAGTAAAATCGAAATATCTGCCGGATTAACACCTGAAATTCTTGAAGCTTGCGCAACAGATAGCGGTCTCACTTGTTTTAACTTCTGCCTTGCCTCTGTAGCAAGGCTAGGCACTGCATCATAGTCAATATCGGCAGGAATTAGTTTGTCTTCCATCTTTTTTAAGCGCTGTACTTGTTGCAATGATTTTTTAATATAGCCTTCGTATTTAACTTGGATTTCAATTTGTTCAATCACTTCTGCTGACAATGTTACTTCACTAGGAATTAGTTTTTCAACATCCGAATAACTAACTTCTGTTCTACGTAGAAAATCAGTTCCCCAAATGCCATCTTTTAGCTCACTGCCACCCAATGATTTGATTAGCGCCTGGACTTCTCCAGTCGGCTTAATGATTGTCTTTCCCAAACGCTCAATTTCAGCTGTGATTTGTTGCTTTTTATCTGAAAAAGTCTGATAGAGCTGCTCATTAATCAGTCCCACTTGATAACCGATTTCTGTTAAACGTAAATCAGCATTATCATGACGCAGTAACAAACGATATTCTGCTCGTGATGTTAATAACCGGTACGGTTCATCGACACCTTTTGTTACAAGATCATCAATTAAAACACCAATGTAAGCTTGATCCCTGCCTAATATCAATGCATCTTCTCCTAGAATTTTACGAGCAGCGTTGATACCGGCAATTAATCCTTGACCGGCTGCTTCTTCATAGCCGGAAGTTCCATTGATTTGACCAGCCGTATACAAATTTTGAATTGATTTAACTTCTAATGTTGGCCATAATTGCAATGGATCAACTGCATCGTACTCGATTGCATAACCGGAACGCATCATTTGAACATTTTCTAATCCGGCAATTGACCTTAGCACTTGCTGTTGTACATCCTCGGGTAAGCTTGATGACAATCCTTGTACATAGACTTCGTGTGTATCTCGTCCTTCCGGTTCCAAGAAAATCTGATGTCGCGGTTTATCATTAAAACGAACAATTTTGTCCTCAATTGATGGACAGTAACGTGGGCCTGTGCCTTTAACCATTCCTGAGTACATTGGTGAGCGATGCAAGTTCGCTTCAATGATGGCATGTGATTGTTCATTTGTATAAGTCAACCAACAAGGTAATTGGTCGGCCACTTGCCCTGGATTCGCAATGTCTTGTTCATAAGAAAAACGGCGCTCTACTTCATCGCCTGGTTGAATTTCAGTTTTATCATAATCAATTGATTGTGCGTGAACCCGAGGTGGCGTTCCTGTTTTAAAGCGAATTAACTGCAAGCCGTGTTTAGACAAATTATCAGAAAGTGCAATTGAAGGAGCGGAATGATTTGGTCCACTTAAATATTTTAATTCACCTAAAATAATTTCACTTTTCAAGTAAGTTCCTGTTGTTACAATCACTGCTTTAGCATGATAAATTGCGCCTGTTTGCGTGATGATGCCTGTACAAATGCTATCTTCTACAATCAATTCATCCACAACACCCTGCATCAATGTTAAATGTTCTTGATCTTCTAACACTTTTTTCATTGTGAACTGGTAGGTGTATTTGTCAGCTTGCGCGCGTAATGCACGCACAGCAGGGCCTTTACCTGTATTTAGCATCCTCATTTGGATATATGTTTTGTCAGTATTGCGCCCCATCTCACCGCCCAGTGCATCAATCTCACGGACGACAATTCCCTTAGCTGGGCCTCCGATAGAAGGATTGCAAGGCATAAAAGCAATCATATCTAAATTAATTGTCATCATTAATGTTTTAAGCCCTTTTCGAGCTGCAGCTAAACTAGCTTCGCAACCGGCATGTCCGGCACCAATCACAATCACATCATATTTTCCAGCTTCATAAGTCATATTATATCTTCCTCAATTAAACAAAAATGAGAAGCTCATTTCTGCATCTAAATTTATTTCCCTAAGCAAAATTGTGAAAACAGCTGATCAATCAAACTATCATGAACATTCTCACCGATAATCTCACCTAAAAGCTCCCACGCTCTTGTCATATCAATCTGAACCACGTCGATCGGCATTCCTTCTTCATTTGCTGCCAATGCCTCCTTAATGGCCGCCAATGCTTGCTCAAGTAAAGCAATATGTCGGGCGTTACTAACATAAGTTGCCTCTGCAGTATCAACCACTTCCCCTTGAAAGAACAAAGAAGAAATCGCTTGCTCTAAATCCTCAATCCCTATATGATTCACTGCTGATGTTTGAATAACTGGACATCCAGCCGGTAGCTTGTCCAACTCTAACGCTTCTGGTAAGTCCAACTTATTCACAACCAAAATTACTTTTTTACCTTCAATTAATTTTAGCAGTCTTTCATCTTCTGCTTGAAGCGGCTCAGCATAATTCAAAACAAGCAGAACCAAATCAGCTTGTTCTAAAGCAGCGTGCGACCTTTCCACCCCAATCCGTTCAACAACATCTTCGGTCTCACGAATTCCTGCTGTATCGATTAGCTTCAAAGGCACACCACGAACATTAACATATTCTTCAATTATATCACGAGTTGTCCCGGGAATATCCGTAACAATTGCTTTATTCTCTCGGAGCAAGCCATTCAATAAGGAAGACTTCCCAACGTTTGGACGACCAATAATCGCTGTAGCAATTCCTTCGCGTAAAATCTTCCCTTGTTCAGCGGTTTGCAACAAGCGAACAATTTCCACTTGAATCTCCCTTCCATGCTGCTCCAAAAGTTGCTGTGACACTTCCTCCACATCATCATACTCAGGGTAATCTATATTTACTTCAACCTGCGCCAACACCGTCAAAATTTTCTGCCGCAATTCTCGAATCAAACTAGATAAGCGACCATCAATTTGGCCAAGCGCTAACCCCATTGCCTTATCTGTCTTCGCACGAATTAAATCCATCACCGCCTCAGCCTGTGACAAGTCAATCCGACCATTCAAAAAAGCACGTTTTGTAAATTCACCGGGATCGGCTAGTCGAACTCCACTGCTAAGCACTAATGCAAGCACGCGGTTCACTGCAACAATCCCACCATGACAATTGATCTCAACAACATCTTCTTTTGTAAACGTATTAGGTGCACGAAGCACAGTCACCATAACTTCCTCAACGATTGTTTCAGTTTTCGGATCAAGTAAATGACCATAGTGAATGGTATGTGTCGACACTTCTGATAAGCTTTTACCACTTGGGCTTTTAAAAAAACGATCACTAACAGCAATTGCTTCATCCCCACTTAAACGGACAATAGCAATCGCTCCTTCGCCAAGTGGCGTGGAAATAGCTGCAATAGTATCTGATATCATTTTCGATCACCTATATTCTTCATCACTCGTTCATATTCTAACATTTTATTATACCATATTATCTCATGTAAATTAAGCAATACTCCCAATTTCATAGGTAAATGTCTCACAGGAATCTTTTTTATCCCTAGCATTTTTTGATGAAGATTGATAAAATAAAGAGGTTGTGTCCAAGGGCACGGCGATTTAAAATGCAAAATGAGCAAAACTTTCACGCATTTTATCCAATTTTAAGGAGGCGCTTTGCATGACATCAGTGGTTGTTATCGGAACTCAATGGGGAGACGAAGGAAAAGGTAAAATTACGGACTTCCTTTCCAAAGAAGCAAACTGTATTGCCAGATTTTCAGGAGGAAATAATGCCGGTCATACAATTAAATTTGATGGTGCTACTTATAAGCTACATTTAGTTCCATCCGGAATTTTTTATCCCGATAAAATTTCAGTTGTAGGCAATGGGGTTGTTTTAGACCCGAAATCATTTGTAGCAGAATTGGACAACTTACAAAAAAGTGGATTTACAGACTACAATTTACGAATCAGCAATCGTGCAACAATCGTTCTTCCCTATCACCTAAAGCAAGACGAGCTGGAAGAAGCTCGTAAAGGTGACAACAAAATTGGCACAACTAAAAAAGGAATCGGCCCTGCCTACATGGATAAAATCGCTAGAATCGGTATCCGCATGGCAGACTTACTTGACAAAGAAGTATTTGCTGAAAAATTACAACATAATATTAATGAAAAAAATCATTTGTTCAGCAAATTTTATCAATCTGAAAAGCAATTTACATTTGAAGAAATTTTTGAAGAATATTATCAATACGGACAGCAATTAACGCAATATGTTTGTGATACATCTTTTGTGGTTAATGAAGCGATTGATAGCGGTGCTAACATTCTATTTGAAGGCGCACAAGGTGTTATGCTAGATGTTGATCACGGTACTTATCCTTTTGTTACTTCATCTAATCCAATCGCAGGTGGCGTATCAACAGGAATCGGCATCGGTCCAGGCAAGATTAACAAAGTAATTGGCGTCTGCAAAGCCTATACAACAAGGGTTGGCGATGGACCATTCCCAACTGAGTTGTTTGATGAAGTCGGACAGCAAATTCGAGATATCGGCAAGGAATATGGGACAACTACAGGCAGACCAAGAAGAATTGGCTGGTTTGATTCAGTGGTCATGCGACACGCTGTGCGTGTTAGTGGTATCACTGACCTAGCGTTAAATTGTCTTGATGTACTGTCAGGCCTAGATGAGGTAAAAATTTGTACTGCTTATGAGTTAGACGGACAAATCATCAAAGAATATCCAGCCAATCTACGTGAACTGGCAAACTGCAAACCAATCTATGAAACAATGCCGGGATGGCAAGAAGACATTACCGATGTCCGAACTTTTGAAGAACTTCCAATAACTGCGCAAAATTATTTAAGAAAAGTTGAAGAACTGACAAAAGTTGAACTATCGATCTTCTCTGTTGGTCCTGATCGAATGCAAACAAACGCTTTGAAAAAAATATATTAATCCTTAAAAAAGTGAGACATTTGTCTCGCTTTTTTTACACCAATTACATCCAATTAACAAATAAATTACAATTCCGTGACTTTTCTACTTTTCATAAAATTCTATGATACAGTAATCATCGATCATAAAATATTGAAGTAATGGGGAAAAGTTATGCAAGAAAAAAAGGCAAAAAAGAATTCTTGGAAAATCATACAAATCACGATTGGCTTAGTAATTGGGGCTCTAATGATATCTGGCAGTTATTCTGTAAATGCCAGCACTGAGCCATCTCCTACACAAGCACATCATTTATATATCGATGGCAAGTTTTTTGCAACAATTGATCGTAAAGAAGTAGTTGAAGAAATCATTGCGAAAAAAGAAGAGGAATTTCATAAAAGCAAACCTGGTGTTAAAGGATCAATCGTGAATGAGTTGGTTTATATTACAGAAGAAGTAGTCAACCAATCATCTAGAACAACAACTACTACTTCTGAACTAGCAAAGCAGCTTGATGACACGATTGTAATCAAAGCAACTGTTGCCACAATTGAAATTGACCATGAGCCAGTACTGATTTTTAATAATATGACCGAAGCCGAAGAAGTGCTTACACAATTGAAGCAATCTTATGCTGACAATGAAGATATCACAAAGCTAGAAACATTAACCGCTAGCAAATTAGCTGAACAGCTGAGCGTAGATGAAACAAAAATTAGTCAAATTACATTTGATAAAGATGTTCAAGTTAAAGAAATTTTTATTGAACCAGAAGAAATCAATACAGTAGATGAAGCAACTCAATACTTAAAAGGAGAAACTTCCAACGCCAAGGCGCGTGATTCAAAATCTACTCCCCCTATTCAAGTGCAAGTAGAAAAAATAACAAAAAAGCAAGAAGTAATCCCTTTTGAAGAGGAAATCATCAATGATCCTAAGATGCTTAAAGGGGAAGAAAGAACAGTCCAAAAAGGAAAAAATGGGCTTCGTGAATATGTTGAAACAACTGTAGAAGTAAACGGAAAATCTGTATCAACGGAAAGATCCTCAGAGGAGATCCTTGTTTCTCCAAAATCTAAAGTAACTTATCGAGGTACAAAAGTTATTCCTGATCGCGGAACGGGTAGTTTCGTTTGGCCAACTAATGGCGGCTATATTTCCAGCTTCTATGGTATGAGATGGGGCTCTATGCACAAAGGAATTGATATTGCCAGACCTGCTAATCGTTCAATTAAAGCGGCTGATAATGGTCGTGTGCGTAGTGCGGGATGGTCATCTGATGGCTATGGCAACAGAATCATAATTGATCATCAAAATGGATTTGTTACGCTTTATGCTCATTTATCTTCTATTGATGTCTCTAGCGGTCAAATCGTGCAAGCAGGTCAAGTAATTGGACAAATGGGATCAACTGGATTCTCAACTGGTACTCACTTACATTTTGAAATACATTCAAATGGTAAAGCTGTTAATCCACTGGACCACCTTAAAAGGTAATTTTTCAGAAGTCGAAGATAAAACCCCTAATGGAAATTAGAATCGGATTTCCATTAGGGGTTTTAATGTAGGTAGAAACAGTTTTGCAACCTAAAAGACCTATCGATAATCTTTATAACCAAAGAATATAGGCATAACATCATTAGATAATTTTTGAACAGTGATCTTTTTTTGCTGCAATGTTTTCAATAAATTCGGCAAAATAGTCGTAGCGTATTGTGATGATGCCCCGTCATGAAAAAGAACAATGCTATCTTTTTGCTTATCTCTATTCCAACTAATTGCAGACATCATTTCCCTCTCAGATGCTCGCCTAGAACTTGCATCACCTGAGTCAACATTCCAGTCATAGTAAACAAATCCTCTTCTTAATAATTCTGCATTGAGTTGCTGGTAAATATTACTGTTATAAGCGTTAATGCTACCACCTGGTAATCGACAGATATCAACTTGTTCATCGGGAATAACTTCTTTTATTTTATTAAAACAAGCCTCATAATCAGCAATAAAGTTATCAACTGATTGATAGACCTTGTTGTAATCATGCGTATCTGTATGAACGGCAACCGTATGCCCTTCTGCTTTAATTCTTTTTACGATATCAGGATATTCTTCTACTTTTTCTCCAACAACAAAAAAAGTAGCTTTAGCATCATACTCTTTTAGCTGATCAAGAATTACCTTTGTGTTTGGAGAAGGTCCATCATCAAAAGTTAAATAAACCATTCCTTTTGGTTTCTTTATTTTAGCTGGCAACTCCGCATAAAGGTCAGGAGCAGCTTCCTGATAACTCAATAATGAAACCCTGTCTATGTCAGTATTTTCTTCCTCTTCTTTTGCTTTATCTTTGATAAGAAATGATTTTTGTTTATTTAATTCTTCAATTTTTGCTTGTTGCTGCTTATTATTACGAAGACTGATCATAAGGCTCACCGAAGATACAGTTATTGCAAATATTAAAGCTATTATAGCCCATTTTATTTTTCTATTTTCCATTTTTTAATCCCTCCCTTGTGTTTTTCTTTGTTTTGCAATTAACTTTTTTCTATATAAAAACCTCACAAATTTCCTCTACTATTTTTGTTGTTACCAGATCACAAAATGACCGAATGTAAACAAAATCATAACTAGGTAAAGTTTTAATCAAATCAGCCCACCACTCCGTTTCATAGCGAGCAATCATACTTAAATTATAAAGAAGCAAGTAGTAACATAATACATTTGGTAATTCAATCTCTTTTTCCGGCTTAATATGTAGCATGTTAGCAATTTCTGGTATGTTCCCAAATAAGTCCAACATTTTTACTTTATTTAAATCAGAAAAATCTTTTTGAAATAAAGTTTGTGCTGCATGTGAAAAAAGGCCGTTTTTTTGTAATTTAATCTCATCGCGAAGGAATTCGTAGTTGCTTTTCTTTTTTTTGCGTGTTGATACACCATGTGCCAGTACAGCAGAGGTGCTTGGATAATCAGCATCATGTGTGAGTACACAAGCTTTTAATAGATGCACTAATCCATAAAATAAAAGCAACGGCTTAATTTGGATCGGAGATTTCTCAGCTTCTGTTAAATACATTTGTCCATGATCAATATAAGAGATGAACGTGAAGCTATTTTCAAAGCTTTTTTGCTTTGCTTTTGGGATATTTTTTTCTTCGTACTGTGCTTGTAAAAATTTTTGTGTGTATGGTACTGAGTAAAACATGGATAGTTTATTCATGAAATCTCCTTGAGGCTTTTTAATATTTTTTACAGAATACCCCTTCGGTATTCGTTGTTTTTTCTTAATAAAATATGATAAAATGACAACACTCACTCAAAATTTTTTGAGTATTTTAACGGAGGCTTATATGAAAAAAACGCTCAAATCCCTCTCACTAAGCATACTTTTACTATTAGTAGTATCTTTGGTTTTTTCACCTGTAGTAGAAGCCAATACTCGTGAAGATGCTTTAAAACTAAATGCTAGTGCTGCCATATTGGTGGATGCAGATACAGGTCAAATTATTTATGAAAATAATTCGGACGAGCTTGCTGCCGTTGCTAGTATGTCAAAAATCATGACAGAATATTTATTATTAGAAGCAGTAAAAGAAGGAAAAGTAACTTGGGATCAAGAAGTAGTCATTGATAACTATATTTGGCGGTTATCATCTGCACCCAATTTATCCAATATCGGCTTGACGGAAGGTCAAAAGTATACAATTAAAGAGTTGTATGAAGCTATGGTCATTTTTTCTGGTAATGCAGCGAGTGTAGCCATTGCACAAGCAGTTGCTGGTTCAGAAACAGAATTTGTAAAAATGATGAATGCTAAAGCTGAAGAATTAGATTTAAAAGAGTATAACTTTGTAAACTCAACCGGATTAAATAATGCAGATGTTTTAGAAAATATTGCTGCCGGTTCAAAAACAGATGAAAATATGATGTCAGCACGGGCAACTGCTAAATTGGCTTTTCATTTACTAAAAGACTTCCCGGAAGTATTAGAAACAGCTAAAATTCCTAAGTTGCAATTTAGAGACGGAAAAGAATACACAAATTTTAACTGGATGCTACCTAGCTTAATTTTTGAATATGAAGGTATTGATGGCCTGAAAACAGGTTCAACCATCCTTGCTGGTTCCTGCTTCACAGCAACTGCTATTAGAGGTGATCAACGTTATATCTCTGTTGTAATGAATAGTCCTTCAAAAGAAGAACGCTTTATAGAAACAGCCAAACTTTTGGATTACGGCTTTAATAACTTCAAGAAAAAGGAAGTCTTGAAAGAAGGCGCGACGATTGAAGGAAACAAAACAATAAAAGTTCCGGACGGAAAAGAACGATCGGTTACAATTTCAGCTAAACAATCCATTACCTTGTTAGTGAATGAAAATGATGATAGGCAATACCAGTTAAGGGCTTATGGTGATAAAATGCCAAGTAGTATGCTGGCACCGATTAAAAAAGGTGACTTTGTGGTATCGGCAGAATTAGTTGATCAAGATGGTAAAACCGTTTCATTTATTTCAAACGATGGCATGAATTTAAACAACATCGAAATCACTACTGATAAGGCAGTCAAAAAGGCAAACTTTTTTGTACGATTGTGGCGTTCAATTGTTGACTTTTTCTAAACGGTCTTTTAGACTAAAAAATAACATCATCTCGTCTCTCCCTTGTTAGAGGCGAGTTTTTTTAAAATCTGGAGGCGAGCAATATGTTAGACATAAAATTTGTTAGGGCAAACCCCGATGTTGTCAAGGAGAACATTAAAAAGAAATTCCAAGACAGTAAATTGCCATTGGTAGATGAAGTATTAGAGTTGGATATTCAAAACAGAAAAATAAAGCAAGAAGTTGAGTCCCTAAGAGCCGAAAAGAATAAACTATCCAAGCAAATCGGCGGTTTGATGGCCAAAGGAGAAAAAGAGCAAGCAGAAGGATTGAAAGCAGAAGTTGAAAAACAAGCTGCAAGAATGGAAATGCTTTCTGCAGAAGAAAAAGAAGTAGAGGAAAAAATCAAGAATATTATGATGGTACTACCGAACATCATGGATTCATCTGTACCGATTGGTAAGGATGATAGTGAAAATGTAGAGCTAGAAAAGTATGGCGAGCCCATCATACCAGATTATGAAGTGCCATATCATATAGACATCATGGAGCATTTGAACGGAGTAGATCTGGATAGTGCAAGAAAAGTTGCTGGAAATGGCTTTTATTATCTGATGGGTGATATTGCAAGGCTTCATTCTGCTATAATTTCTTATGCAAGAGATTTCATGATCGACAAAGGATTTACTTATTGTATTCCTCCATATATGATTCGAAGCAACGTAGTAACAGGTGTCATGAGCTTTGCAGAAATGGATGCCATGATGTATAAGATCGAAGGCGAAGATTTGTATTTGATCGGAACGAGTGAGCATTCATTAATTGGTAAGTATATCGATACGATGTTAAAAGAAGAGCAGCTTCCACAAACATTAACAAGCTACTCTCCTTGCTTCCGAAAAGAAAAAGGCGCTCACGGAATAGAAGAGCGCGGTGTGTACAGAGTACATCAATTTGAAAAACAGGAAATGATCGTGGTATGCAAACCAGAAGAAAGCATGGATTGGTATGATAAACTATGGAAATACACCGTTGAGTTTTTCCGCACACTGGACATTCCGGTTCGTACATTGGAATGTTGTTCCGGTGACCTAGCTGATCTAAAAGTGAAATCAGTTGATGTGGAAGCCTGGTCTCCAAGACAGCAGAAATACTTTGAAGTTGGAAGCTGTTCAAACTTAGGTGATGCTCAAGCCAGAAGATTGAAGATCCGTGTAAATGGAGAAAACGGTAAATACTTCGCTCATACGTTGAATAATACGGTGGTAGCCCCTCCTCGAACGTTGATCGCCTTTTTGGAGAATAATTTACAAGAAGATGGCTCTGTCAGAATTCCAGAAGTATTACGTGGTTACATGGGCGGTATTGAAAAAATTACTTTAGAAACGTAAAATTTTTTATAAAGTATAGATAAACAAGCAACGAGATAACCTTCAAGTAGACGAAAAAGAAAAAAGTTTTGAACTAGCAATTTCTCTAGTTCAAGACTTTTTTTACTCTTGAATTGCTTTTGATCCCTACCAATTTCAACATTTTTATGTATTTTTATCCTTATATCCTTTAATCAAATATGTAAATTTTAGCAATATGCTGTAGATAAATATCGGATATTAGACTATAATGTTTTTAAAGTATCAAATCAAGGAGGTATTTGTTATGGCAAAAGATTTAAAAGGAACAAAAACAGAAGCAAATTTAAAGGCAGCATTCGCAGGTGAGGCTCAGGCTCGAACCAAATATACTTACTATGCTGCGAAAGCAAAAAAAGAAGGATATGAGCAAATTGCTGCACTTTTTCTAGAAACTGCTGAACAAGAAAAAGAACATGCCAAACTTTGGTTTAAACATTTACACGGCGGTGACATTCCGGATACTGCTACAAATTTAAAAGATGCTGCTGATGGCGAAAACTATGAATGGACAGATATGTATGCAAAATTTGCTGAAGAAGCAAGAGAAGAAGGTTTCACTCAGCTTGCTAAGCAATTTGAATTAGTTGGTAAAGTTGAAAAAGCGCACGAAGAACGCTATTTAAAATTATTAGAAAATGTTAATAATGAGCTTGTATTCTCAAAAGATGGTGACATGATGTGGATTTGCCGCAACTGCGGACACATTGTAATTGGTAAGAAAGCACCTGCTGCTTGTGCAGTATGCGCCCACCCTCAAGCTTATTTTGAGTTAAGAGCTGAAAATTATTAAGTTTTAAAAGTTCAGTCTAAAACACCTCCAAAGATATACTTTTGGAGGTGTTTTGTTTTAGTAGTTCTCAATTTTTGTTTTTTATTCAACTATACTTCATGATGATCAATGCTCTCATCACTTATTTCATCTTCTTCCAACTCTTTTTCCACTTTCGTCACACTAGAAACAAACGATTGTTCCGAATCTCCAAGGCGAATCAACTTAACACCTTGCGAGTTTCGACCAAATGCGGAAATTGAAGCAACATCCATACGAATAATCACACCTGCTGCAGTAACAATCATTAAATCTTCCTCACCTGCTACCGCTTGCACTGCAACTACCGGTCCATTTTTATTCGTTACGCGACAAGTCAATATTCCTGAACCACCACGATTTTGCAAGCGATACTCTGCTTCATCAGTTCGCTTACCATAACCATTACGAGTAACAACAAGAACTTGCTCGTCAGATTTCAAAATATCCACACCAACAACAACGTCATTTCTCTTTAAGCGAATACTTCGAACACCTGCTGCTGTCCGTCCCATACAACGAATATCATTTTCATCAAAACGGATCAATTGACCATTTTGCGTGCCAATAATGATTTGACTCTTTCCATCCGTTAATTTAACTGAAATCAGTTCATCATTATCTCTTAAACCAACGGCAATTAAGCCATTCTGACGAATATTGGCAAACACTGATAGCGAGCAACGCTTAGAAATTCCTTTTCTAGTTGTAAAAAATAGATGGTTATCATCTGAAAACTCTTTCACTGCAATCATTGCCGTAACCAATTCGTCCGGATCTAAACTCAACTTATTAATAATCGGAATTCCTTTTGCAGTTCGACTAAATTCAGGAACTTCAAATCCTCTTAAACGATAAGCTTTTCCTTTATTGGTAAAGAATAAAACTGTATCATGTGTAGAGGTGGATACCAATTGCTCAACGAAGTCATCTTCGTTTGTACTCATGCCTTGAATACCACGGCCACCTCGTCGCTGACTGCGATAAGTATTCGCCGGTAAGCGCTTAATGTATCCTCTCTTTGTTAAAGTAATCACAATATTTTCTTCTGGAATTAAATCTTCATCCTCTAATGATTCGAGCCCAGCAGTAATAATTTCTGTACGACGAACATCATTGAAACGATCTTTAATCTCAATCAATTCTTCACGAATAATTTGAACAAGCTTTTCTTCATCTGCTAAAATTTCCTTTAATTCTGCAATGAATTTAACAAGCGCTTGATATTCATCTTCAATCTTTTCTCGTTCTAAACCGGTTAAACGCTGCAAACGCATATCCAAGATTGCTTGTGCTTGTCTTTCAGAAAGTTTAAATTGTGTCATTAAGCCGTTTCTGGCGATTTCTGTTGTTTTAGAACCACGAATTAAACTAATGATTGCATCAATATGATCAAGTGCAATTCGTAAGCCTTCCAAAATATGTGCGCGCAATTCAGCACGATTTAAATCATATTCCGTTCGACGACGAATAACTACTTTTTGATGCTCTAAATAATGCACTAAACATTCTTTTAGGTTCAATACTTTTGGTTGCCCATCTACTAACGCCAGCAAATTAATACCAAAACTAGATTGCAAAGCAGTATGCTTATACAACTTGTTCAATATTACATCAATGTTTCCTTCACGCTTAATATCAACAACAATCCGCATACCTTCACGATCGGATTCGTCGTTAACATCGGAAATTCCTTCAATCACTTTATCACGCACTAATTCGGCAATACGCTCAATCAATGATGCTTTATTCACTTGATAAGGAATTTCATTAAAAATAATAGAATAACGCCCATTCGACTTTTCTTCAATTTCATGAGTTGCTCGCATAATAACTGAGCCACGACCTGTTTCATAAGCACGACGAATGCCACTGCGACCATATATTTTTGCAGCAGTTGGAAAGTCAGGTCCCTTCACATATTCCATTAATTCAGCAATCGTGATCTCTGAATTTTTACTCAGCGCTAAAATACCATCAATTACTTCACCTAGTTGATGTGGGGGAATATTTGTTGCCATACCAACAGCAATTCCTGTTGATCCATTCACCAACAAATTAGGAAATCTAGCAGGCAAAACAACTGGTTCCTTCTCAGAACCATCATAGTTATCTCGATAATCAATTGTATTTTTATTAATATCGCGAATCAATTCCATAGAAATTTTCGACATACGCGCTTCTGTATAACGCATCGCAGCTGGTGCATCACCATCTACAGAACCGAAGTTTCCATGCCCATCAACAAGCATATAACGATAGTTAAAATCTTGTGCCATCCGCACCATTGTGTCATATACAGCAGAATCACCATGCGGGTGATACTTACCGATAACTTCACCAACAATACGAGCTGATTTTTTATACGCCTTATCCGCTGTCATACCCAAATCATTCATTGCATAAAGAATTCTGCGATGAACAGGCTTCAAGCCATCTCGCACATCCGGTAAGGCACGCGATACGATAACACTCATCGCATAATCCAGAAACGAGTTTTTCATTTCTTTACTAATACTAATCTCTTTTACACGTGGGTTTTTTCCCATTTCTGACATGTTTTTATCCCCCAACTTCTAATTTTAAAAATTAGAATCTAAACATCAAGATTTTTAACATAAACCGCATTTTCTTCAATGAAATTACGTCTTGGCTCTACTTTATCTCCCATCAACATTTCAAACGTGCTATCGGCTTCAATCGCATCTTGAAGCGTCACTTGCAGCAATGTTCGAACTTCCGGATCCATTGTCGTCTCCCAAAGTTGAGTAGCATTCATTTCCCCTAACCCTTTGTAACGCTGTAATATCGGCTTTGGCGTTTGTGATAAGCTTGCCACAATTTCTTTCATTTCACGATCATTGTAAGCATATTGAACATTCTTACCTTGCGCAATTTTATATAAAGGTGGCTGTGCAATATATACATAACCACTGTCAAGAATCTGACGCATATAACGATAGAAGAACGTTAACAACAATGTTCTAATATGTGCACCATCCACGTCTGCATCTGTCATGATTACAATTTTGTGGTATCTTGCTTTTGAAATATCGAAATCGTCTCCGATTCCACATCCAAGTGCTGTGATAATGGCTCGAATTTCTTTATTGGCTAAAATTTTATCCAAACGGGCTTTTTCAACATTTAAAATCTTCCCACGAAGTGGTAAAATCGCCTGAAAGTGTCGGTCACGTCCTTGCTTAGCCGAACCACCTGCTGAGTCACCCTCAACAACGTATAACTCGCTAATTGACGCATCTTTTGAAGAACAATCTGCTAACTTACCAGGCAAACCGTTCATTTCCAAAGCACCTTTGCGTCTTGTCAATTCACGCGCTTTCTTAGCAGCTTCACGTGCGCGTGAAGCTGTCAATCCTTTATCAACAATCATTCTCGCAATAGTTGGATTTTCCAATAAAAATCTTTCAAATTGATCCGAGAATATTCTATCTACAACTTGACGAACTTCTGAATTTCCTAATTTCGTTTTTGTTTGCCCTTCAAACTGTGGGTCAGGATGTTTCACTGAAATAATAACAGTCAAGCCTTCCCGCACATCTTCTCCTGTTAGCTTCGGGTCGTTATCTTTTAAAATGTTATTTTTCCGAGCATAGTCATTCAGTACACGTAAAAGTGACATCTTTAGACCCATTTCATGTGTACCGCCCTCATGCGTATGAATATTATTTGCAAAAGACAACATCATACTGGAAAAGCTATGGTTATATTGCATAGCAATTTCTACAGCAATCTCACCTTCACGATCACCGGCTTTTTCCTTAATCATCACTTTAGATTCACCGGAAACATAAATTGGTGTTTCATGTAACGCCGTCTTAGAACTATTTAAATGTTCAACATAGGAAATAATTCCGCCTTCATAGTAGAACTCTCGCTCTTCACCATCCGGGCGTTTATCTTCAATTTTAATTTTCAAACCTTTATTTAAAAAAGCTAATTCTCTAATACGCGATGCCAGAATCTCAAATTCATACACCGTTGTTTCTGTAAAAATTTCCTCATCCGGCACAAAACGAATGGTTGTCCCGGTTTTATCACTTTCACCAATAACCTTCATATCTGCAACCGGCTCACCGCGTTCAAACGACTGTTGATGAATTTTTCCATCACGATGAACTGTAACGTCCATACGCTTTGACAACGCATTCACAACAGAAGCACCAACACCATGAAGGCCACCGGACACTTTATAACCACTACCATCAAACTTACCACCAGCATGAAGCACAGTCATAATTACTTCTAATGCTGGCCGACCGGTTTTGTGCATCCCAACTGGAATTCCACGACCATTATCCGTAACTGTAATACTGTTATCTTCTTCAATAGATACATTGATCTCTGTACAGAATCCTGCCAAAGCCTCATCAATACTATTATCAACAATTTCCCAAACCAAATGATGTAGACCTCTACTACTCGTTGAACCTATATACATACCAGGTCTTTTACGAACAGCTTCTAACCCTTCAAGCACTTGAATTTGGCTTTCATCATATCGTTGTTCTTTCATTTCTTGTTGTTGTTCAATAGACATTTTTAGTCCCCTAATCTTTTAATATTGTCCCATTTTTTACAAAAAAACGATCAGACTGTGATAATGTGCTACTTTCTATTCCACTTGCACTAGTCGTAGTAATAAATGTTTGTACTTTATCTTGCATAATCTCTAATAAATGCGATTGCCGCATACTATCCAATTCTGATAAAACATCATCTAATAGCAAAACAGGATACTCACCCAGTTCATCATAAATCAACTCAATTTCCGCCAATTTGAGCGATAAAGCAGTTGTTCTCTGCTGACCTTGTGAACAAAAAGAATGTACATCCTTATCATTAATTAAGAAAGAAAGGTCATCTCGATGAGGACCAATTAAGGTTGTCCCTCTATCAATTTCCTTATGTACTATTTTATCAAATTTTTCTTGATAATGTACTAATATTTTCGACAAATCCATAGATTCTGATACCCCAAGCGAGGATTGATATAAAATCTTTAAATGCTCTAACTCATGTGTGATCCCAAAATGAATTTTCTGCGCCCTTTTTCTCAATAACTCAAGAAAATGAAACCGTTTTTCAATGACTTTTGCACCATATGAAATCAATTGTTCCGTTAAAATATCTAAAACAGAAGTATCTGTTGATCGCTGCATATTCAACTGTTTTAACAGTGCATTACGCTGTTTTAACACATTAATATATTGACTGACATCGTAAAGATAAACAGGCGATATTTGCCCAATCTCCATATCTAAAAATCTTCTTCGTACTTGTGGTCCACCTTTAACAAGATTTAAATCTTCTGGTGCAAACATCACAACATTCAAATGACCAACATATTGGCTTAAGCGATTTTGCTCCAAATGATTAACTTTTGCTTTTTTTCCTTGCTTTGAAATTTGTATTTCTAGTGGTACAACACTTGATCGTTTTTCAACTTTTCCTTCAATTTTCACGAAATCTTCTTGCCATTTAATTAATTCACGATCAAGAGAAGTCCGATGAGACTTCGCCATGGACAAAAAATAAATGGCTTCCAAAATATTTGTTTTTCCTTGTGCATTTTCACCAATAAATACATTCACTTTATTATCAAATGCTAGTGAGATTTGTTCATAATTTCGAAAATTGAGTAAATCAAGCTGCTTTAGATGCATATTTCCCTATCCTTCTTTTAGGTGCAAAAATGAGCGTTTAAAAGCGTAGTAATAAGATGAAATTTTTTGCGAATCCTGATTCGCAAAATAATTTTAGCTTATTGCGTAGCTTTTGCTCATTTTTGCCCGATTTCTCACAAGGTACAATTAGGATCTACTCATTTCTACCCAACAACAACTTTATATTCACCAATACCTTTGATTACAACCAGATCATCTTCTCTTAATTTGCGACCACGCCGATTATCAATTTCACCATTAATAACTATTTCATGTTCGGCTAAAAACCATTTGGCTTCCCCACCTGATCCAATAATATCGGCTAATTTTAAAAATTGGCCAAGTGTAATAAATTCTGTAGTAATTAATACTTGTTTCATCTGCGTACCTCACAGCAAATTGTCTAAACTATTATTTTACACTAAAAATAGTATAAACACAAAAAAAGTATAGTTAAAAATCCGATCTAAAATATTACTTTAGACCGGATTAATTAACTATCGATTTTATTTATACCGTTCGCACAGGCAAAATCAATTGAATAAGTGAATGATCATGCTCAGTTGATAAAACAAACGGGCGCATTGTTCCTGTAAAACGAATTAACACATCATCATCTTCAACTGTCCGGAGTGCTTCAATCATAAAGCGGGCATTGAATGAGATTTTAATTTCCTCACCATCCATTTCCCCAATTGCAACTTCTTCAACTACATCTCCGATTTCAGGCGTATTTGATGAAATTTCAATCGAATCATTTGTCGAAATCATTTTAACTGTATTCGTTTTTGTTTCTTTTGCCAAAATAGAAGCACGATCAATTGCTTGCAACAAATCTCTTGTATTTAACTTAATTGTCGTTGTTTCATCTGGTGGAATTAATTTATCGATGTCAGGATAATTGCCTTCTAATAATCGTGAATAAAATAGAATATTCTTTAATTTAAATAACACTTGATTAGCTGTAAAGCAAATTTCAATCTGTTCTGTACTGTCACCTATCAACTTATTTAATTCATCTAAACTTTTTCCAGGTATAACAGCGTTAATTGCCTCAGCACTTATAAATGGTATTTGCTTTCTGGATAATCGATGGCTATCCGTAGCTGCACAAATCAAATTTTCATCTTTTACTTGCCAGTAAACACCTGTTAAAATTGGTCGATTTTCAGAATGTGAAACAGCATATACAGTCTGTCTAATCAACATTTTCAATAAATCAGCATCCATTGTATTACTATTATTTTGATCAATATCAGGAAGTCGAGGATATTCATCAGCATCCATACCATTAATTTTAAATTCTGACTTTCCAGATTTGATAACAGTTTGAAAGTTATCCTGGGCTTCTACCGATACAGTATCTTTTGGAAGTTTACGAATAATTTCTGATAATAATCTAGCATTAAGACAAATAGCCCCTACTTTTTCAACTTCAATAATCTCATCACCAGCTTCTTCAGCTGGAATAAAAGATTCAATTGAAATATCAGAGTTGCTACCAACAATTTTTAACCCATTATAAGTTAATTCTAATTTGAGCGATGTTAAAATAGGCATCGGTGTTTTCGAGGCAACTGCACGTAAGCTATCATTTAAACTTTGAATAAAACGTTCTCTATCAATTGAAAACTTCATAAAAAACTCCTTTTAAAAAATTTATTTCGTTAACTGTATTATATATTTTTTTTATATAAAAGAACAGTAATAATAGTAATAGGGCCTGTGGATATGGGGATAAATATCCTGAAATATATACAGTAATTGATTTCCACTGTGGATAACTTGTGGGTAAATAAGTGAAACTTATCCACAAAACACGAAATTTATCCACTGATTAATGAAAACTATTTAAATTCTTTTTAATATTATCAATTTGATTTTTTAAATATTGATCGTCTTCAATTTGTTTAGTAATTTTTTGTGTAGCATGCATTACAGTTGTATGATCTCTCCCACCAAAAGCTTCACCAATCTTAGGGAAAGATGATCCGATCATATCCCTTGCTAAATACATAGCAATTTGTCGAGGGTGTGCAATTGTTTTAGCTCGACTTTTTGATTTAAAATCTTCAATGCTTACTTGAAAATGACTGGCGACAACTTTTTGAATATCAAAAATTGAAACAACTTTTGAGCCTCGACTTGGTAGTAAATTTTTAAGTGCTTCTGTAGCTAATTCCAGATCAATATCGCGATTGTGCAGTGAAGAATAAGCCAATACTCTAGTCAACGCACCTTCTAGCTCACGAACATTTGAATCAATTGAGTTTGATATATAAGTGAGAACATCGTATGGAATATCAAGCTGATTTGAATTTGATTTCTTTTGCAAAATAGCCACTCTTGTTTCTAAATCAGGTGCATAAATTTCTGTAATCAGCCCCCAAACAAAACGAGACCGCATACGATCTTCCAAACCTTTAATTTCTGCTGGTGGTTTATCACTGGAAATAACAATTTGTTTTCCTGCCTCATGTAGTTCATTAAACGTATGAAAGAATTCCTCTTGTGTCTTATCTTTCTTCATCAAAAATTGAATATCATCAATTAGTAGCACATCAGCTTGTCTATACTTATTTCTAAAGGCATCCATTTTATTTTCACTAATGGAAGTAATAAATTGATTTAGAAACTTTTCAGAAGAAATATAGACAACTTGTGCATCTGGTTGCCTTTCGCGAACTGCATGACCAATTGCTTGCATAAGATGCGTTTTTCCAAGTCCTGAACCACCATGAATAAACAATGGATTATAAGAATCTCCAGGATCACCGGCTACTGCGAAACAGGCTGCATGAGCAAAACGATTACTTTCACCAATAACAAATTGATCAAAGGTGTACTTTTCCAGTAGCGTGGTATATTCTAATTTTTCGCTATAAGGTATAGCAATTTCTTCAGTTTGCAATGGTAGCTCTTTTTCAGAAACAACATTAATTTTATAATTTTCCCCTGTTACTTCATAAAAATTGTCAATCAACAGTTTACTAAAATTTGAAATAATCCAATCCTTCTCTGTTTGTGAAGTAACTTGAATCATAGCTACTTTATCATTACAACCAATAAACTTGATTGTTTTAAACCACATATCAAAACTAGCTTTTGTTGTTTTCTCTTTTACTTTTTTTACGACTGATTCCCAAATCATTTCTACATTTTCCAAAACAGCATCTAATCCTAACTTTATATCATAATTTCTTTTTGTGAAAACTTATCCACAGTTCATATTTTAGCTTAAAAAAATAGAATATGCACTAAGAATTTTATCCACATCTGTGTAAAAACAATTCACAAACTGTAGATAAAAGCTGCTATATTTATCCACAGTTTGTGGATAAACTAATAGGGTATTATAATTATCCACAGACTTTTAACAAGAAAAAATATGGTGATTTCAACAATCTTGAAAAAATTATCAACAAGTGTGGATAGTTTATCAACACCATGTGATTCTGTGGATAAACTCTGGATAAGTTCTGGATAAAAAAATTAAAAAAATTTTTTACTCACAATATAATTGTGGATAAAAAAATGAATTTAATAAACATGGAAATTGTCAAGAAATCAAAGGTTTACTTAAGCATAGCCGCAAGCAAACCTTCGGTTTCATTGCTAGAAATTGAGCCGAAGTCTCAATTTTTGCTAAAACATGCTTAGATAAAACTTTGATTTTTTGATAATTTCCATGGTGAATAAAAAAAGATTTGACTTTTACTTATAGAAGCCTTTATAATGAACAAATGACTGTTTAGAGGTTTAATGCAGGAGGTGTTTACTTTGAAAAGAACATATCAACCAAATAAACGTAAACGTAGCAAAGTACATGGATTTCGTGCACGCATGAGCACAAAGGCCGGACGCAGAGTGTTAGCAGCTCGTCGTCAAAAAGGGCGTAAAGTACTTTCTGCTTAAATTAACCACTGCACACTGGGTTGTCAGTGGTTTTTTTTACGTTAAGGAGATTAAGCGATTATGAAAAGAGATCGAAGAATTAAAAAAGATCGCCAATTTCAAACAGTTTTTAAAGAAGGAAAATCTTATGGCAATCGGCAATTCATAATTTATGTATTAAGAAAAGAATCTCAAGAAGCTTTTAGAATTGGCTTGTCTGTCAGTAAGAAAATCGGAAATGCAGTCGTAAGAAATCGAGTAAAGCGTTATATTAGACAAGCTTTTACTGAGATTAATCATCGTATAAAAGATGACTATGATTTCATTATTATTGCTAGAAAACCAGCTGCTGACTTTACTTTTACAGAAGTGAAAAGCAGTTTGTTACATATATTGAAAAAAACAAATGTTTTGCGAGTGAAATAAAATTATAGATATGATAGAATGGCACTGATATATAATTTTGGAAGTAGGCAGTAATATTCGCCTAGTTAATTGGAGGAACAAACTTGAAGAAATCACGTTGGCTTTTATTATTAATGGTTGTAGGAACAATGGTATTATTATCCGCTTGTGGGATGGATCCGAATAATCCGGGAGAGGAGATTACAGCCGAATCAACTGGGTTTTGGAATCAGTATCTTGTTTATCCGATTTCTTGGTTGATTAAAGAAATAGCTGGTTACAATCTTGGTTATGGTGTTTCAATTGTGATTGTTACGATTTTAATTCGGACATTGATTTTACCATTAATGATCAAGCAAACAAAAAGTTCAAAAGCAATGCAAGCACTTCAGCCTCAGCTTAAAGAGTTAAAAGAAAAGCATAGTTCAAAAGATGCTGTTACACAGCAGCAACTTCAAAAAGAAATGATGGAACTCTATCGAAAAAATGGTGTCAATCCTTTATCGGGATGTTTACCGCTATTAGTACAAATGCCGATTTTGATTGCTTTTTATCAAGCAATTATTAAAACGCCTGCAATTCGAGAGGAGTCATTCCTATGGTTTGACTTAGGTGCTGCAGATCCTTATTTTATTTTGCCAGTGGTAGCAGCTTTGACAACTTTCTTACAACAAAAAATAATGATGGTTGGTCAAGATCAAAGCAATCCGATGGCACAGCAAATGAAGATTATGCTGTATGTTATGCCGGTCATGATTTTGGTGATTTCACTTAAATTGCCAACTGCATTATCATTATACTGGGTTGTAGGAAATATTTATTCGATTATCCAAACTTACTTTATTAAAGCACCTGATATTAAAGCATTAAAGTCAGAAGGGAAGTAATCAGATGAATCAAGTAACAATGACTGCCCCGACAGCGAAACTTGCACTTGAATCGGCTCTGAAACAACTAAATACTACTGAAGAACAAGTAGATGTCAATGTTATTGATGCAGGAAAAAAAGGATTCTTAGGTATAGGTTCAAGGCCAGCAGTTGTAAAAGTAACTTTGAAAAATAAAAGTGCACTTGACATACTGACAAGTGTAGTAGAGGAAGCTAAAACAACGTCATCTCCTGTTATGATTAAATCAAAAACAGAGAAGCAAGAGCCGATGGCTAATGACAAGCAAAGTGACCAAGAAAGTCAGTTGGAAGCGATTAAGCATGTTGAAAGTTTTATTTTACAAGTAGCCGGCAATATGGGTGTAGAAGTTCAAATTGCTATTGAAACAGAAGGAAAGTATTGTCGTGTCAGCTTAACTGGTGAGAAAATTGCTATGTTGATTGGTAAAAGAGGACAAGTATTAAATTCATTGCAATACTTAGCGCAATTAGTAGCCAATCGCTTTTCTAATCAATATATGACGGTTCTACTCGATGCTGAAAATTATCGTGTGCGTCGCAAAGAAACACTAGAACATTTAGCACATAAAATGGCAGACAAAGCGATTTATACACGTCGAGAAGTAGCTTTAGAACCAATGCCTTCATATGAGCGGAAGATCATTCATGCTGTATTGATGAATAAAAGAAAAGTAAAAACGTATTCTACAGGTACAGATCCTTATCGTCATATTGTGATTGTGCCGAATTAAATTAGTATCTGAGTCTACAAACGCTGCAAAAAGATTAAAATTTTTGCAGCGTTTTTTTGTTTAATTGAATATAAGTGAAATCAACATCAATTCATGATAAAATAGTAGTAATAATCATTATTAAAAGGAGAGCTTTTCCAATGATGGATAAAAAAGTTTTGGTAGTCGATGATGAAAAGCCGATTGCAGATATATTAGAATTTAATTTAACTAAAGAAGGTTTTGAGGTGTTTTGCGCTTATGACGGGGTAACAGCTGTTCAAATGGTTGAAAGTATTCAACCTGACTTGATCTTACTGGATATTATGCTACCGCAAATGGATGGAATGGCTGTTTGCCGAGAAGTGCGGAAGAAATATGAAATACCCATCATTATGCTAACCGCTAAGGACTCTGAGATTGATAAGGTGTTAGGGTTGGAACTTGGGGCAGATGACTATGTAACAAAGCCTTTTAGTACACGGGAAATTATTGCTAGAGTTAAAGCGAATTTACGAAGACAAGTGAACAATCCGGCAAGTCAAGAGGAAGAAGAATCAAATGATATTGAGATTGGAGATTTAGTGATTCATCCGGACTCTTATATTGTTTCAAAACGTGGCGAGGATATTGAACTTACACATCGAGAGTTCGAGCTCATCCACTATTTGGCTCGCCACCTAGGTCAAGTGATGACACGAGAGCACCTGTTGCAAACGGTTTGGGGCTATGATTATTTGGGAGATTTACGAACTGTTGATGTGACAATTCGTAGACTGCGTGAAAAGATTGAAGACGATCCTAGTTTGCCAGTCTGGATTTCTACCAGACGTGGTGTAGGATATTATTTAGCAAATTTGGAATAAGAAGATGGGGTGAAATCGGGCAACTTGGAGCAATAACTCATTTTTGCACTTGGTTTAGAATCGGGCAAAGATGAGCAGAAACTCCGTCTTAAGCTATAATTTTTTCAATTTGCTTCGCAAATCAAAAAATTCTATCTTAATACTGCGTTTCTAAACGCTCATTTTTGCACCTAAAGTATGGAAAAAGTTCGTTTTTTTAATTCAGTAAGAATTAAGTTTGTCTTGATTTTTGTTTTGCTGATTTTTATTGCAATGCAAATTATGGGGGCTTATTTTGTTTCAAGTTTAGAGAAGCAATTAGTATCAAATTTTCAGAGCTCAGTTAAGTCTAGAATTGGTATGTTAATGTTAACTGTTGAGAGTGAAATGTTAAAACCACCTACGTCGCGAACAGATGGTGACTTACCCCTTGAGGCACTGCTAGGTAATGCTTTGACAGATTATGCAACTGAGGATTTTGCTGAAATAGTCGTGATTGATCAACACGCTGTTATTTTAGCTAGTTCATCAACAGAGAATGCAGATGAACTAGTAAATAAAAAATCAAAAGATCCCCTAGTACTTCAAGTATTAAATTCAGGTATTTCTAATACCGAAGGCGGAAGTAATCGACAAAACTGGGTATTTGCCGAGCCGATTATTAGTTCAAAAGATGGAACAACGATTGGCTGTTTGCTAGTGTACGCAAATACAGGACAAGTTTATCAGCAAGTTGATGAGATTAGTAACATTATGAAAACCGGAACACTCATATCAATGCTTATTACAGCACTAATTGGTTTGATTTTGGCACAGATGATTACAAAGCCAATTGCCGAGATGAAAAAGCAGGCATTGGCTATGTCCAAAGGGCATTATAATCGAAGTGCGAGAATATTTGGTTATGATGAAATTGGTCAATTGGCAATGACTTTTAACCACTTGTCAAAGCAGTTGCAGGACGCACAATCGACAACCGAGGCTGAGAAAAGAAAATTATCCTCTATTTTAACGAATATGTCAGATGGTGTAATTGCAACTGATCGCAAAGGGCATGTTATTTTAATTAACGATCCGGCTTTAGCCATGCTTAGTAAAGATAATGAAGAAGAAGCGATGACGAAAACACTTACACAGTTGTTGGATATTGAAAATGAATATACATTTGAGGATTTACTTACGCAACAAGAGGATTTAACACTTGACTACAGTGATCGAGGGCAGAAATATTTTCTTCGTGCACAATTTTCAACAATTGAAAATGAATCTGGATTTGTGAGTGGTTTGATTACCGTTTTACATGATACAACCGAGCATGAAAAAATAGAAGACGAAAGAAAAGAATTCGTTGCCAATGTTTCACATGAACTACGAACACCGTTGACAACAATGCGCAGTTATTTGGAAGCGCTTACTGATGGTGCGATCAAGAACGAAGTGTTATCTAATAAGTTTTTGGGCGTTGTTCAAGGTGAAACAGAGCGTATGATTCGTATGGTTAATGACCTATTAAACCTGTCAAGGCTAGAGAATGGTTCGATTTCGCTCAATAAGGAATGGACTGATTTTGGAAGATTTTTCAATAGGATTATTGATCGTTTTGAAATGTCGATTGAACGTGGTGTGACTTTTAAACGAGATATTCCAAATAGCCCTGCGTTTGTTGAGATTGATCGTGATAAAGTTAATCAAGTAATTGATAATGTTATTTCTAATGCGCTCAAATATTCCCCGGATGGCGGACAAATTTCGTTTCGTGTGCAAATTTTAGAAGAGACGATTGAAGTAAGTATTCGTGATCAAGGAATGGGAATGCCGAAAGGAAATGTTGAAAAAATCTTTAAGCGTTTCTATCGTGTGGATAAAGCTAGATCACGGAAATTAGGTGGAACCGGATTGGGTCTTGCGATTGCCAAAGAAGTTATTACAGCACACCATGGTAATATTTTCGCCCGTAGTATTGAAGGTGTTGGCACAACGATTATCTTTAGTCTCCCGTATGAAGTAAATAATGGAGATGATTGGGAATGAAAAATCGAATAGAAATCATTAAGTCTGTTACTTTAATTGTACTAGTTGCGATTAGTGGAATACTAAGTTGGAATATTCTTGGTTCAAAAAGTGGAGATCAAGAGGCTGTTCCAAGTACAGAAGCAGAGGAAATTCATATTCAGGCTAAAATGGAGCTTTCTACTTTGCTGTTGCCGAGTCAAATAGTTTTGCATCAAGACAACTCTCACTATTTGACAGTTGATGATGAGTATTTAGAACGCATAGTTACTGACTTCACTCAGTTACCATTTAGTAGCTATGTTGATGTTACGAATTATTATGCCACGGAAAATATATCTGAAGCATTTACGGATATGAATGCAATTGAGCTGGAGTTTCAAACGGCTATACCTTTTTCAGTTTATAAAAACCTTTTAACTAATTCAGTGAACGATTATCCAGCTGCTGAATTTAATCGGATTGTTATTCCTTTTAAAGGTAAATCGCTTTATTTTCTTTCTTTAGATAAAAATAGGGTGATGCGGGCGACTGTTGATAAACAGCAATTGCAGTTATTTATTAATCAATATAAAGAGCTTGATCAGTTAAGCCCAGCAACACGTTTGACAGTAGGGCAAAACCATCAATTTATTTATGTGCCAAAAGAAGAGGTTACCTTGCCGATACGTCTCTTTTATTTGCAAACGCTGAATATTAGCGACTTTAAAAAGCTCTTGTTTCCTAATCTGGAAAATGTGCAACAGGAGATTACAGTAGCAGGTGAGGAAAGTACTGATGGGACAAGTATGTTGACTGTTTTCCAGGAAACTAAGGTCTTCTCCTTTGTGAAACCACAATCTGTACAGAAGCAAACATTAAGTCAGGCAACAAAATTTCAAAATACAGTTGATTTCATGAATAGTCATGCCGGCTGGGATAGCAGTTGGGATGGCACTCAGGATGATGGTGACGGTGATCGCTATCGTTTTGCTGGGCAACAAAGTGGTGAAGATCGAACAGTTTTTCGTTTACAAATAGATGGAAGACCTGTTTTCAATGCAGATGGGATGAGTGAAATTGTATTAGCAGTAGGAGCCGAAGGCGTTCATTTTTATACACGTCCTTATTTCTTTTTAGATTTTGAGTTTTCAGGCGAATATCCGACTAAAGCCCTTATTTCCGGGGAGCAAGTATTGGAGAAATTATTAATACGAGAAAATTTTGATGTGGAAAATTTGGAAGCAATGAAAATTGGTTACACGATGACGCAGAACAAAAAAAGTAATCAAGTTATTTTGGAGCCGAATTGGTATATCCGCTATCATAATCATTGGGAAGAAGTTGATTTTTAATGGATTGGAAAGCGACAAAAACAATCTTTATCTGTGTTTTTCTATTGTTGAACATTTTTCTGTTTAAATCGTTTTTAGATACTACTAAAAGCGATCATTTAGCTACTATTCAAGCCGAAACGATAGAGGAAAAATTAGCGAATTACCAAATTACTTTCCCGGAACTATCCGAAAGTGTTGATTATTCCAAGAAAATTACCGGTAAGCCACGAGCGTTTACTGTAGAAGATTTCGCCAATGTAGAAGGTGGGACGACTTTTTTTATGTTTGACCAAACACAAGCTGAGGTAGTTTTGGGCAAGCCTTATCAATTATCTTCAGATTATGCGGATCAGTTGAAAAAGTTTTTAATGGATTATGTGCCAAATGGTGAGCAATATCAACTTTTTACTTATGATCAAGATAGAATGGTGTATACTTTTTTTCAACAACATGATGGTAAAATGCTTTATCGTAATAGGGCAGCTCAACTCTCGGTTTATGTTGACTCCGAACATCGAATCATTTCTTATGTACAGACGATGATAACGGATATTGAAACGATTGGTAGCAAGCAAAGAGAGATGTCAGCACTAAAGGCAATTGAAAACTTATATGATAAAGGGAGTATTCCTTCTGATAGCAAATTGACTAAAGTAGAGTTAGGTTATTTTTCATTATTTGTTGGAGCATCTTATCAAGTATTAGAGCCCACTTGGCACGTTGTGGTTAATAATACAGATCATTATTATGTTACGGCATTTGAAGGGAGAATTTTTGTAGACGAATGAAGTTTAGTGTGTTAGCAAGTGGTAGTGGCGGCAATGCCATTTATGTTGAATTCGGGGAACAACGTTTTCTTGTTGATGCTGGATTAAATGGGAAGAAAACGCAGGAGTTGTTAGCACAAATTGGCCGTGATCCTGCGGAGTTGACAGGGATCTTTATTTCTCATGAACATCGTGATCATACAATTGGTGCTGGTGTTTTAGCAAGAAGATATGGAATTCCTATTTATGCGAATGCGAATACTTGGAATGGGATGAATGGTGTTATTGGCGAAGTTGCTGCGGATTTGAAATTTGAGCTTCCTACAGGCACGGTGCGTTCTTTTGGAGCATTAGATGTTGAATCTTTTGGTGTTTCACATGATGCACGAGAGGCAATGTTTTTTGCTTTTCATGCTGATGGGAAGAAGTTGGCGATTATTACGGATACAGGTTATGTGAGTGATCGGGTGAAGGGTATTATTGATAATTCAGATGCATTTGTTTTTGAATGTAATCATGATGTGAACTTATTGCGGATGGGTCGCTATCCTTGGCACCTGCAGCAACGTATTCTTGGGGATCGTGGTCATGTTTCTAATGAGGATGCGGCACTAGCTTTGAGTGAAGTAGTTGGTGTACAGACGAAAAAGATTTTTATGGCGCATTTAAGTCAGGAAAATAATTATCAAGAATTAGCGCGAATGACTGTGGAGCAAGTTTTATTAGCGAGAGAGTGCCCAGTTGGAGAGCAATTTTTTCTTTATGATACTTATCAGGATAAGGCTACTGATTTGGTGGTTGTTTAGCATGTCATTATCATTTTTTCAGCACTTTAAGGAAATGTTAAGTTAAAGTCCTTATGATTTTAAACAGAACAGGAAATAATATGAATTGATTAGGCAGTACCTCTATAGAACATTTGCCTAAAAGGAAGGGTGAAAAAATATGCGTTATGATGAAAATGATAACCAAAGTCAAGGCCAAGAGCGAGCTCGGGAAGAAGATTCGTTTTTAAGTGAGAATCAAAATCGAGAAGAGGATTCACTTTTAAATCCAGAGCCAATTCAAGAAGAAGTATCTTTAAGTCAGGATAAATTTCAGGAACAAGGTTCATTTTCCAATTTAGATCAAGGTCAAGAACAGGCTCTTGTACTAAATTCAGAGCAGGTTCAAAGTCGAGATCAATCTCAAAATAACTTTGCAAGTCTTTCCAGATCTGATCATACGGAACGTAACATTTCTAAGAAACGTGGCTTGAAAGGATATTTTGTCAGTAGTTTTGCAGGTGTGTTGGTTGGTGCCTTGCTAGTCTATTTAGTGCTTACCAATTTCACAAATATTGCACCACCGCCAGGAAACACATCGAATAATAAAGGCAAAGATTTAGCCACTACCAATTTAAGCTTAGATGTTTCTTCTGCTATTACAAAGGCTGCTGAAGATGTAAGTGAAGCAGTTGTTGGCGTTACCAATATTCAAAAAACGCAGTCTTTTTTCGGTGAGACTTCAGAGCAAGAAGCGGGTACCGGATCAGGCGTAATTTACAAAATTGATAATAAAAAAGCTTATATTGTTACTAATAACCATGTTGTTGAAGATTCTACCTCATTAGAAGTGACGTTAAAAGATGGAACGAAGGTACCAGCAGAAGTTATTGGTGGGGACAATCTAACGGATTTGGCTGTCATCAGCATTCCTTCAGATGGTATTAGCAAAGTAGCTGATTTTGGTGATTCAGATAGCTTAAAAACCGGAGAAAATGTGATTGCGATTGGAAATCCTTTGGGATTAAGATTTTCCGGGTCGGTTACTTCGGGAATTATTTCAGGTGTAAATCGAACAGTACCGATTTATGATGCAATGGGAACTGTGATATGGAATGCAGATGTTATTCAAACAGATGCAGCGATTAATCCTGGTAATAGTGGTGGAGCACTAGTTAATATGCGGGGTCAAGTCATTGGAATTAACTCAAGCAAAATTAATGCAGAAGCAGTTGAAGGAATGGGCTTTTCAATTCCGGTTAATATTGCACAAGATATTATTAAAGACTTAGAACAATATGGAAAAGTGAAGCGCCCATTATTGGGAATTGATGGTCTGATGCCTGTTAGTGCACTTACTTCATTCCAGCAACAAGAGACACTTAAGTTGCCTGAAGGCTTAGATGGTGTTGTAGTACAAAGCATTCCGAAGGGATCACCGGCAGATAAGGCTGGATTACAAAACTATGATGTGATTGTTGAAATTAATGGAGAAGAAACAGCGGATGTCATAGAGCTTCGCAAAGTATTGTATAAAAACAAGATTGGTGATACAGTTGAAGTGAAGTTTTACCGTGATGGTAAGTTAAATACGATGAATGTTACATTAGGTGAAAGTGCATAAGTTAAAATAATCATGAAAACGTGAGGGAGTTAGTGAATCGATTCCTCACGTTTTTCTCAGAAGGTGCGATCAAACTTGCAAATTCAAGTTATTTCTGTGGGAAAAATAAAAGAGCGCTATCTAATAGAAGGGATAGCCGAATATAAGAAGCGGTTATCCGTTTATGCTAAAATTGATTTCATCGAAGTGGCTGATGAAAAAGCACCTGAGAACCTAAGTGCAGCTGAAATGGAACAAATCAAAGTTCGTGAGGGAGAAAAAATTCTTAGTAAAATTCCCGCGGATAGCTACAAAATCGCTTTAACGATTGATGGAAAAGCAATGAGTTCTGAGAAGTTTGCTGAAACGTTGGATCAGCTTGCAACTTATGGTAATAGTAAAATTACATTTATCATTGGCGGATCATTGGGATTAAGTGATGAAGTGATACGTCTTGCACAACTTAAACTGTCCTTTTCAGAAATGACTTTTCCGCATCAATTGATGAAATTGATTTTGATGGAACAGCTTTATCGTGCTTTTCGTATAAACAACAATGCACCTTATCATAAATGAAAAAAGGTTGTTCTAAAATCAATGTTTAGAACAACCTTTTTTAATACAGTGTTTTTATTTCTTAGCTTTAAAAGACTTAATAATTTTTTCAGCTTCTTTTTTATCGAAATCGTCCTTGTTGTCGCTACCTACAGCAACCATATACACAGTATCGCCTACTTTGACCAAGCCGACTAATGCTTGATCATTCTCTTCTGATGCGATAACTGCTTCATGACCATCGATTTTACCATCAAAAACTAAAGAATCGTTTTCTTCAGCTTCTTTTCTAGCACTATCAAGCTCTTCAAGCATGAAACTAACATCAAAAACTAATGCACCTCTATCACCTTTCTCCGCAGAGATTAGTGCATCATCCTCATCTGATTCTTTCCAATCTTTTGGAACAGTGATGCTTAGTTTTTCGTCAGAGCTTTTTAGCTGAGTACTTGAACTACAAGCAGTTAGTCCTATTGTTAAAATTAGAGCTGAGGCGACGATTATTAAAACACGCATATACTTCACCATACTTTATTTCTCCTCCTTTTAATTAATGCGTTATCATTGTATAGTGTACAATGATAAAAAGCAATATTAAGCTTGTCTCATATCAATAAGATACTCTAATTCATGAAAATATATGCTATCATGAGTTTATCAAAATGTTACAAGCAAGTGTTTTTTAGTAAACTGGTTAAAGGAGGCAACAATATGAATCATCTACCTAAAAATCCAAATCTTGAAATTAAATTTCAAGCAGATACTTTAAAAGAAATTTATTTAGCAGGCGGTTGTTTCTGGGGGGTAGAAGCATTTATCGCTCGTGTAAAAGGTGTTGCGGAAACAAGTGTTGGTTACGCTAATGGCGTAGTAGAAGCTCCTAACTATAAGGAAGTATGTACCGGGAAAACAGGTTATGCAGAGGCGGTGCATGTTCGGTATGAGCCCAGCATCATTTCACTGAGCGACTTACTGAAGCAATTTTTTGACATTGTTGATCCAACGAGTGTGAATAAGCAAGGTGAGGATGTTGGGCATCAATATCGCTCTGGCATTTACTATACTGATGAGGCCGAAGTGCCTACGATTGAAGCGGCTATGCAGGCAGAGCAAGTAAAATATGAAAGGCCGATTGTCACAGAAATTGTTCCTTTGAAAAACTATTATTTAGCAGAAGAATATCATCAAAAATATTTAGAAAAAAATCCAGAGGGCTATTGCCATGTTTCGTTTGATTCGTTGAAAGGTTAAATCCGACTGAAACAATTCAATAATAAAAAGCACTTAGACCAAGACTGATATGAACTCCCCCAGGCGAATCTGCGGCACATGAGAAGCATCCCTTAATGCTGCTTCCTTCCGGACCTGACATGGTTCGAGAGCTCTCATTGCACAGGACCCAGGGGAGTTCATATCAATATTAATCTAAATGCCTTGTTATTATACAAAATTTCATACCACTCTGCAACTATTTTTTCCGTTGCCGAAGCTTTCTAAAAAAATTAGTCAGTAACTGTCCGCACTCTTCTTCCAATAACCCTGCTGTTACTTCGCATCGATGATTAAACCGTTCATCTGTTAATAAATTCATCAATGTACCAGCGCAACCTGCTTTTGGATCAGCTGCGCCATAGACAACTCGCTTCACGCGTGACATAAGGATTGCACCGGCGCACATGGGGCAAGGTTCTAAAGTGACGTAGAGTGTGCTGTTTTCCAAGCGCCATGATCCGATTGCTTCACATGCCTGTTCAATCACCAGCAACTCAGCGTGCGCAGCAGCTTGCTGTTTTGATTCTCGCAAATTATGTGCTTTCGCCACTACAACATCATCAATCACTAGCACTGCACCAATTGGGACTTCATCAATTGCAGCCGCAAGGTGTGCTTCATCTAAAGCCATTTGCATATAAACAACATCTGCCTGCTCCAATTTATTTCACATCCGATCCTTTACTAAAAAACCTTTTTAGCGTATTTTTGCAGTTCTTGAAACGATACTTCATCAATATCTTTGTGTAAGCTATTGCCATGTGCATCCATTGTCACGACTGCCGTGAAACCTTCTACTTTCAAATGCCATATTGCTTCTGGCACGCCTAATTCCAAAAGATCAACACCTTCAACCGACTTGATGCAATCAGCATAGAATTGTGCAGCGCCACCGATAGCATTCAAATACACACCGCCAAAATCTTGCAAGGCATCAAGCGTTGCGGCACCCATACCACCTTTGCCAATAACGGCACGAATACCAAACTTTTTCATTACATCGCCTTGATAAGGTTCTTCGCGAATACTAGTTGTAGGACCAGCTGCTTTCACATGCCATTCACCTGTTTCATCTTGTAACATCACAGGGCCACAATGATAAATAATTTGTCCGTTTAAATCAATCGGGCAATCACCGCCAGTTGCCAAGTGCTTATGGACAGCATCACGACCTGTATAAACCATACCATTAATTCTAACAACATCTCCGACTTTTAAACTACGTACTTGTTCCTCAGTAAGAGGTGTTTGCAAAGTCACGACTTGATCAACAAATGATTTACTTGCATATTGGCTAAAATCCACTTCTTTTTCAACGGTTTGATAATGCCATTTACTAATTTCACCTGTTTCAGCATTGATTTCGGCACCAACACGTCTATTTGCCCAGCACATATAAGCAATCGAAACAAAGAAGCTGGCAGGGTGCCGATTAACAGCACCAATTTTACAACCAAGCAAAGAAATTTTTCCACCAAAACCCATCGTACCAATTCCCAATTCATTAGCCTTGCCTACTATATAAGCTTCTAGCTCCTGTAACATTGGGCTATCATTTGTATCTTCAAGGTGGCGAAAAAGCTGATCTTTTGCCACTTCATAACTTGCTGTACGATCGCCACCGATGCCAACGCCAATAAATCCGGCACTACAACCTTTCCCTTGCGCACTGTAAATTGCATGCATAATACACTTACGAACACCGTCAAGATCGCGTCCAGCCGTACCTAATCCATCAAGCTCACAAGGAACAGTGTATTGCACACTCTTGTTTTCACTGCCACCACCTTTTAGCATCAGTTTCACATCAATATAAGGCTTCTTCCATTGCCTAAATTGAATCACAGGTGTGCATGGACCAAGGTTATTTCCAGAATTTTCACCGGTCAGAGAATCAACCGAATTTGGGCGCAGTTTTCCGTTTTTGGTTGCTGCTATTAAAGCGTTATGAATTGCGCTTTTCATTTCCAGTTGATTTGCATCAACCGGACAATAAACCAAGAAATAAGGTAATCCTGTATCTTGGCAGATCGGCCCGGTTAGCTCTTCAGCCATGTGAAGGTTTTTGGCAATGGTTTTCAGTGCCATTGCAGATTGTGTTTCGGGTGCTTCTTGAATGATCGCATGCTTCATTGCTTGAGCAACATCAGGTGGTAATTTAGTTGCTGCTGAAACAACTAATGAATAGACACTATTTTCAAACTTATTAATATCCATTTACTAACTCCTCAATATATCTGTTAATTAAAATTATACTAGTGTTATTGAGAAAATGCTATTTCTAGCAAAAATGATTATAAAAAATACGCTGTTTAAGATGCTATCTTGTATGTTATAATAGGAACACTTCTTTAAATTAAAGGGTTGAAAATAGAATGGCTTATCAAGCACTTTATCGCGTTTGGCGTTCGCAAACTTTTCAAGATTTAGTTGGGCAGCGCCATATTACGCAAACATTACAAAATGCTTTATTACAGCAAAAAATTTCGCACGCTTATCTGTTTTCCGGGCCACGAGGTACAGGAAAAACAAGTGCTGCTAGATTATTAGCGAAAGCAATTAACTGTGCAGAAGCACCTGCGCTTGAACCGTGTAACCAATGTTCAGCTTGCTTGGGTATTATGGAAGGCACAGTGCCGGATGTATTAGAAATTGATGCGGCCTCTAATAATGGCGTTGAAGAAATTCGTGACTTACGTGACAAAGTAAAATACGTTCCTTCAATGACAAAATACAAGGTTTATATTATTGATGAGGTACATATGTTATCAACCGGTGCCTTCAATGCTTTGTTAAAAACCTTAGAAGAACCGCCGGAGCATGTAATTTTCATTTTAGCAACAACTGAACCACATAAGATTCCTTTGACCATTCATTCTCGGTGTCAACGGTATGATTTTAAACAAATTGCACATGAGGATATTGTGGAACGGTTGAAAACCGTTATAGATGGAATTGAAGTTGCTTATGAGAAACCAGCACTTACTATTATTGCACGAGCTGCTAAAGGCGGGATGCGGGATGCTTTAAGTTTACTAGATCAAGCGATCTCCTATAGCAGTGATGTAGTAACAGAAGCGGATGCGCTGGCAGTGACCGGTGCTGTTTCCCAGCAATTTTTAACTAAAATGACAACAGCTACTTTAGCAGGAGATTCAGCAGAAGCATTACGATTTTTAAATGAGCTGCTTAGTTCCGGAAAAGATCCGGTACGATTTGTAGAAGAGGCAATCTTTTACTATCGAGATCTACTATTGCAGAAGGTAGATGCTGATGCTAATCCTTATGCTGATGAAGAGAGCCGTCAGTTGGCTCAGAAAATAGCAAACGATGACCTATATCGTTATATTGAAGAGTGGAATAAAGCGTTAGTGGAAATGAAGTGGTCATCGAATCCACGGATTTTCTTAGAAGTAGTCGTGGTTAAGCTTTGTCAACCTGTTATTTCAGCGGAAAGTGGATCTGATAGCAGTTTACTGCAAACATTGATGGATAAAATAGAAGTTTTAGAAAATAAAATAGTGGAACTACAGCAATCAACGAGCAATAACAATCAGCCTATGCAACAAGTACAAGCTATGCCATCAATGCCTATGCAAGAGAAGAGGACATCGCCAATTGCAAAAAATCAAATCTTTGCAATTCTTGCGCAAGCGACTAAACAAGACAAAGAAAATGTTTTACAGCACTGGGCGGCAATTATGGAAACGCTTTACTTGGAGAAATCCGGGCAAGCTGCTATCTTGGATGAAGCAGAGCCAATTGCTGTATCAACGGACGCTTTTGTATTAAAATTTACACATGAGATTCACTATAACCTTGCTAATAAAAATGGTGATATTATTCACAGAATTGCAGAGTTAATCGAAGAAAAAGTAGGAACACGCTACGAAATTTTGCTGGTTTCGGAGAGTAATTGGTTAAAAGCGCGTGAGGAATTTATCGCTACGCAGCGAGGCAAAGCAGTTGAAAAGCCAGTAACAAAGGAAGAACCAATTGTTCAGAAAGCAAAAGACTTGTTTGGTGCTGAAATGATTGAGATAATGGATTAATACTAAAATCTGAAAAAACAAAAATGGAGGATTATCAATGCGTGGAATGGGAAATATGCAAAACATGATGAAACAAGTACAAAAAATGCAAAAACAAATGGCAGAAGCTGCCGAGGAACTTGCACAACAAGAATTCGAAGGTACTGCCGGTGGTGGAATGGTAACTGTTGTCATGGATGGCAATAAAGAAGTTCTAAAAGTAAACTTAAAGCCTGAAGTAGTGGATCCGGATGATATTGAAATGTTGCAAGATTTAATTATTGTAGCAACTAATGATGCGTTGAAAAAAATTGAGGAGACATCAAATAAGACGATGGGTCAATTTACACAAGGGTTGCCACCAGGTCTATTTTAATCGCTTATGTATTACCCAGAGCCAATATCTAAACTAATTGATAGCTTTTCGAAATTGCCAGGCGTTGGCCCCAAAACGGCTGCCAGACTGGCTTTTTTTGTCCTGGATATGGATGAAGATCATGTGATGGAATTTGCACAGTCCCTAATGAATGTGAAAAGGAATCTAACTTATTGTGAGACTTGTGGGCACATTACAGAAAGTGATCCATGCATGATTTGTTCAGATGCACATCGTGATAAGGCGGTTGTTTGTGTAGTACAAGAATCAAGAGATGTGATTGCAATGGAAAAAATGCGTGAGTTTAATGGGATGTATCATGTGTTAGGTGGCTGTATTTCACCAATGGAAGGAATTGGACCTAATGACATTAACATTCCGAGTTTATTAAAAAGATTACAAGATGATGTGGTGCAAGAGGTCATCTTGGCAACGAATCCTAATGTCGAAGGTGAAGCAACTGCAATGTATATTTCGCGACTTTTGAAGCCAACAGGAATTAAAGTTACTAGATTGGCGCATGGATTACCAGTTGGTGGAGACTTAGAATATGCAGATGAAGTGACACTGCTTCGAGCAATGGAAGGCAGAAGAGAGTTATAAGATTTAGTTAGAATCTACTATTTACAGACATTCGTCTAAGGAGGGGTGATTCTTGTTTTTTAAGAAAAAGAGACAACTAAAGCAAGAATTTGATGACAAATTGCTCTCGGATATTTGGGATTTAAAAGAAAAGTGGATGCAAGCACGTCATTTACACGGAAATAGTAGCCATTTAATCGTATCCAATGAGCAAGGAATAGAAGCAACGATTGCTAAAGTGAAATATTTTTACTTATTTAAGGAAGCAAAAATCAGAAAGATTTCAGCTAAGTGATAAAAAATCCTCCTTATTTAGTCATATTGTGAGAGCATGTCCAGTATATATGACTGAATAAGGAGGATTTTAAGTTATGGATATCAAAATAGTATTTTTTTTCATCATACTAGCCTTGATTGTTGTATTGCTTTTAACAAAGCCGCTAAAAATATTGAAAATGGTTTTAGCAAACCTTGTAATTGGATTAACGACTCTCTTTTTGATTAATCTAATAGGAAGTGACTATGGTATTCAGGTTAGTATCAATGAATACTCTGCGGGAGTGTCCGGAATCTTAGGAATTCCTGGGGTTGTAGCACTAGTTATCGTACAAAATATAATTTTATAAAAAAGTTTTAAAAAAGTTGTTGACATCAAAATTCCTTGGTGATATACTATTCAAGTCGCCAATTTGAGGCGATGCAAAAATGTTCTTTGAAAACTAAACAAAACGAAGCCAAGCAAGAGAAATAAGAAGCGTGAGAAATCGCGCGGGTTATGTCAATAGACAATAAAAAATGAGCGAAAAATCAAACAAAATGATTTAGCAATAGATTGGAGAGTTTGATCCTGGCTCAGGACGAACGCTGGCGGCGTGCCTAATACATGCAAGTCGAGCGAACCATGTGGAGAAGTTCCCTTCGGGGAAGGGATCCACGCAGGTTAGCGGCGAACGGGTGAGTAACACGTGGGCAACCTGCCCTTAAGATTGGGATAACTCCGGGAAACCGGAGCTAATACCAAATAGGAGTTAGAGGAGCATTCCTTTAACTGGAAAGATGGAGCAATCTATCACTTAAGGATGGGCCCGCGGTGCATTAGCTAGTTGGTAGTGTAACGGACTACCAAGGCAACGATGCATAGCCGGACTGAGAGGTTGAACGGCCACACTGGGACTGAGACACGGCCCAGACTCCTACGGGAGGCAGCAGTAGGGAATCTTCGGCAATGGACGAAAGTCTGACCGAGCAACGCCGCGTGAGTGAAGAAGGTTTTCGGATCGTAAAGCTCTGTTGTAGATGAAGAATACTGTAGAGAGTAACTGTTCTATAGATGACGGTAATCTATTAGAAAGCCACGGCTAACTACGTGCCAGCAGCCGCGGTAATACGTAGGTGGCAAGCGTTGTCCGGAATTATTGGGCGTAAAGGGAGCGCAGGCGGTTTCGTAAGTCTGATGTGAAAGCCCCCGGCTTAACCGGGGAGGGTCATTGGAAACTGCGAGACTTGAGTACAGAAGAGAAGAGTGGAATTCCACGTGTAGCGGTGAAATGCGTAGAGATGTGGAGGAACACCAGTGGCGAAGGCGACTCTTTGGTCTGTAACTGACGCTGAGGCTCGAAAGCGTGGGGAGCAAACAGGATTAGATACCCTGGTAGTCCACGCCGTAAACGATGAGTGCTAAGTGTTAGGGGGTTTCCGCCCCTTAGTGCTGCAGCAAACGCATTAAGCACTCCGCCTGGGGAGTACGTTCGCAAGAATGAAACTCAAAGGAATTGACGGGGACCCGCACAAGCGGTGGAGCATGTGGTTTAATTCGAAGCAACGCGAAGAACCTTACCAGGTCTTGACATGGTAGTGAACGGTGTAGAGATATGCCTTTTCCTTCGGGGACACTACACACAGGTGGTGCATGGTTGTCGTCAGCTCGTGTCGTGAGATGTTGGGTTAAGTCCCGCAACGAGCGCAACCCTTGACATTAGTTGCCAGCATTAAGATGGGGACTCTAATGTGACTGCCGATGACAAATCGGAGGAAGGTGGGGATGACGTCAAATCATCATGCCCCTTATGACCTGGGCTACACACGTGCTACAATGGTCGGTACAGAGGGAAGCGAAGCAGTGATGTGGAGCCAATCTCATAAAACCGATCTCAGTTCGGATTGTAGGCTGCAACTCGCCTACATGAAGCTGGAATCGCTAGTAATCGCGGATCAGCATGCCGCGGTGAATACGTTCCCGGGTCTTGTACACACCGCCCGTCACACCACGAGAGTTGAGGGCGCCCGAAGCCGGTGGGGTAACCCTTTAAGGGAGCCAGCCGTCTAAGGTGAAATCGATGATTGGGGTGAAGTCGTAACAAGGTAGCCGTATCGGAAGGTGCGGCTGGATCACCTCCTTTCTAAGGAATGAAGATGAGAGAGATATGAAAGTATTTTGAACATCCAATA
>Ga0131853_10000391_pt1 | contig 80124 bp, 66 predicted proteins | sample TergutLab28metaG_FD_92764 | JGI IMG/M metagenome (GOLD analysis project Ga0131853, IMG submission 92764) | Labiotermes labralis P1 segment gut microbial communities from Petit-Saut dam, French Guiana - Lab288 P1 (version 2) (version 2) | ecosystem: Host-associated > Arthropoda: Insects >...
ACCGGCTGACGTTTTGACCCAGAAGGAACCGGATGAAGTATCCGGCGACACGCCTTGATTTATGCACACGCTTCTAGTGCGGAAATCAGTGTCGTTTTTGACGAAGTCAAAAATTCAGAACCCAGTCAAAACTACGCCTTCCTACGTGACTTGCAAAGTGGACGGAAATGTGGTACACTTATGCAAGCGGTGGGGCCGTTTTATTTTGGTCACGCATGGGGTGCTTGTTTCACCTTATGACTCTGGGATATTGGTCGTATGCCCAAAGCCACCGCGTTTTTTATTTAGTTAAATGTAGTTTATCAGAGAATTTGACAAATTGCAAGTATATTCTTCCAACGATCACAGAAATCAATTTTTAGTACCGTTTCAAAGATATTATAGTCAAGTCCCCCTAAAACAGTAACAAAAAAGCTTGAAAATTTTTCCGCTGGACGAAGAGCCCCTAATTGTAGTACTCATGCGGTACAAACGGTAAGGCGGCGGCGATATATTGCGGAAAAACAGCAAGCTTTTGTTACTGTTTTAGGGGGATTTGGCTATAAGTAGGGGCGCACATAAACGCCTGCAATTGTCATATATAGTCACCGTAGTTGAAAATCATCAAATAAAGTTGTCTTTTCCCTCAATACGGTCGGTCGTTGTTGTTTGGGTGCCGACAGCCAGGGATATTGCTAATACCATATATGCGGACGACCGTAGGCGAATCATTCCCAATTTAAGTTACGACCGTTGGGGGCGGATCTACATTTCAACTCGAAAAACAACAGACACATTCTCCCCCTACCCAAATACAAACTTCTCAATTTTCTTCTCCTCGGCCAACGGATTCAGCTTGAGCACCTGCGCCCTAATAGTCTCATATGCTACATCTTTACCAACGCTCGCCGCCTTCCGGGACATCTCTTTGCCAAAGAACTGTTCAGTCGTGCAAAACACAGTGGACGACCAACCATATTCTTCGCCTTTTCTAGATACCTTTTGCCGGCTGCCACATGTAGTTAGAAACATTCCCATTTGCAACTCCACCATTGCCCTATCAAAGCCAGATTTCTCCTCTTTTGAAAATCCTGCCATCGCCTTAATCTCATGCGAGGCTAAAACTTCATGTGTACTAACAACGCCATATATGCGCTTGGCTTGTTGACTTGCCTTCCCGTCTTCATAAAACTCCTCAAAGCTTCTCCCCATGCGTCTAGCCGCCAAAAAGTAATGATACCAATCTTTTGTGATAAACCCGCTCTTCTTAAAAAAGAGCTTTGCATAAGCGATATCATCCCGCTCATCTAAAACCCTGATTCGCCATTCCCACGGATCCGTATCCAACTCTCCCGTATGCCATCTTACGGGGGTATCATAAGGCGAAGTCTCTTCCCAACTCCACGGAACTATTGAGTAAATCCCATCGCCTTTACCTCCACCCATAGAAAATCCTGCTTCCAACAGCGTTTTAATAAAATCATTATAGTTTTGAATCATCGTATGCCCCCCTACTTCACCCATGCACTCCATGATATCTCATCTTTATTTTTTGTAGACTTTGCAAGCTCCTCTTTGCTCCCCCGATTTGTCATAATTAAAATATGCTTGACCCGTGTCATTGCAACGTACAACACTCTTATCTCTTCTTCCAAGCGCAGAAATGTTTTTTCTTTCAACAAACGCGAATACTTCTGACTAGGCATTATTCTCCCGAGCACATTTCCTAAAGCAAAAACTTTGTCATTCCTATCAATTACATAATCAGGCTCCGATCTTTTCCTAATCAGATTCCTATCTATATTGGGAATTATAACAATCGGCAAAGATAACCCTTTTGCCTTATGGATGGTAAGTACACTAACGGTACCTTCGGAGCAGGACGCATATTCATCTGCCCCAGACTCTATCATCTCTTTTAAATACTCCGTAAAATCAAGCGGCTGCGCATATTCGTTTAGGTACATATCAGCAGCCAAAGTCTTTAGCCTAAAAAGATTATCCACCGACGGCTTATCTCCCCTGGAGTAATAATACTCTATTATTCCTGAACTTTGATATATATGTTCAAGAATTTCGTCAATCGTTTTTTCCTTAAAGACAGATATAAGCTCAACAAAAAAAGTCCTAAACAGCTGTTCTTTGCCGCTTCTTACCATAGCTTGATAATAATCTGTAGATATAAGTTCTCTCAGATGTGCCGCTTTCCTATAAAATACGGCACTAAAAAGTTTGTAGGTATCTGTTATCTCTTTGCTTGTAAAGAAGCCTTGTCCGCCTATTGATGAACTGGGAATCCCGCTTCGCCTGAGCTTTCCTGATATTTGTCTGACCTCATAATTGGTGCGGCATAGTATAAATATATCGTCGTAATTTATCCTTCGCCCATGCATTTGCTCTTTAGACAAGCTTTTAATTATATCGGGAACTTCTACTCCATATGTTATTCTAAATGGATTCCCATTGCCTTGCGGCAGAGATTGTAACTCGGCGGTTTTTGATATAGTTGCCCTGGGAAAAGAAAGCTCTCTACCCTTAAACATGAACGCCTCATTAAAAACTTCGTTAATTTTTACGAGTAACTCTTGGTCTGTCCTGAAATTTTCATTAATCTGAAAATTATCGGCGTCATGGTATTCACCCATTAGCTCTCGTGCCTGCCTCGAGCACTCAATGTCTGCGCCTCTAAAGGCGTATATAGATTGTTTTTCATCACCTATCAGAAAAACCTTAACCCCTGCACCGATAAGTATACGAACAATGTCTAGCTGGCTCCTATTCGTGTCTTGAAATTCATCAATAAATAAATATTTATACTCTCTTGCCACACGCTCAGCTACTTGCGCATCCCTAAGCAGTTTAACCGCCTTGGATATTAGATCATTTAGGGTTAGGGCGTTTAATTCCTGCTTTTTTCGTTCAAGCTCCTCATGTACTTCTATGCAAATGTGTAAAACATCCGCCTCAAGCACAGCCCAAAGCCTATCATCAGCTCTATTATGCTTTATAAAGTCCATATCGGGCGTAATGCCGTGATTATAACACTCTTTCAGAACGTCTCTTATGATGTGCCGAAGACGATATCCCGGTATTCTGCCAAGTAAATGCTCATCTGTGCGAGAAAGCACAACATCTACAATATCATTTAACTCCTGTTTATATGATTTTATCCGAAGGTCAGTCGAGTGGCCTATTGGGGTGCCATATTTTCTAAGCAGACCATAGCAAAAACTATGTATTGTAGAAATTTCTAATATATCGTCTGCATCCAATAGATACTGCCATTTAGCCCTCTTTTTGTCATCCCGATTTTTAGCTCCTTGTAAATATTCATCATAGATTCTGTCGCTTAGCCTGCTCCTCATTTCGTCCGTAGCTTTATTGGTATATGTTATAATAGCAAAATGAGCTATATTCATATCGGGCTCAAGCTCAATCAAATGGATGATTTTATTGATGAGAACCTCGGTTTTGCCCGTCCCCGGCCCTGCCGTCAGATACCTTGGGAAGTTCGCATCAGATATAATACTAGCCTGCCGCTCAGTTGGCTTAATCAGCATTTATAGTCAACCCTCCTAGCACAGCATAACCAGCAAACTTCAAAACCCAACCAATCATGCACAGATAGTTAGTATTTCGATGTTTGTGGATCATAGTCACTTGAATTAAAAAGTGTCTTATTCAAAATTAGGAGCCAGAACCCAAGCGCATCCGAAGGTGAAGTGACCGGAAGATACTGGCTGCGCTTGCACCGTTTCGAGCAACGAAAAATCGTAAGTTGAAGTTTTGACGACAAAGTATTGGACTAAAACTACAAGTTTTGCCGGGCGGTTTTCAGTTTAAATGACTATATATCCTGTACTAGTACGGCAGCGGTTAAAAGTCATATATCCCCGCAATGACTATCCCACCCGCCTCAACAATCTTATTTACAGCGTCAATGTCACTTTCGTATATCCTTGCTGCAAGTCCGCATGAGGCACTCAGGTTCCTAGGTATAGGTATAAGTCTGACTGTATACCCCTGCTCTTTGAGGGTTTTCTCCATAAGCATCGCTTGATGGGTGGAGTTAAATGTGAACAGTTTGAACTTATCCATTCATTTTCCTCCTAAACATTAAAGCGGAAAAGTATTACATCACCGTTTTGCACAATATATTCTTTGCCCTCAAGCCTTACAAGACCTGCATCTTTTGCAGCATTATATGTTCCTGAGTTTAATAAGTCATTATAATTAACAACTTCCGCCCTGATAAAGCCTCTCTCTATGTCTGAATGGATCTTTCCTGCTGCTTGCTGAGCTTTTGAGCCGTTTACTATGGTCCATGCGCGAACCTCTTTAGGGCCTGCCGTCAGGAAAGATATGAGCCCCAAAAGGCTATAACCAGCCTTTATCAACTTTTCAAGGCCTGTCCCTTCTACGCCTAAGTCCTGTAAGAATTCCCGCTTTTCATCATCTTCCATCTGGCCTATTTCTTCTTCAATTTTGGCGCAAATTGCAAAAGCTTCCTCACCGCTTGCTTCAGACAATTTAATAACAGACTCAACATATTTATTGCCTACAGGGTCTAATAAATCGTCTTCTCCTATATTCATAGCATAAATCACGGGCTTGTCCGTAAGCAGATTAAACGAACGCAAAAGCTTTTTCTCCATGTCCGTAAGCTCTGCACTCTTAACTGGCAAACCTTCATCAACTACCTCTTTAAGCTTCTTCAAAAGCTCAAGCTCAGGCAGTAATGACTTGTCAGCTTTGGCTACTTTCTCAGTCTTAGAAAGTCTCTTTTCGATAGTCTCCATGTCTGCAAAGATCAGTTCCAGATTAAGCGTTTCTATATCACGCTCAGGATCTATATCACCGTCAACATGCATAATATTATCATCATCAAAGCATCTGACTACATGAACTAAAGCGTCAACCTCACGAATATATGAAAGAAATTGATTACCAAGCCCCTCGCCCTTGCTTGCGCCCCTCGCAAGTCCTGCAATGTCCACAAACTCTATAGCCGCATGTGTTATTTTCTTTGCGTTGTATAGTTTGTCAATTTCATAAAGCCTCTCGTCAGGCACTTCCACAATTCCTGTGTTTGGCTGGATTGTGGAATACATATAGTTCGCCGCATCTGCTGCTGATTTTGTAAGTGCGTTAAATATGGTGCTTTTGCCTACATTAGGTAGTCCAACAATTGCTAATTTCATTATTTGTAAGTCCTTTCTTTATCTGTTATCTATTTTTTCTTTGGGTGTCTTCAAGCTCCTACTTTATGCACATGCTTCTAGTGCATAAAGCAGTGCCGTTTTTCACAGTAGGTGAAAAATTCAGAAGCCGATCAAAATCTTCGCCTACTCAAGTAACCTATTATCAAGCCTTTCAAAAATGCACCCATCACAATGCATAAGCCTATAATCATCTCGTTTGATATGATGTGATTTTGCTCTAGATTATGTTTTTGCAAGGCTATTTCTATTTTTCTACGGGCCGCAACCCCTCTTTTTCTTCTTACCATAAAAATCCTCCTTGTTTAGAGCCTATTAAAATATATCATAAATTTTTACTGTTTCCAAGCTAAAATATAGATAAAATCCGCTTGCGATGTTTTATCTATATTTTAGCTTGGATGCTACCGACACACCCTTATAATCAACGCACTTCAAAGCCTCAACCCCAAAGCTTTGAATGTATAAGTTTTAAAGTTTGTTGACTATACAAAAACCTAGTGCTTATTATATTTTTTAAGGGAACAGTAATTATCGCAAAAGTCCATCTTGTAATTTATGTAATTTTTGTATAATGTATACGGCGTAGGTTAAATTTAAATTTAGAAAACTAAAGTTTATTGAGATTTGGTGTTTCCTTTATTTCCTGGATTAAAAATTATTGTAATATTAACGAGAGCGCACAAAAGGGTAATTACCCCTTGAACTTTTGATAGTTTTTATAATTTCAGAATGCCATTTTTTAGTTTCATTTTCTTGACAGCATATCAGATCTGATTTTAGCTAATAATTATATTGTGCTAATTTGCGCATATATTATCTGATGTGCCAGTTTATATACGTGGCGCAATCAAATATGTCATAGGGTGTCCATCGTGACGCCCTATTATATTTTTCAAACTTGTCTCGAGGGCGTTGAATAACAAAAAAAAGAGCAATAAAACTAGCTATAAGGTACGCAAGTAGGTGGTCTTTATGCGTCGCTAGGTAGACGTATCTATCGCCCACTCTTAAAGTTAATGGTTGCACATATTGGGTTAAATGGGAAAGGGATGAAATAAAGCTACCTACTGGATACTGTGCAGCAGATGTAATCTGCCAGTTACACTATCCACTTAAAAAGCTCGTTCCGCTATGGAGTGGGCTTTTGTTGTTATTATACTTCGTCACAAAAATTAACTTGTTCTCTGTCACTATAATGCGCTTGCCACTTTATATCAGATTTGATAGAATTACTAGGATAAGTTATGGGATTTCATGAAATAAGCTTATAATCAAGTGATCTTATAAGACACAACACTTTTATATAATTATACATATTGCCCTGCCCCATAAGCATTTCCATTGAGAAGACTTTGAACAGCTAATAATAGAATTGTCTTAGATGGCATATAAAGATGATAATATTGAGAGGATTATTAATCCACAACAATCCCATGGAACAATATGAGGTTTTTTATGAAAAACAGGAAAGCAACTTTGCTCATCGTTGTGATATCTATATTTTTGGTAACTGGTGGTGGGTTGATTTTAGCTCAAAGGTCAAGTGAGCCAGAAGATACTTCACCCACTCAAGCACCGGAACTTGATTATCATTTTGCTATGGAATCGACTCAGCCTACTACTAACGATGCTTATATTAATGACACGGTTACTAATGATTCTTATCCGCAATGCTATGGGCTGTATGAATATCATATCGGTTCAGACAATGACTATGAGCCCCAGTTCGTTCCTGTGTTCACCAGTGAGCCGTTACCGGAGCATATTATAGAGTTTATAACAGGAGTAACTTTTAGAGAGTATACGCCGTTTCCCCATTCCTTCCTCTCGTATCTCACTATTACTCATGTTGACTTTAACGGTGATGACAGGATCGGACACATGATTGTAGCGGAGGAAATAGCCGATGAGGTCTTGGACATTTTTCGGGAAATTTACGTAAGCGGATTCCCTATTTACAGTATTCGGCTAATTGACTACTTCTACGCTGACGACTACTTGTCGCTGGCAGCCAACAACAGCAGTGCGTTTAATTTTCGATACATAGCAAATACAAATGTGATTTCTAGACATGGGTTTGGCATGGCTATAGACATCAATCCAATACAAAATCCCTATGTCAGGGGTGATAATGTATTGCCGGAGGCAGGGAGAGCGTATTTGGATCGTAATGATGTACGCCCTGGAATGATTGTGAGAGGAGATGTAGTTTATCAAGCATTTACTATCCGTGGCTGGACATGGGGTGGAAATTGGACCTCACCTATAGACTATCATCATTTTGAAAGGAGATAATCTCCGGTATCGTGCTCCAGGCTTAGAGTTTTTTATCAATCTCAGAAAGTATGATGCTTTGGGGAATTGTTGGCCTTGCCTAGTGCTTTAAAGTAATTGATTGGAATGATGATATGGTTCAATGATGCTACTTATAAAGTTCCTTGAATATATTACTTTTGATAAAGTCATTAAAAATACGACAGACTATTTACAAAATTAAGTCTCTGTAATAAAATAATCACATTAACCGCCCGTAAATCACTCGCCCAAAGGAAGCCCTACCATGCAGCACAACATAGCCTATCGTCAAAAAGGCAAGGGCTAGCAGAACATAATCAGCTGAAGAAAATGGCAGCTGGAAGCTAAAAAGCAACCAGGGCTTTGAGACCAAGGCAAAGGCCAAGCCAGCGTCTCATATCCAGCTAAAAGAAATCGAAGAACAGCTGAACCTCTCGGATCAGCTAGATGAGTCTTATGAAAACATTACATTTGGCGACTAAATAGTAACTAGTAAAGGCCTTGTTTTTAAAGGATTTACAGGGAAATAGAGTTCTTGTATATTATATACGATATATATTGATTGTTAGCAGGTGGATAACTTTTATGGGCGTAAATCTATTATACTACAAATACCCTTATATGAGTAACTTCAAAGCACGTGTATTATCCTGCACTGAAAACAGCGGCGTTTTTGAGATAATATTAGAAAATACTATCTTCTACCCCGAGGGCGGCGGACAGCCTTCCGACATTGGGAATATAGGGGAGTGCTTTATTTCACATGTTTACAGAACGGGAGATAATATTATACATATAGGGGATAGGCCTCTTGCAGAGAATTTGGAATATGACGCCGCCATTGATTGGGCGAGGCGTTTTGACCATATGCAGCATCATAGTGCAGAGCATTTGCTCTCAGGAATAGCTCATAAGCTCTACGGTGCAGATAATGTTGGCTTTAGCATAGGCCCTCAGCATGTTACCATCGATTTTAATGTGCAACTTAGCCGTGAAGAAATCATTAATCTGGAAGTTTTAGCAAATGAAGCTGTTTTTAAAAACCTGGCCGTAGGAATTAGTTATTTTGACAAGCCGCCTACATTCAGCTACAGAAGTAAAAAAGAGCTCTCAGGAACCATACGAATTGTAAGTATAGATAATTATGATACCTGCGCCTGTGCAGGAACTCAGCTTAAGCGCACCGGTGAAATTGGGCTTATAAAAATCGTGTCAAGTCAAAATTACAAGTCCGGTAGCCGCCTTTATCTGTTATGCGGACAAAGGGCTCTTCGGGATTATCAAGCGAAAGAGGAGAATCTTTTAGCCATATCAACGCTTCTTTCGAGTAAACCCTATGAGACTGCAGAGCATGTTATGCGTCTTTATGAAGAGAAAGAAAGTTTAGCCTTTGAACTTCTTTCGGCTAAATATAAGATTATAGATTTGAAGATCGAAAAATTGATGTCTATAGTCAATTCCTTCGAAAATTCCAACAAACAAAGGATTTTTTCTGTAGAACTAGGAAGTGGGTCCCAGGGAAAAGACAAGCCTTGCCCGGACGGAGAGGGCGGCGGTGCTTCTTCGACGCATCCGCAGGCCGGGTTATGTATTACTGTTTTGGGAGAATTTGACGATAAAGTCAAAACCGATGAAGTTTTAGTTTTCGACAATGATTTATCCGCCGAAGAGATGAAAAGGTACGTTGCTAATCTTTCGGAGAATTTCACAACAGTAGCTATTTTTTCAGGATGTGACTCTGAAGGCGAATCCCATGGTTTTAGATATATGATTACATCTAGTGTTTTAGATTTGCCCGTTTTCATTAAGGATATGAATGGAAAGTTAAACGGGAAAGGTGGCGGGAAAGGCACTGCCTTTGGCCGCATTAATACTTGCAAGTCTGAGATAGAAAACTACTTTAGAGGAGACTGATTATGAGAGAAATGAGAAGAAAAGACCGCGAAATTACGAAAGACGAGGCTATGGAACTGTTAAAAAATGCCGAGTACGGTATACTTGCGACAATCAGTACAGATAACACTCCTTATGCTGTACCCATGAACTATGTTCTGGAGGATAACGCCATTTATATTCACGGTGCTAGCGTCGGGCATAAGATTGATAATATGAAGTCGAACCCAAATGTTGCATTCACAGTAGTAGGCCGAACAAAACCTGTGCATGAGGGCAATGATTATTCAACTTTTTATGAAAGCGTAATGGTTTTTGGGAAAGCCCGCTTTGTAGAGGATATGGATGAATTAAAAAGCTCTCTACATACTTTAACAGCTAAATATTTTCCAAATGGCATGGCCGAGTTTGAAAAAATCTTAGGCTCCTATGATCTATCGAGGCTTCATGTTATTGCTATAGATATTGCGCATGTTACTGGAAAAGCTAAGAGGAAATAGCAGCCTACTTTCAACTCACTCTCATTGCTGGCTCATCCACAATGAGAGTGCTCATATTTATTCTTTTCTTACAACACCATATCAATAGTCGTGTTCTTAAGTGTATTGCTCAAATCCTCTTGTATATGCGCAAGTGCCTGATGCACACTACAGCGGCTGTTCTCAGTATTGTTCGGACATATATGTCCCGGTCTCAAACATTCATTAATGTACAAATTTTCATTTGTCGCACTAATAATGTCAAGTACGCTAATTTGGTCCAATTTCTTTGAAAGCCCATATCCACCCAACTTACCACGAAAAGATTCAACAATACCTACTCGTTCCAATTTCTTTAAAATCTTATAGGCGAAGTTAAGAGGAATATGTTCAAGCTCACTGATAATCGCGACGGTTTTTATTTCATAATCCGCAAGCGCTCGCACCGCCCGGATTGCATAATCACACTCTTTAGTTAAAAACACTCTATCCCACCTTTATTCTCTAATTAATCAAACATACGACATGCTAGTATATATTCTCCGTTACATGGTATGAATTTATTCCACCCATATAATACTTCATTTAATTTAAATTAGACTAATTTAGTCTAGTTTCTTTATACGCTCATATTAATTTGAGCAAGCTTGCGAGAGCATCTCTACTCCAACTTCATACATTGTTCAGCTTTCAACTCATTGAATAATAGTTGACCATTTTAGTCCATATTCTTTATAATACTGTATTAGCCAAGCATGTCTTTAGCTAATTCCAGTATACCAGTTCGTTTCATTTTTTTCAATATCTTTATTTTCGGATAACTCTAAAATCGCAACATAAAGTTTGCCTTTAGCCCCAAGGCATCTCGAGATTTTTAGCTACCGGCTAAAGCTTCGCTTTACTTTAAATAAAGGTTTATTGGAACCTGCTTGCTTTAGACTCATACTAAAAATTCATTTTTCCGAAATCCGGAGCAATAACACGCTAGTGCACCGCCGGTATCTTCCGCTGCGCCGACGGCCACTGGCCTGGCCGTTGGCTTCAGGTCACTATCGGCACATCAAGGATGCCCGTTGGCACAGAAAGACGATCAGATTAGCCATTGGCCGGCGGCTGCCGACTGGTCTTCTTCTTTTTTTACAGCAACATATCAATGGTCTTGCTTCTAAACCTATTCATTAAATCATCTTGTATATGTACAAATTCCTGATGTACATTGCAGCGTCTTTTCTCACTATTGCTCGGGCATATGTGACCCGGCTTCAAGCATTCATAAATATAGATATTTTCATTCACTGCGCTAATAATGTCAAATACACTAATTTGGTTGAGCCTTTTTGCGAGTTGGTATCCACCATTTGAACCTTGAACAGAAAATACCATATCGACTTTTTCCAACTTCTTCAAAATCTTGTAAGCAAAGTTAAAAGGAATATGCTCGCTATCACAAATCATCTTTGCGGTTTTCTTCTCAAAGTCTGAAAGTGCCCGCACTATTCGTATTGCATAATCGCATTCCTTCGTTAGAAACATAAGTCCACTCCAACCTTAACCCTTTAAATACAACATAAGCAGCTTATACGTATTCTCTACAGCATCCATATGCGTCCGCTCCATTCCGTGACTTGCCGCTACACCCGGCCCTATCACACAGCCTTTAACATCATGCCCTGCGCGAAGTGCCGCAGACACGTCAGAGCCGTATCTGTCATAAATATCCATCGCATATCTCAAGTCGTTATCTTTAGCCAAATTAACAAGCCTAGTGACCAGCTCATAATCATAAGGCCCGCTAGAGTCCTTCGCACATATAGAAACATCGTATTCACTACCATTCAAGTCAAGCCCGACACAGCCCATGTCAACACCAATAACCTCTGTGATGCCATCAGGTATATAACTCATCCCATGCCCAATTTCTTCATAGCATGTGAATATAATTTTGACATTATGAGCAGGCTGCATGTCCGAATCTTTCAATTGTTTCATTATTCCAATAAGAACAGCCACACATAATTTATCATCCAAAAATCTGCTTTTAATAAACCCAGACTCCGTCACTTGCATTTTAGGCTCGTAGCATATAAAGTCTCCTGCATCAATGCCAAGTTTCTCCACATCTTCTTTAGACTTCACTCGCTCATCTAACCTGACATGCATATTCTCTTCGTCACGCACTCGTGTATGGGCATCGGCAAATACATGACCCGAGGGGCTATTAGAAAGTATCGTGCCTGTATATACTTTCCCGCATCTGGCATAGACATTGCAGTATTCCCCATCTACGGTATTTAGTATAACCCCGCCTATTTTCCTAAACGCCAGAGTTCCGTCGCTTTTTATACTCCTTACAATTAGCCCTAATGTATCCAAATGTGAGGCTAAGGCAACAGTTTTATCACTTTTTCCGGGCACATCTACTATAAGATTACCTTTATTTGTAATTTCGTATGCAAAACCTATTTTTTCTACGTACTCCACAAGTTTTTTAACGGCGGATCCGGTAAATCCCGATGGGCTGTCCACCGCTAAAATATCTCTCAGCACTTCCAGCATATAGTCTTTGTCAGGCATCGCGTTCATCAAATTCATCCTCCTTTTTTCTATTCTTAGAGTGTGCGGATATGAGTTTATCACACATCTTTCTGGTTGTTTTTCCTTCACTTTTCTCATGAGTTTTTGCTAACAGGTAAAGCATTTCTTTACCTTAAGCTTCGCAGCCAAGGGGTATAAACGGTTCCCTCGCCGTGGCATCTTCCGCTTCGCTGAAAGGGAACTGTCGCCTCCTTCAAAATTAACTAAAAATCAGACTCAGAAATCTGTACACCAAACTCATGTCCGCACTCTCTTGTCATAAGATCATAAACTGCCTTCCTGGGGTTCTTATTTTCCATAACAATTTTATATATTTCTGTGGTTATCGGTGCTGATACTCCGTGCTCGTTTGCAAGCTGCATGGCTGTTTTGCAAGTATTTACTCCTTCTACCACTGTGCGAGCTTCCTTAAGTGCTTCTTCCAAGCTCTTACCTTGGCCTAAAAGAATGCCGGCGCGCCTATTGCGGCTATGTACCGATGTACATGTAACTATCAAGTCCCCTATTCCGGATAAGCCATTGAACGTAGCCTCATGTGCACCCATGCTAATGCCAAGAGCAGCAATCTCTCTAATGCCCCGCGTCATAAGAGCGGCCTTTGAGTTATCACCATAGCCCATACCATCTGAAATGCCTGCAGCAAGAGCAATCACGTTCTTTATAGCTCCGCCTATTTCAACGCCTATAATATCTTCATTGGTATATACACGAAAATCTTCATTCATGAATACATCCTGAACAAATTCAGCGCATTTTATATCCTTCGACGAGGCCACAATAGCTGTAGGCACCTTCTGTGCCACTTCCTCTGCGTGGGTTGGGCCAGACAGCGCCGCTACATTCACTCCCGGTAAAACTTCCCCTATAACTTGGGACAAGAGTTTCTTTGTATCTCCCTCCAAGCCCTTTGCAATGTTTACAATTGTTGCATCTTGCTTTATAAACGGTTTAAATTTCTCAAGTATCACACGTACGGACTTAGACGGTGCGCCCTGAACGAAAAAGTCGCACGAATGAGCTGCTTCCCCGATGTCTGAGCAGATATTGACTCTATCAGGAATCCTAATGCCTGGCAAATACTCACTATTTTCACCAGTAGCGATTGCCTTTTTGGCTTTATCTTCGTTTCTAAACCATAAATTCACATTATGGCCGTTATTGGCCAGCAAGTACGCCAGAGCTGAGCCCCAGCTCCCTGCCGATATTACGCATATTTTCATTAGGCCTCCTTCGAAACCTGCTTGCAGCAAATTTCTGAGATGTTTTTTTGTTATACAAGGAAGCGCCGATAGTGACCTGTCAGCGCAGCCGTCGGCAAAGCGGAAAATACCGGCGGTGCTCAAGCACCGTTTTTGCCACGGGGTACCCGAAAAACAAAGTTTTTTGGGGTGGGTCTAAGGTAAAAATCTAGAGAAGCATATACGGAACTTTATCTGCTAGGAGGCACCGGCAAGAAGGCCGGACAATGGCATTTTCGCAACGCGAAAAGTGCTGAGGCGCTGACATAGCAGAACGAAAAAATAGCATGGAAGATGCTGCAATGAAGCTTCGCAGGAAATCTTATATCAAACCGCCTTTTTCTTAAATGAAAATTTATTCTCCGTGCCTTTTATTATTCTTGAAATATTTGCCCTATGTAAATACCAAATAAGCAAAGTTATAAACGAAGAGGTAATTGCAACTTCCACTGGATACCCTAAAAAGTGCAGCACTATCGGCATCAGAGCAGTTAGTGTAAGCGATGCAAGCGATATATATTTCGTAATAAATATAAGAATAAGCCCTGCCCCTGCCGCAATTAAAAACATCCTAATATCAATAGCTACCATAAGGCCGACAGTAGCGGCGACTCCTTTGCCGCCCTTAAACTTCATATAAAACGGAAAACAGTGACCAAGTACACAACCAACCGCACCATAAAGGCCCGGCAGGACGCTTCCATAGCCTAAAAACGTACCGCCACCACTCCATATAAGCGCACAAATAACAAAAGCCAGCACGCATTTAGAAACGTCCGCCAAAAAGACAGCAATCCCCGCCTTAGCCCCCATCACTCGAACAACATTTGTAGCCCCCGCATTACCTGAGCCATGCTCACGAATATCAATCTTGCCCATAAGCCGTCCTACAATATACGCTGTTTGGATAAGTCCTATGCTATATCCAATTAAGATTGCTAGTACTCTGAAATCCATGACTTACCTCTTTCTTTAGGTCTTTGTCCTATTTGTTTGAAGAAAAGTGCTTAATTGCTACGTTAATAAATCTTTTCTCATTCTGATAATCACTGTTGCCTTTCCACGGTCTTGAATTGCGGTTCTACCGTCTCGTCTAAACCCACACTTTTCGTAAAATTTTATTGAGTTTTCATTTTCGGAAAATACCCAAAGGCTAATATATTTTTTTCCTAACTCACGCACTTTATCAAAAGCAAAGTCCACAGCCTGTGCGCCAATACCCTGACCAAAATAATTCGGCTGGAGATAGATATAATGCAGTTCGTAATAATTGTCATCTAAATCATCATCTACTGGTGGAGCAATTTTCATTATACCAATAGTTTTGTTATCTATTTGTATGACATATGAATTTTCATTTTCGTCCGTTATATTATGTTTAAATTGCTCCATACGGGTAGTGTTTTTTTCACGGATATAATCTATCGGAAGAATATCTTTGTATGCGACTTCCCACGAACGAATACTCGTTTCTGCCATACCCGAAGCATCGGAGGGAATTGCAAGGCGTATTGTGATTTCCAACTCTCATCCCTCCTTAAGTACGAAAATATAAATTATATTTCAATTATATTTTCAGGGCTGCATGCCAAGATTAATCCGCTATTTAATCATTTTTCTTAGTCTCGCTACTGTAGTAACGGGATTTTCACGATTGGCTTTGCCTGCTAATCCTTCCTAGGCCTCACCACAAAATGTATCGGAGTTCCCTTAAACCCAAAATTCTGCCTTATCTGATTCTCTATAAACCTTCTATACGAAAAATGCATAAGATGCACCTCATTTACAAAAAGTACAAAAGTCGGAGGCTTGACGGAAACTTGTGTAACGAAATAGATTTTAAGCTGCTTGCCTTTGTCAATAGGCGGAGGCGTCATAGCCATAGCTTCGATAAGCACATCGTTTAGAATTCCTGTTGCAACTCTCATTGCGCTATTTTCATACACAGCCGTTATCATGTCAAACACCTTATCAACTCTTTGTCCAGTAAGTGCCGAAATAAACAACTTAGGCGCATAAGACATGTATTTTAGCTCTTTTTCAATTTCTTTTGTGAACTTGTTCATTGTTTTATCGTCTTTATCTACCGCATCCCATTTATTGACGACTATAATGGCGGCCTTGCCTCTCTCATGGGCAATACCTGCTATTTTCGTATCTTGGTCTGTGATGCCTTCCTCTGCGCTTATCATAAGCACGCATACATCGCAACGCTCAACAGCGGCAACAGCGCGGATTATAGAATATCTCTCGATATTTTCTTTTATCTTGGATTTTCTCCGTATTCCCGCAGTATCTATAAAAACAAATTCCTTCCCGTCACGCTCAAAATACGTATCCACTGCATCTCTCGTTGTACCTGGGATATCGCTTACGATAAGTCTGTCTTCTTTCAAAATTTTATTGATAAGTGAGGATTTACCCACGTTGGGCTTACCAACTATGGCAACTTTAACCCTATCGTCTTCATCCTCAGCACCATCAGCATCTGCAAAAAATCCAACTACCTCATCGAGCATATCGCCAAGCCCTAGGCCTTGTCCTGCGGATATTGCAATAGGGTCGCCAAGTCCAAGTGAGTAAAACTCATAAACCTCAGGATTAGAAGCACCTACACCATCAACCTTATTAACCACCAAAACAACAGGTTTCTTCGTCTTTCTCAGCTGATTTGCGACGACTATATCATCTTCCATCACGCCTGACTGTATATCAACCAAGAAAATAATAACATCCGCCGTTTCTATAGCTACTTCAGCTTGACTATACATTTGTCTCGAAATAATATCTTCGCTCTCCGGGTCTAATCCACCGGTATCTATAATCGTGAAATTATATTTAAGCCACTGCGCATCGGCATAAATTCTATCCCTAGTTACTCCGGGCGTATCCTCCACTATGGAAATACGCTCCCCTGCCAGTCGGTTAAACAGTGTAGACTTACCGACGTTTGGCCTTCCTACTATAGCTACTATTGGCCTCATAAGTCCCTCCTACTAATTCGTAAAAGTCTCAGCAAATTTGCCTGCTTCAAGCCTTTTACGAGCTTCTGTATGTATGAATAGGCTTGCGCGCTTATAGCGCACGTTCTGCCGCTTCGCCTCAACTGGGCAAAGCCCAGTTTACGGGTTAAAGTCTGCGACGCTAAAAAGTAAATTTCACCTTAGCCTCGCAGATTTTAATCACTAATTCTAGTCCAGCTCCTGCTCAAGCTTCGCCGAAAAACACCCTGTGACGGCACTTTTTCGCCTCGCCTTCTCATACTTGACTTGGAATTAGCATTATTTGCGGAAATATTTCCGATAAATCGCAAGAATTCACAAAGTTTCAAGGGAGCTTTGTGAAATTAATCACAATTACCTCGCCTAAATCCTGATTCCGGTGCTAGGAAATCACTTCAGTATTATCTTGCCATTAGTCCAATATCTCCTTAACAAACTTCGCTCCATCTATATCCAATGGTACAATGTCTGCCTTTAACCTCTGCTCCATCTCCAAAACGCTTATATCGTCAAGAAAAATATCTTCATCCTGCTTAAGGCAATTTGCAGGGATAATTATTTTTTTATGATAGCCCATTTTTTTAAGGGCATCTATTATATCCTGCCCCGTAAGAAGCCCAGAGACAGTTATATTCTCTCCAAAAAAGCGATTCTCGACCACACAAACATCTACATCCATTCCGAAACTTTCAGAAATTTCGCTGCAAAGTTCTTTCATGTAACTAGAAGCGGCAACACTTGTAACTACTGTCACATCCGGCTTTTCTTTAAACAGCCGCGGCTTTCTTATAGTCCTTTCGGCCTCATCAAAAAAGCTCCTTAGCATCCCCACCCCATTTTCATACTGAGGAAAATCCTGATAGTCTTCATATGCAGGCAAATCTCTATCCGCCAGCAAATAAAACTCATCCGCCGCATATACAAACCTAGTACCGTGGACTTTGCGCAGGCTCTGCTGAAAGCTCTTAACCGTCCCTATAATATCTCTCGCATCCTCGGGCGTAAATTTCTCAATATTATAGAGCCCTTCTCTGTGACTAGTCAACCCAACAGGTACAACAGACAAACTCTTAGCCCACGGCAGGTAGTTTACAAGATCTACTATCGACTTTTCCAAATACTTACCATCGTTTAAGCCTTTTACGAGAACGATTTGAAAGTTCATCTCAATCTCTTCGGATGCTAGCCTGTCTAAATAATAGAATAGTTTATCAGCTCTGTCATTCCCCATCATCTGTGCACGTCTCTGCATATCTGTACAATGCACTGATATGTTAATAGGTGAGAACTTATAAAATAAAATTCGTTCAAAATCTTCATCGCTCATATTCGTAAGCGTCACATAATTACCTTGCAAAAAAGATAGGCGTACATCATCATCTTTAAAGTACAGACTTTTCCTAAGTCCTTTGGGAAGCTGGTCTATAAAACAGAAAACACATTTGTTTGCACAAGCTATGGGATCGTCCATAAGCTCGCTTTCAAAGGATAGCCCTATTCCTTCATCTTCCTCTTTTTCAATATCTAGGAGCCATTCTTCCCCTGTAGGTTTTTCTATCAAAACTTCTATTACCTCATCCCTTGTCTCAAAGTGATAGTCAAAGGCGTCCTTTATCTCATTGTCGTTAACCTGAACAAGCATATCGCCTGGCCTAACACCCATGTCATAGGCAATACTTCCTGGCTCTACTTCTGTTATAAGGTGCTTACGTTTTTTCATACAATTATCTCCGTTATCTCCATAAATGCCGACATAGACCCGCGCGTATCGCCATCCCGCCTATGAGAATAGAATAAAGTCTCATCACATTTCGTACAAAGGGGCGAAACTTCTATGTTCTGTGCCCGAATACCTAACTCTTCCAACACTTTTCGATTTATGCTCTTTAAGTCTATAAAGTACTTGTCCAACTTTTCCTCAGATGGCCTTGTATATTCCCTAAAGTCTGCAAACATCTCATAAACCGGCTCGTCCACCTCAAAGCATAACTTACATATAGATGGACCAATGCCCGCAATTATATTCTCAGATTTTGTTCCATACGTATTTGACATCTGAGAAACCGCTTCAGCAGAAATTTTGTCTACTGTGCCACGCCATCCGGCGTGAATGAGCCCTATCGCTCTACCCACGGGATCTGCTAAAAATACAGCGGCGCAGTCAGCGTGGAATGTGCTTAAGTTTACCCCCGGCTCATTCGTTATGAGACCATCTATATTGTGATAATCTCGCTCTTTATGGAAGCCACTGCCAATATCATCACTAGTTACAGCCATGATATTTGTCCCGTGCTCTTGTGCTGATAGAGTAAGCGTTTCGTAACTAAGAGAGGCTGCACGGCATATTCTTCTATAGTTTTCAGAAACATTTTGGGAAGAGTCGCCTTTCGCCCTAAAGTTCATAGACGAAAAAGGCCCCTCGGATACCCCTCCAACTCTCGTGGAGAAACAATGCTTAATCCAATCAATGTTTTTAAATGATTCAAACTCCAAAAAAATAACGCCGTCTACTGTGTTTTTTATCATGATATGTCTCCTAAGTAGGCGTAACTTTTGACCGGCTTCTGTATTTTACACCTGTAGCCCTCTCCAAGAAACTTTTCTCGGGGGCCCGGGCCGTGGTGTAAATCGGCACTGATTTAAGCACTAGATGCATGTGCATAAATTCATTGCCCCGGGAAAGCGAACCACCGAATATTTCTCACTTGGTTCCTTCTGGGTCAAAATTCCATCTCAGGGTGTGTCATCAGGAAATTTCTGAAAGTTCTTTCGGCCGATTCTCAGAAATTTCATGACGACACACCCTAACAAAACGCATTCTCAATATGATTTATTTTAAACTCATGCACTCCCGTAATTTCAATTATATCGAACCTAAAATCCTTATCATAAATATCGTTTGTGCCTATGTAATGCAGAGCAGTTTTTTTCATCTTCTCTTGCTTTTTGAAATTCACAGCCATTGAAGGGGTGCTGTGCAAATCATTTTTCCTATATTTAACTTCCACAAATACGATGAAGTCACATTTCCCTGCAATTATATCAATTTCCCCAAATCTTGAATAAAAATTTCTCTCGACTATACTGTAGCCCGCTTTCGCTAGGAAGAAAACGGCCAAATCTTCCCCTCGTTTGCCTGATAACTTAGCACCCGTATTCATAGGCTATACCACCCTTTTCCGCTTGTTGCGCTCGCCCTTCTCTGGATGCCCATTGGCGCAGCAGAGCGAGCAGGCTGCCGTTGGCCCGCTTGGCTGCCGATCAGCATCGTCTGGCGAAAAATGCAGTAAAACTCGTAGAATTCATCTATTACAGCAATTTCGAGTGAAAAGCAGCCTTGCAAATTATGTATTGCCGGATTCTGGGCCATACATAATTTAGCGAAAAGATACCTTTGAACCGGAATTGTTATAATACAGGTTTTTAGCGTTTTGACTTCTCATTTCAACCTCTTAAGAAACGATTGCCTGTGTATAGGGCATGCACCGTACTGCATAAGTGCTTCAAAATGCTCCTTAGAGCCGTAACCTTTATTTTTATCGAAATGGTACTCAGGATACTCTTTTGCATAAGTATACATCATCTCATCCCGCATTACTTTGGCCATAATGGACGCCGCTCCTATGGAGAAGCATTTCTCATCACCCTTTACAATCGACTCCTGAATGCAGTCTATATCTTCTAGGCTCTCATAATCAATTAAAAGCACATCCGGCTTTATTGTCAAATTATCAACGGCCTCACGCATAGCCTGCTTTGTAGCGTTAACTATATTTATCTTGTCAATGGTCTTTTCATCAACTACGCCCATGCCTATATCCAATGCTTTCTTCTTAATCTCCCAAAAAACTGAATTGCGTTTTTTTTCGCTCAACTTCTTAGAGTCGCCTACCCCTTCGATTATAGTGCCCTTTTTAAATACAACACAACACGCCACAACAGGCCCAGCCAAAGGTCCCCGTCCGACCTCGTCAAGCCCCGATACAGTTTTTAACCCTGAGTCAAAATAATAATTTTCACAAAGGCTGATCTCTTTCATGCGTTGTAACTCATCGTAGTATTTGCTAAGCTTTTTACTGTATTTATCGCAAACTTTCTGAACTCCGCCTCTTGCATCTGATGAATATTTTGTCAACAGCTCTTTAAGTTCATCATTTGCACAAGTCTTAAATTCTTGTTCTATCTTTTGTATGGTTTTCACAATTCAACATCCCCATAGTCAGAGTATACACGATTTACTCGCATTCCTCAAGCGTTCTAAGCCATAAATTATAAGAAACATCAGACGGCATCCTTAAGTCACCTTTTGTAAGTAGAGAAATTTGCATAACTTTTGGACCGTCCGGCGCGCATGAGCGCTTATAACTGCTGGTAAAAAAGCGTCTGTAGAAATCTTTAAGCATGCTCTTAAGCTTTGCGCGACTATATCTTTCTCCGAAAGCGTGAAGAGCAAGCTCTATAATTTTGTCGGGCCCGAAGGCGCAGCTTATCACATGGTACATAAAAAAGTCATTGATCTCATATGGGCCTACTATTTCTTCCGTAATTTGCTCAGTCTCCCCGTCCTTGCCCGGAGGGAGAAGTTCGGGACTTATAGGCATAGCTAAAATATCTTTTAAGATTTCGGATACGTCCTTACCAAAAAATTCATTCTCCGATATCCACTCAGCCATAGCCCTTACAACTGTTTTAGGCAGGCCGCAGTTCACATTATACATGCTCATATGGTCGCCGCCAAATGTCTGGAACCCAAGTGCAATCTCGCTCATATTGCTTGTACCTACCATGAGTGCGCCTTCCTTATTGGCTATATCCATAGCAATTTGGGTGCGTTCTCTGGCCTGCGCGTTTTCAAATACGATATCATGTAAATCTTCCGGATGCCCGATATCTTTAAAGTGCTGCAAACATGCGGCTTTTATATCAATCTCACGGAAAGCTATGCTCAAACTTTCCATAAGTGAAAATGCATTTTTAAGTGCCTTATCTGTAGTGCCAAACCCTGGCATTACAAGTCCAATAATACTCTTTCTCTCTATACCTAGTAGCTCCATTGCCTTTACGGTTACAAGAAGTGCCAAGGTCGAGTCCAGCCCCCCCGATATGCCAAGCACGCATTTCTTAGTTCCTATATGCACAAGCCGCCTCATAAGGCTCATGGATTGAATAGTAAATATGTCCTCACATGCAAGTCTCCGCATGGACTTATCCGCAGGCAAGTATGGATTTTTCAGAATTTTTCTCATAATATTATCAGGTGCACTGATATTAATAGGAATATCAATAAAGCGATAGTCACGCCTCCCGCCGTTATTATGGCAGGCCATATATCCATTTTCTCGCCGCCTTTTGTTCTGTATAAGCTCTATATCTATGTCGCTGACAAGAAGCTCGCTCTCTAATCCAAAACGTTTACTTTCAGCCAAGACTTCACCATTTTCACAAATCATATTATGCCCCGAAAATACCACGCCCGATGTTGATTCCCAAATGCCGGCTGCCGCAAATACATAGCCCGAAATAGTTTTAAGCGACTGAGCAGCAACAACTGAGCGGCGTATATTGTGCTTTAGTACGGTATCGTTGGAGGCCGTAAGATTCAGTATAAGATTTGCCCCGGCCAGAGCTTGATATGTGCTTGGCGGTATGGGTTCCCAAAGGTCTTGGCATATTTCAACACCTATGACAGTCTCGCTATCCGGACAGCTAAACAGTATGTCATTACCCATTGGCACAGTTTGCCCGCACAAACTAATTTCACTCCAAGATAAATCATAGGCAGGCGAAAACCATCGCCGCTCACCAAATTCGCCGGAGTTTGGCAGATGCATTTTAGGTATCAGCCCCATAATTTTACCCATATGGCAAACGGCGGCACAATTGAAGAGTTGATTATGAGTGCCTATGGGTATGCCAATAACAATTATCATGTTAATATCTTTAGTTGCTTCAAGAAAGCGCGAAAGAGCGTCCGCTGCCCCCCGTACAAGAGTACTTTGAAAAAACAAATCCTCACAAGTATAGCCAGTTAAGCAAAGCTCAGGCATTACCAGAACATGCACCCGAAAACTTTGTGCCTCTTTGACAAGCTCTATTATTTTTTGAGTATTGTAATCGCAATCTGCAATGGCAAGCTTCGGCATGCCGGTTGCTACTCTGATAAAGTTTAACAAGTGAATCCTCTCCTTAATAAACCTGTTCCGTAACCCGCTTTCACTGTATTTGCGAGCAAGTTTTGCAAGATGTAAATAAACGCCATCGACACATAACCAAAGGACTTCTGCTAGGGAGTGCGCGGAAGATACCGACGGTGTGCCAGCACTGTTTTTGTCCAAGGGCCTCCGAAAAACGAAGTTTCGAGGTTGGCCTAAGGCAAGCTGGAACCGATTTAGCGATGTTTCTTGAGAAAAGTGGCAGAAAATCGACCGCAAGGCCTTTTAAGTCGAATGCCCTAGGGTGGCGATGACGGCTCAGATTGCATAACTTACCGAAAAGTCCGTGGAATGGGGTTTCTGAGCAGGGTTAATATTTCATACAATGAGCTATCTTCTTTATTCCAATCTCTATATCGTCCTCGTCTACTCCGGAAAGGCTAAGGCGTATATACGGAATATCTTTACTCTCCATATCATACAATGCGCCGGGAGTTATCACAACATTTTCTTTAAGCAGCCTCCCGGCTAAATTTTGTACATTAATATTTTTGTCCTTAATCTTAAGCCATATATTGAGTCCACCTGACGGCTTCTTATATTCAACATTCGGACACAAATTCTCATCAATAGCACTAATTGCTGTTTCATAGCGGGTTTTAAATACTTTGCGCATATCCTCCACATGCCTGTAATATTCACCGTTCGCGAGGATTTGTGCAAATGCACGTTGCATAAACCCTTGCACCGCGGCACTTGCAATATTGTCTGCAAATGCACTCGCCGCTTTTTCTCCATATGCCATGAAGCCTATGTTAACTCCTGGTATAATCACTTGCGAATAGCTTTTGACATAAATTACACGCCCTTCGGTATCCAATGCCTTAACGCTTTCTTCCGCTACACCGCTGTAAACAAACTCGCTTCTGTTATCTTCTTCTAGAATATATGTGTCATAAATAGCTGCAAGGCTCAGCAGCTTTTGCTTTTTTTCAAGCGAGTAGCTGTAACAGGTAGGAATTTGAAAACGACTCGCAATATAGATAAGCTTTGGGTGCGCATTCTTTAGCTGCTGCTCCAATTTTTCTAAGTCCATGCCGTCTTCTAACATGTCAATTTGAACAATGCGCGCCCCTCGTGATTGGAATGCACCCATGGTGTTGTAGGAGGCGGGCCTCTCCGCAATAACTACATCACCCGCTTTAAGCAGCACCTTAGATACTATATCTATCCCCTGCTGAGTGCCTGAAATTACTTGTACTTCATCTACGCTTGCTTTGATACTCTGCTTTTTCAAGTCCTTACAAATTTCTTTGCGAAGCAACGTATATCCTCTAGCCTCCGGATAAGAAAAAGCCAAACCTAGGTCCCTGTCCAAAACTGAGTTAAATGCATCCCTAAACGCTTTTGTCGGGAATAAATCAGCACTCACAGCACTCTTTGCAAAATTTATCATACTGTGTAAATCAAAAGCTTCATATACATCATTATGCCGCCCAGAATCATATTCTGAAAATAGCGCTTCATTAGCTACAAATGTACCTCGTCCAACATGAGACTTAAGTATCTTCCGGCTTTCAAGATGCTTATACGCATTCACTACAGTTACATTATTAACCCCCAAGCACTCGGCAAACCTCCTAATAGGCGGAAGCTTTGAGCCGGGTAATAGCATCCCACTTTTTTTAAGCTCAAGTATATGCTCCGCCAACTGAAGGTACAAGGGAAGCTCCGAATTTTTATCAAGTTTTATGCTGTATAATATATCCATAATTATAGTATACCACATAGCTGCATAGTCAGGCTACTTCCTAAAGCATTTTTCATATATTATTGTTAGGTTATTGTATTAATAGTCAGAAAACTCTGAACCAGTAACAAAGATTGCTATTTTCTCATTACTGTTCTAGATATATTTGACTATATCTCATAAAACCATTAGAATGAATGGAATCGCAATGGTGCATAATACCAAATTGCAGTCTAAGCATAACTAAATAGCTTGTTATTTTTGTAATATGCAACATCAGCGCCTCAGCATTTTTCGCTTCGCGAAAATGCCATTGTCCGGCCTTCCGGGACGCTAGACCGAGCAGCATTTGCGTCGAGACTTGCCGGTGCCTCCTAGCGGATTAGCGCTGCATATGCATGGCCGGCGCTTCCTTGTATATTACAAAAATCCCTGCGCTCTATAGTTGTGTTTAGAATGCATATTAGTATAAGCTGCTTGCGCATCGATAATTTTCATTCCGGAAAGAGGTCTGCTATGAGCAAATTGAATTTGGCTGTAATTTTCGGGGGCAGCTCCATAGAGAGAGAGTCTTCGATTGAATCGGCCATAACCCTTATTAATAATCTATCAAGGGAAAAATATAATATAATCCCTGTCTACGTAAATGCGCAGGGCAATTACTTCCTTTACGAGGGAGGGCCGCACTCCATAAAGGCTGCTGAGTGGGAGAATTTCGGCACAAAATGTCAAATTGATTTAAACAGGCAAAGTAACGGCCTACTACGTATAAGCGGCGAAAGAGTAAAGAACGTCCCTGTTGACGTTGCGATTCCTTTGATTCGCGGTAGCCTTTTAGGCGGCTCTATGCAAGGTGTTCTTGAGGTAAGCGGCATAAAATACGTAGGCGCTACTCTTATGGCAAGTTCCCTGACAGCAGATAATGGCATGACAAAATTGTTGGCTAAATCTCTTGGCATAGCCTGCCCTAAACATCTGCTTTTTGACTCCAAAGACCTTGATAACTTTGATGACTTGCTGCGAACAATAAGGTATAAGTTAGGATATCCGTGCAATATTAAGCCACTCAAAAGAGGCTTCTCTGATGGCATATCAATTGCCTATAACAAAAAGGAGTTAGAAGATGCTGTGCTTACAGCTTTTCTATACGGCAATAAAATTATTGCAGAAAAAATGGTTCAAGGTCGTGAGCTTGTGTGCGCTATACTTGTATGCAGAGATGAGATTTTTGTATCCGGAATGGGTGAAGTCCTACCGGGTGACGAGTTATGCATGTCACCCAAGTTAAATAATGAAAAGATATCTGAGATAAAAGATGCTGCTTTAAGATTGTATAAGTCCATGGACATTCATGGCCCCGCCTGCTTTAAATTCTTTTTGGAAGATATAGCAGACAATGTATTTCTGGGTGAAATAGACACAACACTCCGTTTTCATGATACGGACATTTATCCAAGGATCATGCAGAGTTATCTAGGTATTAGCTCTCAGGAACTTATAGATAAGTTAATAGAGACTGCGCTAGAGCACTGACATCCTGGCTTTGCCCTGTGCAGTTACTTTTGCCCCCCCGAGGAAAATTGACGGCCGCAAGGCCTGCCAAACTATAACAATTTATTCAGACCATAACAAAAAAAGTCTTAGGTTTGCTTTGCAAATCTAAGACTTTTTTGACAAGTTGTCGACTTTGTCGACAACCTCAAGTATTTTTCCATTTTTATACGTCCTTAAAGAAGTATCAGATAGCGCAGGATTTTCGTGTAGAACTAGACTGTCGGCAGCTAGCTCTGCAAAAAAACTGTGCTTTTTTTACGTGGCTAAATAACTAAATCACTTTAAAACGGACTAATGCGAATCAAAAAAGCTCCGGCTTTTGGGAGTTTTCGGATGAGACTGTATTGCGGATTCTGGGCAATAAAGCAATTCCGTGTGAAAAACAGCCTTCGCATATTTTGTATTGCCGGATTCTGGGCAATAAAGCAATTCCGTGTGAAAAACAGCCTTCGCATATTTTGTATTGCCGGATTCTGGGCAATACAAAATTTAGCGCAAGGATGATTTTGAACCAGAATTGCTATAAAAATTTAGCGTAAGGATGATTTTGAACCGAAATTGCTATCCTTTGGGACTAATTTAAAGTAGATTTAGTAAAAGTTGATGTTTATGAGCCTGTTCACAAAATCTTTCCATAATTTTAACTAAACTTTAATGTGCTATTTGTTGACATGTTTCTGCCTATACGTTATTCTGCTATTATATAGTTTTTATCAAGGAGGGATTAATCATCGACCCTATAATATCCCTAAAAAATGTTAGCAAAGTTTACAAAATGGGAGATGAACAAATTGTCGCTTTGGGCAATATTAATATAGAATTTGAAAGAGGCAAAATTTATTGCCTGCTTGGCACTTCAGGCTCAGGCAAGTCTACTTTGCTCAATATGATAGCAGGCCTTGAAAAGCCGACAAAGGGAGAAGTTTTGTTTGGCTCTTCGCATATAGAAAAAATGAGTGAGAAACAGCTTGCAGACTATAGGCAAAAATATATTGGCTTTGTATTCCAGTCGTATAATCTGCTGCCTTCGCTCTCTGCACTTGAAAATGTGACTATCCCGCTTATATTCAGGAAAACGCCAAAGAAAAAGCGAGAAGAACGAGCCCGAGCTATGCTTAAGGCTGTAGGGCTAGAAAATCGTGAAAAACACAAGCCTATGCAGCTTTCCGGAGGGCAACAGCAGAGGGTGTCCATAGCTCGTGCTTTTGTGTCTGACCCCTCCATAGTATTCGCTGATGAGCCCACGGGCAATCTCGATACCAAAACTACTTTCGAGATGATGGATCTTATCACGAGCATGGTCAAGCAAAACAATCAAACATTAATCATTGTAACCCATGATTTGGAGATTGCTCATTACGCTAACACAATTATCTACATTCGCGACGGAAATATTGAGAAGATTGAACATAATTAGTCAGTACAGAGAGGTTTTGAGCACGGTTGTGGTTCAAAACCGGTTGTTCATCGCCTTGAGCGGCCTCTTTCATGAAGTGAAAGAGAGACTACATCAAATACAGCACCGGGGGTCAACGAACATGAAAATTTTAATTAAAAGCATAGCATTAAGTCTCGCTCTCATACTATGCATAAGCTGGGGCGCATTCACTGTTACTGCCGAGTCTCCAGAGCCGCCTCAAAGCGAGTGGGAATACATAAATCGTCTGCATCAGCTCATTAGAGATTTGGAGCGGGATCTTGCGGACGCTGAAAATAATCCTAATCAACCCAACCCAAGGCGGCCGGTAATACAAATTACAGACCCTCTTATGATAGAGATTGAGGCGGGCAGCAGTCGTGTAGTGGAGTTTAATATTGCAAACCTAGCCTCAGACACCGCCACTTCGGTAATCACTACGGCAAATTTAACGAACGCTGAGGGTATCGGCGGCGAATTTACGGACAGAAATAATAATATTGCATCCATGGGGAACCGTGCTCAGAGAACATTTTCGTATCGCATAACTGTAAATGCAAATGCGGAAGAAGGCTTCCATACCATTGTATTTAATCATACATTTCTGAATGCCTACAATGTATCCCTCACCAACGAGAGCCGTGTAAGCATAAGAGTTGTCCGCCCTAGCGACAGAGGGGCAACTCTACGCAATATAGCATCTTCAGTAAGCCAAGTCCCACCAGGCACTAATTTTGATTTAACCGCTGTAATTCACAATGAAAGTAGCGGGGCCATACGGAATGTTTCCATGACTATAACAGAAGGTATGGCATCCGATGGCATTTTTCTTCGTGACTCTACAAATGTTGTTAGCCTAGCTACTATGACAGCAGGCCAAAGTGAAAATATTTCCATCGGTTTCCGAGCTGACTCACGTGCAAGAAGAGGAGCATACCCTCTTACTTTGCAGCTTGAATACACCGATGCCAGAGGGGAGCGCCAGACACAGAGCCATGTATTTTTCGTAAATGTTGGCACTGGAGCCTCAGATGAGGGCTCATCTGAGGTAGTTATCACAAATATCACAGCCCCTAGCGGACATATTGGTGTAGGTCAAGAATTTCAGATGACCGTAACTTTGAGAAACCAGAGTAGCTATCCCGCTAACAATATCAGAGTAGATGCAGCCTCAGGCAGCGACGGTGCTATCGTACCTCGCTCTACAAGCATTTTGCAAATTAACAATCTTGCCCCGGGCGAGGAGCATAGCCTAAATTTCAGCTTCGCCCCAACCTCTTCTGCGAGAACTCAAAACTATGCCATAGGCTTCTCCGTGAGATATGAGACAGGCAGAGAAGATTCAGACGGCAATAACGAGACAATAACTTTCACGCAGTATCAAGGTATAAATGTTACAAACCCAGACGAAGACGATGATGAGCCCGAGCGGACTTCAACCCCAAGAATCATAATAAGTGATTTCCGATCCACTCCTATGATTGTTCAGGCCGGGCATGAGTTTGATTTAGATATAGAATTTTTAAACACCAGCGACAGAGTGGTTAGGAATATAATGATTACCCTTACAGTCGAAGAAGAAATAATTGCGGGTTCAAACAACAACGAAAGAAGAGGCAGCGTGTTCACACCGGTCGGCCGCTCAAATACATTCTTCATAAATAGAATTGAGCCGGGAGCTTCCGTTACTGAACATATAAGATATTTCACGCTCCCGGACGCACCGCCAAGAAACTATGTAATAAATGTGGACTTTAAATATGAGGATGAAGATAACAACCCTTTTGAAGCTCGGGGGAGTATCGGCATAAATGTAGCTCAGGTTACTAGATTCGATACTTCAGAGATTTTTGTACCTGACTTTGCCCAGGCTTTCCAGCCTATATTCATAAATTTTGAAATTTATAATACAGGCAGAGTAATCCTTTCAAACCTTATGGTAAGAGTTGAGGGTGACTTTAGCGCACAGCAATCTTCGGTGTTTTTCGGTAGCCTTAACCCAGGCAGCATGGATTTTTACGACAATGTGTTGATGCCTATAGACTATGGCATGCTTGAGGGTGCTATTGTATTTACTTTTGAGGACGATACAGGCCGGCAAATAGAGGAGCGCCGTGAGTTTGTTGTCGATGTATCGCCGCCGCCTGCGTTTGACGATGATATGATCGGACGCCCTCCGATGGACGGCAATATGGTCTGGGACGATAACCTTGGGATGTTTGTCCCAGCAAGTCAAGGCCCTGGCATAGGTACTTTGCTCGCCATTGTGCTTGGGGGTGCTGTGATTGTAGGCGCTTCGGCATTCGTGGGACTTCGTATCAGGAAGAAAAGAATGGAAAGTATGGTGGATATTGATGAGTAGCCTAGATATCATCTCCATGTCTTTTAGGAATTTGTTCAAGCGTAAGCTTCGGACATTTTTGACTATACTTGGCGTTGTAATAGGCACTGCGGCAATCATTGTAATGGTGAGCCTAGGTCTTGCAGTTAATGCTAACTTTGAAGAGAGCTTAGCGCAGATGGGCGATATTCGGATGCTGACCGTAAGAGACCCAGGGGCGGCCGGCGGAGGAATGTTTGGCAGCGGCTTTGTCATTGTCGGCGGGGGTGGAAGTGCGAGCCCAACTCGTGGCCCCGAGCAGGTAGAGCTTGACGATAATGCGATAAATGCTTTTAGGGAGCTACCTCATGTCCACGCAGTATCGCCTGTGATAGAAATTTCGATGGCTGCGGTAAGCGGCCGCTATTCCCACGGTTGGCTGACTGTACGCGGTATTTCTCTTGGCGCCATGGAAGCTTTTGGATTCCGTTTACGTGAAGGCGAATATTTGCAGGGCGATAGGTACGGCATAGTTTTTGGCGCGGATGTTGGGTATAATTTCCAAAATCCCAATGACCGTAATTGGTGGATGAATGTGGACTGGAATAACCGTGTATCGCCGGTAGACTTAATGAACGACCGGATTGAAATGAGCTTTGAAACAGGTTTCGGCTGGGGCAATCAAAGACCCGGTTCTGAACGTCCGGATCAAGGCCCAAGACCAAGACCGTACAGGCTTAATGTTAACGGTGTGCTTGAGTCCATGGACTGGCAGACGGACTTCGCTGCGTTCATGGATATTGACGAAGTTATCAGAATCCGAAGAGCCCAGCAACGTTATCAAAACAATGAGGGTGTACGCCAGCCCGGAGCTAATAGAAATGCTCCCAATGTTTTTGACAATGCCATGGTAATGGTCAACGATATAAGGCGCGTTGAGGAGACTCGGGATGCTATTGTTGATATGGGCTTTCATGTGGATAGCTTTTTCATAGACATACTTAACCAAATGCAGGAAATGTCGCGAGGTTTGCAGCTTTTTCTTGGTGCTATTGGTGCAGTATCTCTTTTTGTGGCTGCCATCGGGATAACTAATACGATGGTTATGGCAATATATGAGCGAACCAGAGAAATTGGTATTATGAAAGTAATCGGTGCATCCATTAAAGATATAAAGCGACTGTTTTTGCTTGAAGCCATTTTAATAGGTTTTATAGGAGGTGCATTTGGTGTGCTTTTAAGCCTTGGTATATCTTTTGTTCTAAATACTACAGTGTCATCTATGGATGGCGGCATGATGGGTATGGGTATGAACAATGATATAAGCGTTATCCCGATGTGGCTTTGCGCTGTGGCTCTTGGATTTTCGTCTCTTATAGGGCTTGTCTCGGGGTATTTTCCTGCGAGAAGGGCGATGAAATTGTCCGCTTTGGCAGCTATTAGGACGGAGTAATGCGGGCTAATGCCCTATCGTAAAAATGCGTCATGTATCACTGTTTTGGCATTTTCATACTATACTTAAGGTGAAAACACAAAGTTTCTTTGAAACTTTGTGTTTCCTTACGTTTTACCGGGAAATAAAGACGAAAAAGCGCCAGTTTCTGGGCATATTTTGTCGATACTTGATTAAATGTTTGACTCAAATAATTTAGATAAAAGTCTGCTACGTTTTATATTTATATGGGCTTAGCTTTATAGCATTGCGCTTATATCCACTATCCCTTATCCAATTAAAAATAATTTAAATATATATTCATACAGGCACGCAAACTCATCCTCCAGCATACTCTATATAACGACGTAGTAGGGGGAGTTTGTGTGTTTTTTTTGATAACATCTTTTTTTATGCTTACATCTTATGTTACCGGTGGTAACTCTTTTCCTCCGATACTTACTCCTGAGGAAGAGGAGAAGTATTTAAGCGATTACAATAATGGCGATTCGAATGCCAAGAACAAACTCATAGTCCACAATTTAAGATTAGTAGCACATATAGCAAAAAAATATTCAAACCAAAATCCAGATATCGCCTCTGAGCTGATTTCAATAGGCACAATCGGCCTCATAAAAGGCGTTAACACTTATAAATTAGGTCATAAAACCAAACTTGCCACCTATGCTGCAAAATGTATAGAAAATGAAATGCTTTTTTAGGGCTAAAATCATGAGGTCATATGCTGAGCTAAATCTTCGCTTACGCTCTAGCGGCATAGGAGGTGCTGACAAAGCCTTTCGTTAAAGTTTCTGTGAATCTTTGTTATATAGTTATATGACTATATTTAGGATTCGGAGTAATAAAGATTGTATGTCTGGCGAAAATGAATTATAATGAGAAAGATAGCAAATTAACTTTTCATTGAATCAATCAACGTTAAAAAAACACCCAAAAGCCAGCGCTTTTTGACTTGATTGCTCCTGTAATTTTGCTTCGCAAAATCGCTCGCTACGAAGAGCGCCCAATTTCTTTCGGGTACTAAATGAAAACTAATTTCTAATTACTACCACAAGGGGTGAAATTTATGAAAATCATTGTTGACAGCTCATGTGACTCGGATCAGGAGCTGCTCGAAAAAGAAGACTTACAGCTAAGCTATATTCCGTTTAGCTTGCTTTTGGATGATGAACATATTCTCGATGATGAGACTTTTGAAATTAACGCATATATAGAAAAAATGCGTAATGCAACTCAGATTAGAACTGCCGCACCAAGCCCTGAGCTTTATCTAAATGAGATGCGCGGCGAGCAAGACAATTTCGTAATTACAATTTCGTCCCCGCTCAGTGCTTCTTTTAGCAACGCAACTATTGCAAGACAAATGCATGAAGACGAAGGTGGTAAGGGCAAAGTTCATATTTTTGACTCAAAGAGTGCTTCAGCCGGTCCTATCCTCATCGCACTTAAAATTAATGAGCTCATCAAGCAGAAATTCAGCTTTGAAGACATTACAAAAGCCGTACAAGAATATATAGACAGTCTAAGCACATACTTCGTGCTTGAAAAGTACGATAATCTTGTCAAAAACGGACGCATAAATGCTTATGTGGCAAAAGCCGCTTCCATGCTTCATGTCAAACCCGTATGCGCCGAGGTTGACGGCAAGCTCGCTATGATTGATAAAGCCATGGGCACAAGCAAAGCCCTTGCTAAGATTGTCAAAAGGATTGTCGATGATAAGAGTGTCCAGTTTGAAAAAAGAATACTTGCCATAGGGCACGTAAGATGCCGCGATAAGGCTGTAAAGTTAAAAGACGAAATACTGAAACATGTTAGGTTCAAAGGCTCAGTGATTGTTGAGACTAGAGGGCTTTGCACGACTTATGCCGATGATGGCGGGATAGTGGTATCGTATTAGGTCGTGTAACAGGTGACAATAAGTTTACAAAAAGCAGGAACAGAATCATAATCACGATTCTGTTCCTGCTGCCATCAAAAACCACTATTTACTATTCTCCTCCAGCCACTTCATAGCCATAGCCGTATACATCGCTGCCCCTGACTTGAGTGCGCTTTCATCATAGCGTACCATTGGGTGATGCCCTCCGTACATATAACCGTCCTTTTCACATCCGGCCACAAGCCCGGTAGCAACCGCAGGAACTAATTCGCTTATATATGCAAAGTCTTCACTCCCAGCACTTCTGCATTCCTTTGGATTAACTTCACTAGCATTTATAACTTTATCCGCACCAAACACTTCTTTCGCGTATCCCAGTAAATCATAAAATAATTTTTCATCATTCACAACAGACGGAGTTTGCATTGAATACGTAAACTTGGCCTCTGTTCTGAAAAGCTTTGCTGTACCTTCCACAATTTCTTCAATCCTTGGAAGAATAAACTTACGCACCTCAGGATCAAATGTACGGATCGTGCCTTGCATAACGGCAGTATCAGGGATTATATTCGGAGCAGAACCACCCTCTATATGGCAGATATTTATGACCACTTCATCACTTGGCGCTATTTCCTTCGCATATATTTCTTGAAGATTAATAAGTATGTGAGCAGCGGTAGTAAGTGGGTCAAGACAAACCTGAGGTCTTGCTCCATGACCACCTTTGCCTTTTATATCTACTCTAATTCCATCACCAGAAGAGCTGCTAACGCCCGGGGTAGAGAACAAAATTGTTCCCGGTGGCAACTCTTTATCTATCCTTACATGAATCATCATTGCCGCATCCACCTTCGGATTCTCCATAAGCCCTTCGTCTATCATAGCTTTAGCACCCCAAAGGGTCTCCTCCGCAGGTTGGAACATGAGTTTTACTTGTCCTTCAATTTTATCTTCATTTTCTTTAAGGAGCTTTGCCGCACCCAAAAGCATGGCCGTATGCAGGTCATGCCCACAGGAATGCATGTTTGGAGTTTTAGATTTAAAGGGCTCGTCAGTCTCCTCACCCATCGGCAATGCGTCCATATCGGCCCTTAACATAAAGGTTTTACCCGGCTTTTTGCCGACCACGGCCACTACCCCGCTTTTTGCTATCTGCTTTGGCTCATAGCCCATTTCTCTAAGCCGCTCCATTACATAAGCACATGTGAGGGGTAAGTCGTTATGTATCTCTGCATTTTCGTGGAAATACCTTCTGTGGGCGACAATTTCCTCCTGAATTTCTGCGGCGCGTTTCAAAATAAAGTCCATATACAACCACTCCTTTTTTATGATATACTACTGCCATATATTATAATACGCTATAAGGAGGAAAGCAAATGCCAAATAAGTCAGACATTTACGAAATCATTCAAGGGCTCATTGACAGCAAGAAGTGTAAGTTCCTAGAGGTTTCCGACCTATTGTGGGACTATGCCGAAACTCGGTTTGTGGAGCATAAGTCAGCAGAACTTCTTGCAAAAGTTCTTGAAGAAGATGGCTTCTCGGTAGAACGCGAGGCAGGCGGCGTTGAGACCGCTGTTGTGGGAACATGGGGAACCGGCTCACCAGTAATAGGGTTTATGGGCGAGTATGATGCACTGGCGAATCTAAGCCAAGTTGCCGGCGAAGTTGTAAAGAAGCCTATCGAAGAAGGCCAGCCTGGCCAAGGTTGCGGCCATCACCTGCTAGGTGCGGGTGCACTCATGGCGGCTGTGGCCCTTAAGGATTACATGAAAGAAAACTCGCTGCCCGGCACTATTAAATTTCTAGGCTGCCCGGCTGAAGAAGGCGGCTCCGGCAAAACATATATGATTCGCGGTGGCGCATTTGAAAATATCGACATCTGCCTTACATGGCATCCCGGTGCTGATAACAATATGTTTTCCTCAAGTACCCTTGCCAATATTCAATGCTACTTCCATTTCAAAGGCCGTTCAGCTCACGCTGCGGGCTCTCCCGAAAATGGCCGCTCCGCACTTGACGCTATCGAGCTTATGAACGTTGCCAGCAACTATCTAAGAGAACATGTTCCGACTACATCTAGATTTCATTACGCCATAGTAAACGCCGGCGGTACAGCCCCTAACGTAGTTCAAGCTGAAGCTTCAGTGTTATATTTAGTTCGCGCACCGCTGATGAGTGGAGCTAAAAACATCTTTGAGCGTATATGCAAAATTGCGCAAGGTGCCGCTCTTATGACCGAAACCGAGGTTGAAATAGACTTCGATAAGGCCTGCTCTAACTACATACCGAACCTTACACTGACAGAACTCATGTATGAAGTTATGACGGACTTAGGCGCACCGAGCTTTGACAAAGACGATATGGAGTTTGCAGCAAAACTTCGTGCAACTCTTACTGAAGGTGAGAGGAACAAAAGCATAGGCAAAACCTATAACGTAGAAGATTGGATAGAGCTTGAAGATAAACATGATGACGAGCCTCTTGCGACTTTTATCCACCCTTATCATCCTGAGTTTAAAAATGTTGCAAGCCCGGGTTCAACCGATGTTGGCGATGTAAGTTGGATAGTGCCTACAGCCCAATTTTACTGCGCAACTGCACCTAAGAATACTTCCGCACATACATGGCAATGGGTAAGTTCAGGTAAAAGCGGCATGGCTCACAAAGGCACTATACGCGCTGCTGAAGTAATGGCAGCCTCCGCTCTTTTGGCCTATATGAACCCTGAAATTATTAAGAAGGCGAAAGCAGAGCTTAACAAAGTGCTGGAGAAGACCCCATACGAGAATCCTATCCCTGATCATGTTAAGCCAAGAATTGTATAGATAAACTAAACCCTGTAGAAAACGGTATCAAGGCTGTGCCACGCATTACCCAAAAGCCGCCAATACACCTCTTGCTTTCGACGGTTTTAACATGGATTTAGTATAATCCGCAATTATTGTTGGGGTGGCCCTCACGGCCGCCCCAAGCTGTCTAAAAGCTACTATTAATTGCCCAACTGAGGAGAATCATCGGCACAATACTTTACGTAGCAAGGTAAACTTGCTTTGAAAAGTGAAGTTGAATTGTTCTTCAGTAAGCTCAAAAAAGGCATGAAGCAGATTTTTGACTCTCAGGGGCGGCCTTCGTGGCCGCCCGCTTTTTACGCAGTAAAAAAGTATAGCAAATGAAATACTCATGAGCATCCGTTCTTCAAAGAAGTATAACGGCGACATTTACCTTCAAGACACAATAGGCGTTGACGGCGATGGCAACGAAGTTAAAATTGAAGATAAGCTGGCCGACACAGACAGGAGCATAGAGGATGAAATTGAGCTCAAAATGAAAATCGCCCAGCTTTATGAAAAGCTCAAAAAAGTGCTAAGACCAAGAGAACAAACAGTTATTAAACTTAGATACGGGCTTAGCGGCTGTGATGAGTTAACTCAACGTGAAATTGCTGATTTACTGCAAATATCACGCTCTTATGTGTAGAAAACCGTTTATTGTAAGCGAACAACTTCTTCGGGCGCAAAACGAAAATGAATAAATACTTCCTTATCTTCTGACATTTCTACTTTTTCGACCAGGGCACATAACAGTGCCCTATTTACATCTACTTCTTGAATGAATTGATATGCTAGTTCATCAATATTTTTACAAAACGATGCCTGCTCGCTTTCAAGGACTACAAATTTATTTAGCCGTTCCTGCGCTGAATTTCTGGCTAACTTCAGCGTAGAATAGACACGGTTAAAGTCTGAATCATCCAACACACCATTCAAGCGATCACCATACAGTTTATCCATCTTAGATGTTAACGAATTTATTTCTACCCCAAGTCTATGCGCTTCGTTGTTAACCTTGTTGTTACTGCTACTATCCTTTGCTGCTTTCTGCGCAACATCACTTTTCATTTTACTGTCGAGATGCTCTATGCAGATAGCACGAACGCGGCTTACTACAGCACTTTCTACTCTGCTCACTTTTGCACAATGACAAGTACAGGCACTACCCTTTGTAAAGCGTTGATATGTACGGCATACAAAGAATAATGTTTTTTCCTTTGCAACAGAAGGGCGGTTTATAACGCCGAGTGGCGCTTTGCACTCTTTGCAAAAGATAACTCCTTTGAGCAGGTAATCATGAGTTCGCGTACGTGTGCGCTGCCTGCTTTGAATGAGCATCTGCACTTGTTCAAAATCTTGCCTACTAACAATAGGATCATGTGTATTCTCTACAATTATCCAGTCTTCTTTCGGAAGTTTCTTGGTCTTGGCCGATTTGTAGCTAACTTTTTCAACCCGGCGTTGCACCATATCACCAACATATACACGATTTTTAAGCATTTCTAGAACACGCTCGGATGACCATTTTCCTGAATAAGGACCTTTACGGGATATAGTTATCCCTGAATACTGCGCTGGAGTTTGTACGCCCCTTTCATTCAGAGCAACAGCAATCTGCCTGCCTGACGTTCCGGACAGTGCCATCTCATACATTTCTCGAACAATTACCGCTGCATTTTCATCTACAACTAAATAGTTCGTATTGCCAGGCATAGACTTGTAGCCATAGGGCGGCTTCCATCCAATAAACAATCCCCTACGCTGCTTGTCCCGCTTTACACTTTTAATTTTTTTAGATATATCTTTTGCGTACAGGTCGTTGATTATTGCACGAAATGGCGTTATTTCATTTGCCGACAATTCCAATCCGGTATCAATGCCATCAAGGAGCGATATGTATCTAACTGACTTTTCAGGAAAATATCTCTCCATGTAGTGGCCTGTTTGTATGTAGTCCCGTCCAAACCTTGACATATCCTTGGTTATTACCATGTTAATTTGTTTGGACTCAATATCTGTAATCATCCTTTTAAAAGAAGGCCTTTCAAAATTGCTGCCGCTGAAACCATCGTCAATATATTCATCGTATATGTGTATCCGATTGTTTTTACAGAAATTTCTTAAAAGACTTCTTTGGTTAGTTATACTTTCGCTTTCGGCAGTATTGTCATCTTCCTTTGAAATTCGGATATAAAGTGCGGCAGAATAGCTCGCCATATTTTGCCCTGCGGATAGCGTGTACATTACCTGGCATCTCCCCTTTCTTGGGAGCGCTTATCGCAATTGCTGATACTATAGCACTGTGTATTCTTGTTTTCAATTTGTTTTTCCCTATTCGATAAGGATTCATTAATCAAGAAGCGATAGAAAGACTCAGCAATCGCTCGTCGTGTTTTTTCATTATTTGTTTTTGACATATACCCCACGTCCCTTGAACTAATCTTCTATTCCTATGAATATATGCCGGTATGGCTTGATTCCTTGCAAACAAACTACAAATCTAGCAAAAATATAAATTTTGTTGGAAGAAAAAACACCTTTTTCTGATTTCCGAAAAAGGCGTTTTTGTGAGTATTATACATATTTGCTTTTTGAAAAATATTAGAGCATTTACGTCCGTCTGTAATGGCGCATAGCTAAATGTGCAGCACCTATTTCTGCACCTTCGCATATTCGAACAATTTGCATTTCAGGAAAAGCACTACGAAGCTCACACTCAAAAGTTCTGTGTATATTTTCATTATGCAAAAGAATACTCCCACTCAACACTATTTTATGGTCATCTAAGCAAGCAAGCTTTATTAGGGAGCGGGCAAGTAACAATAAATCTTTTGCCGCTTGGAGTTCAATTCCAAGCGCAACGCTATCGCCCTGGCTAGCAGCGCTCCTGACTAACATTGCTATTTCTGCAATTTTTGCCTTAGAAAATTCATTCCCGTAAATATAACTTGTAAGCCGATTAAGCCTGATATCTCCAAAAAACTCTTCAACCATTTTTGTAAGAAGCGTCTTCTCGCCACGTCCATCAAAGTCCATCAATGCTGCTTTTATTGCATCCATGCCTATGCGATAACCGGAGCCGCCATCGTCAATAATATGCCCCCATCCCCCGGCACGAAAGACAGTTCCTTCCTTGTCAACTGCATATCCAACAGACCCTGTGCCTGAAATTATAATAGCTCCGGGTTCGTCATTAGTTTCGGTTAATAGGACCAACTCAGCGTCATTCATCACCTTTAGCTTGCCAGCGTAACCAATATCGCGAAAAATTTGCGTAATCATCTTTGCATTTTCTCCAGTGGATGCCCCAGCACTGCCTATGCATATGGCAAGGCAATTTTGCAAGCTTGTGGCTGAGTTTGCACAAAACTCGCTAAGAAGATTCTGTATGTTAAAAAAGACGCCCTCATATGTCTCAGTGGAGATATTAGTGGGGCCACTTTCAGATCGCCCTAGAATTTTCATGTCTTTGTCTATAGCTGCAAGCCGTGAACGGCTTCCGCCACCGTCGATTCCTATTACATACTGTGTCATGGCTATCAACCTTTCACACATTGTAGTCAATACCTCTAACATAAGCATACTTCTCCTTTGTTCCAAAGTCAAGATCTACTTGACCTGCTTAATCGCAGCTCATAAAATCATTAACTAAACTATTTGCTCGCCAGTTTTACAAAGTATTTTCTTTATGATACAATGTGCGCATCAAAAGAAACGCAGAACACTAGTGAGGCGTTTCTACCTTGATTGCGCAATGAGACTTTCCGCAGGAAAGTCGAGTTAGACTGGGGATGATGGTAAATAGCATCTCAACGCGCATCAAAAGAAACGCAGAACACTAGTGAGGCGTTTCTACCTTGATTGCGCAATGAGACTTTCCACAGGAAAGTCGAGTTAGATTGGGATGATGGTAAATAGCATCTCAACGCGCATCAAGAGAAACGCAGAACACTAGTGAGGCGTTTCTATCTTGATTGCGCAATGAGACTTTCCACCGGAAAGTCGAGTTAGACTGGGATGATGGTAAATAGCATCTCAATGCGCATCAAAAGAAACGCAGAACACTAGTGAGGCGTTTCTACCTTGATTGCGCAATGAGACTTTCCGCAGGAAAGTCGAGCTAGACTGGGGATGATGGTGCATATCATCTCAATGCGCATCAAAAGAAACGCAGAACACTAGTGAGGCGTTTCTACCTTGATTGCGCAACTCGACTTTCCGCAGGAAAGGCGAGCTAGATTGGGATGATGGTTGTTATGAAAAAAGATAGTTAAGGAGAGCCGTAGATGAGGAAAGAGCTGCATTATTTTGACATATATCCCAAAGTAGTACCGGTTGGGGTAATATCTACAATAACAGTAAAATGTCAGGAACGATATTTCAAACCCTTGGATGGCCCCATAAAAGTTATGATTACACCAATGACGGAGCTTGTGAAAGTTATGCACACTCCTATGGAAACAGAAGCATTTTCTGAAAGCGGAATAATTAAAATCGAATATTGCTTTGAGAAAGAGCAAGAATATCGCCTGAAGATAATGATAAAAGAAGATGAGTGGGCGGGATTGTCTGTATACGCCCTTGAAAATGATTTATACAAGCGTATTCCGCTTAGGGGAGACACGCATGTTCATACTAACATTTCTGACGGATGGGAGTCTCCCGAAGCAGTATCAGGATATTATCGCAAAGCCGGGTTTGATTTTATACTTATCTCAGACCATAGGAAATACGAAGGTGCGGAGGTTGCAAGGAAGTTTTATGATAATGCTAATATTGATCTTCTAATTATAGACGGAGAAGAGATTCATGCACCGAAAAACCCTGTTCATATTGTTAATTTTGGAGGTAATTCTTGCATAAGTGATTTATTTCGAAATGATTCAAGCAGGTACGATATAGAAGTGCAAGAGATTATGGACTCATTTGACCCTGAGCTGCTATTTAGCGATGAAAGGGAGCGATTTATTTATGCATCATGCCTGTGGGTGTATGAGCGGATACGTGAAGTAGAAGGGCTGGCTGTTTTAACCCATCCCCACGCTCTTGTCAATGGTATGGATGCGTACAATGTGCCGGACTCTTTATTATCTCTCCAGTTTAAGAACCAATGCTTTGATGCTCTTGAACTTACAGGCGGACGTACTCCTACTGAGCTTAACATGCAGCTTGCATTTTACTACACAGCTTGTAAAAATGGATACGGAGATTTTCCTATTCTAGGCGGAAGCGATGCCCATAATGTTGTAAAAGAGCCCTTTTCTTGCAGTGTGTTGAAAAAGGGAGGGGTGCGGAATCGTCCTTATGGTTTTAATGAGTTCTATACGATTGTATTTGCTGAGGCTAACGAAACAGAAGAAATTATTTCTTCCATAAAAAAAGGCTATAGTGTCGCAATTGATAAATATTCAGGGGAATCACCACGTATACACGGTGATTATCGCCTGGTCAGTTATGCGCTGTTTTTGCTTTCAGAATATTTTCCAATCCATGATGATATATGTTATGAAGAGGGTCGGCTAATGCTTCGGATGGCTTACGGTGACTCGCCTGTAGCAGCGTCAGAATTAGGTGTAAAATCCGGGCAAGTTGACGCACTGATTCAGAAATATATGGGGATAAATAAAAGTCATCTTTGACAAATGCAGTTGATTTTTTAGCAAAAACAATGTATTATGTAACAATGTAACAATCATTACTTATTTTTTTTTACATTTTAGTGCATTTTGGCGAATAAAATATATTGAATGGAAAGTGAGAAATTAGCAACTATGACAAAGCTAGTTACTCTGTTTATCGCCGGTATCGGTATATCATTGCTACTCAACCGAAATATTTCTGCCACGGGCAGCATATTTGTGTCGAATATGCTATTCGTTACTTCCATGTGTTTCATAATTATTGGACTTATGCAGTTCGTTTCAAATGTAGGGCTTTTTAATGGCGTTGCTTTTGGCACAAGGAGCCTTATTAGGTTGATAAAGTCAGGGCTTAAAGGGTCGGAAAGAGAAAAAGAGGCATATCTACAATACATAGAATCTCGGAAAAAATCTAGGGATGTGGCAAAATTGCTGATCATTGGTGCAGGACTCATGCTAGTGTCGGTCTTGGTGTCATTTGTATAGCTTATTTAAGCAATCTCTATATTAAAGTTTTGAAGTTGAATTATATAATTTTTACATTAGCAATAGCTTCGCTCTGTGGAGATCCATTTCCATACAATAAATACGTTATTGATGGCTGTCAGGGGAGCTTGTTGCTTAATATTATAATAGGAGATGATTAAATGAAGAAAAAAAGACTTGCAATGTACATTGCAGCTGTAATGGCGTTCTCTATGTTTTTAACAGCTTGCACACCTGTTACCGATCCAACTCCCGCCCCCGGCGGACAAGAACAGGCCCAACAAAACAATCAAGCTCAGCCGGGTGCCCAGGCGGAGGCTATGGGCACGGAACCGATTGATGGGCAAAGGATTATTAGACTTGTAGACACACAGGATGTAAGCACGCTTAACGCACACGACAATGTATCCATAATTGTTTCTGATATTTACGTATATACCCATTCGGGCTTGTTCCGCCGCGTTCCCGCACCGGACGGACCTGGGTCTATCATAGTACCTGATATTGCGGCCAGTGCGCCTATACAAATTGATGAGTGGACTTGGCAGATACCTCTTCGCACAGATGCAGTATGGCATAATGGCTCACCTATCAATGCTCATACTTTTGAGTATTCTTGGAAGATGCTCCTTGATCCATTACTTATAAACGCTATGGCGAACTTTATGTTCTCCGGACAAATAGACATTGTCAATGCTCAAGCGTACTTCCAGCAAGCCCAAGAAGGTAATGAGCCTGTGGATTGGGAAGATGTTGGTATAAGAGTGGTAGACGATTACACTCTTGAAATCGTTACGATTCAGCGTTGGGTAGTGGATGACGTTATGCGTCACTTCCTTGATAGGTCTCTCATGCCTGTCTATCAGCCGCTTTATGAATCCGGTATGAATGCAACAAGAACAATGACTACATACGGCTCATCACTGGATATGTATATGGGCAATGGGCCATTCTTTTTTACAGAGTGGATGCCGGATGCACTTCGCATATTTGAAAGAAATTACGACCATTGGATGAGTGAGTGGTTCAATTTTGACAGAGTTGAAGTAAGGGTAGTTGCGGATAGAAATGCTCGTATACAGATGTTTGAAAATGGAGAAATTGATATTTTGCTTCTCGATACAGCAGGCTTCGATATGTTTAGGGATGATCCGCGCCTTCGTCAAAGCTTCGGGATAACTCCTACGCATATAGACATCAACGTAATGAACACAGACAATCCAGCTTTAGCCAATGTAAACTTTAGAAGAGCATTGTACTGGGCAATGGACAGAACGACTATAGCACGTCTTGCAGGCGGTATGATACCTTCGCCGTTCTATGTTAATTTTGAGGCCGCTGTTATTATAGATGGTGAAACCGTATTCTTCCGCGACACACCGGAAGGTCAGGCCAATGTGCGTCCTAACTATGGTTTCGACCCTGAAAGAGCAGTAGCGTACTTTGAGCTGGCACTTGAAGAGATCGGGCAGGACTTTATTAGTGTAGAGATATTTTATAGTGATGCAAATGTACCGACCAGAGTAACAGGAGAATTTTTACAACAAGCATTGCCGGATATTTTTGGTCATGACAGATTTGAGCTTACGTTAAGAGCCGTTCCTGCCGCCGGCTTTACTGAGGCCAGAAACTATGTTGACAACCCAACAGGGCACGATATGAACTTTAGTGCTTGGGGCGCTGCAGCATCCCGTACTCGCCCGCATCGTGCGTTCCAGTTCAATATAAGCTCAAATCCCGCACCTTCAAGGCCAAACTCTCTTACAATAGATGAGTTTGATGAAATATTTGCAGAGGCTGACACAGAGGAATCAAGGCTTGATCCACAACGTCATATCGAACTGACTGCCGAGCTTGAGCGCATTTTTCTTGATCAAGTTATGCAGATTCCGCTTTGGCAATTGGTTACCCACACATTGTACTCAGAAAGAGTGACTACTGTATTTGACGAGTGGGTTCCTATACTCGGCTGGGGCATTATGTATGCAGACGTTGTGCCAGAATAGGAGAAAGGTTAAGACTACGACCGCAGTGCTCCATATCTAGGTAGTAGTTTGAAAGGCGAGCCTTTATAGTCAGATTCTTGACTATAGAGGCTCGTTATCAAAAAACTACTTGTATGAAAAGGAAGTGCGGCAGTTTTTTTGACGTCACTTTTAAAGCAATTTTACTAACTGTAGTTCGGCTTTTGCTCCATACCTTACCGTATGCAAAGCCGGACTTTGTAAAAGAAAATTGCTTATAAACTGGGAGGTATAACATGTCTAGGTACATAGCGGGCCGGATTGTGGCGATGATTGTAACGCTCTACATTATCGTGTCATTGTCCTTTTTCCTCATAAGGCTTATGCCAATGAATATATTCGAACATCCGGATTTACCGCCGTTTGTAGTTGAAATGCTGGAAGCTCAGCTTCTGCTTGATAGACCGATTCATGAACAATATTTTCATTTTGTAAGAGGGATATTCCTTGAAGGGGACTTTGGTAATTCTATAGTTATCAGGCCAACGCTCCCTGTCTTCGATATTTTAAGAGAAAGAATTCCGATAACCATGACTATGAATGTAGTCTCTCTTGTCATATCTCTTCCTATAGGAATTATTGCCGGCACCATTGCCGCTTTAAAAAAAGACAAGTTGCCGGATCACGCCATATCGTTTCTTGTTATAATATTTATATCCATTCCCTCGTTTGTTTTCGCCTCACTTATGCAATACCTATTTACTTTCGTATGGCCTATTTTCCCAACCTTGTACCAGCCTAACGCAAACACTTTCGGCGAATACGTCATGTCTTTGACACTGCCCGTTATTGCGCTTGGGCTTGGGCCTACGGCAATTGTGGCAAGGTATCTAAGGGGGGAACTGATAGAGACTATGAGCTCCGACTTCCTGCTTTTGGCAAGAACGAAGGGCCTTACACATAGGCAGGCAGTTGTGCGGCATGCCTTTAGAAACTCGTGTGTGCCTTTAGCTAATATAATTATACCAATGTTTACAGGTATTATGGGCGGCTCGCTGGTTATAGAGAGGATATTTGCGATACCCGGGATGGGCGGCATTATGATAAATGCTATTAATGCCGGGGATCACCCCTTGACGATTGCCACAATCATATTTTTCTCCATCATAATGCTTGTGACGATTCTTATAGTGGATATATCCTACGGACTCATTGACCCACGTATCAGGATGGGAGGTGGAAAATAATGAGTGACACTAAAAAAACATATTTAGACGAAATTCCGGAAGATATTTTAGCTCTACCGGATGAGATGTTTATAAGTGCTGAGCTTGGCGAAATAGGCGATGAAGAGTTTAAGACAAAACCCATAGGCTTCTTTAAAGACTCTATGATACGACTGAGTAAGAAGAAAGTATCTATGATATCCTTTGGATTTATATGCGTGATAATCTTCTTGGCAATTTTTGCACCTACCTTCAACGAGTTTACATATGTACAGCAACACGTAACCCCCTTGGATTTACGGAACATGCCCCCGAGGATTCCGGGACTTGAAAGGCTTGGAATTGCTAACGGAACCAGGGTCATCCCGAATATAAGAATGACTAGCGTAGAAGACCCATACCGGTTCCCTCCAAACTCAGTTATCGATATCCGCAACGAACGATATGTGATGAATGTGCTAATGGTTGACGTGCTGGTGGACTTCTACATATATAACGATGTCGAGGACATGTACTTTTGGTTTGGCACAGACCACTTGGGTAGAGATTTATTTACACGACTGTTTAGAGGTACACGAATTTCGTTGTTTATTGCTTTTGTTGCAGTTTTTGCTAACTTAATTATTGGAGTTATTTACGGTGCTGTGATGGGCTACTATGGCGGGACAACGGATATGATAATGAACCGCATCATAGAAATTCTTGACGGTATCCCGAATCTTGTAATAATTATAATGTTTGTGTTGATGTATGGGACAGGGATACTTTCCTTGATTGTTGCTTTATGCCTCACTGGCTGGATAGGTGTTGCGCGTCTAACCCGTGCTCAGTTTTATCGTTTCAAAGTGAGAGAGTACGTTCTAGCAGCTAGAACTTTGGGTGTCAGAGATACCAAGCTGATTTTCCGCCATATACTGCCTAACTCCATGGGCATACTTATAACCCGAACAATGTTAGCGATACCCAGCGCAATATTCTTCGAAAGCTTTTTGGCTTATATCGGCCTTGGTATTCAAGCTCCTGAGCCATCGCTTGGCATACTGCTTGCTGATGGACAGAATGTACTCTTGCAGTTTCCTTACCAAGTATTCTTCCCGGCAGTGGTTCTTTCCGTGCTGATGGTATCTTTTAACTTGTTTTCAGACGGGCTAAGGGACGCACTTGACCCAACGAAACGGGGGGAGGACTAATATGTACAATGACGATGTTATTTTAAGTGTAGCAAACCTTAAGGTTAACTTCAGAGCATACGGCGGTCTTGTGCAGGCTGTACGAGGTATAAGCTTTGACTTGAAGCGAGGCGAAACTGTAGCAGTTGTTGGTGAGTCAGGCTCAGGGAAATCGGTTAGCGTCAAGACTATAATGGGCATTCTTGCTAAGAATGCTATGATTGGGTCAGGTGAAATACTTTACGATGGTAAGGATTTGACAAAAACTAGCGAAGAAGAATTCCACCGAATACGTGGCAACAAGATTGGCATGATTTTTCAGGATCCTCTTTCTGCTCTTAATCCAATTATGAAGATTGGTAAGCAGATTACAGAAGTTTTGAAATTGACAAAAAATATGAGCGATAGAGAAGCAAAGATTAAGGCACTAGAGCTTATGGAGGCCGTTGGAATACCGCAGGCTGAACGCCGATTTAACCAATACCCGTTCCAATTTTCCGGAGGTATGAGGCAGAGGATTGTTATAGCAATAGCTTTGGCTGGCGATCCGGAGATTCTTATTTGTGACGAGCCAACCACAGCACTCGATGTTACCGTTCAGGCAAAAATACTGGATTTGATAAACCAGATAAAAAAAGACAGAAATCTTTCTGTTATTTTTATCACTCACGATCTTGGGGTAGTGGCAAACATTGCTGATAGGGTAAATGTTATGTATGCGGGTAAGATAGTAGAAACTGGCACTAGCGATGAAATATTCTTCAATCCGGCTCATCCATATACTTGGGCGCTTCTTAGCTCTTTGCCTGACTTGCAGACGAAAGAAAGGCTGCAGAGCATCCCGGGGACGCCTCCGAATATGATTTTTCCACCCAAAGGGGATGCATTTTCTGTGCGTAACAAATACGCTATGAAAATAGATTTTGAACTCGAGCCACCTATGTTTAAGATTAGCGATACTCACTATGCGGCCACATGGCTACTTCATCCAAAGGCAACAAAGCCTGAATTGCCCGATGTGCTGCAAGAGAGAATAGAAAGAATGAAAGGGAGTGGAATAATAAATGGCTGATTCCACGTACCTTCTGGAAGTAGAAGGGCTCTGTCAACATTTCAAGAGCGGCAGGGGCAAAAACAAATTGCTTGTAAAGGCTGTTGACGGCGTAAGCTTTGGGGTAAAGCCTGCCGAAATATTTGGTCTTGTGGGCGAGTCCGGCTGTGGTAAAACGACTACCGGACGTACTATTATCCGTCTTTATGACCCATCTGCAGGCAAGATTTATTTTGATGGCCGTGACGTCTCAGGTAAGATGACCAATGAGCTTAGACGTTATCTTACTGATAATATAGCCATGATATTTCAAGATCCGATAGAAACCCTTAACCCTCGTATGACTGTTGAGGAGATAGTGGGCGAAGGGCTAAGAGTTCGTGGCATAAAGGACTCAAAAGAAATACGGGCGCGGGTTGTAGAGGTACTTAAAAAAGTTGGCCTTAATGAGGAACACATAACACGCTACCCTCATGAGTTTTCAGGAGGGCAACGTCAGCGTATTGGCATCGCCCGTGCAGTTATTGTAAAGCCTAAGCTTATTATTGCAGATGAACCTGTATCAGCCTTAGACGTGTCCATACAGGCTCAGGTCATAAATCTTTTAAACGACCTAAAGGAAGAGCTTGGCCTTACTGTTTTATTCGTAGCACATAATTTGTCGGTAGTAAAGTATTTTTCCGACAGGGTTGGCGTTATGCATGGCGGCAAGCTTGTAGAGGTTGCAAAAGGCGATGATTTGTATGCAAAGCCCCTGCACCCTTATACCCGCGCGCTTCTCTCGGCTATACCTGAGCCAAACCCAATAACCGAAAAAACAAGAAAGCGCATAGACTATGACCCTGAACGAGATCATGACTACAGCGTTGAGAAGCCTTCCATGGTAGAAATTGAGCCTGATCATTTCATTTTCTGCTCTCCTTCGGAGCTTGAAAGGTATAAGGGAATGATATAAGCCTGCCTCGAGATTACTGGAGTATGAATCAACTGCACCATGTAAGCATGGTATATCTTGTTAACAAAAACTTCGAGGTCCCTTGCATATCTTGCTGATTTAAATGAATGGAACCCCTACGATAGTATCTCACCATACAAACCATTGTGAACAACCCCACTGTGGAGGCTTCATTCTATAGTCAAATCCCCCTAAAACAGTAACAAAAAAGTTTGAATATTTTTTCGCTAGACGAGGAGTCGCCTTACCGTAGTACTCATGCAGTACAAACGGTAAGGTGTCGACGATGTTTCGCGGAAAAATAGCAAACTTTTGTTACTGTTTTAGGGGGATTTGGCTATATATCTGCCTGAAAAATAACAAATGAATCCATATAGTCACCGAACATGAAAACTTTCCGATAAAACTTGTCTTTTTCCTGCAATACAGCATTGCCTTCGTCAGTACTTTTCACTCCGTGAAAAGCCGCTCAAAACTTTTGCTTACGGCAAAAGCCACGCTGTGCGTGTCCGGTTTCTTCCGGTTACTCCTGAGGGCGTCCGGCCTTCCGGGATGCTAGGCCGAGTAGTAAATGCGAAGCATTTACGACCAGGCTTGCCGGTGCCTCAGCACTTTTCGCGTTGCGAAAAGCCCCCCTTCGGGTGTCCGGCCTTCTTGCCGGTGCCACCTAGCTTGCCTTTGGGCAAGCGTCTCAGAATTTTTGCCTTGACCCACCCCAAAAAACTTCGTTTTTGGGGGACCCCGGGGCAAAAACGACGCAAGCGCCGCCCACTGCGTGCAACGGGTATCTTCCGCTTTGCCGATGGGTTCCTATTGTCTGCTCTTTGTCTTGCAGAAAAAATTCTGCGTTTTCTCCGGAAACTTTTCAAGTTCGATGACTATATTTTCAAATACCCTCTCCTACTCTGGTATGTATACTAAATCCACATTAAAATAGTCTCAAAGCAATTCTGGTTCAAAAGCATTATTGGTCTACATTTTGCATTACCCAGAGTCCGGCAATGCAAAACTTGCCAATTCTGTTTTTCACTTGGATTTACATCTTCATCAGAGAACTCCCAGTCGTTTTAAAGTAATTTAGCTATAGAGTTCTGATTCCGCGGGTATTTCTATGTGAAAGCATTCGTTATAGGGTTCATCGATAAATTTGATTATACCCCTTGTATGTGCGGCATTTAGCACAGCTCGGAATGCATCCTTTTTGTAAACAGAGTCATATCCGATATCGACTACGTTTAATTTCGCATATTCTTCAAGCGGAACCACATGCCGACTGACACGATTTGGATATTGCCTGTTTATTTCGCTAATCATTGCAGCTACAAGTGCTTGCGCTTTTTCATCTTCGGAAATGCCTGGTGCAAGCTTCTCCTCCATGTCTAATGCGGCACTAAGCACAGCCTTGCCGACAGGTCCATACAGTTCAAACTGCTGATCATAGCCTGTTTTTATTGCGTTATAATACATTGCTGAGGCTTGAGACTCCGCTGTCCTTAGGGTACTGGTTATCGTAAGGTTATTCAGTCCGGCGGCGTTGGCCAGAGATTTAAGCATCTTTATCGAGTGTTCACTTACATATTTTGAATTAGATTCATTCTCGAAAGTAACAATTACTTCTTTTGTCATCTTAAGCACTCTCCATACGTACATATTATACTGCAGCTCAACTCCTTCGGTGTCTCGCTGCCGAGCCGTTCGTTTAACTTCTAAACGCATTCATACTTCGTGTGGGCATTTAGAAGTTAACTCACTATAATAACAGATTAACTTTATCAGTTTTTAGCTTCGCAAAATCATTAGCGATGAAAAGCGCCCGACTTCTCTCGGATATAAATGAAAACTAAATTTCTGATAATCAATCTCTTAAGCAATCAAGTGCTAAGTGTATTCGCTCCCTAGAATTTTCCAGCATAGCCTTTGATGCTATGAAATCAACATTTGCTAAAATCATTATAATAGCGTTTTTTGCGGAAAATTCACAGGTATGTAAGATTTCCAAGGCTTTTTCTTCAGAAGCCCCTGTTGCCATGCATACGATATTTATTGCGCGGCTGACCAGCTTCTCGTTTGTGGCCTTTAGATCAACCATTAAATTACCATAAGTTTTACCAAGCTTAATCATTACCGCAGTACTTAGCATATTTAGCACCATTTTTTGTGCAGTACCGCTTTTCATGCGGGTCGAGCCTGTTATAACCTCGGGTCCGGGCAGCGGAGCAATATCAATATCAGCAATATTTGCAATTTCTGCATCCTTGGTGCAAGAAAGTGCTATGGTGCAACCACCTACGGAACGAGCATATTCCATAGCTCCGATTACATATGGCGTGCGGCCGCTTGCGGCAATACCAACCAGCGCATCTTTCGTGCAAAATTTAATTGCCTTCAAATCTTCCATACCCAGCTCTTTGCTGTCTTCTGCACCCTCTTTTGCTTTTATAAATGCCTCGGGGCCACCAGCCAAAAGTCCGACTACCATATTGTAATCTACGCTGAATGTTGGCGGGCATTCAACTGCGTCAAGCAGGCCTAATCTTCCTGATGTGCCTGCCCCTGCATAAATTAGCCGCCCACCGTTTTCTAGTTTGTTGTAAATTGCGTCAATTGCTCTTGCTACATCAGGAAGAACTGCTTCAATGGAGTCTGCAACTTTTTTATCCTCGCCGTTTATAAGTTGCACAACTTCCAGTGTACTGAGTTTGTCAATGCTTTCGGTATTATCATTTCGCTGCTCTGTGTCTAGTTTACTAATATTTATCATCGCCATTTCACTCCCTATACTAAGTCTACTCAAAATATTCCTAAAGCTTCATCAGAACTACTTCGCTTTGGTCCGTTTTAAAGTGATTTAGCTATATATCAGATTTCGACAGGCAGACTGCCTTTGAAAGGGATTTCACCCGTTAGTGCTTTTATTGCATTGCTTACGGAACGGGAAGTGTATTCATAGGCGGCTATGTATGCATCTGCGTCTGGCATCTTCAAAATATCATACGGTGCACGCAAAGAAATCACCACCACTTTTTTGCCGGCTGCTTTAAAAGCATGAAACAACTTCACCTGACCTATGTTATTTACAGCGCTGTATGAGCCAAGCAAAATAATATCCGCATATGCTGATCTTTGAACTATCTCTGCAATTTCATCTATATTTGGATTGATTGAGATTTCTGCATAATCGCAATTAAGTGCTTCAGCGGCTTTTGCGCAGAAAATCTCATGTTTAACGAATGCATTGTCTGCGATACTGGTTCTGACTAATGGTGGAGATATTGCAAAAACTCTTTTACCTTTTAGCGGAAGCAAGTTTTCATAATCCCAAACTAAAGTTATACTTTTTTGGCTCATTTTGTCGGCCAAGGCTTCGTGCAGGGGATATTCGTTTAATGGCTCTAAGGCTTTGATTTTTGCATATTTCGCTTTGTACTTCAATATTCGATTAACTGAGGCATCAATCCTATCCATAGAAATCTCGCCTGATTTTACGGCCGCAATCACCGTGTTGTAACACACGGCCTGATCGTTGAGCTCTGCACATAGGCACAGGATATCCGCACCCGCATTTATCGCCATCACACAACCTTTGGACATACCGAACTTGTCGTCAATTGCCTTCATTGTCATACAGTCGGTAAATATTATACCGCTAAAGCCAAGTTCATCTCGTAAAAGCCCCGTTAGAACATTAGGTGATAAAGTTGCTGGAAGCTCACAATCAATTGCCTTGAAAACAATGTGAGCCGTCATAACAGAGTCAACACCTTTAGCTATTGCCGCTTTAAAGGGCGCTAGTTCAACTGTGCTTAACCTGTTCATATCGTGGCTGATAGACGGGAGAGCTAGGTGTGAATCTGTGTCCGTATCTCCATGTCCAGGAAAATGCTTGATATTTGCTAGAACACCGCCTTTTTGTAGCCCTGCAATATAACGTATAGCCATTTTTGCCACGACTTCGGGTTTATCGCTATAAGAACGTATTCCAATTACTGGATTGGCAGAATTGTTGTTCACATCAACAACAGGAGCATGATTTACGTTTATACCCAGACCGCTAAGTTCGCATGCTATCATTTCGCCCATTTGTTCTACGCAGTCCACCATCCCGGAGGCAGTTATAGCCATGTTTGTCGGAAAAATTGTAGCACCTGAATATGCCCGAGCTACCATGCCGCATTCTTGGTCTATGGAAATAAATGCGGGAATACTGCATATCTCTTGCGCAGTTTGTTGAAGGCTGTTACTTAAAGCTCGTATGCTTTTATAATCTCGTAGATTTTTAGCAAAATATATATAATTGCCCAAATTATACTTTAGAAGATGAGCCTTTACTTCGGGAACGAGCTCTGTGCCGGGAATAGATACCAGAAACATTTGCCCAATTTTTTGTTCTAAGGTCAAGCTTGTAATATCCATAGTGCACCCTCCGGCTATGTCAATTAACTTGAAAAGGCACTTCGTCAGCGCCTTCAGCACTTTTCGCTTTCAACCTTAGGGGCGTCCGGCCTTCCAGGTTGCCCATAAGAACGCAGGCCGAGCCTAAATGCGATGCGTCTCCTGGCGTGACATTCTCGGTTATGCATCGTCGCGCTCCTAGGTTATAGGAAAAATGCTGTACTTTAGATATGTATAGTCAAATACCTCTAAAACAGTAGCAGAGAATGCAGTGTTTTTGTCATAGACCTAGGAGACAGGCTCTCGCCATACCCAGAGGTATAGTGACCTGTCGGCAAAGCGGAAGATACCGGCGTGCTTGCGCCGTTTTTCGCGCAGCGAAAAAACGTGAGGCGGGGTTCTGGCGACGACGGTATATGACAAAAACACAAGTTCTATGTTACTGTTTTGGGGTAATTTGGCTATAGTTAGTACAAATGGTATTTTGCTTTAAGATTTGCAAATTCTGTACTTTCTTTTTCATATCGAGCAATAATTTCATCAAGGCTGTATATGCCTTCCCTCACATATGAATCACCTGTATTGTAGTCAATCATTTGCATGCTGTCACCGTGATAGGGTGACAAATACTTGAAATTGTTGCTATACATATCACGGATTGTGTAGAGCATGGTAATGCCCGTTTTAACGGGGCGGAATTCTTTTCTATCCAAAACGTGAAGTTCTATTCCGCCGCACAATTCGCCTTGATGCTTGCCGTATTGAAGGTGATACTTCATCGGAGTAAAATAATGCGCACGGAATTGTACACCCGGCAAGCCATAGGCATTCAGTGCTTCCTCCAATTTACCAGCCTCGATCCACGGTGCACCTACAAAGTTGAACGGCTTGGTTGTTCCCCTGCCTTCGGAGACGTTTGTACCTTCAAAAATGCAGGTTGCGTTAAAAGCAAAACAGCTATCAATTGTTGGAATATTTGGCGACGGCAAAACCCAAGGTGCGCCCGTATCCTCGAAGAACATATCACGATTGTATCCTTCCATAGCAACGACGGTCAAGTCGCAATTTATGCCGTATTCTGAGTTAAATAGCTTAGCGCATTCGCCAATGGTTAGTCCATACCTCTGCGGGATGGGATATAAGCCTATGAATGATTTGTACGATAGATCCAGAATATTTCCCTCTACATTGGATGTACTTAGAGGATTGGGCCTATCGAATACAATGCATTTTTTACTGTTACCTGCACATGCTTGCATAATATATGCCATTGTGTAAAGGTAGGTATAGAACCTTGAACCGACATCTTGTATGTCGAGGGCAAAAACATCGATATTTGCAAACATTTCAGCGGTGGGGCGACGATTTGCGCCATACAAGCTTACAACGGGAAGTCCAGTATGCTCATCAACATAGCCGTCATGCGTTACGCCTGCTTGTAAATTGCCTCGCACACCATGTTCCGGAGCGAAGAGTTTTACTAGGTCGAAATGTTTATGTAGCAAGTCTATTGTACTTTCAAATCGACCATTTATTCCGGTGCAGTTGGTCAAAAGACCTATTCGCTTACCTTCAAAAAGGTGAGCGTAGTTTTCTAGGTGGTCAATTCCCAGTTTTATCGGCATAAAGCAATCTCCTTTGTGCGATAAGCTAGTTGAATTTAACGGTCCAAACTAACTAGTTCGTTTTACTGGTTTAAATTTAATAAGCTCAGCACTCATAAGCATAGCGAAAAGTATGAGTGTAAGGCTTCTGAGTTCGTTTTATGAACTTAGAAGGTGTGGCGATGAGGTCCCCAACTTTAACGACTATAGTAGCTTAAGTAAGTTTTCCATATTCCCTAACGCAGCATTCATGTAAAATGCCTCTAAAATCGGCCAAACGGTTATTATCACGGGTAGGATGAACACGATTTGTCAAAAACACTATGTACTGAGAGGTCTTTGCATCTACCAAAATAGATGTACCTGTGAACCCTGTGTGCCCATAGAAACTTCCGTATGCACTCTCCTTTATGGCAAAGCCGAGGCCGCGCCCTTCACTACAATGGCTTGTATGGTTTTGTATTGCTGTTTCAAACACCGCTTGGGAAACAATACCTTTGCCTTTCTGAGCAAACATGACTGCCAAGGTTGCACAATCATTTATGTCGGCAAAAATTCCGGCATTTCCTGAAACACCGCCCATAAACCGGGCATTTTCATCATGAACTACGCCGCATAAGTGCTTTGAGAGCAAAGAGCAGTATTCCGTTGCAGCGAATCTGTACGGCACAGCACACGGGTTATATGTAGCTGTTTTTAGTCCAAGGGGTTTAAATACATAGTTATGAGCAAGTTCATCTAAACTTGCATTACCGACAGTTTCACAAATTTTACCCAGTAGAATGAAGCCTAAACAGCTATAAATCACGTTAGTACCAATTGAGCTAAGTATTGGTTGCTCCAATATCTTACAGTAGACATCTCCTGGGGTTTTTGCCAAATCGTACAAGGGTTTATGAGCGGGCAAGCCGCTTGTATGAGTCATCAGATGACGAATACTTATATTTTGCTTTTCTTCCGGTGTGTCAAGGAAAATGCCTAAAGTATCATCCAAGCTTAACTTGCCACCTTCCACGAGGGCAAGTGTTACCATAGTGGTTGAAATAATTTTTGTAAGGGACGCTAAATCAAAAAGTGTGGATTGCCTAAGCGGCAACTTTTCGGGGTACAGCGCACGAAAACCGTAGTGATTACGAAAAATCTCTCCATTCTTATCACCTATGGATATCGCAGCGCCAGGGAAAAACCCATCTTTCATAGCGTCCATAATTAACCTATTGATATAAGAAGTATCCAATTTCAACCTCCTTTGAGCATGAACGAAACTTTGAACCTGTTATAAAAACGCAAGTATTTGCCTATGACTCTGCCGATAGCAGGATTGTAGAAGCCGATTATCTATACTAATATATTCACATCTTGCCACAACACAGAAAGTATGTCAAATAATTTTGGATAAAGTTTTCTATATTTTTAATCGCATAGATTTTAGCCGTAATTCTGCATCTGCGATGCGATAATAAACATTCAGACCCATCAAGATTCTTCAGGACGTTAACATCATTTGGAAGAAAATACCGCCTGCAAATGGCAGGAACGACCATCAGTAAGCGGTATTTTTGTGCAAGTTAATCATACATATTTGGCTACTTATGCTTTTGCGGAAGTTGTCAGTAATTTACTTTGAGCTAGCATCTCTGCCACCCAATACTTCAGACCCGACCATATTGACACTAAGCTGCACCACGCTTCCTTCCTAGACTTCTGTCATACAGCACCAATAAAAAGCCCAGCCCAGCAAAGGCAGATAATAACATCCCAAACCATAAAAACACCATAGGCCAGCCCACATAATTGGGATTCATAAAGAAGTATGGGGAGAAGTCAATTCTCTCACCGATTGTTATAAAAACTGCCCAATACAAGCCGGGGAAGATCATTCCTACTAGGATATGCCAACGATTTAAAAAGCCTTTTTCCTCGAAAATAAAATAATTAATCAAAGCCTGCATCATGGCTAGCACATGGGTTGAAAAGTTAACATAGTTGGAGAAGAACATAGGGGCCTGAGCGATGGGTACCAGCAAAAAGTTATATGCCAAACCGGTGAGGGTAGTCGCTAACATCACAGAGACAGAAATATAATGTCTTATCTTGCTATTATTTAATGCCAGCATGACTAGGAAACCGATTACCAAAAGAAGATTACTTTGATATGTAAATGTTTTAAGAGCGCGGAAGTGAATTTGCCCGCTTCCGGCTATGCCTGGTAGTAAATGGATTTGACCTCTTCCGGTCAAGCCTAAGATTATGACAGCGCCGAGAAGAAGGTATAGCTTGTGCGTTTTTTCTTTTGTCAGCATAGTTCCTCATCGTCCTTTCGAACTAAAATAGCAATGCGTTCCTAATGGACTATATCTATGATACTAAAAAGCTCATTTTGCGATCACTTACTTTAACTAGGTCGCTATGTGTCAAGGATTGAGAAAAAGGCACTTAAGAAGCTGTCGAAGGAAATAGATATGGGTGTGTAGTATATAGTTGAGCTTGAGCCATTCTAAAACCGTCCATTTCAGAATTTTTCCGTCGGCAAAACCGGCGCATACGCCGCCGACATCTTTCGGTTCTAAAAACTTGCCTTTTCCCCATAACCATCATAGCCTCCGTCAGCCTTTTCACTCCGTGAAAATGCCACTGTCCGGTGCTACCTAGTTCCCTATGGGCAAACGTTTCAAATTTTTTTCTACCCAATGAAACGAAGGTTCCCGCTTACCTTAGGTCCATCCCCAAAACTTCGTTTCTCGAGGGCACCGGAGCAAAAACGGCGCAAGCGCTGCCGGCAACTTCCGTTTTACCAACGGCTTCACTGAAAGGTTCCTATTACCGCCTTTTTGTCTTGTGGAAAATCCTGCGTTTTACTTGGACGCTTTAAAAGCAGCTCAACTATTGTATCGCCCCTTAGTCATTCAACTTTAAAAAATTAAATGACTAAGAGGCATTTTCTGCATATACTACCAGCTCTCCCTAACTCCACCATCACTTGCTATAATTTGCCCAGTTATCCACTTTGCATAAGAGCTATGTAAAAAAAGTGCTAGGTCAGCAGTATCGTCCGGTGTCCCCCATCGACCTGAAGGAAACATTCTAGCTACAGATTCATACACATCACCAGAACAATAACCCGTGTCATTCGGACCGGGATTAATGCAATTAACTCGTATATTTTTATCTCCAAGCAAACGAGATGTTTGACGGCACAAGCAAATAATAGCTTCTTTTGATACACAATAGGCTATTTCATTTACCATAGGGCTTAAATACTGACCACTAGTAAACAATGTGATTGCGTTATCTTTAGATTGATGTTGTCAAGGGTTTTTCAAAAAAATATGTCAACAAATGAATTGCAAATTAAGAAAAGCAAAGTACCTATGCCAATTCTAATAAAAGAAGGAGAGCGTTGTCTATTTGACAAATACTCTCCTTCTTTCAATCAGTCTGCTTGTTTCTGCTAAAAGGTAATACATTTACCGAGAATATTCGATTGTAAAGTCCAAGTCAAACCATATGCTCATGCTGTTTGCAGCAGTATCACCAACGATTGCGGTGAGGATATTTTCGCCTGGTTGCAGAGCGGCTAATAAATTCGTCCTGCTTCCTGCGTCAAACACAGATATATCCAAGTTAGCTTGGCGTATGCCTGCATAACGTGAACTAAAGTCATAATTAAGGTGGAAAGAGCGGTTTCGTGCGTTGGAGTTGTGTCCATTGTAGTCGCCCCAGTTAAAAGGTTCGCCGATTCGTACATCTGCGTTAGATGTAGCTGAGTTGTATCGGTAGACTTCTACACCATTGATGAACAACACTAATCCACCAGCTATACGATGCGTTCCGAACACATCACCGATGTTTTCTGGGTCGAAGTTCTCTGGCAGATAAAATACCCTTGAGAAATAGTGTGTAGTGGCGTTTTCATCATAGCCAGTAGGGCTAAATTGAATTGTACCCATGTTAGCTAAAGCTGTTGTTCCCATTTCACCCCTAAATTGCAAACCCGGCAATCCAAGTATAGGTGGAGTGTCGGTAATAAGCATAGGAACATCATCATAACCGCTTGCAAAGTAGCCAAATCCTGCACCGCTTCTTACTGTGTACCATTCTTCAAAGGCGTTTCTATTAAAAGCATCAGCGAAACGAGCATTATTAGTTCTTGCGAAATAATGGTAAGCACTAACACCAAACTCCGAAATTCTAAAGGGTGCTTCAAGAGGTGTTGCACCGAAAGTTATTTGTGCTGTGGCGGTAAGGTTGTTACCGTTTGTGATGCCTCCGTGCCGCCAAAGCATCATATTTTCGGGTGAACCTTGGAAATTAACGTGTCTGCCAGCATAGGGGCATGGGACAACCTCTCCTGTTAGTGTTTCATCGGGTGCGTGTGGTGGTGCTTGGTTAGTTAGCGTTGCGTCATCGGCGACGGGTGTAGGAAGCGGATACGTTTGAGGTGTTGTTATAATTCTCGATAAGTCTAATGTTCCTGTTACCGTAAACGTTTGCCCATCTCTTGCCGCCGCCGAAGTTGGAATTGAACTTAAATCCCAATTTACAGCAACATTCATAGGTCTTACAAAGTAAGCGTAAGAGTTTAGTTCATCACGAAGTGCCCGCGCCCCAAGTATGCCAAATACATCTTCTTGGCGCATATTATTACTTGTGTTCGTTTCAATTGCTACAGTAGTGGGCAAGCCCAGTGCTTCGGCGGTTATTGCGGTGTCAGCTCGTCTTGAAACGGCAGGAACGATACCAACATTGATAATATCTGTGTCTACACCGTTAATGGGGCAAGTGTTTTGGCGTAAGCCTTGAGGGTCTGCCACTGCCGCTTGCGCTAATGAACCTGCACGAACAATGGTGTAGGTGTCTACCAATGTGATACTAACACCATCATCATTTATTTGATAGGTGTGTACTGCAAAAGAGTAATTAGTTACGTCTACTACAGAGAAGTTGCGACGGAAGTTTTGGTTATAAACCGAAATATAGTCCCGACCGCCCATGTTGCGTACATTACGGTAGCCACTTCCGCTCATTGAGTTGAATGCGATGTAAGCAATGCCTGTAGGGTCATACACTACGTTTGTAGGGTCTGTTCCGCGCACAACAGAGCCGTCAAGCTGTACCCAGTTTTGCGTAAGCAAAGGTCTGTTTTGATACATTTGATGAGTTCTTGAATACACATGACAATGTCCGTTAAGAACAATGTCAACACCAAGCCGTTCAAATTCAGGAAGCCAGTTTGCAATGATTGGACGCTTTTCGTCCATATTTGTAGCACGGAATACCGAATAAGGCGGGTGGTGGAAAGTTACAACCGTCCATTCAACAGTAGGTTGGTATGTGTTGATGATATTTTCAAGCCATTCCAATCTTCCGTCACGGAAATTGCGCGTATTGCTATCCAGTTGTATTAACAGCATATTGCCGTAAATCATGTAATAATCAAACTGCCAAGGATTGCCGTGATTCGTTCCAAATCCAGCATGAGGGCGCACATTTGATGCGGGTGTAGAAGCAGTCGGGTGATTGAACGGCATATTGTAATGGAAGTGGAAAAGCCAACCGTTATTTGTCGCTTCGTGGTTTCCTATAACTGGGAGGATAGGAATACTATGAAATTCTTCCGGCGCAAAAAATATGTCATACATAAATTGCGAACGTCTAAATGCTTGGTCGTTGGTATCAATTTGGTCACCTACCGTCAGTAGAAAACTGGTATGGGGAACGTATGCCGCCATCACTTCCGCAGAATTGCGCCAGCCATAATAATCTTCGATATGGCTTTTGAAACCGATGCCGGGGTTGGGGATGTTATTACCAACCGTTTCACGCCCAGGCGTAAAATCACCGATTCCGATTTGTGGGTCACCGCCAACGGTGAAAGTGAATCCTGTATTTCTGTCCGGGCCAGTGCGGAATGACTTACGTGCAGATGTAAATTCCATGCCGTCAATTGTGCCAGTTATAACATACTCATATGCGGTGTCGGCGGCTAATCCGTTTACTATAATCTGATGCACCCAATAATCGTTTGCTGTGCCTTCTTCGTAGGTGAACCAAGGATAAGAAACAATGCCTGTTGCACCTTCGTCAATTGCGGCGCGTGTTTGCGCTCCTGCGGCAAGACCGCCGCCTGCTGCCGCTTGCCCTGTTCCGCCGCCAATGGTTGAATCAACGCCATAACCAAGTGGACGTGATTGCACGGTTGCACCGCCAAGGCTAATGGGGGTGTTGCTTCCCACGGGGTAAATACGGATTGTGCCTACTTCTGAACGAGAGTGCCATGTCCAGCGCATTTCAGTAACATATGTGCCGGGTGTCATGCTTAGATTTCTGTAATTCGCTGTAGATTGTGCGATTTGAAGTTGATAGGGGCCCGTTTCTCGCCTTTCGGCTGGTGATAATGAAGCCCACGCAGCTTGCCCCTCGTCTTGTGCGCTTGCAATAAATTGTATCGGTGCAATTGCAAGCACCATAGAGGTCGCAAGTGCGACAGCCGTCACTTTTTTTACAACATGATTGTTTCTGATTTTACTTAACATAATATCCTCCCTAAAGGAATTTTTTTATTTTAACTGCAATTTCGCAGAAAAAAATCTACTTTGTACGATATACATATGAACCCAGTAAAGCCGTAGCGGGAGCACATAAAATCATTCCTGCCGAAGCTGATATTGCGCGTAAAACTTCGATTGCAATATCAACACGGTTAATCAGCATGGTATAATTAAGTTCGTGAAGCTGAAACATGATAAGTGTGATGAAGAAAGTGCCTGTAAAAGCCAATATCAGGGTGTTTGCTGATGAGCCCACACAATCACGTGCCATTCTCATACTCGACTTAATTAAATCATTGAATCCCATGCCTGTTTTGCTAATTTCTGCCGTGGCAGATGCAACCGAAACCGTTGTGTCTGTTACTGCACCCAATGAGGCTATTAAGATTCCACAGAACAGCAATTGAGTAAGATTTACGGTGTCGGTAAATCCCAATACTACCAATTGGTTCATTTCGGGTATATTAGCCCCTGTAATGCGCAAGGCGGAAGCGATGACTACATAAAATAGGCAGTAGAACGTGATGCCAACTACTGTTCCGACTATGCTTACCCACGTTTTTTTCTCAAAGCCCATTATTGCAATAAGGGAAACAGCAGTAATCAAGAGCGACACAAGAATTGTTAAAAATGCAGGAGAACCGCCTCTCATTATTGCGGGTATCAGCAAAAACAGGAGCGTTACAAACGCAAAGACTAATCCATAAGCAGAACGCAACCCTGCTTTTCCACCAACAGCTACTATAAGCCCTAAAAACAACACAGCGATTATGTAAATGGCGGTATCTCGTACATAGCTGTGGACGTGTGCGGAATAATTGCCGTTACCGTGATAGTCAAAATGGATAATGATTGTTTGTCCAATTTGCGGATTCACCGTTGCATCAACAAATACAATATTGCGAACCTCGACAGTCTTTCCACGATGCTCTCCCGATAAGATTTCCACAAGCAAAGTTTGCTGACCTCCGCCGAATATATCCACAACACGGGCGCGCGGAAATTCAGAACCGGGTAATGGATTACGCCGAATGCCTACATCGGTATTAAGCCCAAACCAAATCATAACCACCATAGCCGAGGCAGTAACCGCAAAGAATATTATTTTATAAAGCTTTTGATTGTTTTTTACCATCATAAAACCGTCCTTGATATCACTTTAATCATGGAATAATTACGGAAGATTGATGCAAAACTGTATCAAGTTCTTCTGACCAAAATATTCCGTTGGAACACAATACTTCTAATCATTAAATTCCTCGGATATATAAGTAGCAGTATGTGTGGGAGTTGGATTCGCTCCTTGGTCGTAACCACTTCCCCCGCGATTCCAAAGCACAGCAACTATAGACACCAATATGATTAGACAAACAACTTGAACTTTCCAATATCCCTCTACATACACCATATAAATCCCCTCACAAATTAAGCTACTTTAATACAATATAACAGGGGTATGTAAAATCTAAGCCACGCTCAGGTAAAATCTTTGTGACGTTTATGTAAATTAATCTGGGAATAAAAATTCGCCACACGTTTTAATCCAACGGCTGTTATGAGCAATGACTGTGCGCATCGCACGGCTACATCACCCCGTAGGGCGGCAAGGCGGGCTTCTCCCTCTAAAACGAGAGGGTGGAAGCCCGCTTTTTCAGCCAGTACGGGGTTTTAAGGTTTAACTACAAGCTGTGGCTATAATCACGCTTTTTGGTCTGCACCTTGGGCATCAACTCGTCAATGTGATTTTGCATACCCTGTGTAATCCCATAATGCTTCTCAATATCTTGGGCTAAATCACTAAACCCAGCGTTTCTGGTATGCTGTATGGCATAATTGCGTATGGCTTGTAATAACCGCTCCTGTTCAGGTGTGATGTTAGCTATTTTCAAGGCTGGGTCATACAGCAATGAACCGTTAGCCTTTGCCATTGCTTCAAGGTAAATATAGGCGTACTGCAAGCCCTCTTTTAGTTCAGCGTTTTGCCCCCTGACTTGCTCCGTCAGTCCGTCTGATTGGGCGGCTTTATCTTTGTAATAATCACGGTCTGATACGGCTTGCCGATGTAAGTTGTTGATATTCTGCTGTTGGTGATAAAGTTCAGTAGCTTGTAGCATTTTTTCATTAGCTTCGGATATTTTGGTTTCGGCGTTAGTTTTTGCGGTCTTGGCGGCGGCTTCGGCTGTAGCCTTATTCGTTTCGGCGGTTTGCTTTGCCTTGATAGCGTTATCACGCTCAACAATGGCGGCGTTTTTCTCTGTGATGGCTGTATCACGCTCTGCCTTGAATTTCTTGGCGTTAGCCGCATTTTTAGCACTTAGCTGGGCTACTTTTAAGACAGTGAGTGCTTGCTCGTTGGTCATGTTGGGGATTTCGACAATAGTATGGGGTTTCTTGTTGCTGCCCCAACCTCTGGTTTCTTCTCTCATGCCGTCAATCAACTTATTGACACGCTGTTCTGTTGCGATAGCACCTTCAAGGCGTGGTCTGGTTTCCTCGGCAAGTTTGCGGTTAAGTTCATCTATCTCGGCGGCGGCTCGTTCCTCGGCTTCTTGGACAAGGGATTGTTTATGCTCTGCGATAAAGTCATCCCGCAATTCGTCCTTGATTTCATCTACAATATCGGGGGCGGCTCTCAATTCATCTTTGACTTCATCACGGATTTTTTTATACTCATCGGGCGTGTGGGTTTTGCCCCTCCCTTTGGTTTCATCGGCAACCTCTAAGCCGTATTGTTGGCAAAGTTCCCTCAATATCTTCCGCTCCTGTATACGCCACTCATTGATGGAGTTCTTATTTTTGCCAAAGCCCATCTGCTGTAATGCCACGGACTGACTATAGCGAACCTCCATACCGTTTTTATAACCATCAGCAATCGGAACATAGTCAATATGCAGATGCGGTGTTTTTTCGTCCATATGCAAAACAGAATTGAAAACATAGAAGTTTGGGTTTCGCTTCGAAAAGCCCCTTGCATATTCATCAAGTATCTTGGCGGCAAGTTCGCCCTCGGCAGAACCAACGGCGGTATTGTTCATATCGCCAATGCCAACCACGATTTCATAAAATGACTTTTCTTTGTTTGAGGATGTGGCAACGGTATCTTTGTTGGCATTGCCGAAAAGATGGGTATAGTAATTTTCAATTTTCCTATCAGCACGTTTTTGTTTTTCGTTGTATAATGCAAGGGCATCACCGAAGCATTTATCATATGCTTCTGCCAAAGTTTCTTTTGCGTAGTAAATATTATTTTGCGTTCGGCTTGGGTCAACATTTTTATAAATGTGATTGCGGTTATTGTGGTTCAACGAACCTCTGCCCCTTGCGTGTGAAATTTTTCTTGGTGTCATGCGTAACACGCTCCTTTTCTTTTGGATTTTTATGATTTTGGTTTTTCAGCTTGTGCAGAAATTTGCACAAGCTGGCAATTAGTTTTGGGTTTTCATGTGCCGTAAGGCACACAAAGCCGTCGGCAGACCCCCTGCACCTTTGATGCGACATGAAGCCGTAGGCGAAATGGCGTGTCAAAGGTGCTAAGGGGTTACTTTTGAAAAAAGTAACAAAACCTGCGGCTCGGCGTGAGTGCAGGTTTTGCGGGGTTTGTGTGCGGCTGACTGCCGCTGGTTTGGGTTTAGCTTGCGGCTTGTTGCCGTTGATTGGTTTTACGTTGCTATGCTACTGATGATTTTGCTCTGTATTGAGTAGAGCGTTTTGCGTTGTTGGTTTAATACTATTTTGCAAATTTGCAGAATTGGAATTTTCACGATTTGCAATTTTGGTGCTTTCAGAAATTCCGCTTTCGCCAATCTTCCGTTTCGCCCAATTTGAAAAAGCCATAACATCAGAACCACTTTGCAGAATTTCGAACAGCTTTAATTTTGTGTTGTCAATGCTTTTGGATAGGTCGACTAACTCTTTCTTGGCTTTATCAAATGCCGCCTGTTTCTTTTCTCTCGATTGCAAAAGTTTGTCTAGCTTGATTTGCAATTTCTCGGCCTGCTCTTTTTTGTTTCTCTCCATGTGGGATTCCTCCGTCTTAATTTTTATTTTTGTGTTGCATGGGAAAAATAAGCAAAACAAAACAACCCACGAACCGCCATTTGACGATTTGAGGGTTGTGCAGTTTGCGTTATTGCTGTGATGGTATTGCCTGTTGCAATGAAATTTGTTGAGGTGGTGTCGATTGCGTTGGCAGTGCTGGTGGCGTTGGTGTTAAAAATTCGGGCGGCACTTCTTCATCCGTAACCTCACCCCAACCCTCCCCAAAAGACGCATTTTTATCTACATCATCTACAGTATCTACAGCTTCCGCATAAATACAGGCTTTGCTTGCTGTAGATGGGTTTATATCCGCTGTAGATGAGTGTGTATTGTTGGCACTCTCTACAGCGTTTACAGTCTTATCTACAGCCGTAAAACCCTCATTATTACTGGATTTCTGTAAGGCTGTAGATGATGTAGATGATTTTGTTCTCTTGATGGAGTAATGCTGTCCGTCCTCTTTTCTTGGCAGTACCTTTTCAATATATATCCCGATTGATTCAAGGTTACTTTTGATGTCGTTAAACTTCTTGGCAAGCACGATTGCATTTTTAGGATAATACTTGTCGCTGGTGCTTATGCCGTGGTCAAAGGCAATGGATAGCAGTTTATTGTAAAGTTCTGAACACTTGCCAGACCAATGCTCCTTGTCCCGCATAAACTCCACAATCAGCGTAGCTACAGGGTCGTTGGCTATGGCTTCTTCATTTTGAATTTGACTGTTGGCGGCGTATTCATCAAGGAATTGTTGCCCCATGCCGCCTAACGCTTCACCAATGGCATACCCCCAACGTGTGAAGTCTGCCATGCGTGGGAGATTGCAAAGTTTTACAGTCGGATATATCGCCATTGCCTTTGACAGCGTATCGAAAATGCCGCCTAATATATCCGTTCTGTCAGCTTCAAAGTTTGCCATAATCTCAGTAAGTTCCTTGCGTTTTTCATCTTTAATGCGCAAGAGTTCAATTAGAATAGAACGGTCAAGCAGGTCGGCTCTTTTGGCTACGTTCTGTATGCCGTTTATTGCTATACAGCGTTGAAATGTAAAAATCACATCTTCTGAATTGGTATTTAACTTACGCTGTTGTATTCCGCCACCTGTTATCGCCCTGCATAACGTATCGCTTACTTCTTCGTTTATAAAACTGACATTATCAAAAGGCAAAAACCAATGGTTCAGCAGATTAACTGCCAAAGTACGCAGGTTGCTTTGTAGGGTCAATGTTTCCAATGATGATGGGTCGATTAGGTTTTTAAGCAATTCTGATGCGGTGCTTTTGGCAGCCCCTTTTTCGCCGTGGAGAATAATTGCTGAGTGCGGAATATTAGGCACAAAACAACTCACCAGCCAGCACAGAAACAAGGTTTTGTTATCTTTGAGGTTGACATACCCCAAGATTTTATTGATATTACCGCCGTTCTTCGGTATGGCTTGCGGTGACTGGTGGCGAAAGCGGTTAAATAAAATGGGCGGTTCGTTCTCAACGCACCACCCATCTTTTGTGATTTTAACGGCTTGCCAGTCATTATTGGTGAGGTCATACCAAAACGCCCTATCACGCTCTGCAACACGAACGGACAGGGTAACAGGGTTTGGGTTATCGTATATAGCCTTTGCCGAACACGCACCCAAGACCTGCTTAATAGCATCATTGCTTATCGGTTGCATATACGCATTGTAATACAGGCCGATTAGCCACAATTCAAATGCACGGCTACCGATTGACATAATCTCTGTATGACCGTTTACCCTCATAGCGGCGTATAAATCCTTTACATCACTATGGAAGAATAACGCTCCGCTATCTTCCACAAGGTTCATAAGCATTGTTGCGGTGGTCGGCTTGCCGCCTGATGTGCCGCCACCTGATTTTTCTTGTGATGGCTCTTTTTCATCAGAAACATAAGGTACAGCATTTTCAAGCAAAACCTCAACAGAAGCATTCTTCGCTCCTGTCGGTGCGGCTTCGATATAATCCGATATATCCCCGCCCTGTGGCAGTTTGGGCAAAGTATCGGGCATGGTGGTGGAAACATCAATCATAAAGATTGCGTCAGCTTTACCTACAAGGGATTTTGCAACGAATTTAGCATGATTGTCCCCAGCCTCGTCATTATCTGCTACAATATAAACCGTGGCACCCATGAGCGCATCCGAATATTCCTTGCGCCATTTGCCCGCACCCATAGGGCAAGTAGTGGCTATGAAGCCGAGTTTTGCAAGATTTTCACAATCTTTTTCGCCCTCAACAATGAATATAGTCTTTTTATCCGCTATTGCTTGGGTTATGGCTTGGAGATTGTAGAGTATCGGCGTTATGCCCGTAAAAACGTCCTTCCAAATATGCTTGCCGAGGTTGTCAGGGTCGGGTCGGCGTTGGGCGAAACTCTTGGGGTTATATCGGATGGTACTGTGTATGATGTTGCCGTCTAAGTCTTTGTAATCATAGATGGCGGCTATTTCACGTTTAGGCTTGTCGCTGTTGTTGGAGTAGTTGAGCGTGGCTCGTTCTTCTAAAAATAAATCTTTCATTTCAAGCCCCATTGCTCCCAAAATACTCTCAGTGGTGCATCCAGTATGACAATAAAGTAATATCTTGCCGTCTTTTTGGCTGATGGATAATGACGGCTCTTTATCAGCATGGGCAGGGCAGAGGGCGTTGTATTGATTGCCGTTACCCTTAACGCCTTTTAGCCGTGATAAAAAATCATGTAACTGCATTTAATCCTCCTGTCGTTGTAAAAACGCAACAAAATGCGGCTCACGATTATATTCGCAAGCCGCATTTGGGCGTTGTTTATTATATAGCTTCTTTAATTTGTATCGCTTTTTCAGCACGTTCACGGTCACGTTTTGCCTCTATATTCTCCCTGTCACGCTCTTTTTTGCGTTCGTATTTCCGTTTCTTCAATTCTTCGGGGGTAAGTTCGGAATCGGGCGGCTCAAGTAGCCTTTGTGCTTCTCGCTCCGTTTTCAGCCTTGCCCTCTTATTTTTTGCCCATTCTCTCGCATAATCACGCTTTTCTTGGGTGCGTTTTTCACGATGGGCGGCTTCGGCTTCTTCTTTGGCTTGCTGTGCCTGTTTGTGGGCTTCCAGTTCTTCTTCGGAAATCTCCCCAGCTTCCAAGGCTCGTTGCCATTCGGCTTCTTGCTTTTTCTTAGCGTACCAGCGTTTGTTAGCTTCACGTTGATACTCAAGCCGTCTGCGCCGTTTATCTTCTTCCTCTAATTCCTCGGTACTGGGTGGCGGCAGTTCCTCATGGGGTAGTTCAAAATGCCCTATGAAATTTAGGTGAATGTCTACTTGCTGTTCACGCTGGCCGCTTGATTTATCGGCTTCATGGACTATGATTTTCTCTACAAACTCGTTAAGCATGGCGGTTGTGAGGGTGTCAAACTCGGTGTAGCGTTTGACTATTTCAATGAAGCGGTCTGCCTTGAAGCTGTCTGTTTCATAGGCGGTTAGCTGTGTTTGCAGTTCTGCGTTATGTTGCCGTAAATCTACCTGTTCCTGCTCGTATGTGGTGGAGAGTAACGCAAAACGTTCATCTGATAGCTTGCCGCTAGCGTTATCCTCATACACCTTTTGAAATAGCTTGTCGAGTTCGGTTATACGGCGTTCGTTTTTGGTGTACAGTTTTTTGTGTGCCGTTGCCGTTTCTTTTTGCTTAACCTTTGATGCTTCACGGATTTTCTCGACAAACTCGGCTTCGTTATCTCTGACATAACTGCTTACTTCGCTTATTGTGGCAAGTATCAGTTCCCGTAAAACCGCCGTTCGGATGAAGTGGCTGGAACATGACGTTTTGAACGCTCCTTTTGCTAGGTCATAGGTTGAGCAAGTGTAATGGTCGGAAGTCTTGTGTTTGTAGGTTTTCCCATACCGATTTTCGTAAAAATAATCTTTCGACTGGCGTGAGTTATACAACTTGGCATTGCAATCCGCACAAAACACAAGCCCTGTGAGTGGGTTGGCTTCACCGATTTTATCAACACGTCGGGGCGTTTTGCGTAACCTCTGCACCGTATCGAATACCTCTTGTGAGATTATTGCTTCATGGGTATTCTCAAATATCTTCCACTTATCAGGTGTGTTCCACTTGGATTGTTTATCCTTGTAGGATTCCTTAAATGTGCGGAAGTTTACTGTATGTCCCAAATATTCAGGCTTTTTTAACAGTTGCGTGATTGTACTACCTATCCAAGTATAAGGGTCGGATAAATCACGCCTTGACGGTCTATCGCTGGATTTAAGTCTTGTTGCAAAGTAATATGATGGTTTTTCTACCTTTTCTTCCGTCAACTGCCTTGCTATCTGATGCGCTCCCATGCCATCTATAGTCATTTGGAAGATACGGCGCACAATGGCGGCGGCATCTTCGTCTATTATCCACTTATGTTTATCTTCGGGGCTTTTGCGGTAGCCGTATATTGCTTTATAGGATAACGGCTTCCCTGCATTGCCCTTTGCATGGGCTACGGCTTTAATTTTACGACTGGTATCTCTTGCGTACCATTCTGACATAATGTTGATAAACGGCGCATATTCAAGGGTTTCGGGAATGTCGCTGTCTATGTTGTGTCCTATGGCGATAAAACGTATACCCTTACGCCTGAACAATTCCATATAATTGCCGACTTCTAAATAGTTTCGCCCCCAGCGTGTCATATCTTTTAGGACAATTCGGCAAACATTTCCTGCATTAACTTCTGTCTTTAGTTCCTGCCAAGCATCCCTATCAAATCGAACGCCTGTATCACCGTCATCACAGAAATGTACAATGTTGGTGAAGCCTTGTGATTTTGCGTAGTTTTCCAAAATCTCCATTTGGTTGCTGATAGAGATGCTTTGTCCGTCTAAATAATCTTCATTTGATAACCTGCTATATAAAGCAGTTATCCCCTTTGTTGTTCTTGCCGTGGCAGTTGTAGCAAAAGTACCGCTGACCTCGTTATAGGCAGCGGTACTCATAGGAATAAAAACGGCGGTTTGCTTGTTCGTGTTCATCATAATGAACCTCCATCAAGCAACCGCCCTGTTTGCGGTGATTCCAGTATACCGCATTTTTCAGCAAAAGCCAAGTTGTTTTTTGTTTTGTTCGTGAAATTGTTTGGTAGTGCTGATACGTCATTACCAGCCATGCGGAGGATTTTATCCTCTATCCGCTCCTTGCTGGTGTCGCTGAAATGCACGGATACTCGGTAAACTGTGTTGCCGATTTTCCTGCGGATTGTTCTTGCTCCTGTTTGTGAATACGGCATTTGTGCCGTTGCGGTTGAATTTTTCAATGAACCACTCCTTTATAATGTAATTGATAAGGCGGGCTATAATATTACCTTCTCAATAGATAGGGGAAAATGAACCAAAAATCGGAACTCTTTTTTTGAAAGTTAAAATATTTTTTCAAAACTTGTTTTGGCTGTGTTATAATTAAGGAAAAGAGCAAGGATTAAGGCGAAAAAACGGAGGGGAGAGCGTTGCATGAACCAATGGAGCAAGGAATGGAGCATAATCTACTCATACATAGACTAAGACGTGCATCCCTTATCCGTCTTGAAGAAGCCGCTCGAACGGAGTATGAGTTTGAGCGTGTCATAAAACGCTGGGACGAAATCCACAAAGAAAGATTGAAAAAGGAACGGAGCAAAGAAGCCCTGCTATCCAGCGATATGTTTGACTGGTCAGAATTTGATGCGATAGACGGTATGCGTGATGAGTACGATTTTTTTACATGGATGTTCTGCTGTATCTGCCAAATGCACGAATTGATAGATGACCCTGATATTTACAGGTTGCTGAACAAGGCAACAGATAAGCAAAAGGCAGTATTCTTCCCAAGAGTGATTAAAAACTGCTCCACAACAAAAATCGCTGAGTGCCACGGTATGACAGACCGCAATGTGCGAAAACTGATTGATTTGATGTTGGATAATATGCGGCATGGGTTGTATGAAGCGTTGACGGAACGGCATAAGATAGCCCCATCTTCGGCTACACTTCGAGAAAAGGAGTTTTTGGCAACATATGATTACAAGCCAAAAGAGAAGAAGCCCAAGGGCAGACCGAAAAAGCAGGACAAGCAACCAGAGTAAGCAACCGCTCAATATTGGTTATTGACGGTTGACGGCGTTTCATGTAATATTATAATAGGATTGTTAGTATACACGGTTACAAAAAGACACAACATATAGGTGAGTTTATGAAGTTTACAGACCTTTTCGGTAAAGCAACCTCACGCTGGATAAGATACAGCGATTATGAAGCCAAGCAAGATGATAATGGCGAATGGTTTGTTATGCCTACGGCAGAAGCCACCCCAGCAGTTTATGACCCGATAGAAAACGCCGAACAAATGGTAGCTGATGCGCTGAACATAGGACTTCGAGCATTAGCCCCCGACCAAGACAATAACAGGATAGCGGCTGAAATATGCCTTTTTGCGGAAAAGTATGGTTTATTAGGCTTTATGACTGCCCTGCCAACCACGCCCGAATTTATGAATTATGATACGGTGTATCTGCCGAAAAACCGCCACATACGCAAAGAATCTATGCCGTCAAAAGAATACGCTAAAATGTTCTTCCCTTTTGACGATAAACTGAATGAGAACCCCAACCCAAACAAGGCTTACCGCAAAGATGACGGCTCTCTTATGGTGTTGCTTGCTGTTCGCAACAAGCCCAAAGCTATAGAAATGTGCTATCAGCGTACTTATGCAGAACCGCTGGACTGGCTGTATACCCAATTCAAGGATTGGGCTATTTTGTACTACGCCACAATCGCACATAATAATGAAAAAGACCCTAGTGAAGCTGAATTTTACCGTGAAGTTATTGCCGCCTATGATGGCAACGTACCGTCATTTCACTTGGAGATATTTGATAAGATACCAGTTATGGTCTGGGATTTTCATTCCCTTATGGCGGTTATTCATCTTGTGTTTGGGTTGTTGGTGACAGACGATAAACAGCCGTTGCGGTCTTGCAAGTATTGTAATAGGGCGTTTATCATACAGCATCCAAAAGCAGAGTTTTGTACGCATGGGTGCAAGAATAAGTTTAATGTTTATAAAAGTCGGGGTAAGAATTAGGGCATAAAAATACCACCTACAGGGGCGATACCTTGTAGGTGGTATTTTAGATTGTTATGTGGCTTACCCGTAAATCAGTTCCGCGTAAATGATTTCATGTATGCTGTGCTGATAATTATTCATTCTACCTACCCATGCCATAGGGTCTTTTGCTTTGTCGCTCTCAGTGACTTTGTTGGCAGGGTCTTTACGAATGGCGGCCATCATCTTGCGTTTTCGTTCCTCTGCCTGTTCTTGGATTTCTAAGCAATGTTTGTGAAGTCCTACTGTGCCGAATTGAGCGGCTACAAATGGCTTATACTCTTTGAGATAATCTCGCCGTGCCATGCCCCAACGAGTTAGGGGTTTTTGTAGTTCTTCGTCCAGTATAATATTAGGAAACAGGCATTTTGATTCGGGGTCGTTTTTGTCGTTCAAGCCAAGTGTATACCACATACCGCCACTGGCTTGGAACACCCACTTGCTGAAAATCATATCGCCAACTTTCATGACGGCGGTCATTTGCTCCATTTCTTGCTCGGTTTGGGGTTTGTAGTAGATGGCATCTGCCGTTGCTACAGGAATGTACTCATTACTCATTTTCTCAAACCCCTTCCTCCGATATTAAAAGCTGATAGAGTAGTCTTGCCCCTATTTTCATACCCAATTCCATGTAAACCTCTTGATGAACAGACGTAGCTACTGATAAATCCCCATAGGCTTTGTCAAGTTCGGCTTCATCGGTATAGATGCTTTCCAACCGCTTTAGGATAGCATTATCGCATTGCTCTAGTCGGACTTTGTACGGTTCGTCTTTAACATTTATGTCCTCTGCCCCTTGTATTATAAATGCTCGGATTTGCCTTAAATCGGTTCGGGCAAGTGCGTCTGAAATGTAACTCATTATTGCTTGCCCTCCCCGCCGATAACTAAATCATCAATGCCGCCCATAACTTCCATAGTCATAAGCACACCTAATTTATAACCGTATAAAAAATTATCAGTGCATGACAGGGCGTTTATCTCCAATTGTGTGTTGGAGAAGGTTTCAAGGGTCTTTTTACCTTCATCACTAAGTATGTTACTTAATTTATCTTCGGCTTCCGTTAAGCGGTTCATTGCATGGCTTAGTTTGGAATTAGGCTCAATGTACGGCGGGTTAGTGATTAGGTTGCCTAAGTAAAACTGTTTTAATATGCTTCTCATACAAAACTTCCTTTCCTGAATGTTCGACTTTGTTCGATTTTTCTCGCAACACTCTTGAAAGGCAGGATTATTTTATGTTATAATTATCCTGCGCTTTCGAGTGCCGTCAGAAGCGGTGGGAAACTTTAGTCGGGAGTACCACCGCTTCGGTGTTTTTATTTGTCGCTTACATAAAATAAACTGGCATAGGGCTGCAATTCCGACCAGTTTATAAAATATCCTCCTTTCTGCTGGGTTCACAAAAACCGCTGAATGTACCGCAAACAGGGCAGTTGCGCTATTTAGTAGAGTTCCCTATTTGAAACTCCCTCTATAGCATAACTCTTTCGTTGTATCTACCTGCTCTACAAAAGATTGTATCATCATCATAGAAGCACGAACATTTATAAGTAGATGAGAGTCTATGTGTTCCGGTGTCCAGTCACCTATCTCGCCGTAAGTTGAATATGCATGATTTAAAATTAAGCCATCAAGTCCGTTTAACTTCTTTGATGCCTCCAAAACAGCCTGCTCTGCAACACCCGGAATCATTAAATCTCCCGTCACAAGTGCCACGACATTTAATCCCAAGTCGTTAAGCTGTTTAGCCAATACTTCCGTACCATTTTGTACGGCAGATTGACGAGCCCCCACGGTCATATCATAGTCTGAGTAGCCATGAATAGCTACTTCTGCTCCAGCTTCTGCCAACCGCTTAGCAAGCGCTGATCCTATACCCAAAGGCCGACTCACACCGGTTATCAAAACCTTTTTGCCATCCAGTCGTATGAAAGAATTATTCTTAATTTTTATCACCACTTTGTTTGGAGTGTCGATACTCTCTACTTTTGCATTCTACTTGCAAATATCGCTATACTCTTTTAAATCCTGTTTCACATCTTCCGGCAATCGATTATATTCCATGTCAGAAATAGCCCCCTCAAGAGCGTAAAGATGTACAAGGCATATATGCGGATCACGCGCCTTTAATCTAATAAAGGCTTCTTTACTTCCAACTTCTCTCAAGTCTTGCGCTGTGCAAATATCAACAGCCTTTAGTTTTTTCTCTATCTCTTTTCCGATATTTCTCATAGAAGCCAGTTCAGACAATTTAATCATCTCCTGTTCAAAATTAGGCTATACTAAATCTACTTTGCAATAGTCCCAAGGCATAGAAACTTCGGTTCAAAAGCATCCTTGCGTTTTTTTTGTACTGCCCAGAATCCGGCAATATAAAACATGCAAGGATGTTCTTAACACGGAATTGCTGCTTCATCAGAAAACCCCAAGAAACCGGAGCTTTTCTAAGTCGCTTTGCTAAGTTTTAAAGGAATTTAGCTATATAGTCATTCTTTAAACACTGCCATGTTCTTCATAAGGATAGTAATTTGGTATTTTGGACTGAAACTCTTTTAAAAATACAATTTTGTTCTTCTCATCGAATGTTATAATGGAAACTCCATCGAATCCATCAACACTTTCAACACTCCTCCATTTAAAACTCCACTCACATATACAAATATTCTCTGAATGAAAAAATGTCCCAACATCCCATTCTAAAACAGTATTTTCTTTATTCCAATCAACAAACCATAATGCAACTTGCTCTATTCCCTTATAAGCCGGCCCCCAGGATTCAATATAATGAGCGCTGTCAGAAAAAGAGTCTAAAAACATATCAAAGTCTTTTATTATCCAAGCATGAAAGCAGTTCTTAATGGTCAACTCTCGCTCGCTCAGATTACACTCCTTCACCCATTACCTCCCCATCAAACACAAAATCCAGTCTCCGATTAATTAAATCTGCATTTATCAACTTCACGCTCACCCGCTGCCCCGGTCTGTATATTCTGCCGGACTCTTCACCCACAGCCTGCATTGTTTTTTCGTTATATACATAATAATCATCTTCTATATGCGCATAGCTCACAAGCCCCTCAACGGTATCAGGAAGTTCCACAAATATGCCAAAGCTCGTTACGTGGCTTATAACTGCCTCAAATACTTGACCTATCTTATCAGCCATGAACTCTACTTTCTTCAAGTTCTCCACTTCGCGCTCGGCTTCCTCGGCATTTCTCTCGGCCATGGATGAAAACTTCGCTACGTCTACTAATATTCGCCTATATCGCTCATCATTTGCGGGCAGCCTGCCAGCTATATTGTCCTTAATTATCCGGTGTATCTGCAGGTCAGGATAACGCCTAATAGGCGAGGTAAAATGACAATAATACTTTGATGCCAGGCCAAAATGCCCCGTGTTTTCATCCGAATATCTAGCCTGCTTTAAGCTCCGGAGAATTGCCTTGCTTATCAGTGCTTCTTCCGGACTGTTTTTAATTTCATCTATCAGCATTTGGAAGTTCTTAGGATGATTCGATTTGCCCTTTATGAAAAGCCCGAAGTGCCGCACAAACTCAGTAAGTCCCTCAATTTTCTCACTGTCCGGCTCCTCATGGCAACGGTATACAAATGGCGCATCCAGCCAGAAATATTCTTCCGCCACTGTCTCATTGCATATGAGCATGAATTCCTCTATTATGCCGGATGCAATGTCTCTTATACGCGGCTCTATGGCTATTGGCTTACCTTCTTCATCTAGCTTTACCTTGCACTCAGGGAAATCAAATTCTATCGCCCCACGTTTTTTACGCTTATCTTTAAGTATCCCTTGCAAGTCTTTCATAAGCGCAAACATATCCACATACTCAACATATTCATCGCTTACATTCTCGCCCTCAAGAACCGCACTCACCCCTTTATAGGAGCAGCGCTTATCTATCCAAATGAGAGTTTCAGCTATTTTATGAGCAACTACATTGCCGTCCATATCTATATCCATTATGCAGCTCAAAGCTAGCCTGTCTACTTCTGCATTTAATGAGCATATACCGTTTGAAAGCTCCATAGGTAGCATAGGAATAACTCTGTCCGCCAAGTATACGCTTGTGCCTCTTGCACGCGCCTCCAAGTCCAAGACAGACCCATCTTTTACATAATGATTTACATCAGCAATATGCACGCCCAGACTATAGCCCGAATCATTTTTTTCTATAGTGATTGCGTCATCTAAGTCAAGTGCATCCTCAGAGTCTATAGTGACAGTTTTTAGATGGCGCAAATCAAGGCGACCCTCCATCTCCATAGCACTTACGGACTGCGGGGTCTGTATTGCTTGCGCTCTTGCCCTTGCGCTAAACTCCGTGGGAATTTCAAACTGTCTAACAATAGAGAGAATGTCCACACCCGGTTCGTTTATATGGCCTAAGACCTCTATAATTTTCCCTTCCGGATTTTTATCCCTCTCACTTGGAGGCTTTGTTATTTTCACAACTACTTTAGAGCCGTTTATATAATTTGCAGCCGCCTTTTTAGGAATATAAATGTCTTGGCGGAGCTTCTTATCATCAGGGCGCACAAATGCGTGATTACGCTCTCTCATAAACGTACCCACTATTGAATTTGTACCACGCTTTATGATTTTTACTATCTCGCCTTCGGGGCGCTTGCCTGCGCTTTCCGGACGTAAAATTCGGCACAAAACAGTATCTTTGTTCATAGCTCCGTTTATATAGGCGCTCTCAATAAAAATATCACGTCCCGCCCCATCCTCCGGGGCTACAAAGCCAAAGCTCCGCTCAGTTGCTTGGAATATGCCCCTGATTAAATTAAGGGACTGCACAGGCATGATTTTTCTTCGCTTTGTCATCATGACTAAGCCATCTTTTTCGAGCTCCTCAATAAGCTTATCGAATAAATCGCGTTCGCGCGGGTCAACCTGAATAAGATAAGCCAAGTCACAGGGCTTCATCGGCTTATAATCATCACTTTTTATAAATTCAAGAAGCGACTCTTTTCGTTTTTCCATTGTTTTTTTAAAATCATCCAAATTAATCACCTAGAATAATAATTCTACTAGAAGCGCACGTAGAGTACGCAGTTATATTCTCTCCGGCTTCAACCTTCTATACTACTTTTCCCTAAATGAATGGCTTAATGGCACAGATTTTTATTCGTGCGACTCAAACCCAAATATTATGCCGCGAATATTGGCGTCAGTAATTTCTGCAGGCCATATATTTAACCTATGATTAAAATCATCATCCCAAACAGGCATTATGCTATTGTACATTTCGCTAAATTCTTCCTCCGTAACTTCTACTTCGTTTATATACCAACGCTCAGCATCCCCATAAATAAATGGGCGACTTAAAGCAAGTTCTGTAACTAGCTTGCCTTCATCAAGCACCATAAGATCAGTCCGACCATAGGCTTGAATAAGAATTCCCGGCCTGTTTATCGGCGGATAAATTCCATAGTAGGCAAAAAAGTCACCCTCAAGCCGTATTGTGCTACCGTATGCAAATGAGTAGATAGCTTCAGACCAAATCCCTGCAGCAATATAGACAATTATAAGTTCAGGAATTCCATTTCTGTCCACATCATACAAAATAAATTTCCACTGAATGTGATCCTCTGGAGGAGGTATCGCAGCCGAATAATGCCATAATAACTCAGCATACGCTTTCTGCCAATATTCTAGCTCTTGTGGTGCCGCTTCTGTGGAAATAACAAACAGGCCTTCTGAAAAATACGCACTAGTAACTCCGAAGACATCTGAAAAAAATGAGATTGGTACATAAATTAAATGTTGGCTGCCTAATAATAAAATAGGCTCAGAAAGGGAGATAATTTCATTGTTTACCTCAAAGTTCTCCGAACCTACCTGCATTAGAATTGTGCCGTTAAGCCCTCCCATAAACATAAAACCAGTATCTCTATCCCATGAAACAATTTCGCCAAGGGCTTGCGCTATCGGCAAAAGGGAGGTATGTGTTGGATATGTTGCTCCGTACTCCGAATATAAATCTGCCTCAACATCCATTCCGTTAACAATAACAAAATATTGCTTCGAACCAATCAAAGATTCCTCTCTGTTAGAAGCCAGATACTCGTGCACATGTTCAATCTCTTTTGTTATGTCATTATAATCTAAATTACAATCTTCAACTATGAGATAACTCACAAGTTGGCTATCACAAGAAGTCAAGATAAGAACAATATAAAACATAATTAGAAGTTTTTCAATTACTCTTTTCATATTATACCTCGTATGATTACTTCTTACGCATCCACGCCTTTATATTGGAGAAGTTAATCTGCTCACTTCAAGGATTTCATTAAAACAAAAAAACCTTCCCCACTAAGCAGGAAAGGTAGTATTTTAGCAAAATTATATAATAAGACAAAGAACAACAGAAAGCACCATGAATACCGCGCCAGCAATTTTTGAATATTTCTCCAATGTGCCTTCCAGCGAACGACCTTTATTCTTGCTCCAATAAGTGGATGAATCTCCAGACGACATACCAGCCATTCCGCCACCAAGTCTAGCATCTTTCTTTTGCATCAAAATCATAATAATTAATCCAATACTAAGCAGTAGGAAAAATATACTTAACCCAACATATAAAGGCGACATTTAAAGAACCTCCTTTTGCTAAATAAGTTAGCGTAGTTTTAACCGACTATTGGGTCAAAACATAAGCCGATTTCTCCAGCTCTGCTGGAAAATACTTTCCAATAAAAATGGGGGAAGAAGGATTCGAACCTTCGAAAGCTGAGCTAACAGAGTTACAGTCTGCCCCCTTTGGCCACTCGGGAATTCCCCCTAATAAAGTTAGCTTAGTTTTTGACCGATTTCTAGTCGAAAGCATCAGCCGATTTTTGTGAGCAATGCCACAAAAAAACCTTTACTATAAATATTATAAAAATCCGGCAGCCACCTATCTTCCCGGGCAGTCTCCCACCAAGTATTGTCGGCCGTTTGTGGCTTAATCGTCGTGTTCGGGATGGGAACGGATGTGTCCCGCAAACGCATCGCCACCGGAAAGTTGCTTGTGCCAGCTCGATACTACAAGCTGGCACTAAATGGAGATGAGGAGATTCGAACTCCTGACCCCCTGCTTGCAAGGCAGGTGCTCTCCCAACTGAGCTACACCCCCGGGGTATAAAGCAATTAATAGCTAGTAATTAGCAGCTAAAGTATAAGTAGTTTTGACTGTTCTCTGTTAGTTTATCCATAAAAAACTTTGAACACTTAACTACCAATTACTAACTATTAATTGCTCATCTGGGCCCAAGTGGACTCGAACCACCGACCTCACGCTTATCAGGCGTGCGCTCTAACCAGCTGAGCTATGGGCCCCTAATAACCTTTGTATCTTCTATTTCTCATCAGTATCGTTAATTACTGGCCCATCTTGCTCTTTGACATCTTTTTTTAAAATACCGCTTATAACTCCAGCGACACCAAATCCAACGCCTCCAGCTATAGCTCCACTGATAGCTCCGCCAATAACTCCATCAAACTCAAAAAATATACCAAGCAAAACAAAAATAATCACACTAAGAATAATTCCAAAAATCGTATTGCTTGCTGTACCTGTTAGAGCATTTTTCACTATTCCTAAACTCCAATCAGAAGTTTTATTAAAATAATCCGGCAGCCACCTATCTTCCCGGGCAGTCACCCACCAAGTATTGTCGGCCGTTTGTGGCTTAATCGTCGTGTTCGGGATGGGAACGGATGTATCCCGCAAACGCATCGCCACCGGAAAGTTTTAAATGGTTTTATTCAAACCATAACAACTAAATAATAAGTACTCGAGTAGGTAGGCGTAGTTTTTGCCGGTTACTGGGCAAAAACGTCAGCCGGTTTTGGGAAC
>Ga0131853_10000392_pt1 | contig 79960 bp, 62 predicted proteins | sample TergutLab28metaG_FD_92764 | JGI IMG/M metagenome (GOLD analysis project Ga0131853, IMG submission 92764) | Labiotermes labralis P1 segment gut microbial communities from Petit-Saut dam, French Guiana - Lab288 P1 (version 2) (version 2) | ecosystem: Host-associated > Arthropoda: Insects >...
GCAGAAGCAATTCGGCAACCGACGGCGATATGGATATGGCATACGCGCTCCTTTTAGCTTATAGACGATGGGGCGATCCGCAATATAAAAGCGACGCTGTTGATATTATCGGCTCGATAAAAAGTTTGAACTTTCACAGAGCGCCCGGCAATCAACATCGAACAAATTTAGGCGACTGGCACGGCAGATGGGGGCAAGCGACATTGTCGGACAGAACAACTTCGCGACCATCGGACTGGATGCCCGGACATTTTAGAGCGTTTTACCGAGCAACGGGCGATAATTTTTGGTGGGCGGCGGCAGATGAAGTTTATACGCTTTTGTCTCAAGTTTCCGACGGAAATACGGGACTTATGCCTGATTTTGTTATAGACAATCCCGCAAGAGTAGTAGCGGGTACGCACGAAGCGGCTGTTGCAGGCGAACACAATTATTACAATTATTCGTATAATTCTTGCCGAGTGCCTTGGCGACTTGCACTCGATTGGGCTCATAACGGAACGCCTGCTGCCCAAACGCAAATCAATCGAATAAGCGCTTGGTTGAGAGGCGCTACAAACGGCGATCCCGAAGACATACGGTCGATTTACAGATTAGACGGAAATCCCGTTGATCCTGACCGAAGAGCGTCTATAGCATTTGTAGGACCTTTTACAGCCGGAATGATTGGCGACGTTGCAAACCAGCAATTTTTAAACAGAACTTACGACCATCTTATAGAACGAGATACGAGAGGTTTTTACAACAATTCACTTAGACTTTTAAGTTTATTTTTAATCACAGGAAATTGGAGGGCTCCATAATGAAAAAAATCTATTTAGCGGCATTTTTAGCGGCAACGCTGTTTTTTCTCGGTTGCGTCGAGGATCCGTTGGTTCCCGTTGAAAGACCAAAACTTCCGACGGATACAACGGCGTTAAAGCCTTTTCCGCAAGCAGGTCTGTTCTCTATAAACGGCATAAGACCGAACAGAACGCAAGAGTTAATGAATAGTGATGTTATTGCCGTGTATCGCAGATACAGAGACAGATATTTGGGATCCGCGCAAGGAAGCAACGGTCAAATACTGCATTTTATAAACGCTACAGGAACAAGCGGGACAGGAACTGTTACAATTTCGGAAGCACACGGATATGCAATGCTTATTTTTGCGTTAATGGCAGGTTCGGAAGGCTTTGGCGATGAAAAAGAAATTTTTGATGGACTTAACAGATTAAGAAGAACAAATCCTTCGACTGCGGATAATCGCTTGATGTCTTGGACGGTATATGCCTCAGATTTAAGCACAAATACAGGCAGAAGCAATGCTGCTACCGACGGTTGCTTGGATATGGCTTATGCACTTCTTTTGGCTTATAGGCAATGGGGGGAGCAATCGTATTTGAATGACGCTCGAAATGTTATCAGAGGGCTTAGAGAATCGACAATGCACCTGAATAATGCTACACACAGAACCAAACTCGGCGACTGGCATAGCTGGGATTGGGGCAATCGTCAACCTTCTGCTACCGCTACTAATACAACTTCAAGAACTTCGGATTGGCGACCGTCGCATTTTAGAGCGTTTGCCGAAGTTGATGACGCAGGTTTTTGGCTTGCGGCGGCTGATACGGTTTATGCGCTTTTAGGGCAAGTGTCCCACCCGATAACAGGTCTTATGCCTGATTTTATTATAGGCGTTAATCTCGCAAGAGCGGTTAGCAACGAAAACCGTTTTAATTTTGGAGGACGGATACTTCCAGGCGATTCAATACCTGACCGTAATGATGCCGGAAATGAGAATTGGCCCTCTCATTTTGAAGCGTTGGTAAGTGGCGAACATAATTGGGGACGGTTCGCAATGAATGCTGCCAGAACTCCTTGGTTTATAGCAAAAGATTACTTACACCACGGAACGCCTGCTGCGAAAAATCAACTTTCTCGGATAACAAGTCATTTCGGAATAGGAGGTATGACCGCTTCAGGGTACACGCTAGAGGGCGATGTAATTACTACCGCTATTTCTACTAGTTGCCAGCTCGATAGTTTTGTTCGTCCCGGTTGCGCAGGATACACTTCTTGGTCGCCGATATTTGCGGCACCATTTGCTTCAGCAGCGGCGGCAAGCGGCAATCAAAGTTTTGTGAGCAGTGCTTACAATGCTATCAGCGGCGTAAGCGTGGCAAATAATGAATATGCTATGGCGATTCAACTTTTGAATATGCTTCTCATAACAGGAAATTGGTGGATACCATAATGGCAAAAATTAGTGTTTTAGCGACGTTTTTTGTAGTCAGCGTTTGCTTTGCCCGTACGGTTATCGACGGGGAAGTAATAACTACAAATACTTGGTGGAGAGCGGAAAATAGTCCGTATATTCTTACCAACGACGTTGTTGTAGCGCCTCAAGCGCGCCTTGTAATTGAGGCTGGCGTAGAAGTCTTGATAGAACGTCCCATAAGAATTCCCGAAGGCATAGAGCAGTTGGACAACCTTGACTCGCAAACCGTGTCAATAAAAGTTTTTGGAGCTTTACACGCGCTTGGAACACCGACGCGTCCCATTGTTTTCAGAGGGCTGAACGTTGAAGAGGGAAATCAATTTACGCATTGGTACGGAATAGTAATAAGGTCGGCAAGAACGCAGGATATGGTTATCGGATACGCGACAATTTCTTCGGCGGCGCACGGAATTCGTGTTATCGGCGGACAGCCGCTTATCAGAAACGTTCTTTTTACGTTTAACAATATCGGCGTTCGCGTAGAAGACCGTTCCACTGCTCGTATAGCGCACAGCGTTTTCTCCCAAAATTTTTTGACGGGAATTCGAGTTTACAATTCCAATCCGCTTATCTACAATTCCATTTTGGTAAACAATAATATGACAGGACTTTGGGGCGACAGCCACGCCCGAATTGATTTCAGGCACAATTTGCTTTTCGATAACGGGCGGGATTTTTCTTTGACTGACCCCTTGTTCGGCAGAAACGACAGAGTAAATTCAAACGGCGATTCCACTGATTTTAAGGGAAATATGGTTATGGAGCCGATATTTCTTGGGTCGTTTGCCGAAGCGGCAGTAAGAAAAGAGGGCAGAAGAGCCGAAAGAAGAGCCGCCTCCTACAATATTATGGAAAGCATTAGCGCGGACGACGTACGCAGACGTTTCTTTTTGTCGCCGTTTTCGCCTGCAATCGATGCAGGGGTGAGCGACAGAGTGTTTCGTGAAATCGACGGAAGTCTTCCCGATTTGGGAATTTGGGGCGGTCCCGAAACCCTTCGTTTTTAAGGAGCATTATGAAATTCGACGAATATAAAATCTCTGATGAAATTAAGAGAAATCTCGAAAACTCGGGATTTAAAAAACCAACCGATATTCAATACAAATGTATTCCGTCGATTTTGGCGGGCGAGGATGTTTTGGCGGTTGCGCAAACCGGCACCGGGAAAACCGCGGCGTTCGCAATTCCTTTGATAGACCTTATCGACAGACACAAAAAAAACAAACGTTCCGATGGAATAAAATGTATTGTAATGTGCCCTACAAGGGAGCTTGCGAAGCAGACGGGAAGCGTTTTTTCAAAACTTGCAAAGCATACCAACCTTGTCAGTTTCGCCCTTTACGGCGGCGTTGAGCAAGAGAAACAAGCGGCAAAACTCCAAAAAGGAATAGATGTGCTGATTGCCACTCCGGGGAGAATGTTCGACCTTATTTCGCAGGGAATAATCGACGTTTTGGCAGTGCGATATTTCGTTTTGGACGAAGCGGACAAGATGCTGAAACTGGGTTTTTATGACGATTTGGAATATATAAAAAAAATGCTGAAACAGCGGCATCAAACAATGTTCTTTTCGGCGACAATCGATGACGAAATAAAAAAATTGGCATACTCGCAAGTGAAAGGCGACGCAATACGAATACAAGTTTCGCCCAAAGACCCTGTTTCAAAAAACGTAAAACACGGCGTTTTATTTGTGAAACAGGAAGAAAAAAGATTTTATCTGCTTGACTTTATTGTGGAAAATTCGTCTGCAAAAATCATCTGTTTTGCGCGAACAAAACTGAGAGTGGAACGCGTACAAAAATTCTTGGAGAAAAACAATGTTGCCTGCACAATTTTTCACAGCGGGCTTGCACAAACCGAACGGGAGAAAAATCTCGAAGATTTTCGCGAAAATCGCTTTAAAATACTTATAGCAACAGATATTTCAGCGCGAGGAATTGATATTCCCAACGTCAGCAATGTAATAAATTATGACTTGCCCGAAGTTGCCGAAAATTACGTCCATCGAATTGGTCGCACGGGTCGCGGGGACAAAAGGGGAGAGGCGATTTCCTTTTGCTGTGAAGAAGAAGAGACTTTGCTTAAAGATATAGAAAATTATACGGGCTATGAAATAAACAGGGTTTCGGTAAACGAAGAAACAAGACAAAAAGCGGAAATTTGCGCGTTGAACGATAACAAAACTCTGCAACAAATGATTTTATCGGAAGAGGCGACTGCCGCCGCAATAAGGAAGAAACGTCGTAAATAACTGTAGGGGCGTATTGCATACGCCCTGTAAAAACAACACGTAAATGATAAAACGGTTGCAAATAATTGGGCGTATGCAATACGCCCCTACACTAAAATATACTCTTGCTTTATATGAAATTGCGGGTTTTTATTAAATTTGCAGGGAATGTCGTCTTCATCCTCGTCTTCTTCGAGTGGGAGGGTATTTTTTTCGGCAATTTTTCGCAAGTCAAAGCCGATTTTTCCGAGCGTTTCAAAAACCGAATTCTCCTCACCCTCTTTTACTTTGAAAAATGTATATCCATCTATCGGTGATAATTTTTCTTTAAGTTGCTCGTGGCTTGCAATGACCGCCGCAACATCATTTCTGAATGCAATATAAGGCAAATCCGCAAAAGCTCGGTTGAAAGAATGTATCCATTCCTGAATGGTCGTTAAAAGCGATTGCGGGACTTTCCATTCCTGCAAAATTTCTGTTATTTCACGCTCTTCAATACCGTTTACCAATGCTTTTTCAAGTCGTTGCTTGTCAATTTTTCCGCGATATATGACATCAACCGAGCAGATTTTGGTAGAATACAAAATTTTGCTCAAGTGTTTAGGATTTACGCCTATAGGAATATAAACGTTGAAATCAGGCAAAATATGTCCATTTTCAAACGATGTGAAATCACTTGTTTTTATTTGGAAAACTCGTACGTTTTTGCTTTGTTTTTCGTCGTTGCTTGCTAATTCAATAAGACCGCACCAATGGAAAAATTTCAGCGAAAAATCAATTGTTTTGGCAATTTCGCCCATTTCCGTAATATCAAGCTTTATTTGTCCTTCGTTTTTGCCGACAAGCGAGCGCAAAAATTGAAAATCTATACATTTTGAGAAATTTGCAATGATTTTCGGCAAATCTTTATTTGTTTCTTCTATAGCTCTGTTCAACAATTGCTCTGCGCTTGAAAGAAGTGTCAGTTTTGAGTCGGTATCGCTGAATTTTGCGCCCAATGACTTTGACAAAACCAAAACAAAATCCAAAATTTTATCTAGTTCTTCGTGTGTTGTCAGTAATTTTCCTATTCCGCACCGCTCTTTCAGTAATTCCGTCCATCTTTGAGAGTAGGTTTTGTCTGTGCAAATTTTGCTTTCCGAGTTTTGAAACATATCCAGAATTATAGCAAAATCGCTTAAAAGCGTCGAAGAAAAATACAAAGGGCGGCTTAATTCTTCGCAAACGCTTAAATTTTGAGCGAAATATCGGGCTATAAGCGGCGATAAGTCGGGAAATCCAAAGAGGGTATCGGAGTTTTCGTCTATGCCTTCAAAAGCCAAAAATGTTTTCAAAACTTTGGTTTTTAAGGATTGCGATGAGATTTTTTTTCCAAAGTCGCCGCAAATATAAACTTGAAAAATCTCTGCTCTTTCGTTCGCTGAAACGCTTTGTAAAGTCTGTTCGATGTAATTTTCTTCGCAGAATTTTTTCGTGATTTTTTCGTAAACGCCGTTCGTTAAAATTTTGGATGAGCCTATGTCGCTCAAATATTCTAAAACCATATTTGAAGGTAGTTGTCTGACATAATTTGAGAAATTTATGCGCTTCATAAGACCCAAAATACTATTTTTCATAGAGCAAATGCAAGGTTTTTTGTTTTTGTCTTCCTATAAATGTTTGGCATTTATTATTTTGTTGGCGAAAAGTTTTCAAATTAAGGAGTGAAAATATGCAGAAGTATTTGATTATCGCAATGGCGCTTTCGTTTGTGGCGACGAGTTTCGCCGAATTATATTCCCCGGACGCTTGGTCCTCTTTCAGACGAGATACCCTTGAATTCAGCGTGGGAGTAAATGATGCAGATTCGGGTAAAATAGTGAATTACGAATTACAGCATAGGGATGAAAACGGCAGAATGACTGTGCTTTCAACTCAATCGCGCAGAGCGAACGAGGCTGAATGGACATTGATGTTTTCGGGAATAAGAAGAGAGACTGTTGGGCAAAGCGCTTTGTGGGTGCAGGAGAAAATCGGCGGCAACACACGAGTTTACGGACCTTACGGGCTTATAAGAACACCGCTTTTGGAAACCGCCGACACAATTTCTCTCTTTAACGATGACGTAAATAATTTTCCGCTCGGCGCCGACGACATATATAGGTTTGCATACAACAGAAACGGTCTTTTTGTCGGAATTAATACTTCGAGAGGCGATTTAACCGTGTCGCTCGACCCTGCAAACAGTAAAACCGCATTTTTGGCTTTTGCAAATCGCATAGTAAGATACAACGCCGAGCAACAAACCTTAGAGTTTTTGTTTCCCGAAAGAAGCATAGAGCAAAGAACTATGGCAATTCAATACAGAGTTCGCGATTGGGAAGGCGATATGAGAGTGCACAGCATTGCAAACGGAAAACTCGTATTTATACCTTGGCACGACTTGGGTATGCTGTTTGAAGCGGGCAGACGTTTCGGATTTATGGTGCACGGAACAGGATTTGCGTATCCTGCAAAAGCGTCGCGCCACGCACCTGCAACGTGGGGAAATTTGATTTTGCAATAAACCTCTTGACAAAGGTGCTTGCGAAAAACTATTTTAGCGATAGAATTTGACGGTGAGTGTAGTTCAATGGTTAGAGCACCAGATTGTGATTCTGGTAGTTGCGGGTTCGAGTCCCGTCATTCACCCCATAAAACGTAAGGGCAGGTTTTAAACCTGCCCTTATTTGTTTTGTATATATGTAGGGGCGTATTGCATGCCCAAACCGCCGACAGAAATCGGGCGTATGCAATACGCCCCTACGGGTTATTCGGCAGTTAATTCCTCCAAATATTCCTCGCCTTTTACTTCAATTCCGAGTTCTTGCGCTTTGTCGAGCTTGCTTCCTGCGTTTTCGCCTGCAACAACCAGTGCTGTTTTTTTGCTTACACTTCCCGCGACTTTTGCACCGTGCTTTTCGAGGATTGCCGTCGCTTCATCGCGAGTGAATTTGCTCAGCGTTCCAGTCAAAACGATTGTTTTTCCGTTCAGTTTCCCGGAATTTTGCGCAACCTCTTCTTCAAGCACAACGCCGCATTCCGCTAATTTTCTGAAAAGTTGTCGGTTTTTTTCGTCTGCAAAAAATTCGACGACGGATTTTGCAATTTCTTCGCCTATCATATCTATTTTCAGTAAGTCATCTGTTTTTGCGTTTTGCAGATTTTCGTAATTTCTGAAATTTTGCGCTATAAGTTTTGCTGTTTGGTTGCCCACAAGCGGAATACCAACCGCCGAAAGTACGCGTGAAAGCCCAGCGTTTTTTGCTGATTGAATTGCCGAATACACATTTTTCGCCAACTTTTCCTTAAATCCTTCGAGCTTAAGGAAATTGTCTTGATTAAGGGCAAATATGTCCGCAAAGTCGCTCACCAAGTTTTTGTTTAAAAGTTGCTCAATTACCGCAGGTCCCATTCCGTCGATATTCATAGCGTGTTTGGAAACAAACCACTCAAAATGTGCCGCTTTTTTTGCAGGGCAATCTCGGTTTAGGCAACGAATAGCCACTTCGTCGTCAATTTTCACTAATTCGCAAGCGCAAGCAGGGCAAATTTTCGGTGTTGCAAAAACTGTTCCTGTTTTCTGCACGACTTCTATTACCTTCGGAATAATTTCACCGCTTTTTTCTACTTTGACTACCGCGCCTACATCGACTTCAAGCCGCTCTATTTCGTCAAAATTGTGCAAAGAAGCGTTGCTGACCCGCGTTCCCGAAAGTTCAATCGCCTCAAATCGTGCGACAGGCGTAATTACTCCTGTGCGACCGACCTGCAAATCAATGCTTGTGATTTTTGTTTGCGCTTGCTCGGCTTCGTACTTAAACGCCATAGCCCACCTTGGCGATTTTGAGGTTTTTCCGACCTTTTCGTAAAGGTTTAATTCGTTCAACTTAAATACAATTCCGTCTATCGGATAATTAAAATGCTTCCGTTTTTCGCGATAATCGTTGATGAAACCTATTATTTCGTCGTAATTTTTGAGCGCGGCGCTGTGTTCGACGACAGAAAAACCGAATTCCGATAATTTTTGCAAATGCTCTACTTGGGTGTCGAAAACTGAGCCGTCAAGCAGATAATACGCAAAAAAAGAAATTTTGCGCTTTGCTACTTCTTTGGGAGAAAGGGATTTCATTGTTCCCGAAGTGGTATTTCGGGGATTTGCGAAAGGCGGTTTCCCTTCTTCTTCCATCTGCCTGTTCAATGCTTCAAAATCGTCGAATTTCATATACATTTCGCCGCGAATTTCAAAATTACCGTTGCCTTTTATTTCGAGTGGTATACTTTTTATTGCGCGAACGTTTGCTGTAATGTCGTCGCCTTTTTGTCCGTCGCCGCGTGTTAATGCCCGTACGAGTTTGCCGTCTTCGTAAATGAGCGAACAGGAAACGCCGTCAATTTTCATTTCGCCGCATACAGAAATTTCTTCTGTTTTGCACAATTCGTAGAGGCGGTTCAGCCATTGTCGGACTTCGTCTTCATCGTAGGAATTGTCTATGCTCATCATCGGGTATTTATGCGCTGCTTTTACAAATCCGCCTGTTAAGTCGTTTCCAACTCTTGCGCTTGGTGAATTTGGGCTGACGAACAGTGGGAATTTTTCTTCCAAATCAAGCATTTCTTTGTAAAGTTTGTCGTACTCAAAATCCGAAATGAATGAAATTCCTTTGCCGTAATACGATAAATCGCATTCGTTAATTTTATTGTAAAGTTCGTTTAATCTATCACACGACATTTTGCTTACTCCTTAAAAATTTGTGGCGGATTTAATTTAGAAAATATTTTATCGAAAACGACAACAACGGCGAAACCAAATATTCCGCCCAAAATTGAAGAGACAATCGCCGCTAAACTTTCACCGGACATTCCGTATAAAGTTGCCAAGTAATACGCGATTGTCGCAAAAAAAATCGGAGTTAAAAATAAAATTGCCGCGGCAAAACCGTCTTCTATTAGACGAGTTTCGACTTTTATGAGGTCGCCGACCAAAACTCCGTCATAAAAAAAAGATTTGGGATAATATTTTTCGATTTGAGGCGAATTTGTTTTACACGCCCCGCAACCTCTTGAGGCACACTCGGACGGCAGATTTTTTGAAAACAAATCTACTTTAACTCTGTCTCTTTCTACAAGTAAAACTTTGCCTGCTCTTGATGAAATTTTGAACATTATTTCTCCTTAAAATCATACAAAAATACTATTTGGCGACAGGGCACCTATCATTTTCAAATAAAAAGAGCGAATATTTCTATCCGCCCTTTTTATTATTTAACTTTCAATTTTCTCAGAAAGTAATTCTTCTGACTGTCGTCCGTTTATCTGCAGGCTCTTGAGTTACTCTGAGGTTGTCGATAATCGTTCGGCTTGAAGTCATTATATCCATCGGGTTGAAGCCGAATTCCATAACTTTTTCAAGGTCGAGCACTCTGTTCAAGACAGCGTCTGCGGGCTGGTTAAACGATTGACGGAAGTTTCTGAAAGGAACAATCACTTCGTTCCAACCGTTGTTTATATTAACCGTTGCAAGCCATTCTTCGCGACCTGCATCGACGATTTTCACGTCAATTCTTTCGCCGTTTGGAAGAGCCGAATGAATGTCGAATGCAACTGCCGAATGCTTTGTCCAATCGCTGACATAAGGCAAGTTTCTGCGACCGATTTTGAAGTTTGCCATCGCCCAGTCGTCCAAAGTCCAATCAAGCGCCATTTGCCAACGTCCAAATCTTGGGCGCAGTTCTCTGACTAATTGCGGAACTGCATTTACTTGCAAAAGCGAAGTTGCGCCGCGTATCACTATCCACTCGGCAGGGTCGTTTGTTGTTTCAAAGTCGGCTACCATCATATCGGGAGCGTTGGAGCGGAAATTATCCCAGAAAATATTCGGGTCAACAAAACCGGGGACATTTTCGAGGTATGCAAAACGCGAGAAGAACACTCTTATCGGGTCGTCGAGCATAACGCGGTTTACAAATCTGTTGCTCGATACCGTAACGCCGACAATTCGGCTCCAATCAACCAGACCGGGGCGCGTTCTGTTTATGCTTTCATCCCACCAACTGCCTTCGTCGGCAAATTCTTGGAGCGGTATCATTATGTAATTCCAATTTGTGTCGAGCGTTCCGAAGCTGTTTGCGACCTGTGAAGTTGTAACGCTTCTGTTGCCTCTGTCGTCAACAAGACCTATGATAAGCTGTGTAACTCCGGGTACTGCTTTCGCCCAAAAACCTAAGCCGCCGCCGTTGTCGCGAAGTTGCGTAAGGTCGGTTGAACGTCCCCAGTTAAAGGTTACGCCCGAAAATTCGTTTCCGTCAAGATAAACCGCCAAAACGTGCGGGCTTGCGCCTGTCGTATCGGTTGTGTTTTTCTGCGCAAAAACAGTTCTTCCGCCGTAGGCAACGCCTCTCATCGGCGCGCTGAAATCTTTTTCCCAAAGAACAGCTGTTTCTACTACGTCTGCACCCGGACGTGTGGGAGCTGGAGCGATAATTTCTTCACGCTCGTCCCAATACGGTTCCCAAAGATTAGCGGGTTCGGGGAAGCGGTCGGGAACAATGCGAATGTCATCGAGCCACACCTTAAACTGTCTGTTTGCGCCTTTGGAAGTCGTAATAATAAATTCTTTTACGTTGCCCCATTTGAAAGGGTTATTGACAAGCGACTGAGTGCGCGGATCCCAGAACTGCCCGCGTCTGCCGAGCGACGACAAAGGAATTGACATGTGTGTCCAAAACGGGTGAATACCACCGTATCTGTTAAAGTCCACGCCGACTTGCGTTTTAATGCCGTCCACCATTTCGTCGTCCGCAAGACCCACGCGACCTATTTCGCCGCCTGTTGCGCCCTTAATCCAAAATTCGAGCGCGCCTGTCGGAAATACTTCGGTCAAGTCAAAATGCGTTCCCCAAAGAACTATTGCACCGCCTGCATAATCGGCGGGGTCGAGTTCAAATACAACGGCGACTTCTCCGATATGCCCTGATTCTTCAGGAATAAATATACGGGTATTTCCGCCGTAAACATACGAATATCCGCCTGAAGCGAAGTTCTCTCTGAAGAAAACAAACTCGTTTGTTTCCTGCTTTTGCTCTGCCATTCTTTGTTCGCGCGCTTCTCTTGCGGCGACCACTTCGGGAAGCGGTCTGATTTGCGCACAAACCATAGAAACCGCGCAAAGAAGAAGCACTGACGCCAAGAATGATAATTTTTGTTTTTTCATCATTTACAAATTCTCCCGTTTAGAATTTCACGGACAAATTCAAATCAAAGCGAAGTGCGCTCGAATTGTTTTGTGTTAATCTCAAGAAGTCATCAATATCTTTAGAATGGTGTTTTACATTCACTTGTCCGACAGTTGCGTTTAACACACCGCCTTCGGCAATGATAAATTCAAAACCTGCCGCCCACTGTGATTGGGTTATTCTGTGTGTTTCGTCGGGGGCTATCGGATCAATTAAAGACTCGCTTCTTATAAACTGATAACCACCCATAAGCGCGGCTCTTCTCCAAAACTGCCAATACAATCCGCTGTTTATAAAAGAAATATCGTTTGTCGCACCTCTTATGTTTAAGAAGTCATCAACAGCTGTGTGTTTAATACTTCCCGAAAGAATAAAGGGGTGCGCCCACCAATGACCGAATTTAGCAACATCAAGAGATAAACCGCCGCCAAATTCCGTGAATTGCTGTTTTACAATAACGTTTTCTTGTTGTTCTCCGCTTGTTTCTTCAAGGATATTAAGTAAACCGCTTACCAAAATCGCTCTGTCTAAAAAGTCAAAACCGACGTTTGCAAGAAGTCCTGTTCTGTTTGGAGTTGCTTGTCCGAAATGCATTGCTCCGCTTATTAAAGTCTCAATCAACTCTGTTTCAAATGCTTCTTCAAGCTCTGCAGATGTAAGCGTGCTTCTTGTCCAAGCGCCTTTTCTCATCGGCTGTTTTGTTCCTGCGTGTCCTTCACCCGGCATATATGTAAACGCGCTTACATACAATGCGTCAAAAGTGTTGAAGTAATTCGGATTGTCGCTGTGAAGAACAGAGCGGTTAAACATTGCAGGGCTTTGAGCCATTTCGTTTCTGAAATTACGCTGATTTGCAATAAAACCAAAATCGAAATTAACACCGTTTGCACCGAACTTAATATCTCCGTCTAATCCGCCTCTAAATGCTGTTGCTGATTGAGAACCTATATGTCTGTCTTTTTGAGCGTCGGTAAGCTCATTCCATAGATTTTCTTGCGTCGGTCTTTCTATGTTAGTAATCACCATTTGAGTTCCGTCCGCTCTTGTAAGCACGTGTGCGCCTGCGTCGTTAAAAGATGACCACTGAGTGTAATCTGAGCCTGCAAGTTCTGCGCTCAAACCGAATTTTGCAACGCGAGGGTCAATTCCTGCAAAAAGTTCACTGCCTAATCCGCCGCGAACACTGAAAACCGTATTGCTTGTCGCATTAAGAGCGGCTTGCAATTCGCCGCCGAAGCCTGTCTTTTTCGCGTCGCCGATGTGCATAAATGTTCCGCCTAAATTAGTTCCGGGAACAAATACCAAATCCAAGTTTGTTGCAACTGCGTATCTGTCCATAAGGTTTCTTGCTGTCGAAACTTGTATAGGAGCGCCGCCCGTAAGAGCAGGTCTTTCTTTGTCTGCTTCACGAAGTCGTGTTGCAAAACCGCCAATGCGAAGTTCCTGCAAGGCGGGCGCTATAGATGCGCCAAAGTTAAAATTGAAACCTTGCAACACTCTCTCGTTGTTGCCCAAAAATTCCTCGCCCATAGTAATTTCTCTTTGACGAGCAAAAACCGTCGGCTCAAACATAATTTCAGGCTCAGGCACCCAAAGAGTAAGAGGTGTGTATCTTTGTCTGAAATCTCCTGCATTATAAAGGAAAAAATCCCCTGCGTTTCCATCTATGCTTATCCAGCGAAGAGTGAGCGGATTTGCGGTTGCGCCGAACATATTACGCCAATCGTGGTGCATTCTGATTATCGCCGTTCCCGAAATAATGTCAATCGGACGCGCCGTAATATTCAAGTCAAGTCCCGTAAAAAGCAATGCTTCGTGAGTGCTTGCGGTCTCATCTTTCGTAGCATTTCCGCTGAGCGTTGACATAAGCGCTCTGGAATAAAAATTCCCGCCGAAATGAATACCCGCTTTTGCATTGATATTTCGCGTCTGCGCTTCAATAGAGTCGAGGCGCTCGCTAATACTTCCTCTAATCGGCTCAGCCTGAGCCAAAACCGCCGCAAACATTCCGAATGCTAAAATGACGGTACAAATAAACTTTAATTTTCTCATAATTCTATAACCCCTTTTCTATTAGAAAAACGCTTTTAATTCAAGTGAAACAACATTACCCGTGAAATCGTTTGGACGCTGTGTATTACCGTTTGCATCAACATACGAAATATTTTTATCAATATGTCTTAACCAAGAATATCTTCCGTGTAAAGATACTCTGCGAACAATATCCCAATTAAAACCTACACCCCAAGCAATGTCGTTGGTCGCAAGATTACTGCGTTTAACTCCTGTTAGCGTGTAATGGGTAGCGCCTGTAAAATTGTCGGCGGCTTCTATCCAAGCGTCGTTTGCAACGTTTATAAGTCCGCCGTTATTCGGTTGTCCGTTTAAAGCTCCGCCCATATATGCATACTCGCCTATCCAAGTTTTTCCGCTTCTCCACGCTTCAAATCCGAACATTGTGGTTATGAAAAATCTGTTGGTAAGACCGATTGTAGGCTCGGTTCTGAAGTAGTGCGAAAGAAGCAAAACGTCGTTGCTTTCGTCGGACATAAATGCCATCGGCTGAAAATTACGTGTTATGCCGTTTATTTGGTAATAAAGCGAAATATACAGGTCGTTTTGGTATCCGACGTATCTTGCAATGTTGCGAGCAAAATCTACGCTGAAATCAAAACTTCTCTTTTGAGATACGGGAACAAACCCTGTTTCGCTTACAACGGAAACTTCCGTATCACTTCGGAAACTGCCGTCTGCATTGAAAGTTCTGAGAATTCCGCTGGTACCTTCTCCGATTGGGTCAACTAACAAATTTCCAAGGTCATCTACTGCAAAACGAACAAACGAAGTGTCTCTTCCGTTAACTATTCTGACGCCATCTCCGCTGTTTGCGGCATTTATTCCTCTCACTATCATATTTTCAAATCGACCTGTGTTTGCAGTATTGGGTCCGCCGATGTTTCCGCTCGCTCCCTCAAAGCGCCTTCCTCTGACACGCATAAGGTCGCCCCAAATGTCGCCGCCGCTGTTCCAAATACTTCTCAAATCGCGGAAGTTGCTGATGTCCGTGCTTCCTGCAAAGTAGTTAAATATTACATCGTGAGGATTATCGAACGGAACAAATGTTTCTACTATTCCGTCAAAGTCGCCACGTAAACCGCCTATATGCGGAGCGTTGGGTTGTGTGAAACTTTGGTCGCCCATACGGTTTACTCTGTGTTTTGCAAATGTACCTATTCTTGCCATACCCTCGTTGGTACTGAAGCCGCCTTGGTTGTTTCTGAACTCGTGTCCTTCCGTAAGCGTTCCCAAGCCCCATTTGCTGTACCAAGGAGAAAGCGCTTGCTGAAGCGTTCTGCCGTTAAGACGGTAGGGGAGCGCCAAAAGGTCGCGAGATGCGGTATTCTGCGAATTTATCTGGTATCCGAACTTCAAAAATCCGTGCCAATCAGGTGTTTCGGGAACAAGTGTAAGTTTCATAGAACGCATATTTTTTGAGTAAGGAGACGCTTCTGTGTTAAGAAATGCGCCCGAGCCGAGCATATTTGAACCGAAAGCCCAAAATGCGTCAGTGCTGTTTACAAAAGAGAACGGCGAATAAAAGTTGTCTTGCGCAAAAAACAATTCCAAACTTGTCTGAATTGCGGGGAAATTATATGTTCCTGTTCCGTAAACGGCAAGTTGAGGCGCACTTGTTGATGTTCTTGTGTCTAAAATTCTTCCCGGATTGTATTGCGTTCCCGAACGTCCATCACCTCCGACGGCAGGGTCTGCGAATATGTTAAATGCCGGGTCGTTTCTTCGCGCTAAGGTGCCATACGAGTCGGGGTCAATTCTTATGAAATGTGTATCGACCCAAGAAGCGCCGACGTCAAGCATAAATCTGAAATTACTGCCGATACTTCCTCTTACGTCTGCGCTCAAAATATTCGGCTCAACAATAAAACCTTCACCGAGCGATAAAATATTTCTGTCTGCCGCGTTCCAATCGCGAACTCTTTCAAGGTCGGTTTGATGTTCTATTCTGACGGTTTCTCCAGTAGCCGTATTTTCCCAATCCGAACGTAAACGTCCTATGTCGAACTTTTGATTAAACGAAGCGCCGAACCAATATCCCGCACCTACAACGTCGGTTCTCGAAATCATAAATCCGTTGTTTATTCCGAAAGTAATATCTTGGTCTTGCATACGTTTACTTAAGCGATAAAAAAGAAATTGACGATATTGGTCGCCGATACCCGCTTCAATAATTGAGCCGACTGCTCCTGCGTTATCACCCGCATATCCTCTGTCAACAGCCATATCTATATGGTAGCGGTGCATTCTGTCGAACGGGCTTCCTACGCCATAAAGGAAAAATCCGCGAAGTCCCCAAGGTAAGTCGATAACAGAAAGGTCAATACCTTGGAAAGGTCTTCTGTTCCAAACGCCTCGTCCGACCTGCTCCAAGCTTGCAATGTTATTGCTGAAACGCTGTGCAATTGGTCCTTCAATTTCGTAAGGAAGATATTCCCACGCAAACGCTCTTCTTGTTCCGCCCCAAATAGAAAGCGGCGATGCTTCGAGCCAATTCATACTTCCCATACGAAGCATAAAACTTGCGGGTGTTGTACGAATGGCAAATCCTGCGTTCATATCTTCATAAACCGTAACTCCGCGCCCCGAAGAGCCACTGCTGTGGTGTTGAAAGTCATAAAACCAATTGCCCCTTATGTCGTTTGCGTGGTTATTTGGGTCTCTCGGATTTAAAAACTGATATGAATTTACACCGGGAAATGACGCTCTGAAGCCCATCGTTGCCCAAGCAGTAGAATTTCTGCCGGGGGAGACCACCATTCCGAGCCTGATAAGCGGTTGGTCGGTGTTAAACACAAAACCTTGTTGTGCAAGATTAAGCCACGAAGAATCCGCCAATCCCGAAAAACTGTGAAACTGCGGACGTAATTGCAACATTCCCGAAAACGAAACGGGCGAAGATGCCCCATCTCTCAACGTGGAAGCGACTTTGGCTTCCATATACGGCAGGCGACGTTCGAGCGCCTCTATTCTGGCGCTGTCTGTTTCGTGCGCCGCCAACAATATATCTACCGAAGCAAGAAGCGGAATGCTAAATAAAAGCAAGGTTCCTACTCCGACAGAAATCTTTTTACCCCATTTACTCAAAAAACCTCCCTATGTTGAGTGTTTTTACATACTTTCATATTATCTGTTAAATATAATTCAAATCAATGCTGTTTGCACGTTTTTTTTTATTTTACCTAAAACCTGAAAAAATCATCTGAGTTTGGGCGCTATCTCCCAAAGCCCTTTTATATTGCCCGCCGTGATTAAATTCAGCGCCGCGCTACGCGAAGTTTCGTCTGTTTCAGATATTCCCCAATATTCTGTCGAAAACTGTTTGAATTGCTTTGGGCGATACATTATAGGTATTACGGGCAACTCCGCCATAAAAAGCCTGTTTAGTTCCCGATACGCATTTTTCATTTGTAAGGTGTCGCGCATCGGCGGAATTGTTCGGAGTAAATACGAAATTCTTTCGTTCATAAAACGTCCGTGATTTGACCACACAGCAACACCCAGCGGCGCCAAGTCCTGCGAATTGAGCGTTGCGTCAAAGCGAGACCACGGAAGCGATGCGCTCTGTTCGGGACGAGGCGTGTAAATAATCAGGTCGAAAAATCCCATACTCAAATTATGCCAATATTCTCGTTCTCTTACTAAATTTACTTGTACCAGAACGCCTATTTCTCTCAGATTTTCCACGATAATTAAAGCCGCCTGCTCCCAATCCGTCCAACCGCGCGGCAAAGTTATGGAAATGCTTTCTATGATTTTACCGTCGGGCGCAAACAAATTGCCGTTTTCGCTTAACGTAAACCCTGCGGCGTCTAAAATTTGTCTTGCCGTATCAAGATTGTGATTTATCCTGTAAAGTTCGACGTCTTCTTCACTAAAGAATAAACTTTCATTGCCTTCGTTTATAATAAAACCTGATGAAATTGCGGGAATATTGCCGCCGAGTGCGAGAGTCCGTATTTTTTCGTAATTTATTGCCCAAGCGAGAGCTCGTCTGAATTCAGCGGAACGTAAAACAGGGTTTGGACTGAATTGCTCCGACGCTTCTCCGAAATTCACTACAAGTGCAGTTATCGCTCCCGGAACATAAAGCGCACCTATTCCGTTTTCGGCGTCGATGTCTTGCTTTACTTGATTAGCGCGATTTTGCGCGAAAAACGTCTGCGACACATCGAGGTAGCCTGCTTCGAATGCTCTGGAAAAGTCGTCGTTTGAGGCGTAAGTCGGGTGTACTATAAATCGCGGCGCGGGAAGTCTTCCGTTATGCAAAGTCTCGTTGCCCCAATAATTGTCGTCTCTTTCCAAGGCTATTAAGTTTTCTGCATAAGAATGAATTTTATACGGTCCCGAAGACACAACGTTTCTGCTCATCATATTCTGACGAATGCGGGCAAGAATTACTTCCGCATCGCTTGTTTCTACGTCCATAATCGCCGCCGCTTCAACCCATTCAAACACGTGTTTCGGCAAAATTTGAGTAGAAGTGATAATATCCCGCATAACAAGCGGATTGTAGAAGTTTCGGTTCATTCTGAATCGGATTGAATTCTGTCTTGTATAAACGGTGTCAATAAATCGCCAGTGCGAACTTAAATTGGTCGGGTATCGTTTGTGGAGATAAAATGTATAAATTACGTCTTCGACAGTGAGCGGCACTCCGTCGTTCCAACGAGCGTTTTCGTTTAATTCTACAGTCAGAACAGCCCCTGAAAACTCGTAGCGTGTTCCCAAAATCGGGCTAAGAGAGTTGGTCAGCGCATTAAAACTGAAAAGAGTTTCATAAACAAGGTTAATATTACCCGAAACAGGAAATGAAGGGCGCATAGACAGCGGGTTAAAATCTCCCGGTGTGTCCCATTGAAATCCTCCGACATAAAGCGTTTCGTGGCGCGGAAACGAACTTTTAACAATTTGAGTGCTTGCTTTTCCTGTGGCGGCACAGCCGTCAAGCGCAGAAGAAATCGCTACTGCAATCAAAAGTAAAAACGCCGCAGTTCCGTATTTTCGCATATTTTTTTTCCTTTCTGTTATTCCCATTCTATTGTCCCCGGTGGTTTGTGAGTAATATCCAGCAGTATATCGCCTACCCCTGCAATTTCTCTTGATTTTTTTATTATTTCATTTATTGCCTGCTCCGACAAATCAAAAAACTTTGCCGTCATAGCATCTTTTGAAATTATCGGGCGCAAAACTATCGTCTCATTTCCTTTGGAATTTACGACAGGCAACAAAACCACAGGCATTTGCCAGATTTTTTCGTATTCGCCCGAAGAAATTATTGCGTTGTTAACAATTTTATCGACCGCGCGAAGTTTATCCAAGCGGTCTTTAGTGCAATATCCCTCTTTAACTGAATATTTTTTGTCGTCGCACTCGGAATAAAGCGAAAAAACAACACGGTTTATCGAATTTATTTGAGATGTAAACGAATTTGCAACTTTTTCTAAGTTTTCATAACTGTATTTTCCGAAAACCACAGCAGGGTACGCATAAGTACGAGCGCCGTCTTTAATTCCTACCGAACGAATTGGCAGAGAAATTGCCGAAAATCCGTTTTCTCCGGCGATTTTTTCAAGTTCAGTTGCTTCTTTTTGTGAAATTTCTCCGTCTGCTTTTCCGTTTGAGCAAAGACATCTAACGCCAAGTCCCGGACCGGGGAACGGGTGTCTCCATACAAGCGCGCGCGGAATGCCCAAATGTTCGCCGAGTTCGCGCACTTGGTTTTTATAAAGCGATACAAGCGGCTCAATTACAAGCCCTTTTTCTATGAGTTCCACTACCATATCCACACGGTTGTGGTGTGTTTTTATTTTGTTTTCGTTTTTATTGCCTGTTTCTACGACGTCGGGGTAAATTGTGCCTTGCGCAACGAGCCATTCGTCTGCATTGAGCGATAATTTTGCCTGCGCTTTGCTTTTTACCTCAAAAAACTCGTTTCCTATGATTTCGCGCTTTTTTTCGGGGGCAAAAACGCCCGCAAGTTTGCCTAAAAAGTCGCTTTCCGCGTTATAAATATGCAGGTTTTCAAAGCCGTTTTTCTTCATATATTCTATAATGTCCGCCGATTCGCCCTGTCGCATAAGTCCGCTGTCCACGTGTAAACCAAGCACTCTGTCTTGTCCTAAAACTTTGTTCAGAAGCGCAAAAAGGACGGTAGAGTCCACTCCGCCCGAAACAAGTAGAAAAACTTTTTTATCGCCTGCTTTTTGAATAATTTCTTTAGTAATTTCTTCTAAAAAACTCTTCGCGTTCCAATTTTCTGCTTTTTCGCTCATATCAAATCCTTTCGATTTTTACTTTTTCCATAACTTCTCCAACCTTGTCTCGGTTGATTTTACACGGCTCGTGGGTTAAGGTATTCAGCGCGCCGCTTGCGGTTGCCATTCTGCAAACTTCACTGAAATCAAATCCTCGTACAAATCCTACGACCGCTCCTGCCAAAAACGCGTCTCCGCAACCAACCGAATTTATCGGCTCTTCGATTTCGGGCGGCAGGCATCTGAAACACTCGTTTTTGTTAAGCGCCACAACGCCGTCTTTGCCCAAAGTAATAAAAACGTTTTCAATTCCGCTTTCTATCAGCCGTTTTCCTTTAAGTATTATATTGTGCAAGCCCTTAACTTCATCGCCGAACAAAAATTGAAATTCGGTTTCGTTGGGCGATATTAAAAAAGGCAACGCCGAAAGCCCGTATTTTAGCGGATTTCCTCTTGTGTCAAGCGCAACTTTAGCATTTTTTATTTTACATTCCTCTATGAGTTTTCTGTAAATTTCTTCGTCGTAGCCTTCGGGAACGCTTCCCGAAAACGCCAAAAAATCGCCGACATTAATTTTTTCCATCAATTTTTTGTTAAAAATCGATATTTCTTCATCTAAAATCGGTTTGTTTTTGCTGTTAAGATGATACGAAATTCCGCTTTTTTCTTCGTAAATTGTAGTGTTTATTCTTGTATCTCCCGATACCTCAAACAAGTCGTGTGCTATTTTGTAGTCGTCTAAAAAATTACGAAATCTTGTTATATCACCGCTTCCGACAAGTCCCGATACCTCTACTTCTTCACCGAGAATTTTTGCCGCTTTTGCAAAATTTATTGCCTTTCCCGCAGGAAAAGAGACGCTGTTAAGTCCGATAAAATCCGTTTGTTCTCCGAATTTCGGAATTTTGTAATGTACATCTATCGCCGAATTGTATAAAACTGCTCTGATCATAATGAAATTTTTCCGTTTAATTTCGTTTTTTTGCCGATAAAATACTATTTGGCAAAAGCAATAATGTATTTTATTGTATAAATTAAGGAGAAAAGTTTGAGTATTACAGCCGCACAAAAATTTCGCCTCGGCGTATTCGTTATTGCATCGTCTGCCGTAATCGTCGCTCTGTTGGTCGTCGGTATCGGCGTTCGGCTTACGCATCAGACCGTACAATTCCACACCGAATTTACGAGCGAGTCGCTTTCGGGACTTACCAGAGGAATGGATGTTCGTTTTCGCGGCATACCAATCGGAAAAGTAATTCGCATAAGTTATGACCCTCGCAATTTAAGCGTAGTTCGTGTGGATTTTGAGGTCGAAGAAGATTTTCCTATGAAAGACGATATGGTCATAGAGTTGGGAATGGGAGGAATAACAGGGCTAAGACACATAGAAATTACAGGCGGCACAAACGAAGCAAAGCTTTTGCCTCCGCACTCTCTTGTGCCGTCTCGCACTTCGTTTTTCGGGTCAATTGCCGAGCAGGCGGAAAACGTTCTCGAGAACATAGAAATACTTTTGTCAAACTTAAATTCTGTAGTTAACAGAGACAGCCTGAACGATTTGTTTCAGACTTTCAGTAATATAAACGAATTTACGTCAAACCTAAATTCCGCCAGCAACGATTTTATTTTGCGCCTCGATACCATCACAATAAGGGTAAACAATATGGCGCAAACAGCGGAATTGATACTTAATCGTTTTTCGGATGACGGAAGTTTGTTCGACATTTTGGCAAATCTCGACTCTACTATGGTTATCATTTACGGATTGTCGCAAAATTTCGGCTTAACTTTTGCTCAAAGCCGCGAAGATTTCGGCGCAACACTCAGCGATTTGCGAATAACAATGGAAAACCTGAACGAGCTCTCGGCTATGCTTGTCGAAAATCCGTCGATTATTTTGCGAGGCAACACGCAACGTCCAAGGAGGATAAAATGAAGAAAAAAACTATAATTATTTCGATACTTTCGGCGCTTTTTTTGCTTATTGTTATAATCGGTTGCGGCAGACCGCTTCACAGAAATTTTTACATTCTGAACTACACGCCCGACAGATTTGAAGACAGACGAACGCCTGCACCTTATCCTATAACAATCCGCTTGCGTCCGTTCGATATAGAAAAAGCATACGCTCGCCCAAACATTGTTTTTCGCGAAAACCCTTTCCGTTTGGATTTTTATCCCGACCATTTGTGGGCAGTCCGCCCCGCCGATATGATAACCGACCTGATTTTCAGACACTTGGAAGACGTTCGACTTGTTGACGCAATAACCCGCCGCTTAGACGAACGTTCGCCCGACTTTGAACTTTCGGGAACAATTTTGGCAATAGAAGAGTTTAACAGCGGCGATCAGTGGTTTGCTCATTTAAGGATTTCGTTTGTTATGACTGATTTCAGAACGGGAAATGCCGTGTATTCAAGAACTTTCAGTCAAACCCGCATTGTTCCCGCCAAAAATCCGCTTTCGGTAGTAATGACGCTCTCGGAAGTAATGGCTTTCATCGCCTCGCTTTTAATGATAGACCTCGATAACGTGCTTTACGAGCGGCTTGTTCTAAACGTGCAGGATGATTAAAAGCTATTCGGCTATTCTGCAACACCTCTCCATTGCGGAAGAAGAAAGTTCATATCATTAGGCGGGTTAATAGGGTCTGTAGTGCGGCGGTCAAAATGGTCAATAGCAATACTGCCTGCTTGTACAGGTCCGATACCACCGGGACGCAACGTAGCTCTTGCGACAAATTGGTCGCCGAAAACAAGATCTCCTATAGCGAAATTGTTAGGCGGTTGCTGTGCGCCTTCTTCTGCCATTGTTGTTGCTACTGTGAAATCATAAAAATTTGAAGTCGGTGGAGTGTCAAATCCGAGTAGAACTATGATGTTCGCGTTATTGTTTGGGAGCGTTATAAACCAATCGTGTTCCGCTCTGAATATGTGTTGCTTATTTGCAATCGTCATTAAAATTTGTTGCCCTTCCGCCGCTCTTGCTCTGTGAACAGCAACTGTCATTCTTGGAACAGCCGTCGCCGCCAAAATTCCGATAATTGTAATAACTACCATAAGTTCAACTAATGTAAATCCCTTATTGTTCATAAAAAAATTCTCCTTATTCGAGGTTTTGCGCATACTAATATAATATAACGCCATACGGAAAATGTCAAGAAAAAACTAAAATGCTCAAAAAGTAAGGGCAGGTTTAAAACCTGCCCTTACAATAAATTTCATTTCAACAGTTCTTTTGCGTGTCTTATTGTTGTTTCGTTTTCACCGCCGAGCATTCGAGCTATTTCGGTAATTCTCTGTTCTTTACTCAATTTTACGATTTTGGTTTCAGTTCGTCCGTCCGTGTGTGTTTTGTACACGGCATACTGAAAATCCGCCTGCGAGGCAATTTGATGAAGGTGAGAAATTACCAAAATTTGGTGGTCTTTCGCCAATTTTTTGATTGCTTTTGCAATATCCGAGGCAATTTCGCCGCCAACCCCCGTATCAATTTCGTCGAAAATCATTATCGGAACAGTGTCGCTTTCGGCGAGAGTTGTTTTAACGGCGAGCATTATCCGCGATATTTCACCGCCCGAAGCCGTCTTTGCAAGCGGTAAAAACTGCTCGCCCGAATTTGTTCGGACTGTGAAAATTATTTCATCAGCGCCGTTTTGGTCGATTTTCTCTTTTTTTGTGAATTGCGTTAAAAATGCCCCGCCGTTAAAGCCGAGTTTTGCCATTTCGTTGGTGATTGCAACGTCAAAGTTTTTGCAGGTTTTCTTTCGTAAATCGCTCAGAATTGAAGCGGTTGTTTCTAAATCTTTTTTTGTCGCCGCAAGTTTTTTCTCCAATTCGCCTTTTTCAAAATCGCCGTTTTCTATTGCTTCCAATTGGTGTTGCAGGTCGTCTTTTTTCTGCAAAAGTTCTTCAAATGAGCAGGCATATTTCTTTTTTAGTTTTTGGATTTTGGCAATTCGTTCGTTTAATTCGTCCAGTTTTGCAGGGTCAGCATCTTCTGCCGAACTTTCGTATTTACCTACGGTTTTCTCCAATTCTTTAAGGATTTGCAAAAACGGCTTTAATTCCTGCGACCAATTTTCAAAAGATTTGTCCGTCTCCGCTATATTTTGCAGTAATTTAAGCAAATTAGAGGTATCTGTCATCATTCCCGAAGAGTTTTCGTTGCCGTTTAATATGTCGCTAATTCCCGCCGCTGTTTGAATACGTTGCGAAACAGACGACAAAAACGCGAATTCTCGCTCCATCTCCTCTTCTTCGCCCGATTTTAACTCGAGTGTTTTTATGGCGTCAAATTCAAAGCGCAAAAAATCTTCTTTTTTCTGTAATTCTTCGCATTTTTTTATGTGCGCGTTAAGATTTTTTTCGGCAGTGCAATAATTTTCCCACGAGACATTAAACTTCTGTTTTTCGGCGGCGATTTCCTTAATTTTATCTATAATCTGATACGGCGCATCTTCGTTCAAAAGCATTTGGTGGTCGTGCTGTCCGTGCAGGTCAATTATAGTTTCGCCGATTGCTTTCAGCGTTGAAAGCGAGCAGATTTCTCCGTTTATCAAAATCTTGTTTTTGGACGATTCGCTCGCAATTATTCTTTTAATCACAAGAGATTTATCGCCCGCCGAAATAGCATTTTCGTCAAGAATAAGCTGCAGGCTTTCGGGAATTTTGTCAAAATTAAACGAACCGACAACTTCTGCGTTAGCTTCGCCGTTTCTTATAGTCTCGGCAGAGGCGCGACTGCCCAGAAGCAAACTTATCGCTCCCATCAATATAGATTTTCCCGCGCCCGTTTCGCCCGTAAAAACACAAAACCCGTTTTCGAGTTCGAGTTCGATGTTTTTTATCAGCGCGAGGTTGTTTATTTTAAGGTAGTTGAGCATAGATACCATTTTCCTTAATTTGCATTTTTTCTGTTTTTGTTATGGAAAAATACTATTTGCGCAAACGCAAATACATAATCGCCAACATTGTTTGACAACAAAAGACAAAATTCAGTGTTTATACAAAATTAGCGCAGAAACGGTATTATTTTCATACCTCTATAATTTCCCAACGCCCGCCTTTATCCGGTCCAATACGCCTGATTTTTCCCGCATTCCGTAATTTATCAAGAATATTTCGTGTCTGATTTTCAGTCAATCCCAAGCGTTCAGACAAATTTCTACGGCTAATATTGGGCTCGTTTGTTAAAATGTCGATAATTTTCCGGTGGTTTTCCGGTGGTTTTCTGGTGGTTTTCTGGTGGTTTTCTGGTGGTTTATTGGTAATTGCCAACGGCAACTGCATATCGCAACTATTCAAAACATTGTTTTCGCCAAGAAGTAAATTTCCGAAAAATTTACGCAAATATTCAAAACTTTGATAAACGCCTATTTCCACGTTTTTGTAATTTGCCCTAACCAAAGCGTTGCGAAAATACTCGGAATGCTCGGCAAATAAGTCGTTGTTGATGTTAAAGCCAAATGTTCTGAGGTATTTAACGATAAATACCGCTGTTATTCTCGTATTTCCTTCGCGAAACGGGTGTATTTGCCAAATTCCCGATGTGAATTTCATTATGCGCTCAATAACGCCGCCGGCATTAAGACCGTTGTAATTAAAATTTTTTTCCTGCTCAAAATCGTATTCCAGCGTTTCTTTCAAACTATGCGCGCTACTGTATAAAACCGTGTCGTTGTTTAGAATTTCCTGCTTTTTTGTTATATTTACCGTGCGAAATTTACCGGCGATTTCTTCGCCGTTTACCAATATTCCGTCAAACAAACGTTTGTGAATAGCAATATATTCGGCAACGCTGAACTTAAACGTTTTTTCACCAAGCACCTCGGCGATACGAACGGATGTTTTGTCGGCTTCTTCCGTTCGTTTTTGGGGTTGAGTGTTCGGATTTGTTTCGTAATATGTGTTTATTCGCTCTTTAACTTCGTGAATAGTGAGCTTGCCGTCAATGTTTTCTTTAGCCGTTTCAATAAGATATTTTGATGGCGTTAAGTTGTCTGTTCGCTGAAGTCCTATGGCGGTTTGCCATATCTCGGCTTTTTCTTTTTTATCTGGCTCGCCAAGTTTTTGATATTTGCCGAATTCTTCTAACAGATTTATATCCACTCCTCACTCCTCAATCTTCCTTATAGAATTCCCCCAGCCTAATTTTCTTCTCAGCAAATCGAAATAACTTTCTTGCGAAAATTGAACAAGATTTTTGCTTTCATCGAGACACGAAACTACAATTTCGTCTTCGGGCATAAGGTTAACGCTTTCAAAGCCGTCAACTGAAAGCAGGGTTTCGGGGTTTTTCTTGTTGATTTTTATTTTAAGCGGCTTGTGCGACGGCAAAATTATCGGTCTTTCGCTTATTGAATGCGGGCAAATCGGCGTAATTATTATTGCGTTCATATCGGGCAAAACTATAGGTCCGCCCGCCGAAAGCGAATAGGCGGTCGAGCCGCTGGGCGAGGCGATAATTATTCCGTCGGCGACGTAATCCGTAATGAAATCTCCGTCGCAGCTTAGTGAAAATGATGAAAGTTTCGGAATGCTCAATCTGTTAAAATATATGTCGTTTACGGCATTGTATGTTCCTAAAATTTTGCCGCCTCTGAAATGTTTTACCTCTAAAACCATTCTTCGCACGGTTCTGTAATTTCCGTCCAAAATATTTTGCAGTTTTTGCTCCAAGTTGTCTGTTTCAATATCCGACAAAAAGCCGACCGTTCCCAAGTTTATGCCGATAAGCGGCTTTTCGCAAAATCGAACATTATGCGCCGCCGATATAAAAGTGCCGTCTCCGCCGACCGACGCGACAATCTGCGATTTTTCGAGAAATTCGTCGATGTTTTTTGCGATTTGCGCCAATTCAAAAGGCGTTTCGGGGTGAAAAACAGGCGAAATTCTCTTGCTTTCGCACCAAACAAGCAATCGCTCAATGAGTTTTTGAGCGTCTGCGTTTTTCTTAAAAACAATAACGCCTATTTGATTGAATTTCATAAGTTTGCCCGATTTTCCTTTCTGTTTTGAGGTGAAAATACTATTTTTTTAAGCATTGTGAAAGAAAATAATAAAAAATACATACAGAAAATAAAAAAAGGCACACAAATTTGCGTTTGTGTACCTATATTTACTAAATTTACAAATTACTGTCTTGTGAAGGTATCACCCCAAACAACGACAGTATTTCCGCCCTCATAAGTAAAGCTATTGCTGTCCCCCATAGCAGAGACAGTCACTGTTGTGCCTGATTGCGTCCAAGAAAAAGCCATCTCCCAAACGACCTCACCATTTTCAAACTCCCGAAAATTTCCGGTGTTGTTCGCATTAAAGATAACAATGTCATACGACCCACCACCAAAATCCGCTCGCCAAGTACCAACGATTGACTCGCCGCCGCCACCTCCACCGCCGCCGCTGCTTGAGCAACCAACAAGCGTCAATACACACACACACACGAAAATACCGAGTAGTTTAGCTAATTTTCCCATCGAAACCTCCTACGTAAAAAAGATTAAAATTAAACAAAGATAGCGGGAAAACACTACCTTGTTTTGTCCGTAATATAATATTTGTTTGCGGCTAAGTGGAGTGAATTTTCATTTTTTCATTTTTTATTTTGTGGCATTTAGTATTTTGTTCCTTGGAAATTCAACGAACCATAAGGAGAAAAAATGAAAATTCCATTGAGAAGCGATACTGTTTTGCAGGGGCGGCTTATGTCGGGAGCGCGAGCGCTTTATCACGCAAACGGGCTTAAAAAGAAACATATCGGAAAACCTGTAATAGCAATAGCAAATTCATTCACGCAGTTTGTTCCGGGACACGTACATTTACACGAAATCGGGCAGACGGTCAAAAAAGAAATAGAAGAAATGGGCTGTTTTGCCGCCGAATTTGACACTATGGCGATTTGCGACGGTATTGCTATGGGACACGGCGGAATGCTGTATTCGCTTCCGAGCCGCGAAATAATTGCCGATACAGTAGAATATATGGTAAACGCACACAGGGCGGACGCGCTTATTTGCATTCCGAACTGCGACAAAATCGCTCCCGGTATGCTTATGGCGGCAATGCGCCTCAATATTCCGACGATTTTTGTAAGCGGCGGACCAATGGAAGCGGGAAAAGGCAACGGTCGAAAATACGATTTAATTGACGCAATGGTTATGGCGGGCGACAGAAACGTCAGCGATGAAGAACTTGCCGGAGTTGAAGCGGCGGCTTGTCCGACTTGCGGAAGTTGTTCGGGAATGTTTACCGCAAACTCAATGAACTGTCTTACGGAAGCAATCGGTTTGGGGCTTCCCGGAAACGGAACGCTTTTGGCGACGCATAAAAACCGCGTGGAACTTTTCAAAAGAGCGGCAAAACAAATTGTCGAAAATGCAAATAAATACTACGGCGACGGCGACGAAAACGTTTTGCCGAGAAGCATTGCGAGTAAAGCGGCATTTAATAACGCGGTGGCGCTTGATATTGCAATGGGCGGCTCCACAAACACAATTCTGCACTTGCTCGCCATAGCGCAACAAGCGGGCGTGGACTACAAAATGTCGGATATTGACGTGCTTTCTCGCAAAATTCCGTGCATTTCAAAAGTAGCGCCGAACAGCGAAAAATATCACATCGAAGACGTTCACAGAGCGGGCGGAGTAATTGGGCTTATGGCGGAATTGGCGCGCGGCGGGCTTTTAGACACAAGCGTAAAGAGAGCCGATTGCTTAACTCTTGCCGAAGCGATAGATAAATACGACATTAAATCGCCGAATTGCGACGATATTACGAAAAAATTCTTCAAATCCGCTCCCGCAAACAAATATTGCATAGAAATGGGCGCGCAGGAAACCTACTACGATGAACTCGACGACGACCGCGACAACGGCTGTATTCGCAGTGTTCCGAGCGCCTACTCAAAAGACGGCGGTTTGTGCGTGTTGTTCGGAAATATTGCCGAGCGCGGCTGCGTTGTAAAAACCGCCGGCGTTGACGAAAGCATATTTAATTTCGCGGGCAAAGCAGTGGTTTTCGATAGCCAAGAGGCGGCTTGCGAGGGAATTTTGAGCGGAAAAATCGTTGCGGGCGACGTTGTGGTAATTCGCTACGAGGGACCAAAAGGCGGTCCCGGAATGCAGGAAATGCTATATCCGACCTCGTATATAAAATCAATTGGGCTTGGAAAAGAATGCGCGCTTATTACGGACGGTAGATTTTCGGGCGGAACAAGCGGGCTTTCCATCGGGCACATTTCTCCCGAAGCGGCAAGCGGCGGCGCAATAGGACTTGTGCGCGACGGCGATATTATAGAAATATCAATTCCGAACAGAAGCATAAATTTGAAAGCGTCGCAGGACGAGTTGGATAAACGCAGATGTGAAGAGCGCGTCAAAGGAAAAGACGCGTTCAAGCCAAAGCGCGAGCGTTTTGTGTCCGACTCGCTTAAAATGTACGCTCATTTTGCGGTAAGCGCAGACGAGGGCGCTGTAAAGAGATTTGTGGATTAAGTTATGTGGGTAGTTTATGCTTTACTTGCTGCCTTTTTTGCCGCGCTTGTTGCAATCTTTGCAAAAGTCGGCATTGAAGGGGTAAATTCAAATCTCGCGGTGGCTATCAGAACAGTTGTGGTTTTAGCAATGGCTTGGATTATAGTTTTTGCTACAGGAAAACACGCCGAAGTTGCGGCAATAACTCAAAAAAGCTGGGTGTTCCTTATACTTTCAGGGCTTGCAACAGGAATTTCGTGGCTGTTTTTCTACAGGGCATTGCAAATAGGTGATGTGTCAAAAGTTGTGCCTATAGACAAATTAAGCATAGTCATAACAATGATTTTAGCGTTTGTGATTTTGGGAGAAACAGTAAGCGTAAAGAAAATAATCGGCGCAATTCTTATAGTGGCGGGAACGTTTGTGTTGATTTTTTGATGTAGGGCGACCCTCGGTCGCCCATATTATATATGTTTTTTACCTTCTTACACCCAACTGCGCAAAATACTGATATATTTGACCGGTAGTTGTGCTTCTTGCCGTTGCTTGGACTATGTATGTTCCTGCGGCAACTCTGCGGTTGGTGTTTCTTCCGTTTAAGTCCCATTTCATTTGGAGCAGATTTGCATTGCCGACTCTTTTGGTTGAGCCGTTTTTAGAGAAAAGGACATTGCCTTGATTGTCGTAAATCAAAACTCTGATGTCTGTCGGTTCAGGGGTTAAAATATCGAAAACAGCTCTTTCGTTTGCAGGGTTTTCGTGAATGAAAACTCCGAAATCGCTTCTGTCCGTTGCATTATCCGCACTTGTAGCCGCCACAGGCAAACACAACAAGAACATCAAAAAAATCAGAATAGCTTTCATATTATCTCCATTTTTTATTATTTATTCACGATAAATATACTATATTGCGGCGTGGTTAGCACAAAAAAATCAAGTGAATGCCGATTTTTTGTAAAAAATGTTATATTCTCACCCATTTTGGTGTCGCCAAAATAGTATATTAGTGCCGTTAAATTTAAAAAATGAAAAAACGGAGGAGAACTCGTTTATGAAAAAAATGGCTTTTGTAATTGCAATCATTATGTTTTTGGCAATCGGTGCTTCAGCGCAACTCAGAATTGGTTTTGTTAATTCGGACGAAGTTTTGAGCCAATACAGCGGAACAAGACGCGCGGAAGAAGAACTTCGCCGCGAATATCAAAGATGGGAGCAAGAAGCAACAAGAATGCAGGAAAACATCCTCAGAATGGAAGAAAACCTCAACAGGCAGGCTCTTCTTCTCAGCGAAGACCGCAGAACCGAACTTCGCAGAGAAATTCAGGATTCCGTAATGGCGTATCAAAGATTTTTGCAGGAGCATTTCGGACAGCAAGGCTTGGCGGCTCAGCGAAATAACGAACTTTTGCGCCCTATTATAGAAAGAATAAACACAATAATTAACCAAATCGCAAGAGACGAAAACTACGACTTCATATTTGATGCGAGAGCGGGAATTGTTTTTGCAAAACCTGTTTACGACTTAACCGACCAAGTGGTAAGAGCGCTTAACGCAGGAAGATAATTTTGACATTAAGACAAATTATAGACGCGACAGGCGGCATTCTTTGCGGCAAAATCAACGAAATGCTCGAAATTTCGGGCATTTCTTCTGTTGTACTTGCTAATGAAAGCCAAGTTTCGTTTATTGTTAAGCCCAATTATATTGAAGACGCCAAATCCTCAAAGGCGGCGGCGGTTTTTGTAAAAGAAGGTTGGGATTTGGGTGAAAAACCTGCAATAATCGTTCGAGACCCATATTGGGCGTATGCTATAACAGCACAGCTTTTTGAAGACGACAAACCTATTTTTGACGGGCAATGTATAGCAATCTCCTGCGATGCGATAATCGACAAATCCGCAATGATAAGCGAAGACGTATCTGTCGCTGCGGGAACGGTTATCGGTGAAAACGTGAAAATCGGCAAAAGAACGAAAATCGACGCTCGCGTGGTCATAGAAAAAAACACGATTATCGGCGACGATTGCCATATTCAATCCGGCGCAATAATTCGCTACGGCTCAAAAATCGGCTCTCGCGTAATTATTGCAAGCGGCGCGGTTATCGGAAGCGAGGGCTTTGCCAACGCCTTTGACGGCAAAAGATTTTTGAGAATCCCCTGCTTCGGCTCTGTTTTAATTGAAGACGACGCAGAAATCGGAGCTAACACTACCATAGACCGAGGAAATTTCGCGGACACAATTATCCATAAAGGCGCAAGAGTTGATAATTTGATTATGATTGCCCACAACTGCGAAATAGGGGAGAGTTGCGGAATTGCGGCGCAGGTCGGATTTGCAGGCTCCACCAAAATCGGAAACCGCGTTATGATTGCAGGACAAGCAGGCTTCGGCGGACATATAGAAATAGGCGACGATAGTTTTGTCGGCGGACAGGCGGGAATTCAGCAGAGCTATCCCGCACAGTCAAAAATAACAGGCTCGCCCGCAATAGACCTTATGAAACGTCGTCGTATAGACAAAATTGAAGAAAATTTACCCGAAACGCTAAAAGAAATAAAAAAGATTCGTACGGAACTGGACGAATTAAGGGAGAAAATTTATGGCAACTGAGCCAAAAGTTCTTATAATTATTCCGACTTACAATGAAAGAGACAATATTCCGCTTATTATTCCGCAAATCAAAAAACGTTTGCCTAAAGCGCATATTTTGATTGTTGACGACAATTCACCCGACGGAACTTCGCAGATAGCAAAGGATATGTCAAAGAATATTGACGGGATTTTCGTTCTCGACCGTTGCAAAAAAGACGGCTTGGGAAAAGCATATATCGCAGGTTTCAAGTGGGCGCTTGAAGATGATAAAAAATACGACCTGATATTCGAAATGGACGCCGACTTTTCGCACAATCCCGACTATTTGCCAAACTTTATAGAAGCGGCGCAAACTGCGGATTTGGTTATCGGCTCGCGTTATATCGACGGAAAAGTGAATGTGGTGAATTGGCCCCTCAAACGTCTGCTTTTGAGTTATTTCGGAAATATGGCGGCGCGTTTTATCGCAGGAATAAAAATTATGGACTGCACGGGCGGTTTCAAATGTTTCCGCGTAGATACTTTACGCGCGATAAACTTAGACGGCGTTGCTTCTTCGGGCTATTCTTTTCAAGTGGAAATGAACTATTACGTGCAGAAAAAAGGGCTGAAAATAAAAGAAATTCCCATTATTTTTAAGGACAGAGAACTCGGCGTATCAAAAATGTCGTCAAAAATCGTCAGCGAGGCGCTTGCTTTGCTTTGGAAATTGCGCCTTAAATCACTTTTTACGAAGTAAAAAATGCACTCGTTCGCTTTTTTTATTGTATAGAGTTTGTTCGAAGTCTCCCCAGATACCAACCGTGTCAAATAAGTTTTTCGGAATAAATGCGGCTATTTCTTCTACTTTGCGCACCTTTTGGCGATGTTTTTCTTTAAATCTTCCGTAATTTCCGTCTTCTTGGCGAAGATAAATATCAAAATCGTTGTGCTGAATACAGTTTTTTTCGTCGTAATAACTTTCGCGAATATAAGTGAAGTCTTCGCCTGAAAGCGCCTCGCGATAGTTTGTGAAATAAGTTTTTGAGTTGGTTTGCGTGGTAATGTCGAACAAAAAAAGTCCGCCGTCTGCTAAAACTCTGTGAGCTTCTTCAAAGGTTTGGGTAAAACCTTCCGCCTCAAAAATGTAATTTATTCCGTCAAAAAGGAAAAGTAAGAGGTCGAATTTAGTGTTAAACGGTAAATTTCGGCAGTCGGCACAGACAAAATCAAGCCCTTTGTTTTTTGCGATTTGCGCCATTTCGAAAGATAGGTCGCATCCTTGATAAGAAAACTCGCTCTCGCTGAGTTTTTTTCCTAAAGTTCCTGTTCCTGCGCCGAGTTCTAAAATTTTTGCATCTTTTTTTAGACCGTTTTGACTGCAAATTTTCAAAATTAAATCAAACCACGAATTATATGACAAAAAAGACATTACTTTGTCGTAAATTTGTGCGAGCGCTCCGTATTGTGCGCAAGATTTGTCGTCGTTCATTTGGATTAACGGTAAATCTGAATAAATACGTCGTTGCGCCAACGAGTTATTAATTCCAATAATCTTTCTTGAGAGTTCATCTGCGAGGCAAATCTGGCAATATCGTCGAAGTCGTTTTCAAAATCCATAGTGCGATTTTGGTTGTAGTCGCTTACTCTGAAGAGAAAAACGCTGTTTTCTCTGCGAAATGCCTGCCCTACTGTTCCGACATTCAAATTCGGCAAACTGTTTCGGACGGGTGCGTCAAGAGTTCGGACTGTCTGCCAACCTAAATCTCCGCCGAACGATCTTGTGATATTGTCTGTGCTGAATTTTTCAACCGCCGCCGTAAATTGTTCTTCCGTAGGCTTTGAATTTGCAGTTGAATCCAAACTTTGCATTGCTTGGGCTATGTTTTTTTCGTTAGGATTTACAGGAATAAATATGTGGAAAACCCGAACACCTTGTCCGCTTCTTTCGGTTACCCTCAACAAATGCCAACCCAACCGCGTTTCGATTGGCGCGCTTACTTCGCCCGGCTCAAGCGCAAATGCCGCGGCTTCCAATCTGACCAACGCAAGTGTTCCTCTTGCGACAAAGCCCAAATCTCCGCCTGTTGTTTCGGCGCCCGGTTCGCGAGAGTGTCTTCTTGCCATATCCTCAAATCTTTCGCCTCTTTCCACAATCTGACGGCGGATATAAACAATGGTGTCAAATGCTCTTTGGCGAGCGGCGGAGTCAATTCCGACCTGCATTTCTATTTTTTGCAAGCGCACACTTTCGCCGAGTTGGGGAAGAGAGTCTTTGAAGTTATTGTAAAAGTTTCTGACTTCTTCGCGAGACAAATCTCTATCGACTATATAATGGTGCATTACCTGCTGTCGTATCATTTCTTGACGGGTTTGTATTGAAATTTGTTCTCGGAATTCTTCAAAGCTCATATTGTCCTGTTGGCGCAATACCATAACTAATTGGTCCATAGTCAATCTGTGTTGTGCAAGGATTTGGTTTACCCTGTTATCGACCTGCTCCCAAACGTCAAAATCCGATATGTGTATATTTGTGTCGGCATTGGCGTGGGCTACCAAAATTCGGCTGTTTATAAGTTCTTCAAGCGCTTGCTCGAAAATCACGTTTCTCATTAGTGCATCGCCGCCTGTTTGTTGCAATTTCATATCTGTATATACGCTTACTTCCGAATACAAAATCGCGGAATCACCGACAACGGCAATTACTCGGTCGCGCGTAAATTCGGAGGCGAAAATCAATGTTGCAAGAAACAAAATCGCAAGTATCGTTTTTTTCATTTATTTAATCCTCCGCTTGCTCTTGCGGCTGTTGCGCTTCGATATTTACTGTTTGATGTTTTCCTAAATTTGCCATAAATTCTCTGTCGAATGTGTAATCGGTGCGGTTGCGCAATCTTGAGAAAATATCTCCGACAACTTCGTTTTGCTTTCTTGTCAGCAGATTGCGTTTAATCAAATCTATAACTTCTTCCAAAAGTGCGGGGGTTCCTGCGTTTTCCCGAGCCAAAATCAAGTAGATGTAATATCTGTCGTCTTCTCCTATCGGGGCGGTTAATCCGTTGACCCTGGTGGTGAAAACCGTATTCCAAGTAACGGGCGTGAATGCCGACTGCGGCATAAATACTATATCTTCAAACTGTGGCGTTTCTTCCAAAGAATGGGCATTGCTTCGCGCACGGAAATTTTCTACGCTGAGTCCTTCTCTTACTTGCCACGCCATTCTGAGGTTGGGAAGAGCAATTCTTGCGGCTCGAATGACAGGCTCTTGGCGTATGTATAATTGTGCGTTATCTCTGAATTCCTGATGAATATCGCTGATTGTAAGTTCGACGGGTTTCGCAGTGCCGATTGCTTGTTGTATATATAATACGGAAAGGAGGTTGCGTTGCATATCGTGAATTATGCGCCTTGTGTTTTCATCTCTGTGAAGTCCCAAATCAAGTGCTGCCTGATACGTCAGTTCCGTGTTAGACCACTCTCTGATGAAGTTTAGTTTTTCTTCGGGAGTTGCATCTTCCCCGAGTGCCGTTATCAAATCCCTTTCGGTCAGAGCCGCTTAGCCTATTTGCATAATTGCAGGCTCATTTGAAACAGTTTCTTCTCGGCAAGATGTAATTAACAATGTTGCCGCCAATAAACAAAAAATAATATGTTTCATCAATATTTCCTCCATTAATCCGCACTAAAATAGTAAAAAATACAGACAGAATGCAAGAAAAAATACAAAAAGTGCGTTTTTATTTGCAAAATGTCTGCCGAAAATATATATTTATGTATGAAAACCGATAAAATCAATGAAAAAATCGGTAAAAAACAAACAGCAATCCGTGGAGAATGTCATTATGAGAATAATTGTAACGGGACCAAAATCGTCGGGCAAAAGTAATATTGGGTTCAGGCTTGCGTCGTTGCGCAAAATTCCGTTTTACGATCTTGACGAGCAAATAGAGAAAATATTTGAAGCAGAAGAGCGTACGCATCTTTCTTTCAGGGAGATATATAGGCGGCACGGCGAAGAAAAATTTCGCGAATTAGAGATGCGCGCCATAAAATATATGGAGAATTTTGAAAATGTTTTGCTTTCGACAGGCGGAAGTACTTTTATGAATGACACCGCAAAAGAAATGTTGCAAAAAAATTCCTATATAATCCTGCTTCATAACACTCCCGAAACTCTTTGGACAAGAACAATCCGAAAAGGACTTCCTTCATATCTGGAAGGCGCACAAAATCCGCAAGAAGTGTTTTTCGCGCGTGTAAACGAGGTTGTGAATTTAATAAAACCGATAGCAGGGCTTGTTATGGAAACAAGTAATTTGTCCATAGAAGAGGTCGCTCAGATGCTGGATTACGAATTGGATTACAGGAAAATCAAGTTTTAGACTACAGAAAAAAATAAAAAGTGTAAAATTCATATTGATATTATCGTTTGATATTGATATTATCGTTTTTTTTGTATAAATTTGAAACTTATGATTATAAAATACAGAAAGAGGCAAAGCAGAGAGGTTGCGGCACTGCTTTGCCTCGGGCTTTCATAAGACACTGAAATAAAAATCTAACAAAATTTCAGTGCTGTTCTTGAAAGCCCATACCGCCGAAACCTATCGAAATTAAGCAATGGGCTTACTTAAGTTCTATTCTGACGGTAATATTATTTTAGGGGGGCAAAGAAACAATTATTCATCTAAAAGAAGGAATGAACTCCTGTGAAACCACCAAGCTGAGTATAATCAAATTGAGTTTTGCAATTAAGGACATCGAATCCAACGTGAGAGTCGAATGCGAAACTTAGAACGGCAAGATTATTGCCCGCTTTTTTCAGCGCTCTGTTCGTCGATTCCGTAAATACAACTTTTTGTTTCATCTTTAATTTGTCCTTTTTCAGTTTTATATCAAAATTACGGTAAACAAAATACTAAATTACCACACCCCTTGTCAAGGGGAAAATTAAAAAAAAGTAATTTTTTTTGAAAATTACCTGAAAAATGCGAAAATTTGATTTTCTTGCGTAATATGTACGTAATAAATAGTATTTTCGAGGGTTTGTTATATCGACAACTGTTATTTATGGAGAAAATGATGCCTGTTATTGCTTGTAAATTTGGCGGAAGCTCGGTTGCCACGAGCCGAAAAATGGAGCAAATTGTAAACATTCTTAAGCTTAACCCCGAAAGAAAAGCGGTTATTTTGTCCGCTCCGGGAAAAGCCGAGGGCGTTGAGACAAAAATTACCGACTATCTTATTACGATAACTAAAAAAAGCTTGGCGGACGAAAACATCGCCGAAGACGTCGCCGCCGTTAAACAGCGTTTTTACGACATTTACGAGCCGCTTAAACTTACGCGCGAAACCATTGACGCCGTTTTAGCGCGCTTGGACGAGAGAATTGCGGCGAGCAAAAACAATTCGGGAAAATACAGAGACGCGATTGTCGCTTCGGGCGAGGATTTGAATGCGGAACTCTTTGCGATTTACGCCAAAACCGTCGGAATTAACGCAAAATTTGTTTCGCCGATGGATATAGAATTAATTGTAACGGCAAACTTCGGCGACGCGCTGATTAAAGCCGAAGGAAACGCTAACCTGATTAAACTGCGCGACCATATAGACGACGGATATGTCGTAATTTTTCCCGGATTTTTCGGAGTGAGCGCCGACGGAGATATTGTTACTTTCAGCAGAGGCGGCTCGGATTTGACGGGCGCTCTTGTCGCCGCCGCCGTTAACGCTTCCGAATACGAAAACTTTACGGACGTAAACGGGATTTTGTGCACAAATCCCAAAACCATAAGTAATCCCAAGCAAATAGAGGAGCTTACTTACCGTGAAATGCGGGAACTTTCGTATATGGGCTTCAGCGTTTTTCACGAAGAAGCGGTAAAACCCGTTATGAAAAAGAAAATCCCTATTCGTCTCAGAAATACCAATAATCTGGAAAACGGGGGTACGCGCATAGTATCCGACCGCGACCCGAATGAAGAAAACGCCGTAGTCGGAATTGCTTCGGCAAGCGGATTTTGTTCCTTTAACCTGCAAAAATTTATGATGAACCGCGAAAAAGGTTTTGGGCGCAAACTTTTGCAAGTTTTTGAAGATTTGGGATATTCATACGAACAATGCCCGTCGGGAGTGGATAATATTTCCGTAGTTTTAAACCAAAATCAGTTTGACGAGGACGATATAAACCGTATTACGGCTAAGATAGAAGGCGAGTTGAGACCCGACAGCCTTAAAAAAGAAGAAAATTTAAGTTTGGTCGCGCTTGTGGGCGAGGGCTTGCGAAACAAAATCGGAGTTTTGGGCGACGCGGCAACGGCTCTTGCGAAATCAGGCGTAAATATTAAGGTGGTTAATCAGGGAAGCAGCGAGTTGAGCATTGTGTTCGGCGTAAGCACCGCTGACGAGAAAAAAGCGGTAGAAGCGCTTTACGATAGATTTTTTAGATAAAAAAAGGAAGGTAGAAATGAACCAGGATTTAGTTAAAATATTATGTTGCCCCGAAACAAAGCAGAAAGTTGAATTTGCGGACAAAGACATAATTCGCGATTTGAACAAAAAAATCGGCGCAAAGCAGCTTAAAAATCGCGGCGGCTTACTTGTTAGCGAAAGAATAGAAGACGGACTTATTCGCGAGGACAAAAAATACCTCTATCCGATAAAAAGCGATATTCCGATTATGCTGATTAACGAGGCTATTGAGCTGTAAAAAATGTCGGACGAAAAATGGAGCGGGAAAACCGAAGGTTGGGGTTTCGGGATAAACATATTTATTGCGCTGATTAAAATCTTCGGTTTCGCGCCCGCGTACGTACTACTTGTTCCCGTTTGTTTTGTCTATACGATAATAAACGCAAAAGCAAAAAAGGCGATTAGGCAATTTCGCAAGCGCTTGGGCTTAAAAACAAGCTTTTTCGATTATTACGCGCATTTTTTCTCGTTTTCTTTAACTATTATTCACAGAGCGGGCTTGCTGATTGGAAAAAACGATAAAATAAAATATCAGACTCAGAACGAAGACCGAATATCAAACTCGCTTAAAAACGGCAAAGGCGTAATTTTGCTCTCGTCGCACATAGGAAATTTTTGGATTGCCTCCGAAATCTTGGGCGAACGGCTGAACGCGCCGATAAATATCTTGATGGTAGAGCGGGACGGCGAAAAAATGAAGAAAGTTTACGACGGTTTCGACAAAAACCGCAAAGTGAAAATAATAACGCTCGACGAAAACCATATAGAAACCGCGCTGAAAATAAACGCCGCTCTTCAAAACGGCGAGATAGTCGCGGCGTTGGGCGACAGATTTATTGACGAAAACGTCGGCGAAATAGAATTTTTGGGCGAAAAAGCAAAGTTTCCGCGCGGGATATTTGAAATTGCCTGCTTGACGCAAACGCCGATAATTCCCGTTTTTATGACAAGGCAAAAAATAGAAAATTATACATTTCGCGCGGGCGACATTATAGAAATTCCAAACACAGACCGAAAAAAACGCAGGGAGTTTATTGACCGTGCTATGCGTGATTTTGTGGGGCAGATAGGGGAGCAGGCAAGAAAAACTCCGCTTCAATGGTATAATTTTTATTGTTTTTGGGACTAATAAAGACTTAATAAGGTTTTTTTGTGCAATTTTGCATTTTTTATAGTATATTATATTGTTAATATAGTGTGAAAAATAACATTGGCATTTTTGTTGAGCGGTGTTTTTATATTTAATTGAGAGAGGTGAAAATGTCCTTTGCTGATTTACTTAACAGAGCGAAAGTTTCGGCGCGTCCTATAAAAACGCAGTTGCTCTTGGTGTGGATAGCTTTTTTCTTGATGAGCGCAAGCGGTTGTTTGTTTGTTATAACTATCGTCCACAGTAATTTGAACGAGAAAGCGCAAAGCGCGTTGTCGCTTACCGCGGCGAAAATCGAAACCGATTTAATGGAGGTGGAAACCACTCTTCAGAGTATTTCGCAGACTATTCGCAGTATGATAAAACTTGGAGCGGACGCCGATGATATTTTGCAATATATGACCGAAATGACGGAGTTTTTGTCTCTGAATGAAGCGAGAGTATCGGGATTTGAAGGCGTTTACGGGGTTTTTGACGTATTCGCCGGACCGTTTAACGGCGCGTATCTTGACGGAACGGGATGGGTTCCGACCGAGGGCTATAATCCGAGGTTGCGCCCGTGGTACGAGGCGGCGATTATAGCGGGCGGAAATACTGTTGCGACTACCCCTTATCTTGAATATACAACGAAAACGCCCGTTATATCTTACGTTCGCCAAATTTTTGACGATAAAGGCAATTCCTTGGGCGTAGTGGTGGTATCTGCGGAACTTGAAAGAATAGGGGAGTATGTAATAAATTTACGTTTTGCGGACGCCAAAAGCGGGTACGGTGTTTTAACGGATAAAAATAAGAATTTATTGGCTCATCCTAATCCTAATTTTTTGGGGACGGCGGTCGATAGTATTAACTCCGATTTTGCGCTTTTTTGGGGTAATGACGAAATTTTTGAATTCAGAACGCAAAATTACAGGGGAGAGGAAATATTTGTATTTTCCCAGCGTATGAACAACGGTTGGCATTTGGGAATATTTGTGCCTGTCGTCGAATATTTCAACAGTATGATGAGCACGCTGGCGGCTATTATTATTATAAATCTTTTGCTTACCATATTGCTGAGCGTAGCCTTAATGCGCGCTTCGGGCAGATATATCGCCAGAATTAAAGAAGCGGAATATTCCCAAAAAATGGAACAGGTTTTAGGGCATATTCTTAACGGAGTAAGCGCTATGATATACGTTAACGACCTTGATACCGGAGAGTTGATTTTTGTAAACGACATAATGAAAAAGAACTACAATTTAACGGGCGACGTCGTCGGGAAAAAGTGCTACTCGGTGTTTATGAAAGACGTTTATAAAATATGCGATTGGTGTCCTTGCCATAAACTTAAAGAAGACCCGAACACCATTGTAAGATGGGAAGAAAAAAGCGAACTTACGGGTCGCACGTATCAGAATACCGACTGTTTAATAGAGCTGTACAACGGTAAAATGGTGCACCTTCAAACTTCTATAGATATTACGGAGTTGGTTGAGGCAAAAGAGCAGGCGATTATTGCCAACAAAACAAAAAGTAAGTTTTTGGCGATGATGAGCCACGAAATTCGCACGCCTATGAACGCTATTTTGGGTATGGCTGAAATTCATTTGCAGGATAAAAAACTTCCGCCCAAAACGCAGGAAGTGCTCACTCAAATTTACAATTCGGGCGATTTGCTGGTCGCCATAATTAACGATATTTTGGATTTGTCGAGAATTGAAGCGGACAAAATGGAACTGAATTTAAGCAAATACGAGGTTGCAAGTTTAATAAACGACACGGTGCATTTGAATATGATGCAAGGCAGTAAATCCGTGGAATTTGAACTTTACGTGGACGAAAACATTCCCGCGGAATTTTTTGGCGACGAACTGCGTATTAAGCAAATTTTGAACAATCTTTTGTCGAACGCCTATAAATACACCAAAAAAGGAAGCATAAAACTTAAAGTTCACGTTGAAGAATGCAGCGACAAAAAGAAATATATGAAAACGCTTGTTTTCCAAGTAATAGACACAGGACAGGGTATGACCAAAGAGCAGAAAAACAAGGTGTTTTCTACGGAATATTCCCGCTACAATTTAGAGGCGAACCGAAGCATTCAGGGAACGGGTTTGGGTATGAACATTACGTGGCGTCTGGTAAAAATGATGAACGGCGAAATTACGGTGGAAAGCGAGCCGTTTGAGGGAACGACATTTACGGTGCGCCTGCCTCAGGAAACAACAAATTGCTCGGATGTTTTGGGTAAGGATGTTGTGCAGAATTTGCAAACATTCCGTATAAAAGAGCCTTCCCGACTGAAAAATCTGAATATTGTGCGCGAATATATGCCTTACGGAAACGTCTTAATTGTTGATGACGTAGAGTCGAATTTGCTGGTTGCGGAAGGTTTAATGGTGCCATACGGATTAACGATAGACACGGTTATGAGCGGAGAAGGCGCAATATCCAAAATAAAAGCGGGCAAAGAATACGACATTATATTTATGGATCACATGATGCCCGATATGGACGGAATTGAGACGGTAAAAATTATACGGGAATTTGGCTACAAAAAACCGATAGTGGCTCTTACGGCAAACGCCTTGATAGGTCAGGCTGAAGAATTTTTAGCGAACGGTTTTGATGATTTTATCTCCAAGCCGATTGATACTCGTCAATTAAATTCCGTGTTGAACAAGTATGTTCGCGACAAAAGAGACGACAAGCAGAAATAAAAACTTAAACATTTAAAAAGGATACTAAGACTATGACTCGTGTTCCAATGACTAAAAACGGATTTGATAATCTCGTGAAAGAACTTGAAAAATATACAAAAATCGAACTTCCCGCAATAATCGAAAAAGTGGCGGAAGCGCGTTCTCACGGCGACCTCAAAGAAAATGCGGAGTATCATTCCGCGCGCGAAAGACAAGGGCAAATTCAGGACAAAATCCGTTATCTTCAGGACCAGATTTCCAAAGCGAAAATCATTGAAGTTGAAGGAAGCAGCAACGAAATCCGTTTCGGCTCAAAAGTCGTCTGTTGCGAAATCGACGACGAAGACGAAAAGGACGAATACACGCTTGTCGGCGCGGACGAAGCAAATCCGTCGAACGGCTTAATTTCGGTGGTATCTCCCTTAGGGCAGTCGCTTTTAGGCAAAAAAGGCGGCGATATTGTAGAAGTTGTCGCCCCCGCGGGAAAATACAAAATAAAAATCGTTTCGTTTGAGTAAGCTAAGCAATTACGAATTACAAATTACGATATGAATTTGCACGAGGTAAAACACCTTGATTTTAAAGCTTCGGTCAATCTCGGCAGTTTTTACACGCCGCCGGGTTTGGTCGATATTGCGTATAATCTCGTGCAAAAAAATGTCGCAAATTTCTCTGATTACAAGATTTTGGACACAAGTTGCGGCTACGGCGGTTTTTTGCGAGGCGAAAATGCAATAGGCGCCGACATCGACGGCGAAGCGCTGAGTTTTGCGCAAAAACAAAATGAGAAAACTAAGTTTTTAGAGCAAAACGGTCTCAAAAATGTCAGCAGAGAGCGATACGGCTTAAACGAAAACTCGAAATTTGTTATCATAGGCAATCCGCCGTATAACGACAGAACTTCGCAAATAAGAAATACAATAAAATGCGACAAAACCGAAATTGACGACGACCTTAAAACGCGCGACTTGGGCTTGTCGTTTTTGCTTTCGTATAATAAATTGCGAGCGGATTTTATTTGCGTTTTGCATCCGTTATCTTATTTGATTAAAGAAGCAAATTTTAACGCGCTAAAGGCTTTTACGAAAAATTATGTTCTGAAAGACGGCGTAATTGTTTCGAGCGGGGAGTTTCCGCAAACTTCAAAAACGACGCAATTTCCGATAATTATTGCATTTTACGAGAGAAATTCGGTCGGTATGGACTATTCGTATATGCAAAAATATAAATTCAAAACCCAAGACGGCAAAAAATTTGCGATAAACGATTTCGATTTTATAGGAAATTATTTGTCGAAATATCCGAATTCAAGCACGGTCGGCAAAGATAATGCTGTTGCACACTTTTACACAATGCGCGATATAAACGCCTTAAAAAGAACGCGGACTTTTTTGAAAAAAGAAAGCGCAAATTCCTTGCGCGTAGCCAAAGAAAACTTTGCGTATTATTGCTACGTCGATGTTTTTAAGGAGTATATAAAAAACCTGCCGTATTATTTCGGCAACAGCGACGTTTTCATAAATAACGAAGAATTTCTGAAAATAAAAGATTGTTTTGTGGAAAAATCGGTTTCAAAATACGATTTTTTGCCGAAATTGGCGAAAAAGAGCGCCGTAAAAAACGCCGAAATCTTGATAAACAACTATTTTAGGAATTTGTTTGGGGAACATTTTGTTGATTAGTTTTTTTTAAGATTTTTATTTGCGGCATAACGTATTTTCCCTGCAAAAAAGTCCCCCAAAAGGGAAAAAACTTGGAGAACATATATGTTAATTAGAAATTTTTCGATAATCGCTCACATCGACCACGGGAAAAGTACGCTTGCGGACAGGTTTATTCAGCTCACAAACACGATTGCCGAGCGTGATATGCAAAATCAGTTGCTCGACGATATGGACTTGGAAAAAGAGCGCGGAATTACGATTAAAGCGCATCCTATCCAGATGAAATTTCTTGCCAAAGACGGCAAAGAATACACCATAAATCTTATTGACACGCCCGGGCACGTGGACTTTACATACGAAGTTTCGCGCTCGCTCGCCGCTTGCGAAGGCGCGATTTTGGTCGTGGACGCCTCGCAGGGAATTGAGGCGCAGACCCTGTCGAACATTTATTTGGCTATGGAAAACGACCTGACAATTATTCCCGTTATGAACAAAATCGACTTACCCGCGGCAAATCCCGAGGCGGTCGGGCAACAAATTTCGGATTTGCTCGGCGTTGACCCTTCCGAAATCCTGACTTGTTCCGCAAAAAGCGGTATGGGCGTTAAGGAAATACTGGAAAAAGTTATCGAAGAAGTTCCCGTCCCGCGAACTAAAAACGAGCCATACACAAAAGCGCTGGTTTTCGACTCGGTTTTTGACAGTTATAGGGGCGCAATCGCGTACGTTCGCGTTTTTGAGGGAAGCATAAAGTTGGGCGACAAAATTAAATTTATGAAAACCGAACAGATTTACGAAATCACAGAATTAGGTGTTTTCGGGATTAAAAGAGTGCCGACAAAAGAGCTCGAAACAGGGCAGGTCGGCTACATTATCGCCTCGCTGAAAACTCTTGCGGACATTCATATCGGCGACACAATTACGCTTGCGAATAATCCTGCGCCGACGGCAATTCCCGGCTATAAAGTGGTAAAACCGATGGTGTTTTCGGGTTTGTATCCTATTGAAAAGGGCGATTACGACGTTTTGCGCGCCGCTTTGGAAAAACTTGCGCTCAACGATTCTTCGCTGAATTTTATTCCCGAATCGTCGGAAGTTTTGGGCTTTGGTTTCCGCACGGGATTTTTGGGGCTTTTGCATATGGAAATCACGCAGGAGCGGCTTTCGCGAGAGTTTGGCGTGGAAATTATTACGACAATTCCAAACGTTGTGTATAAAATAGCGAAATCAAACGGCGATATTATAGAAATCGAGCGCCCCGGCGACTTGCCTCCCGTCGGCGAAATAGAATACATTGAAGAGCCGATTGCCAAAGTGCAGATAATCACTCCGACGACTTACACAGGCGCAATTATGAAGCTCTGCGACGAAAAACGCGGCATAATGGAAACGATGGAATACCTTGATACGACAAGGGTTACGCTTCATTATAAAATCCCGATGCAAGAGTTGATTGTGGATTTTTTCGACCGTCTCAAAAGTTGCAGTTCGGGCTATGCTTCTATGGATTACGAAGTGTCGGAGTATCAAAAATCGGCTATGGTCAAACTGGATATTTTGATAAACGGCGAATTGGTGGACGCGTTTTCGTGCATAATTCACAAAGACAAAGCCTATCATTACGGCAGTTTTATTACCGATAAACTAAAAGATTTAATTCCGAGACAGCAGTTTGTAATAGCAATTCAGGCGGCAATCGGAAGCAAAATTATCGCTCGAAGCACGGTAAAAGCGTATCGAAAAGACGTAACCGCAAAATGCTACGGCGGCGATATTTCCCGAAAACGCAAACTCCTCGAAAAGCAAAAAGAGGGCAAAAAACGAATGAAGCAAATCGGCAGCGTAGAAATCCCGCAGAAAGCGTTTTTGGCGGTGTTGAAGAGAGATGATAATGGATAAGAGCGAAAATTTGGCGAACTTTCCAAAACAGAAAAAAGCCGAAAGTTTTGGAAGTTTGTCGTCGGTTTGTTTGCGCAAATGTTATTTTCTGTAAAAAAGGAGATTGTAATGCAAACATTAAACGTAAAGATTTCGGACACGGAATATGGTGCATTTGGTTTCAGCAGAACTCAAATGAACTTTACCGACCTTTTAGAGATAGTAGAAGTAAAAATAGCCAAGCGCCTGCTTGACGAAAGTTTATATTATGCCAAAGAATGCGGACTTTCAAATATGACAATGGACGAAATTTCAAACGAAGTCAGGGCAGTAAGAAAAAATGCAAAAAGTTATAATTGATACAAATGTATTTGTGTCCGCCTTAATACAAAATAATTTTCCGAGAAAAATAGTAATTGAATATAATTTCGGACAAAGACGACAACAAAATAGTAGAACTCGCCGATGAAAGCAATGCCGATTTCATTATCACTGGAAATACAAACGACTTTACCTTCCCCAAATACAAAAACACTAAAATATTGACGCCGCGCGATTACTGGCTATTTTTTTATGAACAATAATTGTTTATTGAAATGTAAAAACAACAAATTTCTCCCCCAAACCAAAGATTTTTCCTGCTTCACTGTCAGCATAACGTATTTTCCCGATACCACTATTACTGAATTGTCGGATTTATTTCCGCTTTTCACTGTTCTTTGATTTACGTTTTGTTTGTCGCTAAACCGGCAAAACAGTCCCTCAGGCTGTTCTGTCATCTGTCGGTTTTAGTGTGCTAGAACAAAGGTGGTGAACATATTCAGTAATTGTGGTAAATATTTTTAATATGGGCAGAACAGCCTTATGTTGTTTCTGCTTAAACTTTTCACAATTTTATTAGGAGGGTTGCATTATGGGAATGCAAACAAAACGGTTATTTGGGATTTTGGCAGTAGTGGTTGGTATGGCGTTCTGGGCGGGATGTTCGGATAATGGCAATGGCGATAAAGGCGGCAACGGCGGCGGAGATTTTTCAGGGCTTACAGAATTGAGATTAAGCGGACAGGTATGGGCGACAGATCTTGTGAAATATACAGGAAGCCGCGTTGTTTATGGACGACCCGACGGTATAGGTGGCAGTGGAAATATTAACAACGGACAATTAAATTTCACTATCGGCACGCCTAACACCTCGCAATTAATAAGTATTCTTGAATGGCTTGAAGGGGCAGAAGATGAGTATGACAATATTGTTGTCAGCAACGATGAAGCAATGATGGCGGATTTATGGCTTAGTGTAGGAGGCAACATACATGCAGTGGAATTTTTGAGAGCGCATGATGTAGAAACAGCAAATGGCGGAACTGTTCAGTTTGAGTTATATATATACGTTGACAGAAACGTTAATATAACAGGCAAAGGCAAAACATTTGACGGCTATGATTACGGAATAGCTACTATCACAACCAATGATTTTACCCTCAATCTCAAAAAGGGTTGGAATATTATTAACCAAAAAGAAGAACGCGTCGGCGATATTGCCAGCACCATAACAGTATCCTTAGGAGAAGTTAGCAACGGACGATGGTGGTTATCTTATTTTACTATTGACTAATGATTGACTTGAACAGACAATTTTAACCCAGCAATAGCAGAGACGAGAAAAAATCTCGTCTCTTTTCTTGATACTTCTTTTTTTACCCCCTCAAGTTTTCAACAAATCTGCCGATACTGCACAATAGAGGGAACTGTATCGATACATTAACACGGAGGTTTTTGTGGCGGGGAATGTAAACAACAATTCGGCGGTTAATTCACATTTTGCGGCGTATAATTGGGCGTACGCAAACGGCACAAAAGATTTTGCGACCGAAAAATCATTGCCGCAGTATCAACCGAGCAACGCCGCGACTGCGCAATCGGACGTTATAGAACTCAGCGCGGAGGCGCGAAACGCCGTCGGGAGTATGAGTTCGGATTTAAGAAACGTACTGCTGAACAGCAATCTTAATATGCGCTCCGTTTTGGTGGAACAAGGCAACACAAGTTTTCGTGCGATTATAACGCCTCTTGGTATTTGGAAAGAAAGCGGCGGCAACGGCGACAGCGCATTTAGATCCGCAGAATTGCTCGATACTTCAAAAGGCGTTCCGGGCGTGGCTCAATCCACAATACGGGAATTGGAACATCTGAGCAAAATGCTTTCGCATATACCGCCCGAAATCACAAGAATAGGATTGATTGAGCGCGGCTACACTCCCCAACTTGATTTTGTGCCGAATAATCTTGAAGCGCGCGAACACGTCGGCACTCCCGAATTTCATCTTAATCCCGACAGACCGATTACACTTCAATCGCAGTCTGCAACTTTATTTGACCGCCTGCAACAAATGACAAACGCTTTTGCGGCAGTGCGCGAGGAATTCGGCAATTCCAATCAGCATATTCAGTCTTCGGAAGCGGCTTTCAGGCATTTGCTGAACAATCAAATGCTTGCCGCTCAATTAGCAAGAAAGAATTTGGAAGGCGAAAGCGCCGCAAATATGAGTAGCGCGGATATTCATCAAATGCGCGAAGAAGCCCAACGTCAAATTAACGCGTTCGGCGACACATTTTTAAGCAATTTCAGAGAACACGGCTTAGACGGCGCTTTTGAAATCGCTTGGAAGCAGTTGCAATAGCGGTAAAATTCAAGTTGAGGCAATCTTTTTTCACAAACTCTTCAATCAAAAACACAAAATAAAGAACATCTCCCCCCTTTCCATCACTGCCAAATATTATTTTTCCCTTACTTACTAACGGCAAATTTGGGATTTTGTTCCCGATTTTGTTTGCTCTTTTGTTGTTTTCGGCGCAGTAGAGAGGTAGAACACCTATGAGGTTGTTCTGCCTTACCTCTTATCTGTGTTAATAAAATCAATTAGAGCATTCGCTGTTAGTAAGTAAAACAATGAATTTACTGGCAGGGCAGCCTTTTCGTTGTTTTTGGCTTGAGTTTAATTACTTTTTTAATACAGGGAGGGTTGCCTTATGGGCAAATTTACAAGTCTTAAATTTTTGGCGGCGATATTGGTTATCGTCGGTATGGTTTGGGGGCAGACAACGCGGTTTGGTCCCCGTGGTCCTCGCGGAGGAAACAGTGAGCAGCAAGTTTCAGGAACTTCTGCCGTAAGCGCTTCAATGTTTAGTGTTATAGATGATAACACCGGAACAGATTGGGCGGCTACAGAAATTACAATTACCACCGAAGAGCAGTTGAGAGTGATGGCGTCTTTGGTGAATTCTGACACAAGAAATTTTGAAGGGCAAACGATTATTCTCGACAACAACATCAATCTTAACGGCAGTTCGGCAAATCCGTGGACACCTATCGGAAACTCAAGCCGTCCTTTTAACGGAATATTCGACGGCAACAACAATGTTATCAGCGGTGTTTTTATCCAAGTTTGGAACAGCAATCGAGGGTTTTTCGGTAGTATCGGTCAAAAAGGAGTGGTGAAAAATCTTGGCGTTGATGTGAATATTACAATGCAAAATTGGGGTGATAATATTGGCGGCTTAGCGGGACAAAACAGCGGCACAATTAGAAATAGCCATACATCCGGAACAATAACCACTTGGAGTAATAATGCCGGCGGATTAGTAGGGAATAACAACGGCACAATTGAGAATTCGTATTCTTCTGTAAACGTAAACGGCGGTCAGAGTGTCGGCGGATTGGTCGGACAGAATTTCGGCACTATTAGAAATTCTTACGCTGTCGGAAATGTTTCGGGAAGTTGGGAAATCGGCGGTTTGGCAGGACAAAACAACGGAACTATTATAAACTCATTTGCTTTGGAAGGCGCATCCTCTGCACTTGTCGGACATAACAACGGCACAATTACAGGAAATACCGAACTTAGAACAGCCGCGCAAATGAAAACGCAAACCACCTACACAAATTGGAGTTTTGTTTGTATCTGGCAAATCAGTGCAGGCGAAAATGACGGTTTCCCGCGTTTGCGTCCGTCGGGCGAGCATAACTGGAACGATTGGGGGACTTGGAATATCACAACAGCCGGCACTTGCCACAGCTCCGGAAGCAGAACAAGAACAATGACTTGCAGAACTTGCTCGGAACAAATCGTACAAACAGAAGTAATTCCCGCAGGACACGATTGGAGTGCTTGGGCACAAGTTATCCCTGCAGGTGCAGAAACGAACGGACAAGAAACAAGGCTTTGTCAGAGAATATGCGGCACATCTCCTGAAACTCGCATTATCCCTGCAACAATGTGGAACGCAGATAACATAACGGTAAGCACCGAAACACATTTAAGAAATTTGGCGGCAGTTGTCAATAGCGGAGTAAGAGATTTTGAGGGGCAGACTATTGTCCTTGCAAACGACATAGAACTTGAAGGCGGTCAGTGGATTTCTATCGGGAATTCAAATAGTGCTAGTTCTTTTAGCGGCATATTTGACGGTAACGGCAGAATTGTCAGCGGGCTTGAGATTAGCAATAATGGTGAGCAGCGGGGATTCTTTGGTACTATCGGACAGAAAGCAACTGTAAAAAACCTTGGTGTTGAAGTTAATATTACCGGTTGGGGGTGGTATGTCGGCGGATTGGCAGGAGAAAATTTTGGAACCATTCAAAACAGCTATATTAAAGGAAATGTAAGCGGAAACGAATGGATTGGCGGTTTTGTGAGCGTGAACAACGGAATAATCAGCAATTCTTATTCTCTCGCAACAGTCAGTGCTTCGTGGGGAGGAATTGGCGGATTTGCAGTACAAAATTCCGGCACAATCACCAATTCTTACGCTCTTCAAGGCACGGCGAGCCAATTTGTTGCTTGGTCCGGCTCAAGCACTACAAATTCCGGATTCAGAACAGCAGAGCAACTAAAAACACCGGCGACTTTCAACACTTGGGATACCGAGAACATTTGGGGAATTGCAGCAAACACCAACGACGGCTTCCCGCACTTACGCGTTTGGGGTAATCCGGGCGATTGGGTAGGCGATGTTGCGGCGACTTGTGCAGCAGACGGCAGCAGAAAAAGAGCAAGAACTTGTCAGCGTTGCAACAGTGCCGGCGAAGAAATTGAAGCAATTGCAGCGTTGGGTTGCTCAATGCCTGCCGATTGGACTGTAATTGCAGCAACTTGCGCAACAGAGGGTAGTAGAACAAAAACCTGCACACGAGCTTGCGGGCACTACATAAGAGAAACGATTGCGATTGATCACAACGCGCACGCTTGGGGCGAGTGGACAACTACAACAGCGGCGACTTGCGCAGCAGAGGGCAGCAAAAGACGAGTGTGTTCTCGTAATAATACTCACGTAGAAAGTGCACCGCTGCCGAAATTAGACCACTTGTTTACAAATTGGACAATAACCACACAACCGACTTGCAAAGCCGCCGGCGAATTAACGGGTCGTTGTTCGAGAACGGATTGCGAAGAAACAAGCAGACAAAGCATACCCGCAATTTCGACAAATCACGATTGGGGAAATTGGTCGCTGATAAAACTTCCGACACGCACCGAAGAGGGACAATTAAGAAGAGTTTGTAAATTAGATGCTACTCACGTCGAAACCTTGCCGATAGACAAATTAGAATATTGCGACCGTTGCGACAGACCGATAGAAAACTGCAATTGCCCACCGGTAAATATAACATCCAATCGTCGGTCAAACGAGCGCAATCACGGCATTTTGTTTACAAATCCTGTATCGGAATCCGCAGAATTGCACATCGTTCTTCCCGATAACGAAGATGTTGCAGACGCAAAAATTGTAATTTTCGATGCCGCAGGCAACATCGTCCATAATGTAGAGACGCAATGCCTTGCGTTTCCTAATTGCACGGTAATCTGGAATTTGCAAAACCAATCAGGCAGATTTGTCGCCAACGGCACATATTTGATTGTGGTCGAAGCAACAAGTGCCGGCGGTCGAAGATTTACCTATTCGTCGAGAATTGGCGTAAACAGATAACACAACCTTTCAACAATTAAAAAGAACGCGCTCCGCTTAAATTGGCGGGGCGTTTTCTTTTTTATCGACGACAATAAAGTGAAATTCTTAAAAAGGGTTTAAGCGTGTTTATTCTCAATGTTAAACAAGAAGACGGCGTTTCGGTATTGAGGCAGAGGATTAATGTGAAGCGGTAAATTAACCTAGGGCAAATCTGTGTAATTGCTCGTTTTTTAAGGAAGTGTATGAAAACACACTTCCTTTTTTGTATAAAAATTATGAGGTGAAAGCGGCGGAAAATAAAATGGGGAGGTGCCTAAGACCTCCCCGACCACCACCTGAAAGTATGTCTTTCGACAGGGACAAACAGGCACCTCTCTATAAATATACTATAATTCTCACAACTAATGCAAGGTTTTTACCATTTTTATGCAAAAAAAATATTATTTTCCCCGAAAAAAGGAGAAATTTAATGAATTACAACGACTATGAAAAACACTTTTCAAAACCTCGATTAACCAAATACAAGCAATCTTGCCGCGGAAATGAGCAAAAAGCGCTTGAACTGTATATGTTAAATATCGAAATGTCTAAAAATTTTTACGGCATACTTAATTTGTTTGAAGTTGCTCTAAGAAATGCAATTAACGAACATTACAAAAATCATTTTGAAGATGACGACTGGATTTTAAATCAAGCAAATGGTGATTTTTTTGAAGAGTACTACAAAGATAGTATTGCTAAACAAAAGAAAAAACTTAATAGGACAAATTCTTGTTCGCACGATAAACTTGTTGCGGCATTGACTTTCGGCTTTTGGACAGATATGTTTTTTAAGCCGCATTTTACTAAGGGTAATAAAACTTTGCTCAAAATATTCCCCAATAAAGAAAAAGGCATAAACTGCAAATTTATCTACAAAGAATTAGATGAAATAAGAGATTTCCGCAACCGAATAGCCCATCACGAAGCGATTTGTTTTAACCGAAGCGGCGAAATTTCAGACGGATATATGCTGAAAATTTGGGAAATTATATTAAAATACACACATTTCCTCACAAGAACAACAACACTATAACAGTTTCTTTCGCCTGCAATGAGTGCTATAAACACGTTCTTAAAGGAAAATTTACAGCGCCGTTTATGTCATATTACGAGGGCTGTGCTGGAGGACGTTTAGATAACTTGCAAACAACGTTAGGTGTAAAACTAAGAATTAAATCGGTTGATATTTCCCCCATTAACGAAAATATCGAGAACCCTTGCCTTTTTGCGTTTGATATAGTGGAATGAAAACATTTTCCACAAAAAACGCCTGATTTTAGTAGTTTTTGTAGAGACAAGGCAATACCTTGTCTCTTTTTATTTATGGCAGAATGTATATTTTATCTTGAAAAGGAGAAAGTTCACCCAATGATTAAAGATTTTGACGTTATCCTCAGCGAGGGCGAAAGTTATACTATTGAATTCAAAGAAAGCGCAGATAAATCGCTGTCCGCCGAAGTTTGTGCATTCGCAAATGCTTCGGGCGGGCGAATTTTTATTGGCGTTAATGATAACGGTCAAGTTGTCGGCACAGATGTCAGCAATGTCGCTCGGTCGAGAATTCAGGACACTGTCAACCAAATTGAGCCGCGCCTAAAAGTAAACATTGATATTCACGACAACATAATTGTGATAACTGTTCCTGAAGGTGCGCACAAGCCTTATTCCTGCTCAAAAGGTTTTTATTTGCGCTCAGGTCCGAATTCGCAAAAATTGGAGCGCGACAGCATTATAGAGTTTTTTCAGAATGAGGGGCGAATTCGCTACGATGAAATTATTCGAGAAGACTTGCCGATTTCGGAAAGGTTTAACGAAGCGGCGTATAAGCGGTATATCAAACTTGCCCAAATCAGCGAAGTACTCAACAAAGAAGCTATCCTCAGAAATCTTGATTGCGTAGGCAATGTCGGCGGCAAGTTGTGCTTTACTAACGCGGGCGCGCTATTTTTCAGGATTAACGACGAAGACGTAAAGTTTCGCCACGCGGGAATTGTTTGCGCGCTTTACAAAGGCACAGACAAATCGTATATTTTAGACGCAAAAGAGCTAAACGGCGATATTGTCAGCAATGTTGACGATGCAATAATATTTTTGAAAAAACATCTTCGTATAAGTTATAAAATAGAAACGTTGCAACGCCAAAATATCCTTGAACTGCCCGAAGACGCGCTTCGTGAAGCCGTTGTAAACGCCGTTTGCCACAGAGATTATTTTGAAAAAGGCGCGCGAGTTATGGTCGAAATTTTTGACGACCGAGTGGATATTGTAAGCCCGGGCGGCGTTTGCAAAGGAATTACTCCCGAAAATTTCGGAACTATAAGCATTTCCCGCAATTCGCTTCTTGCAAGTATGCTTTTTCGCATAAATTATATTGAACAAATGGGAACGGGCATTATGCGCATAAAAAATGCCGCGCGAAACGCGGAAGTTGCAGAGCCGATTTTTGAACTTTCAGGCTTTTTCAAGGCAACATTCAGACGATTTCCGAAAGAAGAAATTATCGACCATCAACAGCCTTTATCAACTACAACAGCTAACATAAAACAAGCGATAGAAACACAAAAAACAAGCGACATAAAAACCGCGCATACACCTGAAAACAAACAACTTACCGCTAAAAAACAAGCGATTGAAACAAGCGATAAAAACACAAAAAACAAGCGATTGACAAGCGATAGCAAACGCTTCATTCTTTCGCATATAAAAAGGCATTCGGAAACAAGAATTTCCGATTTTTCCGCCCGCTTAAATCTCAGCCAAGCGCGCATAAGGGTTATACTTCAAGAAATGATAAACGACAAGCTTATTGAAAAAGTCGGCGACAAACGATATACCTATTACGTGCTGAAAAGATAATTTCAAAAAGGAGAAATTTTCAATATGACAACCACAGCGCAACAAAAACAGGGCGGCGGCACGGCGACACTTGCAAAAATTGCCTACCGCAACATCTGGCGCACAGCTTTTTGTTTTGTTGCGGCAATTTTTTTTGTCGGATGTCCCCGACCCGTTAATGAGAATGTTGCTGAAAATCCAAATAATACAGCCGAAAATCTGACAAAATGGGCAAAAATCTATCAAATTACGCTTAACAGTTATTTAGAGCAAGACCCTGCTTTGAACGAAAATGTTGATTTTATTGCCGTTGATTTATCCACATTAGAGTTTGCCGACGATAATGATAAAAAAGCAATTGTTGCGTGGATAGAATTAAAACACGCGCCTGTTAAAAACACTAATTTAGACGGTTTGAGAGCGGAAAATTTGTTTGACGGTATGCGTATTCCCAACGGAGTTTTTTTGACAATAAATAAAATTACCGAAAGGGAAAATGAAATAATTATTGACGGTATGAAATATCGCGGTGCAAGAGCGGCGAATTGGTTTCGGACAAATTGGCGGTTCAATAGCGGCGCTTGGGAGTTTGTTGAAACAACAATGACGATGATTTCGTAAAGAGGAGCAAAAAATGGAAAAATTCACCCAAACCATTCCCGACAAAACAGCCGAGCAAATCGCTCGAATTCAGCGGGAGGTGTTGTTTGAAAAATCGGATGTTAATTCCGTTAAATCGCTTGCAGAAAGCGGGGTTTTGTTTTTTGTTGAATTCGACGAAAAGCAGAATGTTGCCTGTTTTTGTTCGGTTAAACCGATTTTGGACGAATGGGAAATTTACGATTTGGCGACTGTTCCCGAACATAGAAATCGCGGAATGGCGAAGAAAATTATTGGCGAAATTCTTGATTTTGCGCTTAAAAACGGGGCGAAAAAGGTGTTTTTGGAAGTTCGTGAAAGCAATAATGCGGCGATAAATTTATATTCAAATTTAGGTTTTGAGAAATATCTTACGCGTAAAAATTACTACAAAAACACCCAAGACGGTGTGCTTGGCGCAGAAAATGCCGTTTGTATGAGAAAAGTGTTGTGAAAACCGCAGAAAAAACATAAAAACGCCCGCACGACAAGCGCCCAAATATTATTTTTGCCTTTAATAAGTTGAAAAAACAAGGAAAATAGATTATGATAATACCTCGTTCGGACAGAATGGCGGGAGTAAGCTACGCAATACGCGGTCCGGTTTTGGACAGGGCTTACGAATTGGAATCGCAGGGACATAAAGTCCTGAAACTGAATATCGGAAACCCCGGAGTTTTCGGATTTAACGCGGACAAAACGCTACTTAACGCGATGAAAGACAATTTGCTTGGCTTGGAAGGCGGGCAATCGTATTCGCATTCAAAAGGCGTGGAAGAAGTTCGCGCGACAATTGCCGAATATCACATAAAAAGAGGCGCGAAAAACCTTACAAGCAACGACGTTTATATCGGAAACGGCGCGAGCGAGCTTATAACTGCCTGTATGCAGGCGCTCCTAAACAGCGGCGACGAGGTGCTTTTGCCCGCGCCCGATTACCCGCTTTGGACGGCGGCGGTAAATTTACAGCGAGCAAAGGCAGTGCATTACATCTGCAACGAAGAAGACGATTGGAACCCCGACGTTTCGGACATTGAGGCGAGAATAACGTCCAAAACGCGGGCGATTGTAATAATAAATCCGAACAATCCGACGGGTGCAAATTACAGCGAAAAAGTGCTGAGAGAAATTGTCGGAATTGCAAGAAAATACGAATTGCTTATTTTTTCCGACGAAATTTACGACAGAATTTTGTATGACGGCGAAATTCATCACAGCATTGCCGAATTTGCGGGGGATCACCCTTGCTTTATTTTTAACGGGATTTCAAAAACGCATTTGGCTTGCGGATTTCGCGGCGGTTGGCTTGCGGTTTGCGGCGACAAAAGCGAATTGGGCGACTATTTGGACGGGCTTACGACTTTGCTTTCGATGCGGCTTTGTTCTAACGTTCCCGCGCAGTTTGCCTGCAAAGCGGCTTTGGAAGCGGACTATCAAATGGATAATTTTATAGTTCCCGGCGGCAGGCTTTACGAACAAAACACGGTCGCAACAAAACTTTTGAACGAAATAGACGGAATTTCGTGCGTAAAGGCGAAAGGCGCGTTGTATTTGTTCCCGAAAATTGATACAAAAAAATTTAACATAACAAGCGACAAGCAATTTGTTATGGATTTTTTAACGGAAAAAAAGGTACTTTTGGTAAACGGCACAGGTTTCAACTGGATAGCCCCCGACCATTTCAGGTTGGTATTTTTGCCCGAAGTTCCCGTTCTTGAAGACGCTATCGGTAGGCTGAAAGAGTTCCTTTCGACCTACCGACAGAAATGAGGTGAAAGCCTCCACCACCAAGGCGAGAGCATATTTTTCTCGTCTGCCGCATATAGAAAAGCAGGGACAAGGATTTTTTCTTGTTCCTGTGTTTTTTAGACTGGTCAGCAAGTTAAGTAAAGCCAATAAAATTAAACAGCTATATTAAATTCGTGCATTCAGATAATTTACCCTCCTTATCCACCAATCAGCCATAAGTTCTACTTGTCGGGCGTGGTCTGGGTCATATCCTTCCCAATAACCGCTTCCGCATTCCATTATCCATCTTTTGGAATCTTCTTTAACGCCTGCTCTGATTGCAAGTCCTTGCGATTTTATAAAATCGCTGACGGCAAGTATTTCGGTAAGTTTTTCAGTAAAACGCGCTCTGTATCTTGCTACAAAAACAGGATCTTCAAAAAAACGTCCCCAAAAAGCGTTTGCTGAGTGTTGATGAAAATAAATATAACGATGTCCTGCAAAATATATGTGCCCCCCACCCTCTACATAACCAAATCCCCAATCAAAATCCCATAGCATACCTGCGCTTATTTTATCATTTCTGCTTCTTCTATAAAAAAATGTGCTTTTGGGATGATTCGGCTCAAAGTTCTGAACAATTTCGTTTACCATAATAAAATCTACCAAACTATTTATATCTACCAAATCGCGCCAGCCGTTTTCGGGAAACGTTTGACAGGCAAGTAAATCGGTGAATTCAGCCCAGTCGTCTATTATGAAGCGATAGCGCGGGTCGTCAATATTATCGCTGAACGACGGCGCTGAAATATTCACCGGTAAGTTGAAATTATCGGTTTTAAACCACGGCTCATCTGTGCCGACATCTAATTGCACAAACCAACCGCCGTTATTAAAATCGACATTTGCTCGTCCCGGAGCGCCGATACCGTTGGGGTCGGCTTGTCTGTGTTCCGTTAGTAAGTAAACTCCCCAATATTCTCCATCCAAATACAAATGAACGTGTTTATGAGTGTTGGTGTAAGGCAGGTTAAAAACTTCGCGACCGAGATAAAGTGTTGCCGCGTTAGTTAAAAACGTCGGGTCTTGAAATTCCGCAAGCAATATCCAGTTTCGACGTGCGGCAAGCCCGAACATAGACGTGTCGTTTCTGAATCTTATCCGAAATGGCTGTTTTGGATATCCCCAAGTGGTGTTTCCGCGCCCTCTGATTTCTTGGTTTCTGATAGTGGCAATATTATTTTGCGGATTATTGGGGTCGTTCAAAGAAAAAGTCATATTTGTCCAAATTCCCGTGGCGCTACCGTGGATTTCTGCGCCGTAAGCGTCAATAAAGATAACAGGCAGAGTTCCCTCTGCTCTGCCCCTATATCCGATAAGTCCGCCTGTTAATGGATTCCACGCCCCGAATTCTCGATTTTTGGGACGGAAATGTTCTAATTCGTCATCGTCAACTCCGCCGTGAGCGTAGCGAATGCTTTCAAAGTCGGCGGCATTATTGTCCGTTCCGTCGAGGGTTATGCGGCGAACGGCTTCCGAAGCGGAGTTTCGCGTTGGCGTTCCTTTGTATCCGAATATGTTGTCGGGATTTGTTGCGTGGTCAATATTGTTTGCTGTTCCGAGCAAATCAATGAAACCGACGGCAATCTGGCTTCCGTTGCCGTCCATAGTAAACGGATTTTGCACGGTTAATGGAGTTGTGCCTCGGATAAGAGCGACCTTAAACGCCCGATTGCTCAAACTGAAATTCGGGTCGTTAATATCGCCCGAATTATCATTTATTGACAGGCGACCTGTTGTGTTTTCTCTTGCTCCTAAAATTAAGAACGATGTTTTTGCGGGAATTGTTCCGCTCAAAGGGATTGCTCTCCAATTATCATCCACCCCTGCTTCTCTTGCAGGCAAACCTCTTATACCGTCCGCGTGAAACAAGGTAATCCCGCTCAAGTTTATCGGTGAATCGGAGTTGTTGTAAATTTCAACAAAAGAATGGCTTGCACCCGCCGCGTCTCCCGAAGAGCCATACGCCTGCAATATTAGTAATTGCCCTGAAAGCGAGTCCCGTCTTCCGTGATTATTGCATCCGCTATCACGGTCATAATCATCATTTTTGTCGTCCGAGCAACCGACAAAATTCGTCATACTTAACGCGATAATCCATATCGCCGCCAACATTTTAATAAAACGTCTCATAAAAAATCCTCCCATATTAGAGATTAAAAGTTAAGTTTTACGGGAAAAACAACAAAAAAAAGAGGTTGTTCTGCCGAAATTCATATTTTCGACAAAAAATCACGAATACGCTATCGCATCGCAAATAGTAAAAAAGTTATTACTTGTTCCGAAACCTCGTTTAAAAGGCGTTCATTACTAGTATTACATCTAAGATCAAGCAGAGATAAACTCTACTCGTGATTTTTTGGCACAGGGAAAATATGTTATTGCAACAATAGAAAACGAAAAAAAATCTAAATATTTGATTTAACAGAGAAAAAAATGCGTTAAAAGCGCTTTTTTTTATCAATTAAAACATAGTTTTTTTCAATTTTTTTTAATTATATTTAAATGGTATAATCTTTAATATCCAATAACTACAAAAAACTTCCTCATTTTTCCTGCGCCAAATAGTATTTTCTTCCCTGCCAAGAAATCACGATGATGTAGAGATTATGTCTCTGCGTTTCGTTTTAAAGTAAAATTAGTGGTTGCCGGATGCTATGTTCTTACGAAGGACAAGCACCTGTAAAAGTAATTTTTGGGGGGGGATTCTGCCCATCTTGTTAGCTTATACAGGCGGTAATTACTATATTATGTAAATTACAGAGAAACGACAAGTGGTAATTCGTGATTTTTTGGCGAAAATAAGAATTTTCGGCAGAATACCCCTTTTTTTTGTTGCCTATTCCGTGCGGAAGAAGATTTACCTATTCGTCGAGGATTGGGGGGAGCAGGTATAATTCAATTTGCATATAGAAACACAGGGGCAAGGATTTTTTCTTGTCCCTGTGTTTTTTTAGATTTTTCAAAAAACTTCGTATTTAACAGGAAATAAATAGTATTTTCATCTTATGGAAACGAACAATACAAACAATATGGAAGCACAAGAATTTCAGCAGGTGCTCGGGATTATTTCGCAACACCGTTTGCGAGCGTTGCAAGCCGTTAATAGCGAAATTCTGTTTACAGCGTGGAGTGTCGGCGCTTTTGTTTCGGCGCGCCTTAAAAATTCCGCGTGGGGAAGCAAAACCGTTATGCAACTTTCGGAGTATCTGCGCGCGCAAGACCCGACTTTGAGAGGATATAGTCGTCCAAGTATATACAATATGGTTAGTTTTTACGAGGCATATTCTTCCGCGCAATTTGCCGAATACAAAGAAAATCTAAAGCTTGACAGATTTGTCCAGCCGTCGGCGAGACAATTAGAAAACACTTTAACAATTATCTCGCCGCCGGCGAGACAATTGGAAGAATCAATGCCTGAATTCTTAGGTTTAACAACTATAACTAATCATTTTGAAATACTCAATGCTTGCAAAACCATTGAAGAGCGTATTTTTTACATATTGTATTCCTATAAGGAAAAATTGAATAAAATGGAATTGCGGCGTTGTATAAAAAACCACACTTTTGCCTCTTTAATGGGAACAAAACACAACATTTCCAAAGGATTAAAAGAAATTTATCCTCAATCCGTGCCAATGTTGAAAGACACAATTTTTGTCGATTTTCTCGGGTTGCCACAAAAATACTCCGAAAAACGTTTGCGAAAAAGCATTTTGGCTAATTTGAAAGATTTTGTTCTTGAATTAGGAAAAGATTTTTTGCATTACGCGACCGAGTTGCCTCTACAAGTCGGAAATTCTACGTTCAAAGTTGATTTGGTATTTTATCACAGAGGATTACAATGTTTGGTGGCAGTTGAACTGAAAACAGGCAAGTTTAAGCCCGAACATACAGGGCAGTTGGAATTTTATCTCGAAGCCCTCGACCGCGATGTTCGTCGAAGCAACGAAAATCCAAGCATTGGCATTTTGCTTTGCAGAGAAGCCGACCGAAGCGTTGTCGAATATGCGATGAGCCGCAGTTTAAGCCCGACAATGATTGCCGAATACGAGCGGCAACTTATCCCCAAAGAAGTACTGCAACGCTCTTTGGACGAGTTTTGCAGTTTTTTGACCGATACAAAGAAGTAGGTTTGGGGTCAGATTTTTAAATTTAGCCAAAAGCACAATTATCGCCGAAGCAACAGGTATCAGCGGAAGAAGATTTGCCCTTTTTCGCCGTGATTAAGTTTCTGCCTTACTGTACCAAGCGCCTTTTGTGGAGCCGTTTTTAATAATATAATTTTTTAGCAACAAAGTTTTTACTGCTTTTTTAGCGGTTTCCAAGTTCAAATTCAGCGAATCCGCAATTTCCGAAGAAGTCAGGCAATTTTGCCGCTCAAACAATGAAAGTATTTTTTGCTTGGTAAGTGATACGGCAGGTTTTCTTTCTTCTTTTCCGAGATTTTTTGTTTGTTTTATTTTGCTTATTTTAACTTCCAAATGCCTTTTTTGTTTCAAAAGTGTCGCTAAAAAGAATGAAATCCAAGGTTCGAAATTAGGCGTTAAAGTGCTGATTGTGCTTTGCGTTTTTCTTAAAGCGCGATAATATCCTTCTTTGTTTCTCTCAACGATCGATTCCACCGAACTATACGGAATATACGCATATCCCTTTTGCTGTAAAAGTAAAGTCGTAATTGCTCTTGACAAACGACCGTTTCCATCTTGAAAAGGGTGTATCGCCAAAAAAACTACAACAAAAATTCCTATTACTATAAGCGGGTGATAAAAATTATCGTCAAGATTTTTTTTAGTCCATTCAAGCAAATCGTCCATTTGTTTTGGAGTATCAAAAGGCGAAGTTGTTTCAAAAATAACGCCGATTTCTTTGCCGTCGGAATCAAATGCTACTATAGAATTCGACATTTTTTTGTATTCGCCTCTGTGCTTTTCATCTTTTTGAGTATATTGCAACAAAATTTTATGCAATTGTTTTATATAATTTTCCGACAAAGGAATAATTTCGTAGTTTTCAAAAATCGCGTCTAAAAGTTCCGCATAGCCGCCCACTTCTTCTTCGTCTCTCGAATCAAACGATTTTGTTTTTATACATGAAAGAAGTTTTTCGATTTCTTTGTCCGTTAATTTGTTTTCCTCTATACGGTTGCTTGAGCCGATTGACTCAATTGTCGATATTTTTTTTAACGCCAATAATTTTTCAGGAGAAAAGTTTTGTATATTCTCCCATTTCCCCTTAAATTCATCTATTTCCGCTATAGCCGACAAGATCTGCGGCGTTATTTTCAGTTCTCCGATTTTAAGCACACGCGCTCCTTAAATATACTTTATTTTACTTAATATTGCTTAATTTTTCTTTAAAAATGTGAATTTTGTGTAAAATCTCTAAGTCTGCCGCATATAGAAAAGCAGGGGCAAGGATTTTTTCTTGTCCCTGTGTTTTTTAGATTTTTCAAAAAACTTTCGTATTTAACAGAAAATAAATAGTATTTTCATCGTATGAAAACGAACAATATAAACAATATGGAGGAAAAATGAAAAAAATAACAAAAATTTCTTTGGTGATTTTAGGACTATTCGGATTTGCGAGCGCGCAGATTACTTTATTGCATACTTTTGATGGAAGTTATTTGCACTCAGGTACACAAGCCAGATTTTTTAGCGGATACTTCCCGCAAGTTCCTTCAAATAACCAAGTGCGGTTCTACAATGAAGATTTTTCTCTGAGAGCGCAAGTTAACATACCAATTCCCGATGGATATGCTATTTCAAGCATTGCAAATGTATCGGAAAATGTATTTAGCACAGACGGCAGATTGGAATTTACTGTTTCTTTTCTTAGATCCTCATCAATGCGTGTACAATTATTTAATGAAAACGGAAATATGCTTAGAGACTTTGGCGATGGTAGCCTATTCGCCTTTCTTCACTTAACATCAGACGGAAATTATCGACTATTTGTAAACAGACGAGGAACAGTTGGAACTGAAACAAGAACATTTACCGACATATATTCGCTCCCCGGCAGAGAGCCGTCGGTTTCTTCAACTCCTGCAAGAGCCGTTAGAAGTAGTAATCCTGCTCGTTTTGCAGGAATAAACAACGGACAAATTCAACTGAATTTAACAGCCGGAAGATATACCGCGCAACTCTTAAATCCACAAGGACGTTTAATAAACAGCGTAGATATTAACGCAATAAACGGTGTAAATGCAACAGGCTTAAGAACAGACAACTTGGCGCGAGGCGTATTTATTTTGAATGTCGAACAGGCGGGAATTACGGTGCTAAATCAGAGGATAATGATTGATTAACATATTTTAGTAATTATGCCGAAAGATATCGAAGCAACAGGTATCAGCGGAAGAAGGTTTGCCTATTCATCAAGGATTGGGGTGAGCAGGTAAAAAATTGGTTTTCGTCCATTTTTGCAGATACAAGACGCGCCTTGTATCTTTCTCGTTGGCGCAAAACGTATTTTTGGGTAGCGTTTTTCTGAAACAATTATAGGAGTGCAACCCAAAATGCCAATGCGAATAATATCACACACCAACATCGAAACTCTTTTGGACGAATTTCTGAAAGACGTTTTGAATGCCGAAAATTTTGACGACCAATTCTCTAAAAACGCTTTTTTAACGGGCGCAAACGCAATTGTCTGCGAATCGAAAGGTTTACAGGAATATCTGAAAAAAAGATGCGTGGACAAGCACGGAATATGGGCGTTTTCGTTTCGGTCGCTTGTTGGGCTTTTGGTGCAGTTTTCTTACAATCTGCAAGGAAAAAGAGAGGACGAAAAAGACAATTTCTTCAGTAAAAATAATTTAGTGTGGGCGATTTACAGCTTGCTTAAAGGCGAAGAAAAAACCTTTGCGTTTGCCTGCGAAATAGCGGCTTTGTTTGCGGCGTATCAAATTTACAGACCAAATTTAATTGAAGCTTGGAACAAAAACGCTCCGTTTAACGGGCAAAATAACGGCAAAACTATAAATATAGACGAAAATTTCATAGAAAACGAAAAAGAGCAACGAAATTATTGGCGTAAATTAAAAGAAAAATGCCAAAACGAGCAGGATATTTCGCAACTTTACAAAATTATAGAGGAAAAACAGAGCAAAATTACTCCAAAAAACATTTTTATATTTGCGCCGATGTCTCTCGCTCCCGTGCATTTGAAAACCCTCAAAATTTTGACGCAAAACGGGTGCTCTGTTAATTTGTACGCGCATTTAATAAGCAACAGATACATAGGCGAGGCAAAAAGCGACAAATCAATCGCGAATTTGCGAAAAAAATCTTGGGAAGACGGAAAAATCGCGGACGAAAAAAACTTATATTGGGATTTAGGAAACAGATTGGTTGCAAATTTGGGACGGTCGGCGCAAGTTCTTTACGAGCAAATGGATTGGGATAATTTGGATTTCTGCGACGACGACGACATAAAAGCAGATACGTTGCTCGGAAAAATCCAAGAAAGCGTCCTTGCCGACGAAAACAACGAAGCGCGCCTTGAAAAAAGCGAAAACGACAACTCGATAACGCTTAACAGCTGCTTTTCGACTTTGAGAGAAATCGAAGTTTTGCGCGATTATATAATCGATTTGTTTGCGAACGACGAAAAATTGTCCGCCGAGGATATTGCAGTTGTTTCGCCTAATATTGAAAATTATGCAAGCGCGATAGACGTGGTTTTCGGCAAAGACGACAATGGTAAAATTTCTGTAAAAACCGCCGACCGCGACGTAAAAAAATACGACAAAACCGTGCAGCTTTTTAATTTGCTTTTTTCCCAAATCGGCGGCAGATACGAAGCTCCCGACATTGTCGCCCTATTTGAATATTCGAGCTTTGCGCAGGGAAAAGCGCTTGAACCGAACAGCAGAAATCTTTTGGAAAAGTGGGTAAGAGAAAACGCTGTAAGGCACGGTCTGAAAGGCGGCAAAAAACTGCCCGATTACTCTTTTGAAAGCGGTTTTAAGCAGTTGGCGGCGGGATTTTTTATGATTGGCGAAGACGGATTTTCGGAAATCGGCGAATATTGCTATCCCGACATAGAGGGATTAAACGCCGAAATTTTAGGCGATTTTGTGAATTTTGTAAACGCCGTTATAAAACTTGACGTCGCTTGCTTTGAAAACGGCAAAGAAACAGAAAAAACCATAAACGATTGGGACGAATTTTTGAGGGATAATATGCCTTCATTTTTTGGCGCGGACGTAGTAAATTACAGGGAAGACGTCGATAATCCGTATCAAAAAATAATGAAAAAATGGGACGAACTCAAAGAAGAAATGCGCAGAGGTTTCGGCAAAAAAAGTGAAAATATGCTTGTGGGTTTCTCGGTTTTGAAAAGCGCCCTGCTCAGAAAAATGGAGGAAAGCGCGACAAATTCGTATTCTTTGAGCGGCAAAATTTCGTTTTCTAATATTGAAACAATGAGGGGCGTTCCGCGCAAAATTATTTGCTTAATCGGGATGAACGGCAAAGAATTTCCGCGGCAAAATATGAACAAAGAAATCAGTTTAATGGCGGCAAAATACAGGCAAGACGGCGACCCCGATACCGCCAACGAAGACCGCCTTATGTTTTTGCAAGCTGTTTGCAACGCCAAAGAAAAACTCTACATAAGCTGGGTAGGGCAAAGCGAAAAAACGGCGGAAGACCTTGATCCGTCGAGCGTGGTAGCAATATTTTTGGATAATTTGCGAAAACAATACGGGATTGATACAAATAATTTAGTGGTAAAGCACCCGTTGCAGCCGTTTTCAAAAAAATATTTCGATAAAAGCGACAAGCGGCTTAAAACTTACGACGGGCGATGGGATAACGAGCGCCCAAAACATCCAAAAAGCATTTGGACGTGGGAAATAGCCCCGAATGAAGACGAAAACGACGACGAAAAAAAGGACGAAACGGGAAAAAATCAAGAAAAAAACGGAGACGAATTATACGATATTTTATCGAACGCGCCTAAATATTTTCTGACAAAAACCTGCAACATAAAATTGCCCGACGACATTGAAATTCTGGAAAGCACAGAGCCGTTTGTAGTTGAAAGCGAATTAGAAAAATGGAAATTAAGAAAAAATTTTTTGAAAGATGAAGACAAAAAAAATATTCAAAAATTGCGCGGCGAACTACCGAGCGGAAATTTCGCGGATAAAATCATAGAGAACATAGAAAACGACGTCGCAGAGTTAAAATCGGCGGCAAAAAATGAAATTTTGGGTTACCCGAGCAACGACAAAGGCAGATACCGACTGAGGCATTGGCTGTATCATTTGCATTTAAATTCACAAGAAGAAAATCAGACGACAAAAATGTTTTTGAAAAACGCAACGATTGAATTATCGGGAATGGAAAAAGCAAAAGCCCAAGATTATTTCGGCAAATTATGGATTTTGGCGGAAGAATTAAACTCAAGATTACTGCCGATTTTCCCCGACGCCGCGTGGGAATATTTATACGGTAAAGGCTTAAGCGCCGTATGGGAAAAAATCTTAAAATCTTGCCCGTACGCAGAAATGGCAACAGAAAGCGCCACGTCTTTAGCAGAGTTGGGGATAGAGGAGGAATTTAAGGCGTTTTCCGAAAAATTGTTTAAAGATTATGAGAAATATGAGGTAAAAGAAAAGTAAAAAATCGTTTTTTTCATTTTTTTTTCGCACTTTCCTGTGGAAATATAGTATATTTGTGATAGCGGTTTACGCTAGTGCTTATACTAACAAGCATAGTATCCAGCACTTAAAACGTGAAAAGAAGTCCGGCACAAGCAGTCGGACTTCGTTTTTTTAGGAACATCCGACGCTATTTTCTATTGCAAGTTTCAGCGTTTCGTCGTTTTTAAGCATATCTAAAACGCTTTTTATTTCACATTCCAATCTCTGCGGTAATTTTTCTGAAATACTTTCGAGTAAATATTTCATAACTAATATTGCGGAATGGAGTTTGCATTTGTTTTTATTGTTTGTTTTCAAAACAGTACCGTCTCTCAGCGCTTCTTCAAGATTGTAGTCAAACACTACTCCGTCGTGCGAAAGCATATTTCTTAAATTTTTCATCACGATGATATAATTAAGCATAATTTTTTCGTTTCTTATATTATATTCGCAGGCAATTTTTTCTCTTATGGTTTTTTCTTGTAAAGATTCATACGTTGCTGTTATGTTTCCAAAAGTTGCATAATTTAATGTTTTCCAAGCGGGCGCATATTTGTCGCCGTATCGCCTTATGGTTTCGTGATTGGCTTTAATCGGATTATATATTTTTTCGTCGAAATCTCTTATGTATTTTTCTGCCATAACTTTATTGTCCACAAACCAATTAGGGGTATTTTTGTATTGATTAGAGACAAAATAAATCAACTTTGCCTTGAAGCTTGTTTCTATGCGGCTTATATACTTACGCAAAATCATTCTTAGCTCAAAATCGAATTCATATAGAGCGACAATTTCCGAAAATTTTGTCCCGTTTTTATATTGACGGCTTCTTTTTTCTTTAGATGGATATGTTTCTTCAAAAGGAAAAGCGTAAAATCCCAAGCGATAATAGTCAATATTTGAAAGAAATTTCTTGATTTCTTCCATCGGCATATCCAATTCGCAACCGCGGTTTTTGTATAACTCGATTTGTTCGTCCAACGTTGTCGCTTTTTTCACGTTTTTTCCTTTCTTTTGTCGGGGAAAATACTCTTTGTTTTCAGGCATTTATATACAAAAATACGTTTTGCTCAAATAAAAAAGGCGGATAATCTTTTCCCTACTGCCACAATCTTATTCCTCGGATGTTTCGCCGCTAAAAAATCCTCCGTGCTAAATTCAATCACTGATTAAATCGTTGATTAAAACACTGTTTGAAAATAATAAATCTCGGTGTTGTTGTCAAGGAGTGGGGGAAAATAGTGAGAAAACGACGAATATCAAAAATCCCCCTCGACAATAACGTATTTTCTCCCCGTTCTTTGATACAAAAAAAATGATTTTTTCATTCAAACGCCGCCGATAACGCAATCGTCTGGAATTTAACCAACACCAACGGACGTTTCGTAGCCAACGGCGCATATCTGATTATCGTCGAAGCAATCGGTATCAGCGGACGAAGATTTACATACTCGTCGAGGATTGGGGTAAATAGATAAGAAAATTTACGATAGTTTTTTAACAGGGGGCGTAGAAATACGCCCTTTTTATTTTGCGCAAATAGTATTTTTTAAGGAAGAAAGGGGATAATCATGACAAAATATCTCAAAATGAGTACCGTTGGAGAAATGCTCAAAAATGAGTTTTTGGATCCGTATAATTTGTCGATTGAAGAAATTGCTCAAGCAATATCTTTCCCGTCTTGGCAAATTGCGGCAACAATAGAAAATGGTATTCCTATGACAACCGAACTTGATTTACTGCTGACAAAATACTTTGGCATGTCAGAAGGATTTTTTATGCGTTGGCAGGAAAGCTACAATGTAAGAATTGCGAAAAGGTTGATACATAAAAAATTGACGCAAATAATCCCTTACGCAAAATTAAAACGGGTAGCAGCGTTGTGATTAAATCATTCAAATGCAAAGAAACTCTGCGAATTTTTAACGGATTAGGCTCAAGAAAACTACCGTCCCATATTCAAGATCGCGCGCTTGACAGGTTGGAAATGCTAAAAAACGCTAAAACTATAAACGATTTGCGTATTCCGCCCTCAAATCACCTTGAACAGTTGTCAGGCAATCGTAAAGGACAATGGAGTATTCGCGTAAACGAACAATACAGAATTTGCTTTGTATGGATTGACAACAATGCAGAAAATGTAGAATTAACGGATTACCACTGAAAACAGCAGGTACTAGCCGCTAATGATATCAGCGGCAGAAAATTTACGTATTTTCCCTTCCAAAACAAGGATAAAAAAATGAACCTCTTTAACGTCAGAGAATTACCGTTGAACAAAAAAGTCCTGATTGAAGCGAGTGCCGGGACGGGGAAAACCTATAATATCGGGTTGATTGTTCTGCGTTTGCTTTTGGAAAAGAATTTGACGATTGAAAAAATAGTCCTGATAACTTTTACCGAAGCGGCGACCGCGGAACTCAAGAAAAATACCGCCGAAAGAATTAAAAAAGCGTATAAAATATGGAAAGAAGACGGCGGCGACGGCGACAAAGAAAAAGACTTAATCGAGATTGTAAAAAGCGCAAAATTTACAAAAGACGGCGAAATTCAAAAAAACGCGCAAGAAAAAGAAGTGAATTTATTGGACGCGCTTACCCGCATAGACGAAATGCCCGTTTTTACTATTCACGGATTTTGCAATAAACTGCTGAGCGAATTCCCATACGAGACAAAAAACTTTGAAAAAAGAGAACTGATTACCGATACAAACAGCATAAGAAACAGGATTGTCGCGGATTTTTGGCGAGAAAACATCCAAGATTTAGACGTGGATATTGAACTTAGTCCGCGAAATTTATTAAATGTTGTAAATTTAATTCTGAAACATCCGCACGCGAAAATTGACGGCGAAGAATACGAACAATCTTTGACGGAATACAAAAACGCCGACGAAAAAGACAAGAAAAACGCCGCAAGAAAACTGAAATACGCCATAGCGAAAAACTTGGCGAAAGAAGCCTCGCAAAGAGCGGAAGCCGAAAAGAAAAAAATGAAAATTATGGATTACGACGATATGATAAAAGACTGCGAAAAAGCGGTAATAAACGATATGGCAAACGGCAAAAAACTGCAAAACGCCATAAGAAACAGATACGAGGCAATATTTGTGGACGAGTTTCAGGACACGGATAAAATGCAGTTTCGGATTTTCGATTATCTGTTTGAAGACAAGCCGTTTTTTATGATTGGCGACCCGAAACAGGCGATTTACAGGTTTAGAGGCGGCGATATTGTCGCCTACAAAAACGCCAAAGACTGCGCGGGAGAAGAAAATCGGTTTTCGATGAACATAAATTTTCGCACGGAACAGACTTTATTGGAGGGTTTAAGGCAGTTTTTTGCTTATCGGAATTGCTTCGACAAAGAAATTTTCAGGTCAAAAATGGGCGAAGATATTGACTATACGGAAGTAAGATGCGGCAAAACAGAGCTTAATCCGCTCCAAGAAATAGACGAAAAGCGCCCGCCTTTTGTAATTTGGAAGGGCGGCGACAACGAAAACAAACCCGTGTTTGAGCAAAAAGCGCAAAAAGCGGTCGTTTCGGAAGTCTGCCGATTGCTGAGCACAGGCAAATTTGAGCCAAAAAACATTGCGATTCTGTTGGATACAAACGAAGATTGCCTTACATACAAAAACGCCTTGGTCAAAAAAGGCGTTTATGCAATAGTTAAAGGCGGTTCGGTTTTTGAAAGCGGCGCGGCAAAATTTTTGAGGATTTTGTTAAACACGATTTGCGGCAACAATAATATAAGGTATATAAGAGCTTTGCTTTTGCATAAATTTTGCGGGTTTGAGCCTTCCGATATACAAGGCAAAAAAGGGGACGAAATATTCAACGAATGGGCGAGCGAAATTTTTGAGGCAAAAGCAAAATGGGAAAAATTCGGAGTTATGAGCGCCGTAGATTTTTTTATGGAAAACAGAAAATTGTGGGGAAATATTGCCGCGCAAATCACAGGAGAGCGCGAAATTACAAATATTCGCCAAATATTGGAAATTTTGAATGAAGAAGAAATTAAATTCGGAAAAATTCCCGAAAAAATAAACAACCGTTTTGCCGCGCTTCTTAAAGAATATCAAAAAAACGAGGCAATCGAAGAAAAATTGGAAAGCGACGACGACGCTCTCAAAATTATGACAATTCATAAGTCAAAAGGCTTGGAATTTGACGTTGTTTTTGTTCCCGAAATAGGCAGAAGCCCAAGAAAACACGAGTTTCCGAGCGCTTACGAGTATAACGAAGGCAGTGAAAAAAACATAGCGTTTTTCGCGGAAGACAAAGACAATATTATGGGAACTTTGAGCAATAAAGAGGAAAATGAGGAGACCGCCCGCCTTTTGTACGTTGCCTTAACAAGAGCAAAATATAGGCTGTATCTGTGTTTTAGTCCGCCCAAAAGAACTAAAGACAGGGTTATTTCAAAGCAAATAGGCGCGTCGTCTGTTTGCCGAGAGATTTTTGACGGTTTTTCGTGGCAAAGCGATAATGTTAAAATCGAGGATTTGGAAAATGTCCTCGAAGAAATGGGCGAATTTTACAATAAAAAAAATACAAAAATAGAGAATTTTGAAAGAAAATCGGAAAAATTTGACAAAATAAAAGATAGGGCAAAACCGACTTGGACGAGAACAAGTTTTTCTAAAATTACAAAAAATTTATCGCCTATAGAATATCGCTCCGACCCCAAAAACGAAAAGCCGAAAATTCCCGCGGGAGCAAGAATGGGAACGCTTTTGCACGATATTTTTGAAAATATTGATTTTAAGGCGAAGAACGACGAAATCCAAAAAACCGTAAAAGAAAAACTGGGGGATTTCCCCGAATTTGAAGAAAAAGACGGCAACGAAAACGAAAATATTGCAGAAGTTAAAGCTTGGGTAAGCGCGGCTTTGGATAAAACCTTACCGCATAGCGCCGCAGGAAAATTAAAGGATGTGGAACACAAAATCGCAGAGCTTAGTTTTCTTATGGATTGCCAAAAAATCGACCTAAAAAAAATACAGGAAGAGATTGCGAAAGGAAAAATCAATTTCGTCGTTCCAAGAGAGCTGCCCGACAAATATATCAGCGGCGCAATCGACCTGATTTTCTTGGGCGCGGACGGCAAATATTACATCCTCGACTGGAAATCGAACGCTATGAACGGCGACTTTTCCGAGGAAAACGTGAACGCCGAAATGTTGAGCCACGGCTATCATTTGCAGTATTACATTTACGCAGTCGCACTAAAAAGATGGCTCGAAAAAACAAAATCGGACTTCGATTTCGCTCAAAATTTCGGCGGCGTTTATTATATTTTCATAAGAGGCGTGAACGAAAAAAACGCCGACGGAATTTATTTCGCCGACGGAAAAAAAATCGCAAACTCCATAGATTTGCTTGATAAATCGTTAAAAGGAGAGGTATAAATGAATAATCTCAGAGAATTTTTGCTCGAATACTTAAAAAAGCAATATAACGTATCCGAAACCGTAAAAAAATACGCCGAAAAAGTATTGGAACAGCTCGAAAAAGGCAGTATATGCTTTGAACTGAGCGCCGCAGAAAAAGAAGAGTTGGAAAAAGAGAAATCGGAAGCAATCGGCGCGCAAAATCAAGTCCGCCCTTTAATTTTAGACGGAGAAAGATTGTATATTCAGCGGTATTTCGAGTATCAAAAAAGGATATTGGACAAAATTAAAATCTTGCTCGAAAACAAAAAATTGCACGTAATAACAGGCGGTCCGGGAACGGGAAAAACAACGTCTTTGGCAAATATTCTCAAAGACAGATTAAACGAAAAAATACTTTTAGCCGCCCCAACGGGAAAAGCCGCGCTGAGAATGAAAGAAAGTTTGGCTTTACAAGGCATAGAAGCGCAAGCAAAAACATTGCACCGACTTCTCGGCTATATTCCGCTGTCGGTAAATTTCAGTCATACAAAAGAAAATCCGCTTGAAGCCGACATAATCGCAATAGACGAATGTTCGATGATAGATTTGCAGATGATGGCGAAATTGCTGGAGGCAGTCGGCGATACTTGCGATTTGTATTTGCTTGGCGATAAAAATCAATTGGCTTCCGTAGAAGCAGGCTCGGTTTTTGCCGATATTTGCGGAAAACTTGAGCGGGAATACAGCGACGAAATACCTAATGGCAAGTTTGAAACCTGCCCTTACGAAGAAAAAACGAAGAATTACAGAGCCCAAAACGCTTTGGGGATTGCCGATTTAAGCAAGCAAATATTGAGCGGCGAAGTAAAAGATTTTGGCAATGAAAACGTCGAATTTTTAGAAAAATTAGACCTTAACAACGATTGGTATAACGACTTGTTTAACGCCAAAGACGAAAAAACCGCATTAAATTTTTTGCGAACATTTCAGATTTTGTGCGCAACCAAAAGCGGTAGAAACGGTTGCGTTAAAATAAACGAAATATTATGCGGCTCGGCAAAGAAGAAAAACGCGAAATATATTCCTATAATAATTACGGAAAATGATTATCAACAAAATCTTTTTAACGGAGACGTCGGCATTAAGGATGAAAAAAGTAATTTGGCGTATTTTGAAAACAAAGAGGGCGCAATTCCCGCCCTGACTTTACCAAAACACGAGCCCGCCTTTGCCATAACAATACACAAATCGCAAGGCTCGGAATACGATAAAGTCGCAGTAGTATATCCCGATAAAAAGCAAGAGGAAGAACTTTTCACCCGCGAACTTTTATACACCGCAATCACCCGCGCCAAACAAAAATGCCTAATTTTCGGCAACAAAGAAACGCTTGTAAGTTCCTGTGGAAGGCGGATTTTGCGGGTTTCGGGGATTGGTTAATCCTCAAAACCGCATTCTCAACTTCGTCTCCATATAAAAATGGCTTCCTGCGCTCATTCCGGACGGGCGAGGACCGAATTCGCCGTGGTTTCCGTCGTTGTTAAAGAGGTTTCTGTCCATCGGAACATTTGCCGCAACACTCAGTGATATTGCCTGCGAAATTTGATGATTGAACGTTAGAAGCGAAACGAATGACGCGTCGTCAAGCCCCGAAAGCAGAGCCAAACCCGCGTTGGTGAAGTTGCTGAAACGGTATGTAAAACCCGTGTAAAGGTAGTTTCGGTTGGAAAAATTTCCGCCGCCTGCAAGCGATGTCGATGAAGCTAAGCCGTTATACAAATATTCTGCGAGAAAAATTAAGTTTCCGCTGAAAAATGAGTAGTCAAAACCTGTGCTTAGCGATAATCCGTCCGCCTTGTTTTCTAATTCTTTGTTGTGGGTGTAGAGCATATCAAGTATAAGTCCCAGTTCCAAATCGGCTTTTAGCGATAAACCCGTGCGGTGAGTCCAAGGGTTTGAAGCGGTTGAGGGAAATTCGTCGGAATACTCGAACGAGTATAGTAATTGCGCGCTTAATTTGTCCCAATGTTTGTCGGCGGCGATACCTGCAATTCCGCTGTTTGCGTCCAACGGGTCGCGACCTGTAATGCCGAAACCCTGCAACTTAAAGCCGTGAACGGGAAACCACGATAGACTGTTGCCCAAAACTGCGCGCGGGCGAGCGTTGGGTTTAAGTGGATTTTTAGGATTTAGAAAGTCCGACGACCCCCAAACGTTGCTAAAGCCTAAAGGTATGCGCATAATTCCGCCGTCGAAATTTACGTTTTCGCCTCTTATTCTGAAAAACAGGCGTTCGAGTTCGATAAGCGCGGCGTAGTATTTTCCTGTGTGAATACCGCCGAATTTAACGTGTTCCGCCTGTGAAATCATTGTGATAGCGTAATCTCCCGAGGCGGCGATAAGATTAACCGCGCCGAAAAATGTGCCGTTTTCTCCTACGCGCGCCTGCATTCGTATATTGGCGTATTCTTCGAGACCGTAAGACAGATTTGCCGCTTCGCCCGCGCCGACATTTGTCGCTACGGACGACTCGAAAATCCCCGAAAATGTTAGCCCGTCTCTTTGGGCGAAAGCATTGCCGCCGAAAAAGGTAATTGCCAATATTAAAAATGCGCAAAATTTCGCAAAATTTATGTAGGGGCGGGTTTGAAACCCGCCCTTACGCAGAAACAAGAATGTGCAAAAATTTCTCATAAACTATCGCTCCAAATTTCTCATACTGAACACGGCGTCGGGGATTGGTTTGTCGAGAATTACGTTTCGCATTACGAATATCGTTCTGCTGTTTCGTCTCAGCAAATCCCGCACTTCGACTTCTACGGGGAAACGTCGTCCGCCTATAACTTCCACTCTTATGAGGTTTTGTTCTTTGAGCATTGCGCCCGAAAGTGCAAAAAGTTCGCTTCGAAGCAGGTCGCCGTTTTCCTTGTCTATAAACAATCTGCGTTTCGGATAACTTTCGGTGCGACGTTTCGCTTTAAGTTCCAATATCCAGGTATCTTTGTCTTGCAAAGTTTGCGAGCCGACTATTTCCGCAGTGTATCTTTCGGAGAGCGGTTCGTTGTTTATCGCGTCTTCGTAAGACATATCGGAGCCCATCATCGATTCGCGCAGCATGTGTCCCGATATAAGCATTACCCCCTCATTGTCGGGAGAATACACAAAAAGCCGTCCGCCGCGCCGCAAATATCGTGTTTCTGCGTCTTCGGGATTTGTAAATTCAATAAAACTGTCGGAATTTTCGCGCGCCCAAGCGTTCATCGTTTTGACAAATCGGCGGTTGTTATGCTCGATTATCATTTCCGCTTCGTATTGGATAGTCGTGAAAATTTCGTTTTTGTCCACGCGGGCAAGCAGTTCCTGCGCGGTCGGCGTTTTTGCGGCGAAAAGTGTGAAAGCCGTTCCCGCAATCAGCAGTACCAAAGCCGCTGTGATTTTTTTGTTCATAATGTTTCTCCTTTTCTTCTGTTAAAATCTTCTGTTTTTCATTCGGTGATTGAGCGGAGCCGAAATTATCTCCTCAGCGCCTCGACGGGCTCTACAAAGGCGCTTTTCAGCGATGGAATTAGCGTAAAAAGCGAGGCTACTACTACGCCCATAATCCACGCCTGCACCAAATTCCATACGTTGAATTCCAAGAAAATTACGTTGGCAAGCGGCATTTCGCTGAATTGGTTGCCCAGCATATCGCCTATGCGAAGCGGAAAATGCGCTCCTATCGCCGTCAAAATTCCGCCGAAAATTACTCCGATTAGCGCTCCCAAAGCCGCCATAAAAAGCGACTCGAAAAAGAAAACCGTGACGATTTCGTGCCGCGTCATACCGAGGCAACCCATCATTCCTATTTCTTTTATTCGCTCGTGGACTATCATTACTACCGTGTTTACTATTAAAAAACTTGCGACGATTAAAAACACCAAAAATATTACGACATACATCGGGCGCATTGCTTCCATTACTGCGACCCAGTAGTTTTCGCGCCACTGTGTAGCGATGTTTTCTTCGCCGACGATTTCTTTGACTTTGGCAGCGATTTGTGCGCTTAGTTTTTCGTCGTCCGCAAAAATTATTAGTTGTTGCGTTCCGTCTCCCATAGAAAGAAGCCGCTGAAGCCGTTCAAAATCCACGATTATAAAACGCTCGTCAAAGCGGAAAAAATCGAAGTCGTAAATTCCTGTAATAACGGGGCTCCAAATACGGTTTGAAAACTGCGCCGATACCGTCATAAGCGGAATTCTGTCGCCTATTGTAAGCCCTGAGCGTTGTGCAAAAATGTGCCCGACCGCGGCTTCGTTTGCGCCGTGTTTTGGGAAGCGCCCTTCTATAAGCCCGTTGCTACGATTGGTTAAATTAAAGTTGTTTGCCGCAGTTTCGTCTTCTATGTTAAGTCCCCAGAGAACTGCGTGTTTTACGGTGCTTTCTTGCAGGGTCGCCATAGTGTTTATGCGCGGAAAAACGGCGCGGACACCCGAAATTTGCTTTATTTCGTCCGCCAATTCCCGCCAATTTCTGCCGTTTGCTACGGGATATTGGACGGGTAAAAACTCTTGGTCAGCCTCAAATTCCTGCGATACCACTTGCACGTGTCCGAGTTCAAAAACCTGCACCAATTTTGTCATACTGCCGAGCATTCCGCCGATATATCCCGAATATACGGTAATAAAAAACACCGCTATTCCGACCGCCGCAAAGCAAAAAGCCGTGCGCCGCGGGTTTCGCCAGATGTTGCGGTAGGCGATTTTTGCAAGTGTCGCCGTGCCGCCGCCCTGTTTTTGTTGCGCTGTGGTTGTCATATTGAAAATTTCTCCTTTTTGAAATTATCTTTTCAGCACGTAATAGGTATATCGTTTATCGCCGACTTTTTCGATAAGCTTGCCGCTTATCACTCAAACCTCAAGCTATCGGTAATTGACATTTTAAGCGCGCGTTTGGTTGGGAAATATGCCATAAGCGCCGCGAGGATTGTTGCTCCGATACCTGCTTGAAAAAGTACGGGAATATCCCAGCCGCTTCGCAAAACGGTGCTTACTCTGAAACCAATGCCGCCGCCTAAGGTTTCCGCCATTGCGCTTATGTCTAAGCCGTATTTTACCATCGGATAATTTATGGCGCAACCAAGAATTATTCCGAGCGCAGAGCCGAGTAAGCCCAAAAATCCCGCTTCAATCATATAAACGGCTATCACTTGCCCGTCGGTCATTCCCATTGAACGCGTCATTCCGATTTCCTTTGTTCTTTCGAGGACGGCGAGCAAAATTGTGTTGGAAATTACGAGGCACGCCAAAAAAAGCAACAAAAACGAAAGCGCTTTGGTTGCATTCATTTCCAACGCCTCAAATGCAAGGTATTCCGACATATATTCTTTCCAGAAAAACACGCCCAAATGGTCGGGAAGCGGTTCTGCCAATCCGCGTTTTAGCGCTGTGGTAATTGCGGCGGCGCTTTCGTCGGCATTTGGAAGTTGCGTGTATGCAACGCCTTTTTTTCGTATCAAAAGTTCGGTTATTGCGCCGTCGAGCATCATTCCCGCTTCGTCTTGCAGAACGTCCAAAGGAATGTAGGCGATATTGCCGTTGGGCACGGGGTCGGGACTGTTTATTACACCCACGACAACCGCGTCAATCAGTTGGTTTACGTGGCGCACGGCACCGCGAAATCCGGAGCGTATCATTATTGTAAGCGCCTCGTTTTTTTGATACTCGTCCAATTCTTCTTTAAGGATAAAGGCGTTTAATGCCTCTTCAAATTCGTATGCGGCTTCAATTTTTGATATATCTTTTTCGCGAAGAGCAGGCATAAGTTCGCCCTCCCAGAGGTGTCGGCGTATCATTTCGGGCAGTGCTCGAATGTCAATTACCGCGTTTATGCGCACGTTGTTTCGGTCGGTTTGGGCAATCATATTCCAAAGACGGTCGATGTCTTCGCGCGAAATATTTCGTCTCAAAAATACGCGTTCGTTGCCTACAATTTGCCTTTCGGAAGCCGCAAAAAACTCCATGTTTACGCTTCTTTCTTCTTCGTAAAGCGAGCGTATAAAGGTTTTGTCCGCCTCGTTTGTCGCCGACTGCGCTATCAATTCTTCGAGCTCCGAGCGGCGCGGGCGCGTGGGAATTCCGACCCGTAATCTCCCTGCCGCCATTGTGCCGACCGCAATTTCAAAACTGCCGCTTTCGGGCATTCTTCCGAAATCCACAAAATTCATATAGTGCAAAATGCGCGCTTCCGCTTCAACATCAATCGCGTTTACGAGCATTGGCGCAGACCCGAAATTTGAGTGTATCATTCCCGAAAACACAAAACGCGGCGCAGAATAAAAGCCCTCTGCGTAGAGCGCGGCGCTGAAACGTTGCCAATCCGTAAAGTTTTCGTAGCTCGGGCGCTCGTCGCGGCGTTCAAAATACATTTTTGTTTGCAATTTTGCGGCGGACATATCGTAATTTACTATGTTTCTGCGCGATTCCACGGATATTGCGCTTAGCCAACTGCTCAGAAAAACAAACATTGCCACGCTGACCATTATCGCCGCCGACGTAAGACCGGTTTTTACCTTGTGGCGGGCAAGATTACGCAATGCAATCTTGATAAACGCGGAATTATTTTCCAATATATTTAGCAAACTCATAGCTGTCTCATTTCGTTTCGTCGGCTTCGATTTTTCCGTCGCGAATTTTTATCAGTCGCCGCGCATAATCCATAACCATAGAGTCGTGCGTCGAAAAAACAAAGGTTGTTCCCTCGGATTTGTTGAGCGAAACCATCAATTCAAGAATTTCCTGTCCGATAGTGGAATCCAAGTTCGCAGTGGGCTCGTCCGCCAAAATAAGCGCGGGTTTTTTGATGAGCGCACGGGCAATTGCAACTCGCTGTTGCTGTCCGCCCGACATTTCTTTTGGGCGGCGTTTTGCCATATCCGCAAGCCCGACATCTTCCAAAACTTTCGTTGTTCTGCTCTTAATTTCCTTTTTATCGACCCCCAATAAAGTCAGCGGAAACGAAATGTTTTCTTCGACCGACAGCACGGGAATAAGATTATACGCCTGAAAAATAAAGCCGATTTTGTTTCGCCGAAGCAACGCCAACTGCTTTTTCGACATTTTCCCCGTATTAATGTCGTCGATTATCATTTCGCCGCTCGTTATGGTATCCAAACACCCCGCCAAATGCAAAAAAGTGGACTTCCCGCTCCCCGACGGTCCCGCAATAGCGGCAAATTCCCCGCTTTCAAATTCCAAATCCACCCCGCGCAAGGCGTGCACCACGTGCTTATCTAAAGCATAGTCCTTGACCAAATTCTGCGCTTTGATTACAGGCATATTTTTCTCCTTTTAATCTTTCCAAGGGTTGAAAATTTTCAGGTTGGGAATACCTTCAAAATCTTTAACATTGCGAGTTGCGATTGTCATATTGCGAGTAAGTGCGGCAGCGGCAATTAAAGAGTCCTGTATCGGCAATGTGCGCGGAAGTTTTGCCTGTAATTTTCCCCAAACCGTCATAACGTCAATGTCAAAATTTACTATTCTGCCGCTAAAACCGTCGTATATGATATTATTTAGCCAAATCGAAAGTTTTCTTTGTTTTGTTGCGTCGGAAAGTTTTTCAATTCCGCGCACTATTTCGCCTATAGTCATAACGCTGATATATTTATCCGTATCGGGAACAAGCGAAAACCAGTTCAAAAC
>Ga0131853_10000395_pt1 | contig 79826 bp, 79 predicted proteins | sample TergutLab28metaG_FD_92764 | JGI IMG/M metagenome (GOLD analysis project Ga0131853, IMG submission 92764) | Labiotermes labralis P1 segment gut microbial communities from Petit-Saut dam, French Guiana - Lab288 P1 (version 2) (version 2) | ecosystem: Host-associated > Arthropoda: Insects >...
GACACATTTCCTCTCGGTACTGGTAGCAGATGCTTGATTTTTTCGTATTGCTCTACATTTATCTCCATATTTTTCAGTTTATCATTTCTTGGCTATTTTCGATAGTGGGAACACGCCGTAGGAGAGGCTTACTAGTCTAGTTTGTATTTTATATGGAATGTAATTATATTTTTAATTATTAGCGATGGATGCAATATTTCTGTTATACGGCTATTAGACAACGACATAAGATAATTTGGAGGGATGTTAGTGTTATCTGTTGCTGATGGCTTTATTAGCCATGAGTTATTGAAAGGTGTAAGAAGTAGCGTATTTAATAACAGGCTTCAAACGTATGCGGATAAAATTTCCGAAAATATGCAAGAGTATGTTGGTGAACGAATTGAGTTGTTTAGAGGTGCTCGTTGTACGGCGGAATCTAATATTCCAGCTGCATCTCTCAATAAAATTCTTGACAAAATCGAAAGAACAAAATTTTTATGGGGTTTGATTGCAAGAATAGAAGAATTTGAGAAAAAATTTAAGTGTTCAAAAATTGAAAATGTGATATGTGTTGAATTATCAGGCAATGATTTAACGGAGATTGTAAATAAGCTTCAATCAAAATTTAATAAAGAATTAAACATTGGTTTTTCAAAGAAGTCGATTGAAAATTTGGAAAGTGGTTCAGGTGCAAACCATGATGAAGAGCATTTCAACAGATTGCTTAAATATGGGATTTCTGTTCTTTTTTATTACGACAAAAACAAGCTTAATAAGCTAATCGATTATTTTTTTAAGTTCAGTGAAGAATCTATTTCTAATGTCAAAAAACAACAACTTCGTAATAGAAATAATGATATTATTTCCAATGATTCTTTAAGTTGTTGGAAAATTTACGAACATATCAAGAAAGTTAAAGATGAGGTTGAAAGAGAGTTCTTTGGTACTGGAGTAGATGTAGAATCATATTCCGAAGAAAATGCACTTCAAGAAGAAAAAGAGAATCTTGAGAGTTTCTTTTCGTCGATAATAAAAGGATGGCTGGATGATTATCCAAGAAAAAAACTCATAAATGACCTTATTAATTTAGATTCACTTCTTTTTGATGTATATGAAGATTTTTGTTTTGGTACTGAAAACCGTCATGTTGATAGCTATCAGCAAGCTTTTTTTAGAAACATGGTGTTATTGCGACTTTTTCATTGTATTAAGAAAGAAGCCCACTCTATTAACTCTGAAAAACATATAAGTGCAGTGCAGGAGTTTACAAGTTGCATTACAAGTAAATTAGGTTGCGGACTATACATTTCACAGAATTCTACTGTCAATGTTCCTAGTATTCTTCATGGAAAATTTGTGTTTCTTGGTGAAAATGCTTTTATTGCCACTAAAAGCTACATCAGATCAGATGTCATTATGCTAGGTGCTTCAGATGTAGAAATCGGCATGTTTCATGAGTTTTATGATTCAAAAATAAAGGGTGATAATCGTGCTTAGTAATGTTGCTTTTTTTGGTCCCGCACATGACGGCAAGAGCACTTTAGTTGGGTATATGCTCACGCAGAATCCACAAAGTAAACTTGAAGAGGATGAGTTTAATAGAATTGTTGAAAGTCATAAAAAACGCGCAGGTGATGATTATGACGATTCAAGGATCTTTGGGTATTTTGTTGATACGGGCAAAAGTGAAATAAAGCGTGTGAACGAAAAAAATTCTACAACTAAATCATTACATTTCTACGAGATGAAATATAATGAAGCATCTGTAGTATTGATTGATACGCCTGGTGTTAATAAAAAACAACATGAACAATATAAGGGCGTTTTTTTGGCAGATATTGGTGTTTTTGTTATTGATATAAATAAGATTCAAAAATTACTATTAATGAGAGCAGACTATTCATTGTCGAATAGGTATAGATTTGAAATTAATGCATATTTTTCTCCGCTTTTCTTGTGGGGTCAAACGAGAAGCTATGAAGATGTTATTTTTGTTATGAGTAAATATGATAGTTTTGATTCCTCAGTTAATAATGATTTAATTCGTTTCTTGAGCGAAGCAAAACGATTCATTGAAGGCTTACTAGATGCATCTACAATAACGATTGTGCCAACATATGTTGATGTTGATAACAGATTAGGGCATAATATTTTTTCTAAATCAATAGAAAGCTCTGATACTATGAGCCTTATTGAAGCACTTATTAACATTAGGAAAACAAAAAACATCCAACAACGGAAAAGTAATTTAGCTGATAGATTAGGCGAATTTAGAAATTCTAGTTTTGCATTTATTGACAGAAAGTTCGGGGAGAGAATTGGGAAAAAAGATAAAAATAGACGTCATCCCCAAGCACTTAGGATAAAAGCTGTAAATAACGACTTTTGTATTGAAGATGAAATTCAGTTTGGTCCAGTTCAAGACAGAACCGTTATAAAAAGTGAACGTGAATTTTTCTTCTGTTATGCAAAAATTGACAGTATTATGATAGATGGTTCACGAGAGAGAAGTAATTGTCTTCGAGAAGGGCAAATTGGGGGAATTGTTTTAAATCATGTCTACACAGAAAATGAGCGTCAAATAGATTTGAAGGATATAGAAGTGAGTCGCACATCTGTAGTTGCCAGTAAAAGGGTTCGTTTTCGACATGGAAATATAATATACATGAAAATAAACGTAAATGACTGGGCAAAACATTGGTTGAACCAATATGACTTTTATGACCTACGATTAAATCATCATATGGATATTCACTGGGGCGGAAAAACAGTTTTTTGCATTCTTGTTGGAAAAAAAATTGAAGGAGATGATTGTTTGATTCAAGTATATTTACCTTTTCATAGTATAAGCTTCCCTGAAAATCAGGATATTTTACCCGATGGCAATGTGTTATCCATAATTAAACGATATTCAAAGGATAAGTTTATTTCTGAAAAAGCGCATCGAGAATTTGAACCCGTAGTTTTTTTGAAGTCTAGAGTCCTTGATCTAAAAATAATAGATAATGGAGATGAATTGAGGTATAACGTGTTTTCATGTAATGATAAAATTGACATGATTGCCTATATTTCAGACACCTACAATCTCGAAGTTTCTAGACTGGACGACAAAACATATTTTGGAAAAATCAAAACAAACTCAAAAAAAATAAGGCGAGATGTAAAAAAATTATCGGATTTGTATTCAGACATAAGTGGTAATATTGATACATCTGAAATTAGTGTAGAATTCGTTACTTCATCAAAATAGTAAACACGGCAAGTAACATTTGCCTATAAATTGAAAGTTATCTACACAAATAAATTGAAATAATCTTTGATATTGATGGGAATTAAATACGCCAAAAGAGAGCATTTTACAAAATTCATTGCATATTTGGGTTTTACCACTATTTTAGCAGTTTAGTGCCCTTCATACAACTAATCATGTTAACAACTTTTGTACTTTTACAAGAAATGAAAAAACCATAATGTTTCATACAACATACACTATTGCATGGGTAAGTGTTACTGTGTTAATGGACAGCTTATTAATGGGTTGTCCTTTTTTATGTCGTAAAAAACGTAACAATTTCCGGTGTTTAGAAAGGAGAGTAATTTATAATGCTCAATATTCCAATAAGAGCATCCCCTTAAATGAATTATCTTTCGCGAGGCAACCGTAAAAGCGGAAAACCAATCCTCGCGAAAGGATGAGCAGCAATGAACATCATTGCATTTGAAAAAAAGGACAAACTGCGCACACGATATCGGTATGCCGTATATGTGCGAAAGTTGGTTCGGGAAGGCGATATACCGTATTCACGAAGTTTTATCGTGATAAAAAATCAATACGGTGTCATTGTTCATTTTACTTGTTTTCACAAATATGTCGTGACGTACAGCGATTCCGTGTATCGCCCGATTGCATCCGATATACGTGAAAAATTACTTTACGTGTGCGAAATGTTAAACCACATTCTTGTGGGTAACTACGAAAACACGGGCGCAGCACACGTTTTTAAAATAAACAAAAAAATGTTGGCAGAGTTTTTCCAACATTACGCATTGGAAAAGCTACCAAACGAAAGTTACAGAAGCCGCCAAAGCATTGAAAAATGTGTTACATCGGTCACTATGTTTTTCAGAAAACTGTGCAGAAAATACGGCGAATATATTTCTTTAAGTGTTGACGAATTGTACAACGAAAAGAGCGTCATAAATATTCGCGGTAAAGGTCGCAAAAAACTCATACCAAACTTCCAAGTGCGCGGAATCCCGGAGCATAAGCGAATATTTGGAGATATACCGACAAAAGTTTTCGCCATATTGTTAAATCAAGCGTTCAAGCATACGCCCGAAATTGCTTTTGCTATCTGCGCACAGGCATTTGCGGGTTTACGTCCGGGCGAAGTTATGAATCTTCGGCAAGAAAAAAGTCCGCTTGGGCAAGGATTGTGCATTACGATAATGGGCGAGCAAACAAAGAGCATCGAATTGGACTTGACGCGGGAGTACGCCCTTCGCAGTGACGGCGTTATATGCGGTAGAATCAAAAAGGAGCGGCGGCAGAAAATATATCCTGTGTTTCTTCCCGCCTTTGTCGCGGCATATGAGCGTCACAAAAAACATCTGATGTCTAAAAATTTTGAAGCCGAATACTGCCCGATGTTTGTAAACAATCAAGGGAAAGCTATGACATATGAGCATTACAAATGGCTTTTCAAACAACTTGTTGAACAGCATCTTCGACCGATGCTTTTGAATCACGATGATGCCGAATGCCGTTTATACGGACAACTTTTGTATGAAAATTCGCTGGGACTTCATTCTTTGCGTCATTGGTTTTCGGTAACGCTCGTTCTCATGGGCGAGGACATAGCGCAGCTTCAATATTGGCGTGGCGACACAAATCCGGAAAGCGCGCTGTCCTATCTACAAAACAAAGGCGAACTTATGCGTGAATTATCTGCCGCCAATGAAAGTTTTGCAGAACTTCTCGTGAAGGGGGTTTACTACAGAGGATGCCCTTATTGCGCGGGAAAACGCGCCATTCCGGGCGAAACTGATTTGCTTACGCTTGCACCGCATATCGCAAAAAAGTGGGATTATGAGAAAAATACTGTGAACATCACCGAAGTAACGTTGAAAAGCAACAAAAAAGTGTGGTGGATTTGCGAATATGGTCACAAATGGAAAGCTAAAGTTTACAAACGAGCTATTGGTCGTGGTTGTCCTATTTGCGCTGGTAAAGTTATATACTCGTCAAAAAATGTGAAAGTATGATGTTTTTATAATATTAAAACGCAGTAAATACAACGAATATTCTTGTAAAAAAGGGTGCGAAATATACTTTATAGGTTCAAGCGAGAGGAAATCTCTGGTCGCGCTTCCGCTTGACTTCCGACCATTTTGAATGTGCGGGAAAAGGCACCCGCACATTCAAAATGGTCGGCTAAGGTTGCGCCTTCCTTTATATTTATTGCATATTTTTATTGTAAATGAAGAAAGGTAGGTGATTTTCAGAATTTTCAAAGTAATATAATTTTCATGCAAAAAGGATGTCGTATGGTCGATATCCTTTTTATTTGCAAGAGAGAGGGGTTTTAATACGACAGGAGGAATACCGAAAATATAGCTCTCACGAGCCGAAATCTACAAAACCCTTTGAAAAATTTTTTCGGTTACAAAATAATTGATAGGACTGATAGATGTCGATTCAACCTTACCCAACTTCGCGCTGATGAAAATAGCGGCCTATTATAAAAAGCTGGGCGAACGGGTAGAGTTTGTGCGACAGGGTATATATTACGAAAAGATTTACGCGAGTACCATCTATACAAAGTCAAGGCTGATATGCGAAGCCTTGATGAATAAATATAGTGGCAAAATAGAAATTGGTGGAAGCGGTTGGGATATAAAAAAACGACTGCCGCCGGAAATAGAAGCTTGTAATGCCGATTATTCGCTTTACACCGCCGAAATGGTAGCCGCTCGAATAAAGGGCATAATGAGTACCGTAACGCGGAATCGGAAAGCAAAACAAATAATCGATGCAGGTATGGGCTTTAGTTCGAGAGGATGTATCCGTAACTGTGCCTTTTGCTCGGTCTACGAAAAGGAAGGTAGGCTACGTCAAGACCAAGAAATAAAGGACATTATAAATCCAAGGTCAAACACAATTATTTTACATGACAATAATTTCACCGCTGACCCGTATTGCCTTGAAAAGATTAGCGAAATCAGACAACGAGGGCTCGTGGTGGACATTAATCAAGGCTGCGATGTCCGGTTAATCACGGAAGAAATAGCCGCCGCCTTGTCAAGCATAAAACATTTGCGTTCACTTCATTATGCGTGGGACCTCATGGAGCATGAAAATCAAGTGCTGTCCGGAATTAAAAGGCTTGTTAAATATATAAAACCTTACCGGCATATGTGTTTTATGCTTGTTGGGTTCAACACGAATTTTGATGAAGATTTCTACCGCTTCCGAAGACTTGTTGAAATGAATATCAAACCATACGTGATGATTTATAACCAAGAGGGCGACGAACGGTTAAAGCATTTTGCGCGATGGGTAAACGCCCGGATTTACACACAATGCAGATTCGAGGAGTACATTCCATGGGTAAAGACGCGAGGAAAGCAGGTGATGATTTATCAAAAATAAAAAATTTCTTTTACCTCTCTTTGTTTTTGTAACGGTTTTTATCGGTTATATATTGCAGAGAGAAATTTTTTCAGAGCCAAGGGTTGTAATGATTGGTCCGGGATACGGTACGGAAATTAACAACGGACAAGTTCTAACCGCTCTCCATATTGCTATTAGAATGGAATACCCGTTTACTTACGCAGATATAGAAAAGGACATCGCCATCATTCAAACAGGTCACAGCAATAAATATAACCTTAGGTTCGTTAGCTCTGTAAGCGATTTCTTATTTACCGAAACAGTTCCGCAACCGGGGGAATCCGGCAAGCCATACATCGCAGACGGAAAAATCCACGGGGTTATTGTAGGTGAAAGCGGTGGTTACGGTATAGCGGCGGCTCTTGATGATGTAATCATACAAATAATAAATAGAAGCGAGGAGTTGAAAAAGAAATGAACTTTGTAAAATCAGAGGATGCAGATGCCGCCTAAGGGTGGCATTCTTGTTGTAGGATTTTTGGGACTTGCCACGATTTTCGGCATCTCAGTTATCGAACATGAGCCAAAGCCTTATTTCAACGGCGAGCATTACTACTCAGATAACACCACCTATTTGGATTACAGGACTATTTGGAAGGAGCAGAACGCGGTTGTGCCGGAGGGTTACGTTATTTCCAACACACCGCCGAAATTCGAAGGACCGCCTGCGGTACTTCCATCCGTAAAAGCACTGGGAAATAAATTTTCATTTTTTCAAAACGATGAAACCATGGATTTCGCAGAAATGCTGAATGAAACCGAATACCGGTTCAAATTCAACCAACCGGTTAAGGTATATGTACCCTTTGATTGTAATGTCACAAACATTAGTCCAAATACCAAGTCAGGGCTGATACCGGGGTTTGACGGCTATTTTTCGGGCAAAGGCGTAACGGTTGAAACCGTAGGCTTTATGTCGGGTTCGGATATGGACATTGGCTCCGAGTATGAGGTCAGAATAACATACTCCAACCTTTCCCGGATTTGGCAGTCCATAGGACATGGTGTTTCCTGCAAGGACACGAAAAATAACAGGGAATTGTATTATACCAACTTCATTCCGGGCGGTGCGTATAACTTCCGTCCGGGTCAGTATATCGGCATAACGGGACGGACGGGAAGTATTCCCGCAGATGAAGACTTTACGGACCATGTAACCATCCGTCTTGAGAAGCGGGTACAGAACACACAGACATGGACCGGTATGACCTTCGGAGAATTTTTTAACTTGAAATAACATTTCGGTATTTTACAGTTATTCATAAAAAAAACACGCTTACATCACAAATAAAACCGATATTACTAAAACCATTAAGGAGGCAGGCGAATGGCAAAAATGACTTTTACTAAAGAACAGTTCAACTCGTTTAAGATAAACGGTTTGACCTATCACGAAAAACTTTTAAACCAATCAAGGGAAGTCCTCAAAATCGTAGAGGATATTTCAAAGGATTGGACAGGCACAGAGGCGCAGAAGTGCATTAATGCACTCACCGCAACATCAGATGATTATAAGAAGGTCGCAAAAGACATTGAACCATTGAACGAAGCAATTAAAGCCACCGTAACGGCATTAGCCGATGTGTACGGCGAAGTGTAAAGGAGGATTTTCATGAGTAATGTAATTAAGCTTGACAAGCAAACGGTAACCGACGCACTCACAAGAATCCAAAAAATGATTGAAGTGAGCGAGGACGACCTAAACGCATTTGAAAAAGTAGCCAAGGAACTCCTTACCGACCAAAACACTTCTTCGTCAACACGTCTTAAAAACTTGGCTGAAACAAATGACGAAAAAGCAAAAGGGCGCAAGCGATGCATCGAAAACGCAGTTGCGAATCTGAGAACAGCTAAAACAGCGTTGACGAAGTTTAAGGAAGCAATGGGAATGTAAACATCACGAGGCGGGGCGGGCTAAAACCCGCCGCGCTTTGCATAAAAGGAGCGAAAAAATGAACATACTTACACGAAGAGTTGTAAGAGACAACGAAACATTAGGCTACGAAGTGACCATGGACAGTACAATCAGCTATATTTCCACGGGTGGCCTGCTTTCCAAAGAACTGTTTACCTCATTGATGGAGAACGGGTACACATATTTTGGGAGAATGGAGTTTGAAGATAGCTCCAAAACGAATATAAATTATCTGCCGGCAATGGAGTACGACACCCTTTCGGATAGACAGGCAGCAGATTTCTTTGACGTTGCCGATGTTATGTCTGAAATGGAATTAAAGGAATTTACAAAGAAAAGGCAGGCTCCGGGGGAAGTGTCATTTGAATGGCGGAAACCGGAGCAATATCTAATAAACACCAGAGAAGAATTGTTAAGTTTCATCAAAACACTAAATTCATTTAATGCATCAGACCCCAAAACCTATATGCCGCTGAACTCGTTTACCCACCCGGATGCCCTTTTCTCCGAGGAGGAGTTCAACGACCCCGCGAATTTCTGGGCTATGGATGCTATCGCTAACAGACGATATTTCAACCTGCACGCACTGTTTATGATGACTGAAAACCTTCCCATAGACGGCTTCGGCGAAATTAACTTCATAGATGCCTATTTCGCCTGGGGTATAGACGGATTGAGGTCAACGTTATTTTCTAAAACCATAGCTGATATTGAAAAACCACTTTACATTAACGATAACTTCCCTGAGAAATATTATCTCTCCGGAGTAACATATGTAAAAAAGGATATGAGTATGTGGCCAACAATGCCGCCCGGATGGACTACCGTTTGTAAGGAAGAAATTATTTATAAAAGAGCTTCGGAGCTGTCAAACTTCAATCACGGACTGCTGGTTATCACAAAGGCTCCAACGACAAGTAAATGTATCCGCTACGAGCTTGAGACTATGACAGTGGAACTGACGCCCGACGCAATGAAAATTATCACCAAAGCGGGCGATATCTTGTTGAAAACACTTCGTTTCCTTACGCCATCCAATCAATTCCTGCCCTCTAAGTTTTGGAACTTAAAAAACGACGAAAACAAGGATGAAATCCTGCACATCTTAAAAATTGAATCATTGTCGAAATATTTACTGGGCGTGATGCAATGCAAATCCGATGTCACGTCCATGAAAGTTTATCAAACCATAGGCGTGACGAAGCCGCGGGCGGTAGACATAGTAATAAACATTTACCGCGAAATCCTATTTACGAAAGATGGAAGCCTGAGAGAAGAGTATAGGAAATTCATGTATGACGACGGTGGGTTTGACGATGAGGAGCTTCAGGCACTCACAATGCAGATAGGTTTAATTAAAAATATTTATTCCTTTGACGATGGCATACCGGAGAATATGGAAGGTTTGAGTAATCTTTGCAAAAAAGTTGAGATGGGCGAAATTAACATAAATAATGTTTTGAGCGGCATTAAAGCCGACAATTCCATGCGCTTTGAAGATATTATTTGCCATTTGGACGCGGCTGTAAAAGTGCTTGGACTAAGCTACGAGGAAGTGTTCGGCATCATTGAGCGGGACGCGCAGGTAGTGTCCGGCGAAGGTTCGGTAACCGTTACGTTTGAAGGAAAAGGGGTAGTCAATGAACTTGTGTTGCACAGGCAAAATTTTGCGGCTACTGGTTTTCAACGGGATTTGCGAGAAACACGGAATCTTCTTGCCAAGGACGCGAAGCATTGGCTTTATGTGAGGGAAATATATTCCGAACCGGGGCAGGTCTGTGCGCGGCATATAGCTGTACGTCTGTATAGCTGGCCTCATCATGAAGCATCAAGAAAGGCTTCATTTGTGGCAGCCGTGGAAACTTATATAGAAAAACAAATCCTTACTCAACTTAACCGTTTGGGGGTTGACATAGGCGATGATATATACAAAATTATTGCCCGATGCGTTTGCGAGTTCGGCATATTAGGTCGAACCAAGGCAACCTTTACTGTCACGGACGATACCTCAATAACCGTTACGATGAAAGAGGAGCAATGCAAACAGATACACCAAACATTTGAACGGAAATACGAAACAACATTTAATATTTCAAATTATTTATTTAAGGGGACTCAACCGATATTTCACTGCGTTAACGCAATCATCACGCCGTATTGGGTCGTTCCGTTAGGTAACCAGCTGCTCCCTGTTTGCCCATTGTATTATGCGTGGCATTACGGCAAAGAAAATGAAACCGCTAAGGATTACGCAGACCTTAAAACGGCGGGGATTATTCCTAATGATTCGAATTATTACAGCTTCAAGCACCTTATAAATAACTTTTCAGAGGATACACAGTTGTTTAATTCGACAGAACCGGGCTACAGCCTCATTGAATACTGCATGGAGCATTTTTCAACTGATGCCAATAAAAAGGAAAAGCCGCTTCATCCGATGGACAAATGCTACCCGTCAATTTCATACGCCGAAGACGAATTTATACTGAGGGATGATTTTTCCAATGGACTTATCCATAAAAAATTATACTACGTTTCGTTGGGCGTTACGAACAAGGAGCAAAACGCGGTTGATGTCTGCGAGTTGGACTACACGGGTAACTTGATAGACCTTTACATGGGAGGTAAAGAAAGATATTTGGAGAGTTCGGCTGTATCCATTTTCAAAGGCTTCCTCGACGATGAATTACTTGCATTTACCGACCTTGATGAATTTAAAGCTGTTTATTGCGCTGAAATGGGAAGCGTTTATGTGAAGTCATTCGAGCAGAACATGGTATTCTTTACAGACGGTACAGCAAGTACCAGCTTCGATATACCGGCTACTGATAACAGCCGCTATGCCGTCCGTAAAATAAACGACCGGCTGTACTTAGCGTACTACGAAAGCGGACAGGTTCTTCGGATTGAACTCTGAAAAATATGATGCGTCTAAGCAAAAAAAGAAGCAGGAATACAGGATTCTTGCTTATACGGACAGCAGTACGACAGACAAGCGCGCTTGCTGCACATATATTGCGCTCAATGACACGGAAGGCACATATTTGCACAGCGGTACAGATTTTTACGAACAAGTGACTTCAACTCAAGCAGAATTATTATCAATAATAATTTGCGTAAAATATCTTTCCGAAAAACACGCCGGCTGCAAAGTATCCGTTTTCAGCGACGCGCAATCTATTGTAGAGTTGTGGAACAATAATGCCGACCGCTTGGACAAAATCAATTATTCCGACCTTTTTATTGAAATGCAAAGCATGGTGAAACGGTTCAACGAGTTTAACTTGGTACATGTTTCCGCTCATTCGGACTTGGCCACGCCCAACAAACTGTGCGACTTAATTTCAAGGAGATACAGAAGACTGCATGGTTTTATTGTCAGTGGGGATACCGATTAAGGTATCCCCGCAGTTGTTGGGGAGCGGAGGGATGGAATGAAAGCCGGAATAGATAAAATCCTAAGCGATATGTCAAAGCTGCGCGGGCGCGAGGCCGGTGAGGGCAAAGGCGATATGGGCGAAGAAGCGGTTTTACAAGTTTTGAAGCTTCATAAAAAACGGCTTGGACGCAGATGCGTAATCATGCAGTCCTATTCCTATCCCTACGCTACGAACGTGGAGGGCAATATTAAACTAACACCGGATGGAAATTTCATACACGAACCGGGCAAGGACGGCACAGACGACGAAATCGACATAGTCATGCTGACAGACAACCGCATTTTTTTGATTGAAGTCAAGGCTTACAGCGGGAAGATTTTGGTGAACGATATTTGGACCTACCACGCGAACCGTTGGGACGATAAATCGGCGATATGTCAAACCGAAAAGCATGGGCGGCATTTTTACCATACATTTTACGATGTTATCCCTGAAGGCGAGCATGGATATATAAAACTCATCACCGTATTTGCCGGCTCATGTGATATTGAGGACAAGCGGACGAAAAATAAGGATTATATCCCGATAGCCGTAGCCAACGACATTAATAAAACCTTACATTCTCACGATATTCCGGGCAAATATTTCATTGATATTGACAGTGTCATAAAAATGATGTTTGAAAGAAAAACAGGCGTTAAAACAGTGCTTATATAAAAAATATTTATTTTAGCTTAGTTAATTCATGTGTTTTCATCTTCATTATATATGGGAAATAAAAAACGGATATGTGAGTTTTTTATAAGAAAAACAGGGAGGCGAAAATATGTTTTATTTTTGCGGAATAAACAACATTACATTGCTACAGGAGAGACGAATCGCGCTGTTGCAAAGTAATTCTGAGGATGCAGCCCATATAAACAGCGAATTCATGCAGGTAAAGGACTCATTAATCGGAAAACGTAAAGTTGCGAGTGAACATGATATAAAACGTCTGCCGCGAATATCCTTCAGTGTAGAGATAATCAGCGATGCAAAAGCTTATGTTGAGCTGCGCGGAGATTGCGTTTATGTTAGCCCGCCGCCGCATCATGCGTTTAACGCCGATTACCTGAGCGGTCAAATAAAGCTTCCCAAAGTAACCACCCCGGCTACAATGGCGTTCTTTGTACCGCCGCTGACATCCATGCCGGTATACTGCTTTACTTAGGCAAGAGTAGGAGGTGCGGCATTGTTCAAGCTGACAGAAATAACAAATTACCTGATTTCCGATATCAAGCAAAGCGTTATGGAGCAAATATCCATGAGAAATATCTCTGATAATACGATAGACATTGCGGACGTTGTTATTTTTGACAATGCGCCATCTATCGTAAGTGACCTTTTACACAAGGGATACACACTTGTTGATACCAAAAATGAATTGAGAAACGGACTGCTGATAAAGAACCGGAACGCAATGGAAATTACGGCGGAAATTACCGATGTTTCAAACGCTCCGGCAGATATGCCGGCAATAAAAGAAGCCATTAAAGGTTTTAATGAGGACGTTATATACAACTGCTGCGACAGCAGGCTTTATCCGTTAATAACGCTTACGCAGCTGTCGCGTCCGAGCGTCAAATGGACATTTTCCGGAAATAGCTGGATTGAATACGGGAACTATATCGCAAACAAGCTTTATTACCGTAGCGGCAGCCCAAAGCTTTCTGTTTTCATTGATGTGTTAAGCAACGCCGAAAGGCTCTATGTAGTACGCAATAATTCTTTTGTGGAGTTCTCAAATACATTCACAGACGTTGACGAGATAGCCCACGTTCCCTATGTTGAGGACAAATGGACATGGAAAGAAATCTTTTACCGGACGACATTGATTCCCGCCGAGTTCGGCAAACGAAAGCTGGTGGACATCCCGCCTTGGAAAGATGCTGTCGAATCAATTTTACGGGACTGCACCCGACACACTGTAAAAATGATTTCATTGAATCAATACATGAGAGGGATGGTTGAATAAATGTTTACACAAGCAAATGTTGAGGCTTTACGTACACACTTTGACGCTTCGGGGCTTGATGGAACAGAAACAATATATGCCGCGCGTAATGAGAATAATGTTGCTTTCATTGCGATTGCGCCAAGCGGGAGCATAAAAACATTTAAAAGCGACGAGTACCCCGAAGAATTACTGGAACAGGAAATCATGTTGCTTTGCTGCTCAAAGTACGACGACAAATTAATACACATGCCGATTGATACAGGCGCGGAGCGTTTTAGCAAGGATTCAGAAGGCATATTGCGGATTTTCGTTATAGAGATACTGGTAGCTTTTATCGTATTAGTTTTAGCGGCATTCTTCCTAATGATGCATTGGGTTTTATTTAAGGATTTTCAAGCCTTGCTAATCATTGGCGGTATTATCAGCCTTTTCGTTATATTTTACATTTTTCCGAAGCTAACCGCACAAATGAAAGCAGACGGAAAACGGATAAAATAATGATGGGAGCCGGTTTCGTGACCGCATTGCTCGGTGTAACCCTGCTTGTTATCTGTGCTGCGGCAATTTTTTATCTGCGAAAAAGAAAGGAAACGTGGCATCGGGACAGCATTTCAGAACTGACCGCATCAAAATTGAACCGCTCTGATACAGACAGACTCATGGCGTTTCTTGAAGAAGCAGACAATGCCTACATCAAGGCGTACCAGTATAGGTCATTGGGTGAGCTGATACAATTCATCACTCGTGAAATGGCGATTGAGATGCAGCAGAAGATAACATATTACAACGATAAAATATGGGGAACACCGGCACATAGGCAAAGGTCTTGGTCAGTGGTATCAATAAACGAAGAGACAATAATCGTAAGAAAAGAACTTACTTTCAAGCGGGTCAAATATGGGCGTATGCTTGTGAAACTTGGCGATGACACAATCGAATACTGGAAAGTAATATACGATAACTTGGATAAAAATTATAAAATCCAAGAAATAACGTGTTAGGAGGTGAGAGAAAATGAATCCGGTAATTGACACAACTGAAATCGAGACTGAAAAAACGAAAGTGAAGGAGCGCATCAACGAACTTATCAATGAAGTCCTTCCGTTTCATCGGTCGGAAAAAAGTAAGCACGCAGAGCAAGGCGACCTCCGTGAAAACGCCGAATACGAGAACGCCATAGCAAGTCTTCAGAAGTTTGAGGCTGAGTTGGTATCGAATCAGCATAAGTTCGAGGCATTAAACAATATGGACCTTGAGAACTATGTCCCGACCGGTTTTGTCGGAATCGGCTCCACAGTTACGATTAAGCGCAAGGACAGCGGCGAAGTTTTGCATTTCCTCGTTGTCGTGCCTGAGCTTGGCGATGCCGAAAAGAAAAGGTTGCCTGTGGACGGTATGCTCGGCAAGGCAATCATTGGCAAGCAAGCCGGCGCGGAGGTATGGGTGAGGACAAGCTCCAGGAAGTATTACGCGACGATTGAATCGGTTGCGTAACATTCAAATTCACAACGCACATTATTACTTGCAGTGGTAAATACCAAACACCTCCGGAGACCGCAACGGTCAAAAAAATATGTTGGAGGGATTAAGTAAATGATAAGCGCATGTGGGAAAGCTATAAATATGCTCACGTCAATGCCTAATGTTACCGCTGTAAGTAAAGTAACGGATTTGACCGGTCCGATTCAATTAGACCCATCTGTATCGAATATTTCTATTTTGATATTGAGCGGTGCTGATGTAACCGCCGCCACCGGACGCAGTTATCGTGAAGTAATATCGGTGGCAAACACAAAGGTTACCGTACTGGTCATGTGTCAGAACGAAAGAGAAGCGCGAAAATCTATTCAAAAGGAAAATGTCCATAACATCGTTGTCGGTAAAACGAAGGGTAAAGAATTAAGCGAACAGATAAGCAATTATCTCGAAAAACTTTCAACTAATGATAATTTGGCTATTATCTCGTCATCCGACGAAATATCGTCCGACATTCAATTCTTTGATGAGGTGGACGAAGAGCAGAGTGTGCAAATAAACCCGAAGTTTACATTAAATAATGAAAGCGATGCTCCGCAGCAAAAAGCGGAAAAGGAATTTTCGCCCGAACCAATCAAACCGGCGAATGACGACGATGACTATTTTAGTGAAAACGAAGAAGCGGACGCGCCGAAAGACAGTAATTTGGAAATCGACGGAAAGAGCTTTATTGAGCGAATTGGGGACAGCCCGTTGGAGAACTATGAAAGCATGGAGGCGTTCCGGCAGCGGCTTGACAAAAACGCCATATATACCAGACTTCTCAAGGAATCCGCAACCTACAACGATGTCGTAACGAAGCTCAAATTGCTTGAGAAGCGGATAAACAAAGTTATTGCAGATAATGGATTGTCCGCGACCCAACGGCTGGATTTCATTCGCGATATCGTCAACGAAAGGTCTGTATTGAAGTCTATGGAGAACGAGATGATTTCTTCATACGTTTCAAGCATCATCGCCGCCGTTACGGATACAATGGCAAAAATGGCGGCAGACGATATGAATAAATACCGCACAAGAATTGCGGACACCGATACGAAGAATCTGTACGCCGGCAATTCCGAAAAGGTTTCCAAGTCGATGGATGAACGCTATAAAATTCAAGTTGAACTCGCGTCGCGCATGGAGGGCATAAATCGTCTCGTTAACACTCTTTCCAATGTTGTTACCGAAAGTTCAAAGGAAATGATACAGGATATACCAACCGGAAACCCATATATAAATTCATTTCTGCGTCCGGTGATGGGCTTCGCGCCAAGAGACCTTACAATGCATGTAGAATCCTTGTTCAAAGCGTTAGACCAAGGAATACTGACCCTTTCGGCTGTCGAAGGCGAAATAAGAGCATTGCTCGAATCAACAGCGTTATTATGCAGCGTTGACGAGGAAACAGTCAGGTATCAGCAAGAGCTTATAGATACCATGCGGGTACAACGCGTAGAGGACGTAATTATCGTTGATTCGACCATCAAGAGCGCGTTGCGGTTGTTTATCGGTCCGAACGACTCAGGCAGAACCGCCGCCGCCGTCATTGTCCACGAAGGGCTGTCAAGACGCGGAAATGCGATGATTATTGACTTGACGGGTAAAAATAAACTGGATGTTTACTTAAACGATGTTAAACCTCTTGAAGAACATATCCGCCACAGCAATGATGGTAGCGTTACGAGGTTGTACGTAAGGGATTTACAAAAACTCAATATAGACGACCTCATCGAATATATGAAGGACTGTGTGGCTAAATTCCGTGACATCAGCGTATTGCTTGATGATAACACAGGTATGGAATTGTTCTCGAAGCTCCAGCATTTCTCCAAAGCAGTCACTGTTGTTTGTAAGACGAGCCTTAGTAGCTTAAACGCCGGCAAGCAAATAATATGCGGCATTACAGCGGCAAATATCGCCAAACGTGTATGCGTAATCAGCCCGGCAGTCGAACCGATTGAGATTATGAGCCTACTGGACGCGCAAATCACGGAATACAAATTCACACCGATACCGAACATCACAGAAATTCAAGCTTGCGCTCTTCGCCGCACAAACCCAGGCATGATAACCGAAGTACGTGAGGTTTATATGGAGTCCTTCGGATTATGATTTTACCCTATCTTATAGGCAGAATCAGTGCCGAAGCCCTAACCATGGTAACAACACAGACAAATCTGGCGTTTAAGACCGGTCACGGCATAAACGCTCCTGAAGCGATGGTTTTATATGCACAGAACATCATACCGGAACCCGAACTGAGGAAGTTATTGACCGATTATTATAAAACAGTTTTTGCAGACCCGCAGTATAGCTGGGTTTCGCCGGATATTATTGAATTCTACCGCGGCACCGAGTATGTACCCGTTCGTCTGAACAGTGTCGATAATACTCTCTATCTCGGTAAGTTGGCGGAGTTTAAGACACAAAACTTAAAATACATTACTCGATACAAAACCGAGGTTATTAACTTGACTCTGTACGATTATATAAATCTGTACACGAAATGTTACGGCGAACGCCCGGCTTTTCTGCACGAACTGCCGCCTAAAGACTTGTTTAACATGGTTGTCCTGGAAGGACTGGAGCTTGGCGCGTCGGATATCCGCATTACGCAGAGAGACCGATTTATTGAGGTTTCCTACAGCGTAAACAAGCGGAAGGTTTTCTCGAAGCGCACACTCCCGGCTGACATTATGGAGGAAATCGTAAAATTGATAACAACGCAGGCAAGAGCCGCAACGTCGGTTGCGGCTAGGAAACCCGCGTATATGGACATCAATCTCAATGAGAGGCACAGGGGCAGGGTCGTGAATAATTATACTTATTTCGGAAGCGCGATAGTCATAAGGGTTCTGTCGAACGAGGTTTACAGCCGCACATTCAAGTCCCTAAATATCACGGATGAAGTTGTAGCTTTTATCCGCAAGTTCTGCATCAACCTACGCCCGGGACTAAAACTGTTTTGCGGAGAAACCGCGTCCGGCAAGAACACCACAATTATGACGACACTTAGCGAACTCCATAAGTCGCAGAATATGGAAATTATCTCTGTAGAGCAGCCCGTTGAAATCGTGACTGATTTTATTAAACAGATAAACACACAGACCGACGAGGAGTATAACGAATCAGCCGGGTCACTGCTCAGGCAGAACCCGGATGTTGTTTATATAGCCGAAATGACCGACCGCACGGCATTGACCGCTGTTAAGGTAGCCAACACAGGTAAGCCCGTTTTTTCTACCGTACATTGTAACTCGGTTGCGGATGTTTTATCCAGAATGATTGACTTGACAGGACTTTCTCTTACGCGGGTGGTAATGATATTGGACACCGTCGTCTATCAAAAACTTCTTCCCGTTAAATGCCCGAAATGCGGCGACGAAGGTTGCCCCGAATGCCACAAAGCGGGCATGATTCCCTGCTTTAATTACCTTCATTTCGACGAAAACCTGAAAAAATCATTGCTTGGGAAAACCCTTGAGGAAGTGTATATGATAATTGACGAATCCACTACGGGTAAAGAAATGCTTGACTCGCTCCTTGCACAAGGTAAAATTTCCGAGAAGACCCATTTGTGGAGGTGCCTGTGCTAACCGATTACAGACTTATTTCATATCAAAGCCCGCTTAAAATTGGAAACAGTGAAGCGATACCAAGAACATCGCCAATTACAAAAAATGGCAGCTACTTATTCAAAAATACGGTGAAGCTAATTTCGATAAACAGCACGGTTGTTGAGAAATATCTTGGTATTCATAATCTTTCAGACTACAAACTTCGGAAAGTCAAGCAAAGTCTTGAGGCAATCATACCTGTTGATTTGGAAACACTTTTTTATAAGGAGGTTCCCGCTGAATGTATTTCACTATGAAAGGAAAATCGAAGAAAGGTAATAAAACGATACTGTTCAGCCTAAAAGACGCGCCAACTCTGCTTGACGAAAATTCGGTAATTCTTCGCAACATTCCGAATTCACCGATTATAGTTTTAAATTCCATACGGCGGTGCTCCAATGTTTTTACGATTGACGGCAAAAATATAGCTGAGGGCGATGTGTTAAAGTCGGATTATTCAAAAAAACTTTACACTGTTGTTTTCAATGACGGATTTCGTGTTGTTGACAATAACAACGAAACCATGTATCTGCGTGAGCTTCATGCGGCTACAATTGTCGGGAACTCAAACATAAAAGATACCGAGACAAACATGATGTTCCAGTATGGGGAAGAATCATTCGGTTTGCCGGATATATTGGGAACGAAAGGTCCGTATATCATAATAAATCGCAGGCATTCCTCATGCCTTCTCTTAAAAAGAACAAACCAGCTTACAAATATGCGTGACAGTAATAAAAAGAAGCTTGCTCTCGGAAGAATCGTAACGCTGAAAGACGGGCGTTCCGGTTTCACACAGCTTTACCGAGGGCAGATTTCCGTCTTGGTAGATTCCGAATACAAAGACCTGTCAGCACAAAGCGGCTGGGTTATCAATCCAATTTAGTTTTTGAAAAACAGGAGTGTGATGCAAACATGAAATTTCTAATGTTTTACGAAGCGGAGATCGCCGCTATGAACCCTTTCGGTGCGGAAGCACTTAAACAAGTAATGGATGACAAGATAGCCGAAAGGTTGATGGTGTTATTTGACAGTCCGGAATATTCCGCCGCAAAGCAAGACCATCCATGCGCCGCCGTATATCAGCAATTCGAGGATTTCATGCGGCCTGTCGTATACCCCATAAAACTGATTGAAGATTTGAAAACGACTAAGCTTACAGGCTCAACGCTGTCCTACACGGAGCTTCTGCACCGTCTTGATATGGACAGTGAAACCCTCGATTATGTAATGAACCAGCCGGAAAATATTGCTGAAATTTTGAACCTACTGCAAAATATTCGGCAAAACGGTTGCAACATCCCGACTGAATATTCGGCACGGCGCAAGACCGATTTCGAGAATTTCTATAGTTACATGATTCCGCTGAACGCAAATGCGGAGCTTATCGCCGCAGAATACGGTCTTCCAAGGAACAAAAGCTTTTTAAGGGAAGTAAGCAGCAACCAAAGGCTCTTTTACGTTTCCGGCGAAACAAGGCGAAAAACCGGATTTGGAGGCATCGCCGGAAAGCGGATAAAACTCGCGCAAATCGAAAACGGACTCCGGTATCAGATTTATTTGCGTGAACGTGGTTTTCTGAAGGAGCAGGGCAGAGTTTTTATATAGTTTTTGGAATTATATAGTCATCAAAAATTTTAGGGGCCTTTGTTATTCGGGGGTCCTTTTTACGTTATTTATGTAAAAAAATATCTGAATGGGGTGAGAAAATAAAAAAGACATTTTTTTGCGTGTGTTTTTTCCTTATGCTGAGCGGATGCAGTTCGCCTGAAAAGCCGCTAACGATAGAGCCGACCGTTGAAAATTTCGCGCGTTATATCGTTGAGGAATACAGCTATGGAGAGTCCGGCGAATTCATCGACCGTTATTTGGACAACGCATATTTCACGAATTTGTTTCTGATAAATTTTCTGAAAGACTCTTTCGACGAGATTTCGATTATATCCTTTGATGAAACAAGTGTGCTGCTCGATTGCAATGGGACGCTTGTACGTATGAATATTACTATTTCGGATGGGATTATATCAAAAATTCATTATTCGGAGGGGTGCGATGAATAGCACGGTAGACACCGTTATTATCGGCGGTGGCTTTTCCGGTCTGCTTGCGGCAATCCGCTTAAAAGAGCTTAACAGAGAACATTCCGTAACAGTGCTTGAGCAAAGTGATTATCCGCTTCGGCATAATGCCTTTATGATACTGCCGCCTTTAACCAGACAGCTCCTTAGACGAATTACGACGCTTAACAATTACAAGTTTAACGAGGGTAGATTCCTGATTTTCAAGATTGCCGATTTAGAAAGAGGTATCGTAATAGAAACGGTAGATACCGCTGTAGTGAATTATTTAGATTTCGTCCAAATGTTTTATGAAATCGCGCAGCGGATGGGCGTAAATATTCGGCACAGTCAAAGGGTTGATAAGGTTGATACCCGCGAAAAGCTCGTTGAACTGCACTCCGGAGAACGAATAAGCTTTTTTAATGTAATCGAAGCATCGGGCGCGGCAGGTTCGGCTAAAAATGAGCGCGTACTTTTCAGCCATTCTTCCATTGACCAAGATATCTACTGTTATCCGGTGCAATGTGCTTACACCTTAAAAAAGGATGAGAAAAACGCGGTCTTTAAGGTAATACCAACGGAAGAAAACCTGCCTAATGACAACGCGGATACAATTAAAATCGGCGATACGAACGGATACATCGACCATTTTATAGACATCCATACACGCTACACCGTTATTTCTGCCATATCATCGGCGGAAGCTGTTTATGGCGGTAAGGGTGTTAGATATTACTACAGGAGTATGGAGAATATCGCTGACGATATCAAATACAGCCAATTAGTCAGAAAGCTGGTGATAAACGATATATCTCTAATACATTCACCAAATTTTTCGGAACTGCTCACAGGTATTCTCCTGTTCGGCACACCTTACAAAAAACTATATGAATATCTTAGACAGGAGCGATAACACGATACTTTCAGCCCGTTTCCCTTACCCCCTGAACGACACGTACATTACAGAAAAAACGAAAAAAATTTGGGTAAAGAAAGAAGGGTTCTTATTTTGATGGAAAAAATGACTATGATGAGGGGCAGATGGTTTCTTACATTTCTGCTTGTGCTTACGCTGACGCTTGGGATATGCATACCTAACACAGCCGTATCCGCATCAACAACAAACATTTATACCGTCCAGTATTTAGACAAGGTTACGAACCAAGCGATTGTGCCGCCTGTGATAAATGCGTATTCGTCCGCTTTTACGGTAAACGGTCAGGTAAACTACAACGGCTATCAGCTTGATTCTGTTTTGGTCAACAATCAGCCAACCGCACATGCGAACGGCGCGGTAACGGTGCAAAACCCAACAGCAAGCAGCTATAACATTATTTTCTTTTACAACGACAAAGAATCACCGAGGGCAACAATAAAACAATACGCATTTTTTGAACAAAACGGCGAAACCGACCCGGCTGATATTTTAACTAACTTGTACGACAACAGCGGCATTTCTAATATTACAATAAGATATGTAGGTTCGCCGCCTGACACATCCGTAATAGGAACGCAAAACGTAGAAATTGAATTATACGACCGCAGCGGGAATAAAACGAATATCAAGGGTGAAGTTGCGGTAGTCGGTAAGGCGCGGTACACCGCTTCCTTTAAAGACAGTGCGTCAGGTAAGAATATCAAGGACACAATTGTTGCGCCGCTTACAGTTGGCGAAAAGAAAAGCCTACATTTTTCATTCCCTGTCGGTTATGAATTGACCTCTGTTTCGGTTGACAATATTGAACAAAATTCCGGCACAGTAGTAATTAATAACGCCGAAGAACGTAACTACAACGTGATTTTCAATTTGAAAGATATTCTTGCACCGATGATAAAGGTTGTCGGTCAGACTTCATTTCAACGCGGCGAAGATATTGACATGGACAAACTTTTCATAGTTACCGATAACTCCGATGAACCCGTAACCGTAACCGGAAACATTAACACAAGCAAGGTCGGGTCGTTCAACGTGCCGGTCACCGCAAGAGATGCTACGGGAAACTACACGACCATAAACTTCAGCTACACCGTTTACGGAACAAACACCTATACCATCCAATACGCGAACAAATTGAATAATCAAGATTTAATGCCAAGAAGCGAGCCTGTTCAATTTAACACAAAAGAAGACGTAACAATCGTCCTCCCGACCACGCACAACGGCTTTTCGCTTGTGGACGTTGACCTTGGGGCAAATCAAAGCAAAGCCTCCGTGGATGTAAAAAACGGCAGGGTTACGCTGACAAATTTATCTGACACAAGTTTTGTATGCAGAGCGTTCTATCTTGATACGATGAAGCCCATAGGAACGGCGCGGACGGACATCAATGTAAAGAAAGGTACACCGGTCAACGCGATGCAATGTCTTGCCTATACCTACGATAACGCAGGTATCGAAGGGCTTACGGCGTATTTTTCGAGCGGCGCGCCCGATACAAGCACAACGGGTATAAAAAATGCCGTCGTATTTCTAAGGGACGCGGCGGGTAATGTGTCCGACCCGATAAATGTTTCGATTAATGTTGGCGGTGAAGACGATTTCACAATAAGAATCCGCTACATCGACAACGATACAGACAGGGTAATAAAAACGGACACCGTCACACTTGAAAAAGGCGCGGCGATAACAAGGGGTGACTTAAACATACCCTCGGGCTATCAGCTTGTAAACAGGGGTTTTACCTACACCGTGACGAAGGATTCCACCATTGATGTTGATATACAAAGGGTTGAAGAAAATAACAATCAAGGCGAATTTACAATTACGATAAGGTACGTGGATTGGGAAAAAACAGCCAATGTCGTCGGCACACAGGAAATTTCCGTTGACTACGGTCAAACGATAGAATCATCGGATTTAAAACTGCCTGAGGGTTACGAGCTTCAATCTGTGTTTTCAAGGTACAGGGCATACAACGACAACACTTTAACACTAAGGGTCAAGAAATTACCACAGAATGAAATCATCACCGGCTTCACAGACGAAGCCACGATATCCGTATACATCGTCCGGCAGAGCAAGCCCGGCGAGCATTCCGACATTACTGTTCCGGGAAAATCAAATAATTTCAAGACACTTCAAACATTTAAAAATATCGATGGCTCCAACACGTCAAACTACAGGAATATTTTGGAGCTTGTAAAGAACCCGTCAGGCGACACATGGTACTACATCGTTGACGAAAGCGACACAGTGGACACAGGACTGCATTTGAACCCAATTGGCAGTTCCCTGCGAGTTGAAATAACTAACGGTGTCGTTTATATCAACACGCTTTCAGAAGGGCTACACACAAGCTATGTTGTCGGTTATGACGAAGGTGGCAGGCGGACGTTTAGACCGGACAGAGCATTAACAAGAGCGGAGTTTTCAACGCTGATACACACGAACTTTATAGCTCCGTTCAAGGACGGAATCTACACGGAATCATCTTTTGCGGACGTAGCTACCGATGCTTGGTATTTTCAACCCGTTGAAGCCATGAGACAACTCCATATCGTTTCCGGCTATGATGAAGTAATTGACGGTCAGATGACGCGGGTGTTCAAACCCAATCAGCCTATCACCCGTGCGGAAGCCGCAACACTTCTGAGCATGGTGCGGAACATAAATCCGCAGCGTGTGAGCGCGAATTATAACGACATACCCGAAGACGCATGGTTTAAAGAAACCGTTTATACGGCGGCCTCGCTCGGATATTTTAGGTATACAGAAGGCGCGTTCAATCCGCAGGAACCGATGACAAGGGGTGAAACAATTTTCGCTTTTAACGTAGCTATGGACAGGAAGCCCTTCCAAGCGGCGGATTACAGGAATCCGTTTGAAGATTTGAACCCGACGCATCCCTATTACGCCGACATAATGGAAGCAACAATAACTCACAATTTTGTCAAGGACGGCGACACAGAAAGGCGACCGGGAAATTAGCGGGACATTAGAAAAGACAGCAACAACAGGCGGATTAGCTCCGCTTGTTCATATATATTCGCGGTGAGCTTTTACTCTTATCGCGGGTAGCCGGATTGGTGTTTTAAAAAAGTCACGATTTACAAGATTCCGTATCCGGCTGCTTGGTAATATGCTGTTAAATATTTTAGAGAAAAAGAGGTGCTGCGTTTATCACCGGTTAATAAAAAAAATATAAGCCTGCGGTGCAAAGTTAAGTAAGAAAATACTTTCAACTCAGGGGCTTTACTTATTAGCCGCTGAATGACGGTATTTCTTTATCAAACATTGACAGGCGGTGATGAAAGATTGAGGTCCATACGGCCGGACTCCGATTGTTTGGCTTCGGTGCTGATAGTTGATAATAAGTTTTCGGCTTTCGAAGACATTTGGCGAAACAAGGAAGATTTGCGTATTGAGGTCTTACTAGACCGCTATGTGCGTTTTCTTTTAAGCGAGGTTGACCTGTATAAATTTTTCACGGTAAGGGACGTTCGTTCCCTTCAGGTTTATCAGGAAACCAAGTCGCCCGAGTCGCTCAAAAAAATTTACCCTTATTACACGCGGGATGTTGTAATCGCACAGACGATTGAGATACTCCGCGCGGACGCTCTTGGCCTGCGACCTACCGAAATAATCTACACATCACCGGAGAGAGAAGCAAAACTTTTCAGGGCATGTTCAATACCTCCGAATTACATTGACCACGGCAGAGGTCTGCTAGCGCAAGAATTAGCATCGCGCGGGTTTACCAGACCGCTGAGTGTAAGCGAACTGTGCCGAGCACGGATGCGCTATTGCTTTGCGACATACGAACTCAGTGAGCGAGCGTTGAAAAATAATGCTTTAACATCCTGGAATATGGATGAATAAAAATTAAACCCAAAATGGAGGAAAAAAACGTGAACATTAATGAAAAAATTGCTTTACTCGGGTCTGTTGGAATTATTATGACGGAAGCATCCGAAAAAGAAATCAACGACAGGATTGTTGATTATTTCAGGCAGATTGACGTTGAGGCACATGAGTTTCTGATAAGTGCCAATTCTAACAACGATGAAATTCTTGACGCGGCTATCGCTAAAATTCAAGAGGAAGTAAATAATACCGGTTCAAGCAGTACAGTTTTGTCTGCCGACCCGTATCAAAGTAGCAGTACGGGCAATACGGGTGGCGCAAGCGGCAACGCCAACGTCTCAAAGAGCGGCGAAACCGCGTTGGGCGATATCACAACAAAGCCAAAATCCACAAACAACAAAGAGGATGTAACCTCCCGCCTCGCGGGTTCAATGCCGACCGCGTCAAGGAGCAAGCTCGACGGTTTGATAAACCAAAGATGGGACAGCCTCATGAAAAGGGCTAACGGCACCTCCGTTGGCGCGTACTGCGTAGACACAGAAGTAAGGAAACATCTTTTAAATCAATCTTTTGTCGTCAACAGCGATGATTATATCAAAACTTTTTTGGAAAAATATAACTATGCGAACGTAATTGATGACAATAAATATGGCGAAGCAGACGCGAACGGAAAACCCACGATTCTTGAAAAAGGCGAAAACATGAAGTCTTATGAAGAAATCGTGAACAAGCTTCAAAACAAAGGGAATTTCACTGTACGCGTTCCCGAGGTTCAAAACCAAAAGGTTATCGGCGTACTGTTCAACTCTACAAGCGGGGAATCCAAGGAAATCATTAAAGCAACGAAGGACGTACCCATCTTTGTGCTGACTGAAATGGGCGGCAAGGTACCCGGTCAGCCCGGCATAGAAGTCACCGGTATTGTCTCCACGACAAGTAGCAAAACGAAAAACGGCACCGTTGACACGACGGAAAGACAAACCATCGCCATTAAACACAGGGGTAAAGTTGACGCGATGAAGACGGCAGACTCCAAGTATATCCGTTACACGGCAAAACCGGTGGAAGCCGCTATGGCAAAAAGGGAGTACGGAGCCGAGAAAAAGGAATACTCCGTCTCCTCAACCGACAGCTTCAAGTACAAAGATAATGAAGGCAAGGACCATGTCGTACGTGTCCGAGGGAAGATTCTTGTTCCGTTCTTTTCAAGGACAGAAGAATTTTCGGTATTCGGTCCTATTACGGCGGCAAACCGCGTAGAAACTCTTTCCGAAGCCGATAAGGGTCATGTAGCCAAGCTATACGCCGCAGCAATTAACTCAAAACAATTGTCGTATGAATTTAGTGCGGCTGCCGGATTAACCGATTTAGTCGACGATATTGAGAAGAGTACCTTAACACCTCCGCTGAATCTCGCGAATGTCGGTTAAATCCATATTTCGTTACCGCAAGGTATACGACACTGTCTGTATGCCTTGCGGTACGTTGATTTAAGTATGCCGAATACGAATTTAGCCGTAATCAAATCTCGCAAGGCTTTTATTGATGCTTTCGACAGGTCTGAAAACCTACAGTATATATTGGCGGAGCTTGAGCCTTACAGGAAGAATACGCAGGAAATCAGGACGCAGACCGAAACGCTCATGAAGATTTGCTTGGTAGACATGGGTTATATTCCGCTCCGTTTGCAGTATATTTTCAGAAGCGTAATGCTGGAATTCAAATGCGGTGATTTCTCAAAATTATATTTTGATATGAAGTATAAGGATGGGATATTACTTGACGTTTGGGAAGGCCGCAACGGAGATTTGCAAACCGCGCTTGTCACGCGAACAAAGGCAAGCATTATAAAGGGCGTAAACCACACTCTCGCGGCAAAAGGACTGCAAAGCATTACCATCGCTACATTGGGTGCTAAATTTGTCGAAACGACATTTGGTGAGATTCTTAACGCCAAGCTAATGCTTGAAGGTGTGGCAACAAGTGCCGGCATTGGGCTGTCATCACTTTACACCGTTGTCAGCGTTGGAAGCGTATTCACGCTGACAAGTGCTTTGTCCTTTTCCTGCACCACCACGGCAGAAGTAAAATACGGCCTCGTAACCTTCATTGAAATGCTTGAATATTTTCAACCTCCCGAAATTGTGAAGGAATTGCGGCTTGACATTTTTTTGGATTTACTGCGGGAAAAACTTGTATCGCACTCTGTCTTTGATAAGGATTACTTAAATTATCTGCTTAGCAATTTTGAAGATTACAGGGATTTCGTAGATTTCGCAAAAACGGTGAAGGTTCCGGATTATGAATTTACGATACCTTTTTGTATGTTACTGGTTCAGGATTTCGTGTCAGGCGACATAACGGAGTACATTTTCGAGCTGATTATTGAATTTTGCGAGATGAAGGATGTTAACTTCAAGAAAACAGTTGAGAAGTTTGACAGGCTGAATAAAAAAACGAAAAGCAAAGCGATAAACACACAGCGGTCGATAGCGAACCGAAAGAAAAATATCGAAAAAAGAGCCGTAATCGAGGTAAACCCTTATGTATAGAGTTAAATATTTCATAACCTGCATGAAAGCATTGTTGATTTTCCTGCCGTTTCTAGGGGCGGGGTTCGTTTTCGGCGCGTTTTATCCCGCCTATAACATGATTTTATTGTTTCTGATACTTTCCATCGCACATAACCTGCTGAACAAAAAAATCATGATTCAGAACATGGTGATAGTAGATGTTGTCGCCGTTGCCGCTTCCGTTGCATTGTTTTATATTTGCACGAAATTTAATATTCCGTTGTATTCGAGTACGTTAATGCGCGAGGTGCTGATTTTAATTTGCTTAAACCAACTTTTCATGTACAGCAGAGATAATTTTATGGAAAGGGTGAGTGTCAGAAAAAGATTTTATTAATTCGAGCAATAAAATATACCCGGGTGGTGTTATTAAATATGAAAATGTCGTTCGACCAATTCAGGCATCAGATTGAGAAAAGCAAATCCTATAATGTGACGGAGCTTTTCGTCTCAACCGTTCCTGCAGAACTGTTTATAAACAATTCCATGAACATTCCCGTATCTACCGAGCGAAATATGCGGAAATTCTGCACTAACAGCTTCGCCACGGATAAGGACAAGTGCGATTACGAAGCACTAATGGAGCATATAATGCAGAAAAAACCGATTTATCCGCTTAACCCTGTCATACGCCCGAAGGATGTTGTTGGGCTTACCCTTAAAAACGATGAGCATCAATGGACACTGACCATGAATGAACTTAGGGGTTTTGCGGCGGAGCAAATTTTTGGTATCATAGAGACACCGTATATTAAAATAAACGCAAGTGCCGAGGTCTGCATAAAGAGCGTATATGTATACGCGGAGCGCGGCGGTAAAGTGACCAGCATTTATCAGCAAGTATCGGGTATGCAGAATATATCTGCCGTTTCCGCGTCCTTTTTTAATATCTTAGATGGCGACGAGGTGCGAAAAATCAGGATTGAGGGGAGCTTAACGATACCGGCTCTGAAAATTCCGCCGAAATACCAAAAATTTATAAAATGAATTTTATTTTCTTTGGATAAAATATTTTTAGTTTGACATTTGCGGCTGTTTTGTGTATACATCAGAAGAGGTGATAATTATGCCAAGTAATACACGTTCAAGCGGAATGCACATTAGGGTCAACCCTACTATAAAATCAGAAGTTGAACCAATACTCGCTGCCATCGGCTTATCTTTTAGCGATGTTTTTAATCTTACGCTTAATCAAATTTACCTAAAGCGTAAAATTCCGTTTGAGTTATCTTCCGTCCAATTAACCGAAAACGGCTATACTACGGACTTTGAAGCGGAAATCCTTTCGGAATCCGAAGAGTCCTATGCCGCTGTTTCGAATGGCGCGAAAACATATAAAAGTGCAGCTGAACTTAGGGCGGCGTTAGACGCGGAGGACGATGATGACTGATGACTATGTGTATTCAGTTTTTCCCTCCGCCAAATACAAACGGACTCGCAAGCTTGCAAAAAAGCGTGGACTTGATATGGACTTGCTTGATTGGGCTATCGACCAATTAGCAAGAGATATACCGCTTCCGCCGAATTGGAAAGACCACCAATTAAAAAACAACATGAAGCGTTTCCGTGAATGCCATATCGGCGGTGCCGGCGATTGGCTGCTTGTGTACGAAAAACGCAACACAGATATGATTCTCTATCTTCTCGGAACAGGAACCCATATTGAATTACTTGGGTTGTAGCATTGTTGCGATGGTAAAAAACAATTATTGTAGCAGGGTGATTTAATGGAACAAAAAGTGAAAAAATTAAAATGGAAAATCTATAAACGCGACAACTCAATTAATTCGCTTGGCATTGTATGGGCAATTGATGAAGAGAGTGCTATCGCAGAATTCATATCACAGAACCCACAATTTAAACCAGAAGAACTTGACCCGTGGGAAATTTAATAAAAATGCGGTTTTATTGGAGGAATAAATTATGTTTCCTAAACTAAGCTACGCTGAATATCTAATAAAAGCGGGCGTAACAGACACACGACAGAGTTGGATAGAGTGGAAAATCGAATATTATTCCATGGAACACGATGAAGCAATGAGTGCGTCATATGACCCTGATTGCGGATACAAACCGCTGACCTAAATAAATTGTGCATAAATAGAAAATTTAGTCGTTTCGCATCATATGTGAAGCGGCTTTTTTATTGAGTAGCATAAAAAGGATGTGGTGGAATCAGCAAAAAGCTTTATACCTATGTGGTAACGACTGATAACAGCTCCATTGAAAACCTTTCCGTCAAGGACAAGGTACTTGCCGTTATATTCCAGTGGTTTAGGGAATCCGGTCGTGAGGAAACGGAGCGACAGGTTCTTCAGGATATGGTAACGGAAGACATTTTAACTTTGCAAACTGACCTCGTTATGTTTATAGACAGGTGTTTAAAACCTATCAAGCAAGGAAAGAAGCGGGCGGTACTATTAGAAATAGCCTGCGAATTTGCCGTTGTCTTGAAAGACGTGATAAACAATCCGGATTACAAAGACTATTACCACATTAAAATCATAAGCTGGCCAAAATCGGATTTTAAAATTAAATACAAAATAATTCTGCGAATGGAGGCGAAATAATCAAACGCTTTTTATGCCTCGCTTTGATTTTATTGCTGATGATGCCGGAAACAGCGTTCACGCAAAATCAACAAACAACGGCAGATTATCCGTATGTCGGCACTTATGTTAATATGTTGCCCGATATCATCCACCCGGACATTGAATACATCAACACAGAAATGGTTGTGCAAGATGCGGTTATATCCGCCGTTCAGCCCGTGTCCTTTAATGAAGTGGGGCAATCTTTTTATCGGTACAGCACAGAGGACACCCAACGGCGGTCTTGGGCGCAAGCAATGTATAAATCTTACACCTTCGTTGACTGGCGACAGTTTTTATCCACGAACCTTGTAGGCGACGCTACTTATGTATTCGGAACGGGTAGCATCAAGAAGGGCGTTGGCGACACCGGGAGTTATTCGTCCCTAACCGCAGACGGGGAGGTTAAACGCGCTTTTGAAGTGCTGAAAAACAAAGCCTATGTACCCGAAAATGTATCAATGGACAATTACCAGATATGGAATTCCATATCATCCATCCACGATACAGTTCCGCGCACTTATGCGATTATGTCCATGTACATGGCAATGGGCAAGGAATTTTTCCTGCCGCCGCTAATCTGCCACGATAACCTCGACGGGCAGTGGCTTCCCGACAACGGCATTGAAGCGTCAATCAAAGATATGACGAAAACTTCGCTTTTTTCCCTGCCGGATGCTTCCCGCTTTTCTTATTACTCGGTTCATATCAGGGATGCCATGCACTATATTTATCAAGCCCCCACACTGGTCGAAGGATATTTGTGGAGCGCACTCCAGGACGGCATTATCTCCGTTGACGAGCTAACCGAAAACGGCAGAATACATTTAAGTAATTTCGCCTCGGGAAAATACGCTCAGCCGATTTCGACCTTCAACGCGGAAAAACTGGGAATACCTCCGTTGACTGAGCAAATGCAGGAAGGAAAATCCTATCTCCTCGGGCAAAGAATCGGCATAACCGATGCGGAAAGCACAAACGAAGGCGCGGTAAACAGACTTGTCTTGCGAACCGTGGTGAACCCCAACGCGATGAAAAACGAAAACATGACTTTAATTGACTTCTGCGTGTATCTTGCCCAAGTTATGCATTTACAGGGAGAACCCGTCCTTACCGCCGCGGAACAGCAGATGCTTGTCGCTGCTTATGGAAACCGGCTTCCCGTCACAATGTCTGAAGACTACTACAAAACTATCCTTTATTTAGTTGCAAGGGGCATTGTCAGCGACGATATTCCCGTTGCTTCTTTTTATGACAAGCTTACCTACCGTGATATGTACGTGTTGCTGTCAAGGGTTGCGGACCCGGCTTCAAGGCTTACGTTCAAGTATGTGACCGTCCCATACGACCTCTCGATGGCGGAAGAAGGTTTTATGCCGCTTATTCCATCTGTCAGCAACCTAAGCGTCACGGATGTTGAGATTAAAATAGCTAACAGAAATTATTATGACATTTTGGTAGAAAAGGATGGCAACACACTTTTCTTAAACAGAAGCGGGAAAGAAGAGAAACCTTACATTTCGCGTCAGCAGGATTACGGTGACCCAGCATACGGAAAGGTTTTGACGAGTGCCGTGTCGAATGAACAGTTTTACCATTTTCGCATCTACACCGATTTTCCACGTCCTGCTGTGTCTAACAGAGTTCACAAGGTTGCCGAAAAAAACTACTATCGTTATTACTTATACGCCGACAATTCAGACAAAAAGCTCATTTTACAGTTTGAAGAAGAAATGAATGCCGCTCCGGGCGGTGTGTATATATACGACGCACGATTACAGATGCTTGTTAAAGACAGTATTCAGACGGCTTCCGTACTTCCTCGGTATGCGGTTAACGGTCTACAGGAAAGTCCGCCGCGCAGAACAGCCGACAATCGTGTTTCAAGAGTGTTCGGTGATGATATAGTTGCGTACCTGACATCCTCCGCAGATGAGAGGGTAATGACCGACGTGGAAGTGACGTTTAAGCTCAGAAGGAATGTTGACCTAACCAAACTAACCATAGCGGGAACCACATATAACGATTGGAAAAACAACTCCGACAGTCCCGTCCGCTTATTGTCCGAGGACGAAACCGGATATGTGCTGAATATGACCGTAGAAACAGCGACACCGGACGATGTAATGGCGATAATAGCTTCCCAAATAGAAACGCAGAGACCCTTGAGCGACAGCGTGGCGTATGTCAGGCGGGCATCAATCAATGATATTTACTACTCCATCGGATTTTTAGAAAAAGAATTGGGATGCAATTTGCTTGAATTCGGCAATGAAACTTATGTGTTGTCATTCCCCGCCGAAAAAATCCTTATAAATAAAACCGACGCAGGATGGTTGGCATACGGCACTAACAGCATTATCCGATTTATGTCAAATATTCCGGCAGTAAAGAAGCGTGTAAATACTAACAACCAAGTGATAGACAACAGTTTTGACAATTATCTTGTCCACGCCTATGTTGTCGAGCATTATATGCGTGCGAATTACAAGAACGGCTGGTCAACCTTCATCGGAACGGATGGCGTTCTGCACATATATTCTTCTGCGACAAATAACAGGTCGGAATCCGATGTTACAGGGCTTACCATAGAGAAAGAAGATTTCACGGCTGACCTAAAAATCATACCCAACTCAAAAATATATAATCTTCTAAGCCCAACGCTGACCGATATGTCGGACAGCTTCATGCCGCTTTACGAAGATGTAAGTACAGGAGAAAGATATTTGGATTTACGCGCCATTCCTCCAAATCTAACCAATGCGATTACCATGTGGAATATTTCGGGTACGGGGCAAATAACAGCAGGTGTCATTTCGCTTGTGCCGAATCATACATTCAAGTCGTCAAATGACCCAACAACACTGCAGAACGCTATTTCAAGGTCAGACATAACGATTGGGCAGAGAGCATCATTTAATTACAGGTATATGCAGGCATCACATTGGGGTACAAATCTGCCAAATTACGGAACTGCGCAGACCGTTACAAACGGCTGGATTCTGACCGAATATCTGCGGTATGACCCGGAAACCTTCACGCTTTTGTACAAGCTCCCGGAAACGAATGACATTAAAAAAATTTTATCAGACGATGCGGGTTTTTGGCGGCTGCCTTACGCCTATGACAATAGGCTTAAGCAGGTCGCATTCGTTAATCTGCCTTTCTTGAAAGCAGGCAACGGCGAATTACGGTTTGTCAAATCCGATATTGAGGTCGCAATATTGGATACCGACATAAGCGAACTTGCGAAAATGATACTCGAAGCGGCTGCTGACGATGAGGATTTCGGAGAACGCCAATGGTTTCCCGTTGCGCCGCTTTCTGAGCTTTTCATTAAGGAAGCGAACCAGCCTTGGCTACAAGGGGATTTATTTGGATTGAAGTCCTTCGGTTATGCTGTATTTGAGAATATTTTCAGACTGACCGGAAACTGGAATAAGATTTACGTCGTCGGACCGTACCAGCTTACAGAAATATCAGGCGGAAACGCACAACGGTTAAAGTTTAACCTAAACAGAACCATGGACGGTCAAGGTCTGCCAACCTGGGCGAATCTGATATACGGCGACTTGAAAACCGATATTTCAAAGGAATCGCCCGTTTATGTGCTGGAATTCGATTCAAAGACAATCATACTGCCGGCACTTAATTCATTATCTCCCGATGAAAGGTCGAAAAAATCCACAAACCTCGCGGGCAGAATCGTTAGTCTTGATGCTACGGTAAGCAATGGGCTGAAGGATTTTTTAAGCAGCATATTTGAGAATGAAAAGATGTTGTCGCGAAGACTTGAGGACGCAGAAGGCATAATTTCAATTATTTACTTGTTTGTGATAGTCGTAATCCCGAGGTTTTTAATACTTTCCCTGTTTTTGATTGAGCTTTTAGCGTTGGTATCGGGATACCGCCCCGTGATATGGTTCGCCAAAAGAGTTTTTGACCCTTTCAAACTCGCATCCTTCGGGCGCACGAATATTGACGAGATACGCCCCTTGCGATTCTTCATATGCTGCTCTTTGGGGATGGTGTTCATCATACTGGTAAGCAGAGAATATGCCACGCATTTAGTATCAAAAGCCTTGGAATCGGTATTAGTTTTCTTCAGGTTTTAGTCACTGCTCACTTTTTAATTAATTTACAAAACACATGAGGTTGTTGCAATTACAACCACTCACTCCAGACAGATTAGAAAATGAATGGAGTGAGGTAAATGGGCTCTGACGCATTCAGGGATATTATGAGTAGCGAGCGATATCAAGGAAATATCGAGTCCATTCAATGGCTTGTTAAGGTCTTTGATAATTTCTTTGTACAAATCGTATCTATCGTAGGTTTTTTTATTATTTCGTTAGCGTTTTTAAAGAACATTCTGGCGGGTGCGTACTGTGCCTTCCCTACCTTTTTTGATAGGCTGGCTTCATATAAGCAGAATCTCAGCTCGAAGAAGGGACAGGGTGCTGGGGGCGTATTATTTTGGGTGCTTTCTTTATTTATTCCGGACGTAAAATCCCTGACAGATTTTTCGGATGACGACCAAGGTCTGAAATACAACATAAAAACATATATGTTGAAATCAATGGCAACCGGCATTTTGACCGTAATGATTGGCACGATAATCTACAACGGATTATACAGGGACATCATCGGAAAATCGGCGGATGCCGGTGCTCATATGCTTTCGTCATACATTCTCGACAAGGATTTTAATAAAATAATTGACGACACAATGGAAACCGGAGCGGATTATGTATTTTCGTATGATACCTCCACGCAACAAGGTAAGGCTTTGAACAGGATAGCAACGGAGGTATACAACAAATCTAAGCAGTATTACGGCGATGTGCGTACTAAGGAAAACCGTGCGAAATTGGGGCAAAGCATTGAAAACTGGGTGACGGCGCAGTTAAGCGGCAAAACGATAAATGCCGTAGGAGGCTCAACATCCGTGTTTGATATGTTGGGACTACCGGAATTTAATATGTCGTTCCAGGTCGATGTCGTAACCGCACAACCGGGTGATTTAACAGCGCAGCAGACCGACAACGGAAGATATTACAGGGTGCTTTTCAGCGAGCAGATTAAATCATTCGAGCATAAATCAACGCGGATTACCGAAGCATACGACACCTCATATATTCGCCTTATTATAACCTTCAACCATAAAGAGGTACGGGCGGCATCGGGTTATATTGACGTTCATGTCAAGGCTGCGACCGTAAGTATCGGAAACGGCTCAAATCAAGGAACATACCTTATACTGCCGGAAGGGACAGGCGGGTCAAGCACTGCGTATCTGGGGGATATTCAACTAACGGCGGCATCCTCGTCCGCAAAAGCGGAAGTGATGGGCAGCAACAATTATTCCTGCGTTGTCTTAAAAGTGAAGGACGGAATGACGCTTGCCGGCTCGTACACCGGTGATAATATTAAAAACATGAAGTACAGGTCTTCGGATATAGCCGGCATTTCTATTTCGGCGGGAGTATCGAGTGCGAGCATAGGTCAGAGCAACGTAGCGGTTAGCGCGGATGGTTCATCGTGGCAATCCTCCATTGCTGTGGCAAACCTAAGAAAAAGTGCGCAGGAGACGGGAGGAAGAAGCAACAGCAATGGCGACGACAGCCCGCCAAGCAGCGGCGGGTCGGACAACAACAGCGGAACAGGCTGGTAGCGGTTAAATCAATCAAGAAACAAGCAACGCCGCGGATATGTGGCGTTGCTTGTGGATTTTTATACCGTAAAATGCTATAATAATAGCGGTGAGTTCTAAGCAAAATGCTGATATTTTTGCACAAGGAGGTGGAATGCATAAATGAAACTTGTTAAGTCTTTGAATGAACTGATAATTCCCCAAAAGCACAAGGATTTTCTCGAAACATTTTTAGAGAATATAACAGTGATTTCCAACAGGGATAAAATTGAGAGATTAATTTTATTCGGAAGCTGTGCCAGGGGTGACGCGACAGAAAAGAGCGACATTGATATAGTTGCCCTCGGTGCGGAAATTGACGACGAAACATTGTGGGAATTATATGATTGCGTTCCTGAATATACTCCGGGAAAATATGTGGAAAATGATATTTTTGTAATACCAAATAAGCTGTATGATGAACATATAAATTCTTTTGGTATGATACAAAGATATATTGCAAAAGAGGGGGTGGATTTAATTGAATTATTATAATAACGCTGTATCTTGGTATAATAGCGCGAAATTTTCATTAACCGGAGGATTCTATCAACAATCGGTTTCACAGTCATGTTTGGCAGTTGAATTATTTCTAAAGTCTAAATTAATTTTAATTGACCCAGGCAGCGAACTTGATAAAACACATGATTCTATTAACATATTTAAGGTAGTGGCTAAAAAGTATCCGCCTAAAAAGGACTTATTACCCGGCGTCCGCAATTGCAGAAAATATTTTAATGAAGCGCGATATCCATATGGCGGAACAGAAATATACTCAAAAGAGTTTGCTGAAGAATTTGTCAAATATGTTGAGGATGTAATGGACTATATAGATAACGAATGCCAAGCAACTTTAGAAGATTTGCAAAACAAGTTTGAATAACATTAAATCGCAATACAAACAAGACGCTTTCTTATTGGAAGCGTTTTTTACTTGTAAAATTCATTACTTCAGAAAAATAAATTTTTGGAGGAATGAATATGGGCAAACGAATAATTTGCGTTTTCCTTGCTGTAATAATTTTCATTATTTCATGTCCTGCGGTTTATGCCGGCAATTTTTCCGATGCCTACAATGCCGGCGTAAGCTCTGCGATATTGAGTAAAAGCAGCAAGGAAAAAATTGAACGGGAACTGCTCCGGGTTTTGAGGCTTGAAGTTACCGAAATAAAAATGGAAAAAATTCAAACCGATTGTGAAGCAATCCTAAGCGACAGGAGCATTAGAAACGTAATACAAAGCAACATAGATGTTGACCCCATTGCTGTTTTGAAGGAGAGCGGCAGCAAAGAGGAGTATCAAAATGCCATTGCGGAAAAAATTGTTGCGCTGCACGGGACATCAATGGCTGCGGACATTACAGACAGCAATTTGTCGGCTGTGTACACAGAAATTATGTACGTCTACAATTTTACAGGTCTGCTCTCCGAAACAGATTATACTTTTAACGATGACTTGCTTGCTGTTTACAGCGACATAAACAACATAGATTCCGAATTTATTAAACGGAAACTGGAGTTGGAAACAAGGAAAGCGAATGACTTGGTTATTATAACACCTATCATTGCGGGTGAGGAATTCGAGCATACCAAGTCCGCACTGGCTGCGGAAAGCGACACAACGGAACTGTTGTTCCAAAAAGTTTCAGGCGGCTATTATTATACCAACGAAATTTTGATTGGACAGGCTCTGTCGGCGGCATATAAGCCGCTCCGTACAAATGTTGTGCGGGATATTAATTTATATGAAATACCGGGCTCGGAACGGTTCAAGCAATTTAATTTTAAATACGGTGATTTACGAAAGGCAGTTTATATCGCCACAGGCGACAAAGCCGTTTCTCAGTATTACATCACGGGTCAGGTAAATACTTATAAAGTCGCTACCCTGCGCGACCTTATAAAAAATATCGAAAGAGAAAAGCTGCTTATCGTTGACCCGAATTACTACGGCAAAGATTTTTTCGATACGTTGTCATTCCCCGAAAAGGACGAGAGGGTAAACGTCGAGCTTAACACCGGGGAGAGGGTCATTGATTTAACCGTACCGGAAATTCCCGTAAACAACGGCGGTGTATTGACAGAGCCAATAATACCCGAAAACGAAGAAGCAAATATGCTTTCGTTAATTTCGTTCAACCCATTTTTGCCCGTTACGGTTCACGCGGCCAACGATACAATCACTATCAATAATGCATACAAAGATAGCATCGTAAATTTAGTTGATTATTACAACAAAAATAACAGGCTTCCAAGCAATGTGAGGAATATCACCGGAAAATGGGAACCGACCTCGAACAGTAGAAGAGCCTCCGATGAGCGCGTAAGGCTACCGGGCATATCTGCCTTTTCAAGCGCACGGGCATTATTGATTCTTATTGCGAACGACCTTTATATGCTCGCAAATAATGAATCCAATGCAACTACAAAGGAAATGCTGCTGTCAACGTCATATTACATGATGTATTCGGCGTTTTTGTACGATTATAACACGGGAAGTTCAGTTGCGGTCGGCTCCGGTCTTGGCGAGCAGTTTTGGAAGGACTATTTTAATTTCATTAACAGACATTCGGAGCATTGGAAAGCCATGACAAACAACGCCGACGATTTTTTCAGAAAAATAAAAATAAGCGACGGAACTGCGGTAGCACACAGTAAAACAATGCTTTCGCAGCTTTTGAATGGGTTGGCGAGTTCCAATGCTTCAAACTCAAATAAACAATTGTTATTTGAAGCCTTTGCTGACGGGCTCTTGTCAAACGCTACTCTACCGTGGAAAGGGAGCAAAGCCGTAGCGGGAACGTCCGAAATCATACGATGGGCTTATATGGTCAACACAAATTCCAAGAGGGACACCTATATTTCAAATATCGAAAAAAGCCTGCCTACAATCACCATCCCGACGAATGTTAGAGATATTTTAATAATGGGAATCGAATACAAGGCAAACAAGGTTTTCGATTTTAAGGCTGACGCTTTGGCGGAGCTTGGCGAGGCAGGCAGCTTCCTTGTTGCCTACATGCTACCTCCGACGAATTACTTGACGGATTTGGGGTATACGGAAGTTAGGTTAAATCAAGGAAAGGCGAAAATGGAGGAGAATTTCCCCGCATCTGTCAAAGAAATTTTAAGAGAGATAGCAAACGCGATTGAAGCGGCATTGAAAGGGATTGACAATATAAATGACGGCGTTGACAAGCTCAAGGATGGATTGAGCAATATAAAACTCACGCTCCCGAATCCCATTGAACTTGTGAAAAATCTTTTGGGCGGAATTTCAGATGACCCTTCCGATGTAGCGGGCTCTGCCATAGATGTTATTGATATTTCCTCGGTAAACGCGGAAGAAAACGCCGACAACATCACAACCATCAATAATTTTATTCCCTGGTGGAAAAACAACAACTTCAAATTAAGGCTGAACAGCAGACAACAAATGCTTGTTCTTCAATCGAAAACAATTAACGAATATATCAGGCAGGAAGTCCATGCCGGAATGTCCGATATCAACTCGCCGGTTACAGAGTGGTTGGGCATTGGTCTGACTGTTGATATGTACCGCAACCCGGAGTTGGCAAGACAGGTAGCAACATATGAAAATAAGCCCATTTTCCGTTCATCGCCTAACCGAATCAACACGTTAAACAACGACGCGGCAATTAATTATTTGCTTCTTGCGAACATTGCTAAGGACACATCTATCAAATTTGATACGGCACTTGACATGGATTCCCCATTGTTCGTTGATATTTACGGAAATATTCTCACAGAATCAGGAACGGTCGTTATTCCTTTCTCAGCCAATGCCACACTGCATAGAAAAGCGAATTTAATGAATGTGGCGTTCCTTGAAAGCTACGGCAATAAGGAATTTATCAACGTTGAATATGAGAAATACGATGAACCTGTGCCGTTCATCAGAAAAGCCTTCATCGTGCCGGAGGAAACAATAATAAACAACCTTCGGGATTACCCTGCGTTCGCAACGGCAGATTTGGATGATTACACCATTTTAATTGAAGACTCCGACGAGAAACGGTTGTCCATCAACCCGATTGCACTTGACACTTCGTATGGCAGAGTAGATTTGAATAACTTGGATTCTGCCTCACCCGCCGTACAGTCTACACTCTACAACATCTCCATGTCGCTGTATGTAAACGGCGTTGCCTCGGACAGTTTCCATATTAACGACTCGCCCACCGTCACGGAGCTTATTTCATCGAACATTATTTATCAAGTTGCTCGCGGGCAGGCTTACCACAGAATCAATTACGAGAAGGAAAAACTCCTCAACGAAAAACTACTCGACAAAGGAACCATCGCGCAGGCAGTAAAATTCGAGCGTTTAATAAATTCATTCAAATCGACGCTTCAAAACTCCATTTTAACCGTACCGAACCTTGGGTATATGGAGGGAATAGAGTATGTAATCTTTTTTTTCTACAAAATATTTATTATCGTATTTATTATAAATTTACTGGCGCAAATATACCTTTCGGCGGTCAAAGGCAAATTGTCAATATTCAGTGTGCTTAAAATCGGACTTTCTTTTGTGTTCCTTGTTATTATAGTGGCATCGCTGCCGTTTATCTTCAATTATTCTTATTACGCTGTAAACAAGAAACTGCTTCAAGATGAGGCGTTGACCGTGGCGGCGTTAAATGAGGAAAAAAGAAATAACGGCATTGAATTGGGTATCGTCAACGCTGTAGCTCCTGACCTTTCCACAGAGCTGTATTTAAAAGTGACCGATGTGGACGTTGATATTTACAATTATCTAAACGAAGTCATTTGGAGTTCCGAAGTAAACACCATGCAGCAGCTTTACAACAAGTACATGAAATTTACCCCCGAATTAAACGAGTCGGATTATGTGCTGAAAGGCAAATCGGCTTATTATTCAGTATCCGATTTATTTGGAAGCTCGGAAATCTACACCGACACAAAAACCAATGAATTGAAGCAAGTTGTTACAGGCAATCCGGCAATATCCTTCCGAATGCCTTATTACGCTATCGTCGATTATTTGTTGGCGCAGGTCAACCTTTACAATCAATCAATTTCGTCCTACTCGTATCACATCTACTCATATGGGGACGGCAGACTTCGTTCGTCCGGTCTAATCAGCAGGTATTTTTATTCAAACGCATTCAGGCTTGAAAGGAACGATGTACTCTACCACGCGGATAAGCTTCCGAGGAACATTGATTCCAGGTTACTGTCCATGGCGATTTTTGACCGCACGGGGGTTTTTCAATTTTACGATATGACCGGCTGGGATTCGCGGTCGTTATTTAAAGAAGATGCCATTGAGCGGATGAGGCATTCACAATGGTATGCTGATAATATCACGGTCGAAGAGCTACTTGACTGCGTTGATATGCTTGACAAAATAGCGATTGACTGGGTACGCAACAACGAGGCGTTGGTTGGACGCATTTCCGACGAAACATTTATTAAAGTTCTGGCACTTAAACTGTCGCTTGAGTATAACCGCCTGTTCAATGTACCGGGACCGTCAGCGATTGAGATTCATAACTTGTCAACGGACGACCTTATCAGGTTGTCCATTGTCCCACGGGAAGTAGTGTTTGAAAATTCGCCGTACAGTTACGCGAAATTTATTTTGCAAGAAGGCGGTTTAATCGGCGTTTATCTTGGTGCCGTGCTGTCTTTGCTTCTGATTGCGGTATCAATTATCAAGCCGATTGCTACAATAATTATCACGATTTCAATGATTTTATCGTTATTAGTATTTAGGATACTGCTGAACCGTGATATAGAGAGCGTAAAGGGATTTGTCAAATTCACAGTTTTGCTTTCGTTAGTAAATATCGCGTATTCCCTGATGTTAAAAATTGGTATAATCCTTCCGGGTAGCGTTGTTATTAATATGCGCCTGTTAGGTTTGATTATCTTAAATACCGGCTTCTTTATGGCATATACATGGCTTGTGGTTGTGTTGTTCTTCAACTGGTCGGATTTAGGCAACGGTGCTTTTAACAATGTTGTTAAGAAGCGCACATTGAAAATTCGTGAAATATCCGGTGAATTTATTCCGAAGCGACACAATGATGTGGAAAACGAGTCCGTTGAAAACGGCTGGGATGTGTACCGCGATTTGAAAGAGAGCGACAAGTACAGAAAACTATATAACAGCGATGATAGCTGAAAATCCGACGTTTATACATCAAGTTATATAAAGAAATCCGTGAAAATTTCATAACCATAAAGCTATAAAAAATCTTTGCAAAAAATCGTCGGCTGTTAGATGCAGTCGGCGATTTTTTTCGCGATGAACTCGAAAGTCAATTCAATTATTTATTGTCGCTCGAAAAAGACAATGTAGAAATATTAAATAAGTCAGGATTAACAACTCTATTCATCTTGGGAGAAACTATTTCAATTACAAGCATTTCTGTAAGAAAAAGAACCTTCGCACTTATAAGGTGACTTGTGTAAGCAATAGAAGATTGTGGTTTAACGCCGACACTTACATGAATATGAGGCAAAATTTTTTGATTTTTTTCATCATAAGTAATTGTACCGCTGCCAAAAACGTCCACATATTCCAAATACACTTTTGACCATATCGGAGCTTGAGGATTTTCTACCTTATCACAAGTTCCAACCATTTCAACTTCGCTGAAACCGGCGATAAACATGGGGATGAATGCTTGTTTGACATTGTTGTCTTTACAAAAAAGATTTAATTCTTCAAAGAAATCTTTTTCATGTTCAAAAGTAACTCCAAAATATCTGCCCGGCTTCAATTCAGAACTTGTCATAATTCTCACCTTTTTTGACTCGCCTTCGGCGATTTTTCATGTGCGGCTTTACACTACCTTTTATTCGTTCCATCCTTTAAGGAAGCCGCATACAGTCCATTCCTAAAAGTGACACTTTCAATCCTGTTTTTCCCAAAGTTCTGTATTGCATTTTCCCTGCACCCCTTGATTGTAAATCATTTTATCCCGCTGCGAATATTATACACACTTCAAATTACAAGCGCAAAAACTTTGCATCCGCTCACATAACAGTCTATAGAAGCGCAATATACATACGCTAAAATCTGTAAATAACATAAAAATTTAGAAACTTATGAAACAAATAAAAATAGAAAACAAATCAGGAAGAGAGGTGCGGCTTATTGCGAAAAGAGCCCGGTAAGAAGCATAAGCCGGACACGGTAAATATGCTTCTGAACCCAAAAGTATTTCATGGCTACCATGAAGGGCGTATCGGACCGTTAATGATGACGCTTGCGTTTTTGGTCGTCCCAATACTTTTGCCCCTAAACTTTCATATAGCATTCACATACAGATACGGCAGTACGTACTTGTGGATTATCATTCCGCTTTACTTACTTTACGCCTTCCGGGTAATTGCTAAGATTCACCTTCGCGAGAAGGAACGAGTCGCGCGCTACAAGTCGGAGCTAAAGGAAAAATACAAACAACCCGAAAAGCTGACCGCAATAAAGAGACTGCATAACGATGGTGCCATTGAATATTACAGTGGTGCAGTTTCTTATTTGATTGTCTGTTATAACGGTAACAGTTCCGACCCATTATCAAGGTCAAAGGAAATCGACAAGTTCCTGACAACGCTTTCCGATTATAACGTCGATGTCCGCGTTTTCAACGTCACGGACACCGGCTCACTCAATTCCCGTTACGCGAACATTCACCTGTTCCCTTCAAAACGTATCGCTAAGGATATGCTGGATATCGTTGACTACAATAAAAAATATGTTGAGGATTCATCGCTGTTGGTCGTCACCGTTTATGAAGTCAGAGGAAGGAACACCCAGAGGGTAATAATGCGCGGCACGATTGAATCTTCGTTGCGTACACTTTCCACATCTTCATACCGCAGTGTTTTCCTCGCGGATTATAAAATGGCGGAATACTACATTAACCGCGAAATGTTTACGTCGGTAAGCTTCAAACGGCTGATGCACACCCGCCACGCTACGAACGAATACTTCGGCAGCAGGGTAATCGGTTATGATGTTGACTACAGCTCGGAAAGCCATAAGAACAATAAAGATACCGATGAAGAAAGGAGATTTATGGAATGCCTACAAAAGTAGTAGTTTCATCGCTAGTTGACTCACAGATTCTTTCATATTTTCCCGAAATGGATATACGGCTGTTTAAGACACTGGAAGATTTAGATGCCTATGTCGCCGACAATCCGCTTAGGGTTGATGATTTAATCGTCACGCAGGATGTCACGCGGGACAGTCCCAACCGGATGTTCACGTTATTGGCTAATATCTGCGGAAGCACGTTTTTCCGGTCGGAGCAGTTGGTTTACGTGACACCACCAAATTCGCGGGAAATAAATATGATTCAATTTCTGCAAAACGAAGGAAGTTTGTCGAATGTATTCGTTTTGCAAGGTGATATTACAAAGGAATTCCTGATTTCCGTTATTAAAGGCGAAGCCGGCGGAAGAACTGCGAAAGTTACAAGGAAAGCAGTTGTTCGCAAGCGTGTTTCCGATTACAAAGAAGAAGCTATGATGCGGACAACGCTTCCGGACGACGACATTGTTCAAACGGAGGAGCTGAAGCTGCGAAATGTGCCGCGAATGCCGGAGTTCCAAACAAGAATCATTGACACACCAATCACCGGTTCGCTTATTCAGATAACCGGGCTTCAAAACGCTCCGCGAGCGGAATTCTCCGTTTTGCTTGCTCAATATCTCGCGCGACACGGAAAAACCCTTCTGCTTGAAACAGATATGAGGTATTTTGCAACGTCATATCTTCTGCACCAAGCGAGGATTAGTTATGACAATATTCCGCTTAACGGCTTCTACCGTGACCCCATCGCCTTTATCGAGCGGGTTGGCGAGTCGGAGCACAACCTTGTCTGCCTTACAGGAACGTCCAAAGATATAGACGGCGATATCCGGGTTTATTCAATATTAAACACCCTTTATGCCTCTCTAAAGCATAATTTCAAGCATTTCGTTTATTTGACGGATTTGCAAGATATTTTGCCGTCTGTGCAGACAATCATCTGCATGAATAATGATTTGCTGTCGGTACTTGAAACAATTAACAATTTGCCCGTTGAATCCTCGTCACGCATGGATTATGTGGCGATTGACCGGAATGTTAGCGAAATTGCCATTCATGACGGCAATCTGTTGTCCTCAATGGTTTCGGAATTGATAAACCATAACGTGGACGTAGAAATATATTCATTTAATTCAGTGAAGCTTGGGGGTGAGCCTATTGATTTGTATAGGCATGTTAAACAGTACTTTGCATAGAACTCCCTTATTTGAGGGAATGTTCAACGTGTTTTGTGACATAGACTCATTCCATGTGCTTGCGTACTCAAAAAGCACAACCATGCTTGTTTTGACTGATGAATACATCCATGAAATTCTTGGATGGGAGAAAGTAACGGAAATTTGTAGCGAGCTAAGGAAAAGCCGCATGGATTTAGATATTGTCTTGATGGGACAGCGATTAAAATTTGATGTGCCGAACACATATTCAATCAAAGAGGATTGGCAGTCTCCGACAACGGTTTCCAACACATTATCAAAAATCTACAGCCGTGAGAAAACTATATCGTCAAACAAGTTTTTGAGACTGTATCAGGATTTCAAGATAAATTCATCCCGCTCCGACGATTTTATCGCCTATGTTATGGCAAACAAAACTTTATCCATGAATTTTCTGCGTGAACTTTTGGAAAATTATAACCAGAATACAATGGAAATGCTTTCGCTTAGAAACAAGATAGAAACGCTGATGTTGGAAAACAGCGGGCTTGCGGACACCATCGGTAAAAAGGACAAAACGATTGATGTAATTGAAACAGCGTATAACGAACTGTTCACGCAGTACGGCAGCTTGATTCAGAAAATAAATTATCAATACAACATCCCTTATGACAGCGAGGGCGATAAAGGCTTTCACCAATCCGTCATTAATTTTAACAAAGTGCTTTACCTCAAAGAATTCAGTCGTGTTAAGTACACGGACACGTTAATGTATTACGTCCAAAACATTATGAATACGGTTCATCAAAAGCATACCCGTTATATTATCATTGAACCGTTTGGCGCGTACACGACAGCTAAATTGTACCCGAATCATGTCCCGTCATCGCGTCTTACCCACCACGCACTTCGGCATGAGGATATCGTAATGGTAGGCTACCAGACTGATATTATGATGTCCATTCTTCAAAATACCGCCAAGCACGGATTTTTAATCATACTTGACCGGACTCGTTCGGACTATATTTATGTCAAAGGCGAAAAAGTCCGTCCCGTCTATGCTTTTTCAGATATAGCTGACAGCGAAATCATGGGCGTTCCGCTTTCAAATGTACTCTCGTATTCGCACCGCAGCAAACATATCCCATTTATTGAAGGTTTTCAAAATATGACTGCACGCGAGAAGCTTGTCGCGTATTCCGAGCTGCCGGTTCTGCGGGAATTAATTACCGCACTGGAGGTCTGATTTGTCAAAAAAGACAGAGCAACCAAATATAATCGGTCAAAGGATTAAAGCAAGGGAGAAAAAATCCAGGAAAAGCGAAAATTTTATTGTTTTCAGGATGTGGTGGAATACCTTTTTCTCCCTTTTCCGCTCCGATAAGGGGACGATTCCGTTCGATATCGGCAGCGGCATATACCTTGGCGAAAATCAATATGTTACGGGGCAATATATGTCTACATGCTTTTTAGTGACTGAGTATACATTACAAACACCTATTGCGATGTGTTCAAGAATGATTCGCGAAATTAAAAGCATGGTTCCTGATATTGTCATAGATTTTACTTTCAAGAACATCAAATTCGAATTGTCGCCGAACGACACCGCCTTAAAGGACAGAGTCGAAGGATGGAAGTCTCATTTATCTGACCCGGACGTGCCGAGGCATGTTAAGGAGCGGGAGGCGTGGCTGCTTTATTCATATGAAGTGTTAAATACAGGCAAACTCGCTTTCCAAACAAGGTCAATTATATGGGTGCGTGCGAAAAACAACGCTACACTCAAGCGTGCTTGCAAGGAAGTCAGCAAATACCTTTCAGAATACGGCATACAGTTTAAGCAGATTAAAAATGACATCTCAAGATACATAGACTACAGCACCATTTTACTTTCCAAATACAGCGCGGCGAGCAAAGACATCCCCGCGATTATATCAACAACGAATTCGTTGGCGGAGATTCTGCCTGTTACTCAGGGCATAAACGACGAAATAGGGCTTTTCATCGGTATAGATAAAACAAATAACGCGCCTTATTTCATAAACACCAAAGCAACTGCCAGGGCGAAGAATTTCTATGTATTAAGCGCGTCCGGCGAAGGCAAGACGTTTCTGGTTATTACTTGGCTGATTGACGGCTTTGCGGACGGTTACAGCGAGTGCATCATGGATATTAAAGGTAACGAGTTCACGTCCTTCACGAAGTCTTGCGGCGGAATAATCCTTTCCATGCGCCGCGATTCGTCCATGTATATAAACAATTTTAGAATCCGGCGCGAAGGACTGCGTCCCGGAGATGACCCCGGAGCTTATTTCAGAGACAAACTCGCTCTTAACCGCAAGTTTTTGGCGGTGATAGCGAACCTCGGCCCGGAATTTGAAGATAAGGGACACGCACTGTTCGAGGAATTTCTTTCGGCGGTCTACCTACAGCTTGGTGTTTTACAAGACAACGTGAACACATGGTTCAGAACCAATGAGCTTAACCCGTTTAAGATATACGAGTATTTCCAACAGTACGTTTCTCCAGATATACGCCGACTTTACGGCGATATCATCGAAAAGACGCTTATGAACATGAAAATTTACATCGACCCAAGGGGCTCCAATTCAGATGAATTCAGGACGGAATACAATCTTGATGAGGTCTTGGATACGCGGGTATTGACCTTCGATTTCGGATTACTCGACAGCAGACGGAATGTTGACCCCGTCATGTTGAAGCTGAAGCTTTTGGACATGATGCTGATAAACGATGAATTCGTCAGACGCAACAAGGAGAAAGGTTTAAGTACAATTAAAGTTCTCGAGGAATCGCAAATTGTCGATGATTTCCTGATGGATATTTACGCAGAGGAGTTTTCGCTTAGGCGGGCTCAGAATCAAGTTACCATAATGCTCGGAAACTCCATTACAGCTTTGAAAGGAAGTAAATCCGCACAAATTATTCTCGATAATCTCAATGTAATCATTGTCGGGAAAACAAACAACTCAACGATAAACTACTTAAATGACGAGTACCGTCTCGGCAAGCATATGGAAACCTTGGAACGGATAAACACAGACATAGATTTTGACCGCGTGTTCTTAGTTATCAACAGAATTCAACGGAACAACAGCTATGCGCAGATTAAAGCATTTGTCCCTGACAACGTCGTACGCGGGCAAATCTTTAAAATCGTGGATGTTGAAGGAAACGAAGATAAGACCAAGTAGATTGTCTGCATACACTACAGGCGTAGCAGTATAAAACTGATTAACTTCTTAAAAAATCGTTATTAAAGAAACAGAAAAAGGAGTGCTTATATGGATATTAATAAAACTTTCCTCGTGGAAACGTCGGCTGACGGTAAAACGAAAATTTACAACGTTTGCAAGAGGTTTTTTATCGGAAAGAGTAATTCGGGCGGGATTATGAAGCATTTCGATGCCGAAGAAACCACCGACAAAAACGCTTATATCGCCATGCTGAAAAAAGGGGGTTGGTTGCCGCTATCCCTTGAAGATATCGGGAAGACCGCCGTAAACGAAATCGGCATTGTCATGGCATACCCCTTCAAGTATAAGAAGGGATTCGTCACAATCGAAAAAATCGAAGCGTATGCAGCAGACAATGGCATCAAATGGAAGAGCCGTGACCACTTTACAAACCCATTTTCCGCGCTGAAGGATTATGAGAACACTGAATATTATTTAGAGGATAATGGTTCTTTCGATATAAAATCGCATGAGCGGTCAATTAGGAGTAATATGGTCAAGATACAGAATATTGGGGCGATTGAGGTCATTGAGAATTTCTTTACGAAGTCCGGTTTTTTCCCCGACCCGCGGCGTTTTAATAAAACGAACAAAGAGTTACGGCTTTACTACAGACACCACCTCAATGAGTGCGCTCGCTTGTTGCTGCATAGGCATATTATGCGTCCCGGCGGTTGGTTCAATATAGACGATGTGGCGAATAACCTTACCAAAATAAAGTCCCTACAAGAATTGATTCCCATTGAATCATAAAAAAAATGACAATAATAATTTGCAAAGGAGTGATGTAATATGGGTTTTCTAATCTGGGCGGCATCTTTTTTATGTTGGTGTTTCAGTCCGCGCAGCAGTTTTGGAAAAAAAGCAATATTTCTTTATTGGATATATGGTCCGGTTAATTTGATATATGCTCTTTTGTTCAAATCCTCAATTCTCGATTCTCTTTCTAATATTAATATTATACCAACACTAATTGCAATCGGCATTGCCTATAAATTCGGGGAAATGATTGTAGATAAGCTAAACCCAAACAGCGGAAGGTTTATGTATCTGTTGATAGGAATTGGCTCATCAATTATCTTACCTGTTGTAATTAAAGAACTGTTTGTATAAGTTTTATTAACAATTTTTAGGGTGCCTTTACCGGCACCCTTTTTGCTCAAAAGATTTCATCACCACAGAATCCGCGTCCAAGGCGAAAGGTAGGTGATAAATATATGAGCAAGACACGGGGTATTTTGATTTACCCTGTTTTTTTAATATGCTTGTTGGTTGTTTTAATTTTTCTGCCGCTTAACGGCGATGATGAACTGCTTGGCGATACAACGATTTATGTGCAGTCAAACAAGCGGATAGACTTATACGAGAGGACTTTTGCCTCTCCGACAGGAACGGCTCATGTTCCTGCCAGCGTTTACGGCGGCGACATAGCCGTGAGCGACATACGGTTTTCGTCCGAAATGGATGCCGAAGTTGCGGAAATTAATAAGATTTTGTATTCATATGCGGTTCGTTATACTGCGGCAGGCAAGAACAAGTATCCCGGGGGTCCTACGATTTCCGCGCTTCATATTTTATCAAGTGCTCCTACAGAGAAGAATCCCCATCCGTCCGACTTGCTTATGTGGTTGGGTGATTCTGAAAATCTATGGAGAAATTTCACAAACGGCGACCCAAATAAAATTATTTCGGTTACCTACAAGGACATAGGCACAGGAGAGAGCAGCAACGGTAGGTGGTACGGCGCACTTCAGTTATCGGCTACATATGGCAGGGAATGCCCGGCTATAGAAAACGACCTTGGCAAAACCGGCACCGTCGGCGGCATTACGAGGCTCGATAAGTCCGGTGATATCGGTGACAGGGCAAACCCTATAGACGCGCTGAATCTGGCTATCGGAAAGTTGTATAAGAACGTGAATTCGGTACGAAATGACGATGCGAAAGCTCTTATAAACGGCTTTAATGACTACAGTATGCAGGCGGCAATCGCACTGGCGCATAACATAGGCGAAGCTGTGTTTACCACATCGAACAGTAAGGCTTCAATGGCATCATATTGGCCGACAAGCCAACTGGGAACGCTTCAATTCTGCCAGGCACTAGGAGACTCGGAAGTCATCACGTACCTTTCTGAATACGTTACACGGGAACGCCCACGCGGTCATATAGCTTGGGATTCTGAGGTTTGCAAAGGTGCAATCGACATCGTTATCCGTAAATGGACCGGCGACCCGGAATTTTTAGAATTCCTGACAGGTGTTCGGTCAAGACTGTCGCGGCAGAATTACGACCAAATAATTCACAGACCAAGCTACGCTGTGACCTCAATTATAGCCCGACTTGCTACCGAACACAGACTCCGCGGGGAGTGGTGACAAGCGGCTTTAATGTAACAGAAAGCTACCGAAATAAAGAAATTTGGAGGTACGACTTGAAAAATAAAAAATATTCAGCGGTGCTGTTTTTTATGCTCACGGCGATAATCCCGATTCATTCCGTTCTTGGGGGAGCTGGGTTGCTGTCAAATCCCAGTCCGTTGGAAGAAAACTCCGTGCTTATGTCCGCTGTACCGCAGGACAGAGATAACGAACGGCAAAGCATATTATCCGCACCGATTATCAATCCGGACGAAAACGCCGGATTACTTTCATTTTCGGATTTAAGCCTGTTGCCAAGCAAAAATGATTTTATAGTTGACTTCGACTTCAACGACCCAATGTGGGATATCGAAAATTTTGATATTACCATATCAAGCTCATATGGCAGCATGGAGGAATTGCAACCGATGTGTTACACATTTCGCGCAGGAATGGGCGAAACGTACATGAAATTGAACAACGACGCAGCGGCAATAATTTACCGCTACATGGAACAGGCGAACTACATTCCTGTAAAAGACCCTCTTTGGTTTCTTGCGATTGGTGCCGTTGAGTATAATTACAGAGAAAATGACAGTGACATCATCTTTTCATGGCCGGTGGACACCTTTGCGGCAAGAACGAACCCCGACTACCTTTTAAATTACAACTGGCGAGAAGTTCAGCGCATCGGCGGAAATGACCTTGTGACAAGACGCACAGGCGGCGCAATCGGACCGTTTCAATTGGAGTCCTTCTTTGGCGCGGGTACGGAGCCACTTATTGCAGACGATTTCGGTTTATTCGGCTCCGCAAACGGTCAGCCTCGAACGGACTGCTGGCTGGATTTAGGCGCAAACCCCGGCACCGGCACGGATATAATCTGGAAGCAAGGTACATATGCGGACAGATGGTCAATCGCAGATGCCGCCAATCAAACGCTTGCAGTATACAACGAAACAATACGAAGGTCGGGCACTACGGAATTAGACCGATTGCCGGACAGATACGGAAAAATTACCTTGCTGATGTGGGCGCATAACCGCGGAACTGGACTGTTAGGACAGGAATCGGCGCGTAATAGCGTTGAAAAAATATTGGAATTCAAGGATGAACTTGAAACGCTTGTCAAGGAGTACCGGCCCGACAGGTTTGCGCGGCAGGAATACTTCATGAGCAGAGCCAGAGAAATTAGTAGTTACGCAGACTGCGACACCTATCCTGTAATGGCATTGATTTCATATATTGTAGTCGAGAATCGCTTTGCCGGAAACTGGTAGATTGGGGTGATGAAGTGCGTGATATTGGGCAAGATGTTGTTACACGAATGTATTTAAGGGGCGTATGCACAAACGCTCTTACTGATTGGCTTGGAATTACAAAAGATGAATTGTTTGAGTTTATGAGGAGCAGCAATGAATGGACCGAAGACGAATCCACTACAGTTAAAGTGATAGCAAAATCCTCAATGACGTTAAGCAATGAAGTGCATCGTTGTAAATATTGCAAAAAGCCGGGGAAAATGTATCACATTCACCACGATTGCCGTACCCTATGTCTGAATTGTCTGACGGATAAGCTCAACTATGGTGACAAACGCTACGAGAACTACGCATGGACAAGCATGACGAAGGATGAGATTTACGCTGCCTTCGTTAACTGCTATGTGGGTGGCTTTACCGCTTCAATGTCCGGATGGGAAGAATGCGCCACGGTGAATTATATAGGAACGCATGAAGGCGTTACGGAATGGTGTAATTGGCAAGACCAAAGCTGTACGGTTATTCCGGGTCGCTTTCCTCGGTACGACAGTATTATAAAAAACAGCGACATAAAACTGGAGCAATTAATTGGCATTTGGCACAACCGTCCTATTGAAACAGAAAAACTGTATAGCGAGTTTATGGAAATTTATCCGGATGGGATAGGAATTTACACCGACCACAGAGGTAGTGAGCTTTTAATGGACTGGTATATTGACGGGGATATTTTAAATATTTCTATCGATGACCGATTCACTTTTTACCGCGGTCCATTTTACCTACGCGAAACAGACAGCGTTACGGATATACACAAGGTTACACATACTTATCCGAGTTTGGGATGGACTGAACATGATGAAGCAAGATTTGCCATCAAAGGCAAATACTATAAAATTAGCTGACTTAAAGGGGGAGATTTTCATGCAACGAATAAAGAAAGTCTTATTACAGACTTTGTTATGCGCCATATTTATGGTGCAACCTGTAAACGCTGAATATATTTACGATATTGACGTAACTATCGTTAACCAAATTGACCAAGACACAGAAACGGAAAGCAACGAATACAAATCTCGCGTGAGTGAGTATCTGATGCTGCCTACTGTTGCGGAGTGTCTTGAATGGGAGATTGACCCAAAAATACTTGAGGACATGGAGCCGTTTCCAACGAATTTTAACAGGCTCAACAACCAAATAATATCAATGATGGAGAGGTATTGGAAACGCGGTTATTACTTGTCGGGGTATGATTTACGCTCAGCCATATGCGCGTTTAATTTCATTACGAAGAATCCGGGTCACGACTACAGGGTTATATTGAATTACCCGGTAGACGGCAGGAAATATACTTTTCTTAACATGAATCTGTTTTATATGGACTATCAAGAAATCATTAAAATGCACAAGTTCAGGGGTATTAATGTCGATGTCCGACGCGGCATGATTGACGAAACGGTCAAGTTCTTCCATGACTGGACACCAAGCCGATTTGAGCCGCCCGTTATACCACAGGACTACGGCATGTTCCCCACTAAAAAGATACGGCATGATTATGAAACACGGCAATACTACGGCTGGACAAATTCGCTGAAGGATGAATCTTATATATTTTATCTCGAAGGGAAAGCAAAAAAAGGAACTCCCGCTGACTGGTCGCTTCTTTACAGAGAAGTACAGGAAGAAATATTGGGCGTGAGAAACAAGGACAGCGAATACTATAACGAAAACTACGACACGAAGATATGGCGGCAGTCCACGTACTCTAGCAGATATTACATTGCGGACATTATGAACGGTCTTGTCGGGACTATTAACTCCAACGAATTGAAAAAGACTAAAGTTATTCTCCCCGCCGGAGCGAAGGTATCTTCGCGCGATACTGTTAATGGTGTACTGTTAATTTCAGAAATCATGAATAAACTCGGGTACGCAACGGGAACACCAAGCAAATCAGAAATTGAGCGTGTATTAAAATACTCCGGCTTAATTGTTACTGCTGCAAACCAAAACAACTACTACAGGTATACCGGTCAAGGTGCTTTTAACGCTCTGAGGGAAGAAATAAGAAAGGTTTACAATGAAACATTTTCAAACACAGCATGGCATTTGTCCGTTTCATATCTTGTGACGGCGAACGCTGTTCAATAAAGCAAATTCGCCATGCCGGGGCTTACGCTGTAATGAAATATTTGATTCCTTGCCTGTTGGTTTTACTGCTTATATTGATTTTCTACCCGAACGATTACGACGAGGCAGAAAATACAATATACATAGAGAACAATAAATACTATGTCGTGTATGACCGGCAAAATATCTTTACTGTGCCTGATGTAACCGCAATTGGCGCGGGTGGCAGGTCAGGAACTTTCGGAGTAAGAGACATCGAAGAATGGATTATGCCCTATCCGAACAAATAATTTATCCGAGTAAATCTCTAAAAAGCAACACGAAACTGCTGTAATTTAGATTAATTACTCGGATAAATTTATTATAAACCACTCAGTTTTTCTTACTTCGTTTAGTCAGAAATGACAATGTGGAGGCGCGAGTTTTTTCAGATGATTGCAATTCGGAATCTATACCTTCTATCGGTTTCCCCCTTTCTCTCAAATATTTGTTCGCTAACTCTGGGGTTACGCTTGCATATACAGTAGTTGTTGTTATAGATTCATGCCCCAAGAAAGCCTTGATTACTACGAGCGATTCCCCGCATTCCAACATATGGATTGCTATTGAATGCCTGAAAGAATGAGGTGTATATGTTTTTCTTTTGAAAAGATCAGGGTATGCTTTCTTCAATTTGAGGACGTATTTTTTTACTATAGCTTCAACGCAAGATATTGACATATGCTCATGTGTTTGGCTGGAAAATACGTGTTTTTTCCGGTCTTCTGCGTTGGATGCACTCAAATTTCTACTATTCAGATAGTTTTTAAGCATTTCAGCACAATTTTCAGGTATTGTTACCATCCTTGCTTTATTGCCTTTGCCTGTAAGCCGTATGTTTGTTTCTTCACCGAAATAAATGTCATTTAACGTCAAGTCGCATATTTCTTGAGCGCGTGCACCACTGGCATAAAGGAGGCAAAGTAACATTGTATCTCTTTTACCAATGGGCCTTCTCATATTCGGCACGCTCAGAATTATCGCTATTTCTTCTTTGGTAAAATACTTTATGTCTGGTTCTTTAGGCGTTTTTTTCTTGGGAATGTCTTTGATATTTGAGTAAAACCTTAACGAGTCGCTAAAATTGTTTTTTAATGCGTACTTTGCAAATGAAGAAATAGCCGTGCGTCTGAGGTTGCGAGTAACTGGAGAACAGCCACGTTTGTTTTCCAACCACAGAAGGTATTCCAAAAGATTTTCATTTGAAAGACTGTCAAATGTAACCTTTTCAGGCGATATTCCTTTTTCTTCGTCCAAAAAATCAAACAGAAGCTGAAAGGCATACTGATATGATGTGATAGTGTTATCGCTGCATCCCTTCACATCAGGCAGATACGATTCAAAGTAATCGGCAAGAGAAACAAGTAATTTGTTAGTCTTCATCAAAGCTCACCTCCGGAAACAAATGCCCAATCGCCGCATTAACTCTATGATGCGACTGCTTATAGACCGTATAGCTTGAACGCAAATACGTTTCAAGTTCTTTAGGACTGTCATGTCCAAGATATGACGCTAAAACCGGTGCGGTATCCTCAAAACGGCGCCCTTCAGTTTCTGATTTCAAAAACGATTTTAGAGTGAAACAATGCCTAAGGCTGTGGGGACAAGGACCGCGTTCATTCTTACGACGCCTTGAATAATTAATGTTAGCCGCAGCGAGTATTTTTACGAACCAGTCATAAAACATCTTGTTATTGCAGGGTTTGCCGGATGTATGGGTGCTTTCAAAAAGATAGTTATCACAAATGCTGTTGATGCGTGTCAATTCACGGTAACTTCTTAGCAATTCCGTCACAGAGTCTTCCATCGGAACAAAACGTTGTTTCAAATTTTTTGATTCCTTAATTGTAAGGATGCCGTTTTCGAGATCAACATCTTTCCAGCGCAATGAACATCCTTCACCCAATCGCAGACCGCAACTATATAACACTCGCAGCAGTATCGGAAAACTTAGGGTTGATTGAGTTAACGCATTTTCAAATCCATAATTATCAGCGGTTAAAAAAATACCCTCAAGTTCAACATCCGAAAACACATATGGCACATAGTTTGATTTAATTTTTGGCGACTCAGGGCAACTTGCCTCAATGCCGAGTGATACAAGAAATTTTACAAACCCGCTTATATTTGATATGTCCTGTGCTTTTGTACGTAAACTAACATTTCGCGTTTTTGTCCATTCGGTAATGGTTCTGGCTTCCAAAACTTTCGTTGTCAGATTGTTGTTTACCATATATCTATCCAAACTTCGGAGCGAACTTTGAATTTTGCATATATATCGTTCTGATTCTGACAGCAGAATAAGATATTGTTCTATTTCAGAAGCAAATACACTCGAAAAAACATATATCATCATTGTTCGCCACCTGTCACATTTTGATAATTCATATATTCTGCCAATTTTCCTGTAATTGGAGGGATTTTAATTGCGCAAGAGCGAAGCGATTCAATATCAAACTTCACATAATGTTTGGTCGCAGTAGGATCCTCATGTCCAAGTAGTTTTCTGACAGCATCATACGGAATTTTTTCAGCGACAAGCTCACTTGAAAAAGTCATGCGCAATGCATGTCCGCCGCATTTACGCTCTCCAATATCAACATCTGCTCTTTTAAAGTAGTGGCTAACTATGTGATATACCCTTTTTATTGGTCGGATAGGCGGTGTAAGAGTAATAAAAATATTAGGGATGTCTGAATCCGGTCTTGACGAAGAAATATATGACAAAAGTGCGTCTTCAATTTCCGGCAAAAGCTCCAATCGCTGAGGTATTTCCGTTTTTATCTGAACAAAGCGGATTTCTTTATTATCAAAATCAACATCTCTCATTTTCAGATTCGCTATATCACAGGAACGCATACCAAGTCTTAGCGCCAATAATATGACGGCGAGGTCACGTTTGCCGGAATTAGCAGATGTATCGCAGCAATTCAAGAATTTCGCTATCTCGCTCTTTGTGTACACTGATGGAATCGGATGTGGAGTTCTGACGGCAGGAACAATCGCTGAATAATCAAATGAAATAACACCAATATCAAAAAGGTAACTTAAAAATCCTCGGAGCGGAGTATAGAAGTTTGGCTTATCACTTGTTTTTTCAAAAGCATTGTATATTATTTCTGGCTTAATTTCGGCACAATTCTGTATGCCCGATTCATCGAATTTGAGCAAAGCCTTGTGGATATTGTAACGATGTCTTTCAACGGTAGATTCTTTCAAGCCTCTTCGCCGTAAGGCTTGAAGATATCCTGTTAATTCTTCCATAAATTGTTTTGGGCATTCTCGGCTGTGACAGGGTATCCGAAGCTTAAATTCACCACGTTCTTTATAATCATTGAAACGACGCACCACGCATCTCATGAGTTTTAGCGTTTTTATTTTGAATCGTCCTGATTTTTCTGATTCATCTAAAAAATTCTCACCGATTGCCGGCGAATACATGTTCAGATGTTTTTCAAACATAAACAGGGATAATCGTTCAATTACCCATTTATATCGATCCATAGTCGATTCTGTATAACTCAATTCCAAAAGATGCTGTGTGAATAATTTCTCGTCTTCTGCTAAACATCCATATCTTCTCATTACAATGCCTCCCGTTGATTAATAAATGATTAAAGATTTATTGTAACTGATAACGGAAGATATTTATCCAAGTAAATTTTTGATTAAATACCATATTTACAAGGTTTTAGTCTTTTTGCTCGGATAAATTATTTGTTCGGATAGGGCATATTATCCGAGTTGTCGGATAATATGCCTGTAAGAGACGATGAGGATTTTTATATTTCCTCGCTAATCGGTTATAGAATTTTAAGCGGGACTACCCCCAAATACCACAGAGGATTTGACTTCTCAAACGGCAAATATGATTCGGATGTACTGTCAATCGGTGCTGGGAGCGTTGTCGATATAAAGCCGAACCCAAACAACAGCTCCGGCTTCGGAATCTGCCTAACAGTCAGATACCGTTCAAGCAAGATAGGCAATTTCTGCGTGATTTACGCGCATCTTAATTCCTATGACACTAAGTTGGAGCTAGGCAGCCCGGTAACAAAAGGACAAGTCATCGGAAAGATTGGCAGCACCGGAGAAAGTACAGGACCACACCTTCATTGGCAAATGTTCTACGGTGTGAAATATTCCGACTTATATAACTCTTTCAACCCATTTCAAGTGTTGTATCCTGTGGAAAATTCCGCGAAAGCGATTAACGCCGCATATGGAATAAAATTTTATGCTTCGGAAAGATACAATTCGGAGAAAAGATTTTATGCTGCTTTCGAAGCGAATAAAACAAAATATCAAGACCTTTACGACGAGAACATGAGGTTGGGCGTTTTGTTCGCCGATTTTTTTAAATAAATAGGCAGGTGAATTAAGTGCGTAAGTTTATTATTTTTCCGGTAATTATTTGTGTATTCGTAACCGCAGTAATTGCGGTTTTTTGTTTTATTCTCGTTGACAAAAACGAATCGGTTGCTCAAATTGCCGTGTCGGAGTTTGTGCGAGTACCGCAAATTACTTTTAACCAAACCATCATTGAAGCGGTCACAATATGCGCAACGGCTCCGTATCGAATATATTCGAGCGATGAACTTCACAAGTATTTTATCAGTGAAATAGCGGAAGAAATTCTGTTGAATTATGAGCCGGTCATCAAGCCATATGAGGAAACACAGATTGAGTTTGAAGAACAGTCTTTGCCGGAAATCGGCTCGATATTAATTACACTTGAAGATGGGTATTATGCCGTAAAGCTGAAATTTGGCGAAGTTTTCTACAATTATCGTCTCGTAGTCTCGCCGAACAAAATTATCACGCAAATAACGGATGGAGGGGTTACTTTTGAATAATTTAGTAATTCTGCTGTTAATATTTTGTTTCCTGTTATTTTCTTCTTGCTCGAAGCAATCCGTTCCTTTTGTAAATGAAGCCCGGGCAAAATCCGTTGACGCAAGAGCCGGGCAAAGTTACGCGCAGTATGCCGTTTATAACCCGGCATTTACCGCTGATGCAGGCATAGAAGCTATGGATGTAGAATTTGCAAAGGGACTTTTCGTGCTGTTAAATCCTTCAGAAGAAAATCTGAGAATTTTGTCCGAAACAGAGTATGTATCAATTTATTACAACCGGCTTGGGCAAGTGTTGGTTGAGATAAAGGGAAAATAGTTTGAGAAGCCTCTTTACTTGCTTGGCTATAATTTTTGCCTCACTCCTGTTGTTGATATTCTTCCCTGTGGGCGACAATCCCGGAGACAGCAGTATCTACATACGGACTAACAAGACTGATATTTACAGGGATATCGGAGTTGGAAACGCAGAACCGTTCCGGTCAGAAAGGGTAAGAGAATCCGTTTTCGCAAACAATGGGCAGATGCTCGGAGGTACGATAAACGACGGAGGTTATTACCTTCCTTACGCTCAGCTTGTTGTCGGAAACGTGTACATGACACAGCTTTCATATTACGTCCAGACAAGAGGCCCGTGGGCGAGCACGGTATTGAACCATAATTCTACAAATGCGACTTTTGCAAGGGCGGGTTGCGGATATACGTCGATGGCGATGGCTATTTCATCTATCACAAACGACAGCAGTTTCACCCCGCTTTCGCTCAATCCTGTCCTTGGCACATCGGGAAATAATATTTGCACCGGCGGGGTTTATAACTGGAACGGAATGCCTTATTACATGAATCTTACCGGTTTGAACAACGATTGGAGGGTGATATATTCGGGTGAAGCACTGACCGCCGACAAAATCAGGTTTGTAATTGACAGCGGCGGATTCATTATTGCCAGAGCCGGCGCACTCGGTCCGTACACTTCAGGCGGTCATATGATGATTTTAAACGGCTATACAACAGATGAAGAAGGAAATTTCAAGGAAATGATTATACAAGACCCAAACGTGACCGGAGGCATATCGTCGGGAAGGTTCGCGCGTTTCGGTACACGTATCCGCGTGGATACAGAAGATTGGCGGATATACGACAATTTGCTGTCAACAACCAATGCTGCCAGATATGGCGATATCTGCATAGCGACCGCTCATATTCCTAAGTAATATTTAAAATAAATAGGAGTTGAAAGTATCATGATAAAAAAGCATATAACCCTGCTCATCATCGTCGGATTCGCGGCTACCTTATTAATTGCGGCTGTGGTATTGGTTTTCTTGGGTACTCAGCCTAAGGCTAACCTATCTTCGAGAATAATCGACTCCATTGAAACAATTCTTATGGATTGGGAAGAGCTTGGACATGAAACAGCGAGCATAACCGTGACGCAGGATATGGCGGCTCTTTACACACCGGAATCGCTTAAAAAGCTGTGCCGGTTGCTTGGCGGCGATGACGACCTGCAAATATCAATTTACTATACCAACCACTTCAACAGCTATAACAAGCACGGTCATTTAATTATCACAAAGGATTATGTCGGCGTGCCGTTCATAGATAATGAAGGCTTCAATTTATACTACTACTTCATGGTTACGTCGAATGGAAAAGTATATGATATCGTTACTGGTTCTTGGAAATGAAAAAGATTGCGTTCTTGCTTATACTCTGCTTTCTCTTGGCGGGATGTTCTCGGAAGGAAACCATGCCGGAGTTTCTGCCATTATCAAAACACGGGGATTTTTACATTGGCATTAACGAAAACGGTACAGCTTACTTTGACTTCGGTAACGGCGAATTAAGCGTTATTGGACTGGGACGGACAGTTATTGAAAAATTTACTTGTGATACACCCAAGCTGCTCGCGACTGTTTATGACCGGACTGCAATTATCGCGGCGGGTGAAAACGTAAGCGACGCGGGCGGATACGCACTTGGTAATCTATATATAACCGGCAAGGAAATAATTGTTTTCAATTTCGCAGACCTTTCCGTAATGGAGCGGCTGCCATTGAAAAAGGCAGGTGTTACACGAATAAGCGACTATGACATTTTTGTTGATAAAATAAATTATTTATGGACTGCGGTAAACGACACGACGGAGTACATGGTAACGATAGACGCAAAGGAGAATCCGGTTTTATATGGAAATGACAAGATTGTTTATTACGAAGGCGAACAAATTTTCATAATGAATGTAACAGGACTGCACGAGGAGCCGGTGGATTTTAAAGATTACTACGAACGGTTCATGCAGGACCAGTCACGGATTGAGCTTTTACGTCGAGGCAACAATCTTCACGATTTTATATGTCTTGTTTTCAATGATAATTTTTGCTTCATTTCAAATTCAGGGTATTTAATATTTTCCAGATGATTTCAAGAAAGTGAGATGAAATATTAAAAATTGGGGGAGGTTTCATATGCGGAGAATTGCGGTTTTTCTTTTAGTGGCGGCTTTTACGATAAATATAACAATTTCTACAAACGCGGAGCAAGCGGCGGAAAGAAAACAGTTAGTCGTTGAGGATAATTATTTTCGCTCAAATACATACAGAATTTTACAAGCTAAAAACGGTTACGATATTGTAACTGTAAGCAGCAGAGAGCGGTATAAACAGGCTGTTCAATCGACCAAGGAAGTTCTTCGGCTTCCTTTTGCATTTGATGTTAATGAGATAAGTGGCGGGTTTTTGATGCCTTCCGAAATTAACGGTATTGTAATGGACATACCCTATAACTATTATTCACCGCTGGAATCGTCTTCCACATTTTACTTTACATTGTTGTATAACGGATGGGAGCTGGAATATTACAATGCCACGAGCCTGTGCATCCAAATCGGGCTGGTAAATAATAAAGGAATTACGTGCAGATTAATAATTTACCGGGATTATATGAAAGTGTATTGCAACCTTATGTAAAAAGCCAAAAACGATAAAAGCAAGCTGCCGGAATGTAAAAACACCCGGCGTTTTTTTGTGAGTAAGGATGTGATTTTATGGTGTTTGCTGAAAAGCTGTTGCTATTGCTTAACATGATTTTTGTCACTTTTAAAGTGACAACCCGGGATTTGTATGTTATCCCGTGCGCGAATATAAAAGAATTTCTCACTATCGCCTGTATGATAGCGGCAGTGAACATAACTGCCCGCTTATTGGGTATGCCCGCTTTCCTCGACTATAGGGGCTGCATTGTCGGTGTAGCAATTCTTGGGATAGTTTACTTATTTACAATGAAATAGAATTTGCTTTGTTATACGCACTCTAAAAACTGTTATATATATAGAAATTCAAACAAAGCGGTCAATGAATGCTTTTAGAAGTAAAACCATACCGGCTAAAAGAAAAATCAATAAATTTTACGGCACGCAAAACAAATACAATTGTTACATGAGAGGGGTGAGTCAGTGAATGAAAGCGTTAAAAGATAACTGTGCCATGACCGATTTTGACATTGACCTGTTTCAAGAAAACAGGGATACATTGCAAAATTTTTTTGGAAACAACAGGATTATCGCGCTCTTCGATATACCCGACGGATGCGACTCGCGTTTTAGTGAGCCGTTTACGGTTTTCAACAAGAGTTTATTGTACAGCAAATTCTTTACTGCCGTTTCGGTACAAGGGACAGAGAGCTTTTCTATTTATATCACGAATTCCTTACTGAATAAGGGTAACGTAATCAAGATGGTAAATGATTTTTATGAATACAACGGTTCAATTTTTGTAAAAACAATACCGCCCGATTTACTTAAGCTGCGAATGGAAGGAACGTTCGGGTTTAGGAAAATACAGTTGGGTTCAAACAGCGTTCCGATTGAAATTTGCTACCCGAAAATCATATCCGCGCACGACGCTCACTACCATCTATCGTCTATTAAAGATGACCCGTCCGAAATCCAAATAGTTCCCGAACTGCCGGAGCGGTATCCAATTGAAAAATATATCGACAACCTTGAGGAAATACGCAAAAGGATTTTACCCGAATCATTGGTTGTGAAAATGAATTTTTCCGCGACAGTATCGAAGGTGGTGAATTAATGTACGGATTCAGAAACGACGGTGTTGCGGTAAAGCTCCCTATGGGGCTGTACGACTCTAAAAACACAGCAATCGAATTCGCGGCGAAAAACGATTATTTTGCCGTGATATTCGAAAACAAGTATTTGTTTAAAAACAATCAAAGCTTGTTTACAAAACAGCTTGGGTCTTTACGCGTTTTGCAAACTGTACCTGAAAATGCAAAATTATTTACAGATAATGATGAGTCAATAAGGGAAATCCCTTTTTACATCAAAGGAATTTTTGGGATTAACTCAAAAAATGAAATTTACACAAAGCTACACGCACCGGAGTTTGTCACGACATCTGGGAATAATTTTAAGATTTACCTGTCAGGCTCAGATATTGTGTTCCTTATCGTCGAAAGCCCAAATACTCTATCTCTGCGAGATGTGATGAATGATGCGAGGCAGCTTGCCGCAGAAACCCATGGACTCGGAAAATCGGTGGGGATAAAAATAACGCCGACAAGCACCGGATTTTTCAACTTAAAGCAGTAGAGGTGGCGAATATGAATATTTCTCAATACCTTGAAACATACGACACCATCATTTCCATATTGGATACGGTCAAATACGGCTGCCGCACCTTGACAACGAAGAACCGGCTTCTGAAAGCACTTAACGATATGGTCGAAGTAACGGGGGATTTCATGGAAGTCAACACCATCCGTTTTCATATCGATGCTATGCTGTTTTCCGTGGAGCCTGTAGAGGAATTGCCGGAAGGTACCGTGACAGATGAAGTAAAAAACTGTATTACGGACGGGATACGAGCGGTTCACAGGGCGATTGCCTCGGCGTTTTATTCTGAATATTACGAACTGGAAATCGGTGAGTACGCCGAACAATGCCCGGGATTATTAAGAAAACTGGTCGCCGATGTTATACTTGGCGATTATAGGTTAGGAGGAACGGCAGTATGATTCGTGACTTTATTTCCATCGACTATATCTTGCAGCAGTTTGAAACACTGCTGCACATAAACCCCGGAAATAACGATATAGCCGAGCAGGTGAAAATTTCAAGGCTCAACATTGAAAGTCAGTTAAGGATTTCCTTTGAAGATAAGACAATATACGAAATGAATGGACGCGACGGAGTTGACATGTTTCTGTCCAATGTCACGGAATGCCTAAAGAATTTGTCTTTGTACACCCTCATTTGCTCATACGACCGAAAATATTCCCAAACAATTAAAGATGTCAACTATCTCGGCTCAGAACCCACAAATCTGATTAACTGTTTAAAGATACTCCAGTTTGCACAGTTACAGCACCGAAGGACGGAATTTTTAACTGAACTGATACAATCGGTTTCGTCGATACAGGTTTGCGTGGTACGCCGTCTCTTTTGTGTGTTGGCGGTTATGGAGAACATCGGCCACTTAGACGGAGTTTCAATAATCGCAAGCTATTTGGTTTTGGGCAAAAATTCCTGAATGGGGGTGAAATGAATGCCGAACCGGGCGACCATTAGCAGCAACCCCTATGAATTCAGTACAGGCGGCGTTAATTATAATGAGTTTTTATCTGTGCAGAGAATTCTTGACGAAATTAGGGAAAAGAACAGCGATTTAGCGGACGAACTAAGCCAAAGGCAGATTTCGTCCGCGTATTTACAGCAAGTTTTAAAGAATATGAAGCCAAACGCCCCAAAGGTTGTCTTTACCCTGCCGCATAAGGAGCTGGGAGACAGCAATTGCATCCGCACCCTTGAAGAAATAATCGTCTTCAATTTTAACAAACGGAATACAAAGGAGGTTTCAGCCATCTTTGCGGTTTATGATGGGAACGCGCCCAAGCAGGTCGATATCGGAATGACAACGCTCCGGGTACTGGAAGCGGTTTTCGCAACTCCGGGCAGAACGATACCCGAGATGGAAGCAATTATGTATTTACAAGGCGAATTTCTCCGCAACATTCCTCATATACGGTACAAGCATAATATGTTGCCATTCCTTTCCTCATTGCCAAGAGAGAACCCTATTGTAAATGGAATAGCAAATAAGCTAACCGAGTTGTGCGAAGCCACATAAGCCGTGTTTTACGAGCTTGCGTTTATCATAAAAGATGCGGGGCTGCTTCTTGTCATTGTCGCTATGACACACCAAGCAATTCATAAGCCGAAATACCGGCTTTTTTATTGCATTTGCGTATTTTTATTATTATTTATTTAAAGGACGATTTACAGAATTTCAGACCTCAGAAAAAATATCGCTTTGAGATACTTGGAGGTCATATGGACAAGAAAACAATTATTATCATTATCGCTGCATTTGTGCTGGTTGCCGGTATCGGAACCGGCATTTATTTTACGTTAAAAAGCTTTAACGCGCTGAAAGAGACTATCACCGAACTTGAGGGCGAGTTAGACACGCTTGAATGGATGATTGCCGCATACGGGGAAACTGTTGACGTTTATAAAATAAAGGAAGGCGTGGAAATTCATCACGGAACGGAATTTCGGCTTGAGGATATTGACATAATGGCGATTCCTGAATCCATGCTGACGGAACAATTTGTAACGAACCCAATGTTTTTAACAGGTTGCGTCTACCGTGTTGATGTATCGCCGGAAACACCGCTCATTTGGGACTTGTTTGTCTTTGAAGAAGTCGGTCAGACTCAGCGTTTCTACGACATAGTAGCGGATGTATTCCCCATTGAGCCGGCTGTCGGTCAATACTACGACCTTCGTATAGTCATGCCGAAAGGTCAGGATTATGTCGTGCTTTCTAAGAAAAGAGTAGTAAATTTCTATAATTCCGCTATACGTGTGAAGCTTGACGAGGAAGAAATCCATCAGTACCAATCCGCCCTTGTCGATACCTTCTTAAACCCGGGAACATATCTGTACGTCACCACTTATATTGAGCCGAATATGCAGAAAAACGCAATGCCTTACTATCCGGTGGGCAGATATGTTATGCAGATAATGGAGCTTGACCCGAATATTGTAATGCTTGCCGAACAAGAAATGGTTCTGAGACGGAGACTGTTATTCGAGTCGGGACTTAATGAAAGCACCGCGAGCCCGGAAGAAATCGCTTCGCAGATTATTGCCGGAAGGTCTGAGCAGGTTAACAGACTGACAACAGCAGCACAGAACGTAATTCAGCAAAAGCAACAAGAGGAAGCGGCAAGAGCCGCCGCCGAGGATAGGGAATACAATGCCGAAAACAATAGCGGTTCAAGCAACGAATCAAGCAACCTAATGTCAAATACTTATCAGAACCCGCTTCAAAGTCCATCGAACCCAAGCGGACAAAGCGGCTCACCATTCATTGAGGGAGGGAATTAATTTTATGAACATATGTCTTTTGGGATTCACAGACAAGAGACCGGTCATTTATTCGCTCCTGAAAGTTCTTGGGCAAGTAGGAAGAACGCTGTTTATCTCACCAAACTTGCAATTCAGCCAATTGGCGGAACATTACGAACAGGACTTTGAAATAATGGGTGCAAGGGTAGTTTGCGAGCCGATTTCTTTCGGCGAAATTCTTTCCGGGCTTGATATTGAAGAGTACAACTACATTATATTTGACTGTTTGGTAGAGGTACCCGAGAAGATAGACATTGCGATTATACATGACAATCTGGATTACTACAGAGATTTGCTGGACGGTACGGACGAGGAAACATTTAGGCTTTTTATAAACAAATCGCTTACGAAGGAAAAGGTAAACACATTTGTCATGATCCCGGCTGCAGCGGTTGAAAAGACCTGTCAGCAGATAGAAAATATAAAACTGCCGTTCCCGTTCGCATCATGGGCTCATAATAAAATGATGTCCTTGCTGCTTGGGCAAATTTTGCAAATGCCGCCGGCAAACGCTATGAAATATCTTAAACGAGGGGTGAAGGCTTGAAAATATCTGTTTTTTCACCTGTACACGGTCAAACCGGCAATACTGTGACATCGCTGTTCTTGGCGATGTCACTGGCTCTTACTCAGCGGAAAAATATTTGCCTGACGCATACCGATTTCAGCTCCACCATTATACAGGAAACGCTTGGGCTTGATTTGCAAGATGATGTAACCCGGTCGCTGTCTCAGGTTTTCAGACTTCTAAGCTCAGGCACGTTGTTAGAGAAGGAGCTTACGGATTATGCTATAAGCATAATACCGGGTCTTGACCTGTACACTACACACAATGTTGTGCTTGAATCCAATGAGCGTTCGAATTTCATAGAATTCCTTTTTAACAGGATGAAGAGCTATCACCATATCGTTATAGATGTCGATTCGGGACTGCGTGATAAAACCACCGAACTATGCTTTTCGATTGCAGATACGGTTGTTATAACCGTTTCACAAAATTATCATGTTCTAAAAATGGCGAGGGAGCTCGTTAACGGTGATGAGTTCAAAAAACTTACAAAGGGAAAACGTATTGTCTACGCGGTAAATCGGTTTAATTCGGAAGTATGCAGGCTTTCAGACGTGGCTAAGCATATCGGTGTTAAGACAAAGGATATTATAATTATACATGATAATCATTTTATATCGCGTTGCTACAACAAGGGTGTCATTGAAGATGTGATGAAACGCGCATTACAGAAGGACATTCGTGTATTGGAGCTGTACAACGACATAAAAAATGCGTGCCGTATTCTCTTAGGTAAGGAATTTATCTGGAAGGAAACGGCACCGAACAGAAAATATGATTAACAGCATTTTAATTATCGTAACTGTTGTTGCCATTGCTGTTGGATTGGTTATATTTTACACTAGAACGAGAAAAGAAGCGGCTGTTTTATATAACACTGTGGAGCTGACCTTTGACAAACTGTTGGAAACCGTAAAAAACGAACTTTCAGAACTTGTTAAGGAAGATACTTTCACCGGTTCAACGGAGGCTGAGTTCAATTCGCTACTGCGAAGAAAAACAAGAATCTCTAACGCTTTGAGGGATTCCGTTTCCGGCTTGGACTCAGCTAAGGACATCGTCATTGACCTCATTTACAGCGTTGTAACGAGGCATTTGCCGACAGAGGAAGACCTGTTATCCGTCATTGAGTTTAATTCGGAGTTTTTAGACCCACATATCAAATTTGAAATCCTGATGTACAAGTACAAGAAGAAACACGGAAGAAAAGCTTTGTCTGTTTTCTTGGACACATACGAGCTGGCGCAGGCAAAATTCGTAATAGAGGATAAATCACGGGCATCCTATGTAATCACCACCGAAAATATTTACGAAATATACGAAAAAGAGAACCCGCAGCTTGCATATGTAGACATGGCGAAAATAATGTCTGTTTTATTATTCCAAAAGTATAAGGGCTTCGGGTGTATAGACACGGTACGGGAAATGGACATCAACGGCGTAAACATTGGCGCATCTGGGTCGATTCTTACGCATCTTCGTGCGCAGAAGCATGTGGCTCACAACTCCATTTGGATTTATTACAAGGGCAGATACATACATTTCAGATTTCTTAACATGGGTTCAGAAGAAGAAACACGGCGCATCGTGCAACTGGTATGCCGTTATAACAACCCCGGACCGCTTACCGAAAAACGCGGCTTTATCGTGAACACAATGTACGACAAGTCCCGCGTTCTCGCATTATGCCCGCCTCTGTCCGAATATTGGGCTTGTTTTATCCGTAAATTCGAGGTTACTCCGCTGACACTGCATCAGCTAATCCATAAGGACTACATCACGAACTGGGAATTAGCTGAAAACATGATACGGTTTTTAATGCGCGGGCAAGTGACAACCGCGTTTACAGGGCGGCAGGGTTCAGGTAAGACGACGATGATGGCGGCGGCTGTCGCGGACATCGACCCGCGCTACACATTGCGTATCATCGAAATGGCACCGGAGTTGTATTTAAGGGAAATGTACCCGGAAAGGAATATTCTTTCTTTACAGGAGACTCCCACAATATCGGCTTCCATAGCACAGGACGCATTGAAAAAATCTGATGCGGCTGTTTCCATGGTTGGCGAGGTTGCAACAGATGATGTCGCCATGCGCATGATTCAACTCGCGCAAGTTGCGTCGCTGTTTACACTGTTTTCCCACCATGCTAACACTCCCGAAGACCTTGTTTACGCTATTCGGAACTCCGTCGCGAACGCGGGCGGCATTACCAACATCAAAACAGCCGAGCAGCAGGTTATCGACGTGCTAAAAGTCGATGTTCACCCTGATTTTACGCCGGACGGCAAGCGATTCATAGCGAGAATATCCGAAATCGTAAAGCTGAACGAGTCCGTTCCTTACCCGGAAGTCAGCCGTAATGACTTTGATTACAGCAAAGCTGTGATGGACAGGGAATACTACTCCAGAATGACGGACCGCGAAACCTTTACCACCCGTTGTTTAATCCGCTACGACATTACAACGGATTCATATGTAGCCGAAGAACTTCCAAGTGAAGGGTTGATTAAATATATGCTTTCCGTCATGCCGGTTGAATTCAGAGACAGCTTCAAGGAATTCATTAGGGTGCAATGGGCTCATAAACTTTGTCATTGATATACCTTGTATAGTCATAAAACTTATCTTGACAACACAATGCAAAAACTATGGTTTATTCAAGACCCTATACAATATTTATGAAAAGTAAAAAAATTAAAGGGGTCTTTTGGCAAATATAGGTGTAAGACCATTTAATGAAGGAGGCGAATTTATAGGTGTAGCACCAATTCTGGTATTTGGTATTTTAGGCGTTGTTCTGATTTTACTTGTAGTAATGCTTGTTTTCATGATGACGCGGAAAGGCAAAACCACAATACACCGAGGCGCAAAGGGGCATCTAATCCCAACATCCGTCTGGCTTACATGGTTTAAGCGGCTGTACAATAATCCGTTTACGAGGCAGGGGCTGCTTCGCGTCCATACGAGCGTTGCCGAGCTGTCCATATTTACGGACATTGAAGCGCGAGTAACGTCATTGAAGGTATATCTGACCGGTATCTTGATTTTTATTGCAGTTATCATCGCATCAGCGTTCTTGTTGAAGGACGCTTTTTTTGTGTTGATTTGCATATTGTACGCGATGGTTATGCGTGAGGTTGTCGTCAATAAAAAGCTGGACAAGTATCACAGTAAGCTCTATTTGCAACTAAGTGACGCGATATCGTCCTTGAGGCAGGAGTACATCCGCCTTAGGTCAGTAACGGAAGCACTTGCCGCCTGTGAATGCGGTAGTTTGGTTCAACGCCCTATCAACGAAATCCACTCGATATTGTCATCTTATAATGTACAGGAGAATTTGGAGGCTTTCTACAACTCCTCCCCACTTAAAGTCATACAGACCCTTGCCGGCGTATGCTATGCGATTAACCGCACTGGCGATGCCGTTCTTTCTGACGGTTCATCAAATTTCGTTTCGTCGTTAAGCCTTATTTCAAATGAAGTCAATTTGGAAATCAGGAGGCTAAGGTTGCAAAAATCCCAATTCGGTTCATTGGAACTCTTGCCGGTTTTGCCGGTGCTTGCACTTGGACCGATTAAATCATTTTTCATAAACACCATACCGGGTACGGCGGTAATCTACAACGGCATGTTGGGCTATCTAATCACAATTTTAATCATAATCTGCTCAATTGCCGCTTTCAAGATTATTACCTCTATCACCCGGCCCGTAGCAATCAAATATGACGACCGCTCGGATTTTGACCGCAAACTGCTCAGCAAGAAAAAAATAAGAATGCTGGTAAAACTCATTGAACCCGTAAAACTGAAGAGTCTGAATAAAAAATTTACCCTTTTAAAAAAGTCAATGACACGTCTGAATTTAGATTACTTATATCTCAGAAAAACATATTTTTTGATTTTTACATTCTTCGCTTTGTTATTGGTCGTGTTTATTTCGTTATCTTTGGGCAAAGATTTTGCTCGCAATAATGTCATGGAAGCGTCACTTATGTCGGCTGCCGAATTATCAAAAGCCGAGATAGATTTACTTCGCGCCATGGATGAAACATACCTTGCAAGCCAGTCGATGTCCGAAGATGAGATGCGCGCTCTTATTAAAACGACCATGCCCGGAATACGGGATTACGAAATGGAAGCACAGGTAAAACGTCTTTATGATAAAGCAAATACACTAGACAACCTGAAGTTCCACTTCTGGATTTTATGGATATGCCTGTTCTTCGCTTTTATTGCGTGGCATGTGCCGGAAATCATCTTGAAGGTCAGAACATGGTTGATTAAAACGGAAAGCGAAGAAGATTGCCTGCAACTTCAGACGGTAATAGGAATCCTAATGAATACGCCCATCGACACGCTGGACCTTCTTGATTGGATGTCTAAGCACTCGCGGGTTTTTAAGCCTATTTTGGTGGACGCGTATCAGGATTACCCTTCAGATGCTTATCAATCTCTTAGCATACTGAAGATGCGAGCCGGCATTTCGGAATTCCGGCGCATAGTAGATAAGCTGACGCTTACGGTATCACAGATAACGATTGCGGAAGCTTTCTCGGACATCATTATCGAAAGAGACCACTTGCTCAGGATGCGCGAAATCGCGCAGACGGAGTCGATAATGAAAAAACGTGCAATGATGTCTCCGGTTGCCATGTCAACGCTCGCGCTGACTATCGCGCTATATTTCATCCTGCCTATAGGGGTGCTGGGCGCAAGACAGCTAATTGATTTATTGACAAATTCGAGTTTCCTTTAATTTTCAGACTATGTAACTCATGGAGGGTTCACAATGAGAGCATTAATCGTATCCGGTATCAGACCGTGCGAGGTACACGGTTACTACAACGAATTTGATGTCGATTTTGAAGTAATGAATCGCGAGGACAGCGTTCATACCGTAATGGTGCCAAAGGAGCTGCCCGTCAATTTCGGCATTAATGACATGATAGAGTTTGACGGCAGTTTGCACACCTATTATATAGGCGAGATTTCCAAAACATATATCAAAATCACAGCCATGACCGTCATCGACCCCGATACATCCTGCGATAATACCATATGTATTACAGGCGTGATTAAGAAAATTGACCGGCGGCCGAACAACAACCCGGCAGGAACGGAAGATTACCGGATGCCTGTTACCCGCTTTTCAGTATCCGTACAGGAAGGCAACGAGCGCGAGTTGTATTACTGTGTAGCGTTCAAGAAGCAGGCTACGGACATTGCCGCTTTGGAGGTCGGCACAAAAATATTTGTACAGGGAAAACTCGCAAAACGTCACTTTACAGATAAATTTGAAAACGCGAAAATTGCGACTGAATTGTACGTACGGTTCTATTCGCCGCAAATCGAGCAATGGGATGGGAACGAAGAAAATGATTAACGCATACATCACCGACGAAGGCGTCAAGAGTATAATCCTTTCAATCGAAGTGAAAGGTCTTGGTAACTGCAGTTCGGATGAACACACGCTCAGAAGGTCGTTCATTGAACAAAAGTCGTATTATGCCAACAAGAATTTGCCCTGCGAAGTTATAGGTGTCATTAGCGGAAATTCGGCTATAGTTACCTTATTTGATAACAGCACAGCAAACATTTACTTTTGGAAATCGAAAAAACGCCTGTCCACACAATGGAGACGCGCCAACGGCTAATCTGAGAGAATGACAGATGTACCTGCTACTTTTGTGAGGCTTACGCCGACAAACACACTCAGAAAAAATCAAAAATCATTTAATGGAGTGTGAATTTATGCAAGACTGGAGCGAAGGGATAAAAATTGCCATTACCGCCATTGTAATTGTGGTTATCATCGGCTTAGTTTTCGGCTTCCTTTACATGACGCTTAATGCAAACGCCCGAAGTCAGGAAAAATTGGCATCAAATTTAACGGACTTCGACAAGCGCGCATTCGACCAATATGACCAATCCGAAATTGCCGGCTCTCAAGTTATCGCAGCAATCAAACAATTCCGCGACCAAGCTGTTGCGGTTCTCGTTGAAACAAAGGCAGACCCGGGCAAAGTTGTAAATTACTGCGGTACAATCGGCGCAACGGGAACAACGCCACCCGCGGCGTTTTCCGGTGCGGCATCGGCAACCATTCTTCCCACCGACGACGGAAACGGCAGGTTTGTACTTTCGGGAAATCGAGTTGTTTGGAAGGAATCACAAAACTACAACACACAAAACACGGTTAAAAAATCTTCCAGGGAATACATCAATCCTGCCGGCAAATTCGCGGCGAACCTTGTGTACGATGATAATAACGAAATTATTGCGGTGTACTTGAAACAAACGAAATAGTAAAAAAATAAAATGTAGATTGACAACAAAGATGGTAAATAACTCACCGTAAAATAACATGCAAAGTTGGTAAATTACACGGTATAGTTCGTAAATAATTGAATTTACTGATGTTTTTACCAACTTTGTCATGTAAAAAACGTAATAGTTTTTTGCCAACTTATGTGTCAGTATACATAAAAGGCAGTGACGGCAGCTATTTAACCGTCGCTGCCTTTTTTTAAAAGACAGTGTAACTCAAATATGAAAAATCGCTGTAGGCGAATCTAAAAAAACAGGAGGGGCAGCTTATGTCAGACTTAGTCAGTAAATACGTTGAGCTTGCCATAAGCGCGGCTCTTACGGCTCTTTTGCTTACGGTAGTTATTTTCTTTGTCAGTATCGGCGGTCAGGCATCCGCGGCGTACCAGCGAGAGCAGGATTCCATGTTCCGGCTTCAGGAACACGCCAAATATGCGGCGTACGACGGCACAACCGTTTCGGGCGCAGACGCGATAGCCTGCGTGTATAAATTCGCGTCCGTTTCAACAACGACAGCGGCGCAGCGTGATGTAAGGGTTTTCGTTGGCGGCTCGGAAAGGTTTTCAAACGAGTCAATTGCAACACTGGAAAGCGCGATTAATCCAATAGGAACGTATAACGCTCAGCTCCAATTTAACGCCAACGGCGCGGTAGAGTCGATTAGGTTTAATTAAAAATTTGCAAATTACCGGAGGTTGAATTTTGTCACAGGAATGGACCGAAGCCGTAAAGTTAGCTGTGGTCTCGATAGCACTTGTTGTGTTAATCGGGTTCATTATGACGCTTGCTACACTGTCATTGCAATCACAAAACAAGTTTGCCGACGATGTCACAAGCTTTTCTACTGTCACAAGCTGCTATGAATTGGACGGAATGACAGTTGACAGGATTACTGCCAGAACGATAGCGCGAAAATACTACGACCTTATACCGGTTTACATAACAAACACAGTAAACATGGTAGGCGACCAAAACAACCCTGAGGAATATATAAAGAGCCAAATAAACACAAACGGGCGGTATGAAATCACAGTGCGTTCCGACAGAAGCGATATTAATTTCCAAACTTATATTGTGATAAGGAAGGTGTAAATAACCAGCCATTTCTGAACAAAACCATAAACAGCTTCCAATCCTCATATACAGCGAGGCTGAAGGGTTTTGTTCATGTTTTAATAAAAAAACAAAACGGTCTAATGAACAAAACTATTATGAGTAATAAATGAACAAAATCCCACTCATATAGTTTTGTTCATCTTCTGTGAATGTTTTTAATACGCCGGCGTTTACGCCGGTGTCGAACAAGGGCGTTTAAGCCCTTGTTCCATCCCCGTTTGCTTCCTTATATTTATATATGGATACATGGATAAATACTTCATGGTTGATTATGTTATGTTTGTGGTTTTAAAATCATCGGCGTTCACGCCGATGTCAAACAAGGGCGTTAAGTCCTTGTGCTTGCAGGAGAAGCATAAAGGGGGATTTGGGCTCATGATAAGTGTTGTGGAATATCGGCTGGAGTATAACGAAATAACTTGCGGATTATGAACAAAACTCTAAATAACCTCCTAAATCATTATATGCAACGAGGTTGAAGGGTTTTGTTCATGATTCTATAAATAACCAAAACGGTTTAACAAACAAAACTACTCATACAATAAATGAACAAAGCATGACGCATATAGTTTTGTTTTTCGACCATAAAGGATTTAATACATCGGCGTTTACATCGGTTACGGACAAGGGCGTTTAAGACCTTGCTTTTATATAATACCGAGTTTGAAAAATCATATAATATTGTGTAGAATGGTGTTATTGGGAATCATTATTTACACAATAATAAGAAATTTGCGATATTTTATGTGAATATGTGACCGCACATCGAATTATAGGTTTATCGAACAGATGTAATAAACTGAGTTGGGGAGATGTCAAAATGGCTATGTCTTTTAACGATATCATGGATTATCGAAAAGGAAATCGCGAAGTGTATAATATGTTAAAAGATTATATTTCAAAAAATCATTTGACACCTTTTATTGGTGCGGGTTTATCTGCTTTTATATATCCTGCTTGGGGTAAAACTTTATCAGATATGTGCGGAAATTTCATTGATATGAACGAACATAAAAATGAATATATAAAAATAATGGACTTGATTTCTAATTATAAGTATTTATTGGCGGCATCTTCAATAGAAAAAGTATTAGGAGAAAGTCAATTTTATACATTTTTGAGAAATATTTATGGTTTAGATAAGTTTACTGATAACCATAATTTGAATAAAGAAACGGTGTATTTATTACCGTATTTATTTACCAATCGAATATTGACAACCAATTTCGATCAACTCATAGAAAAGGTATATGCTGAGCATAAATCCATGTATACCGTAGGTCTACCAAAGAACAGTAGATTGTTTTTCAATTCTTCTGAAGAAAATAACTGCTCTATAATTAAATTGCATGGGGATATAAAATTATCCGATAATAATGATATTGTATTTACACATACGGCATATAAACGACACTATGATAAATCTAGCGAACTTTACGAACGTCTTAATAATATTATGCAAACATCTCTATTATTTTTGGGATGCAGTCTAAGTATTGATAAGTCTATGGAAATATTAAAAAGAAAAAAGACAGAAGGATTGATTCATTTTGCAATAATCGACGCAATTAACTCGGAAAAATCGGCAAAAGCAAAGAAACTTGCAGATACTAAAAATATTTTTTCAATCATATACCCAAGCGGTGAATACGACTGCGTAAGAATCATTTTAGAAAAATTAATAGAAGACATTTATCCGGATAAATATAGTACATTGGACATCTATTTCAATAAAATAGCGAATACATCAAACAGATTCATCTTTCGCTCTCAAAAGACTGATTTCATGGGAAGAGAAAGAGAAATGAAAGAATTACTTGAATTTGTTAATACCCCGAATGATTACCCTCTTTGGTGGGCAATAACAGGCTCTGGCGGCAGTGGTAAAAGTCGGCTTGCTTTCGAGTTGATAAAGAGGATTAAAAGTAAATGGTATTGTCAATTCATTTCAAAATACAAACACATGGATTTAGATAAAATTTTAGTATCTCTTAGCAGAGATACTCTTATTGTAATTGATTATGTGCAAGCATATTCTCATGATATAGGAGAGTTTTTGTACCGCATTTCTTCGCAGCCAATGCGGTACAAATTGCGAATTTTGTTAATTGAACGTGAGGATGTTGTTGATAAATCTTCTTCATGGCTTGATAATATTTTTAGGGGTTCATCGAGTAAATCGACAATATTAGAAATGGCATTCAATAATGACTTGAAAATGTTAAAACTTAGTCCGATTCCATTCAAGAAAATGATAAAAATAATGGAATCATATGTGCATAACGTATGCGAAAATCAAATAACCTATAAGACGCTAGAACTTCTTTATACAAAACTTGCAATGATCGACAGTGATTTAAAACGTCCATTATACGCGATGTTCATAACTGATGCCTATATTAATGGGAAAAACGCTTTATCATGGGATAAGGAAAAGACGCTTGAATATGTAACAACAAGGGAGACAGATATTTTAAGAAATAATATAAAATATCTTCTGAATGACCAGGGCGATAGATTTTATCTGAATTTCGTTGCTCTAAAAGCTTTTGCCACAATATCGTATGGAATAACTCTTGATGATACTTTTAAAAATGAAATTCTTATTGAAATGGAGGATTACGCAAAAAGCAAAGGATGGAGCTTGAAATCATTATTATATACATTAGGGTTTGTAGAAAAAATGGATAATATTTTTTCGATTGCTCCAATGGAGCCAGATATAGTAGGTGAGTATTTTGTTTGGTCAGTTATAGATACTCTTGATTCAAATACTTTGATTCAATTATACGAGCAAATTAATAATGACATAAAACAAAGTATTTCTTTTTTCTATAAACTATTTAGAGATCATAAAGAATTAGTAAAATGCGAAATACATAAATTAATAAAAATTTATGATGATATTCAAATACAACACTCATCTGACAAGGAAAAATACTATATATTAATTGCTGATTCCACACGTTATTTTTCAGATGAATACACAAATTATGCAATCAATTTGTTTAAGAAGCTCTATGATGTAAATAAAGACAATAAAATCGGATTGTTATTATGCAGGTGTTTACGAAATTACTCGCACTTTGTGGCTTTAGAAAAAAGACAAGAATTATCTACTGAAGTAGGTATACTGTTCCGTGAACTTAATAGTTCAGAAGACTCAGCCTTCTTTTACGTAGGTACTCTACATAATTTAGCAAATAGACAAGATGTAGAGGATAAACTCAGCACATTGAAAATTATTGAAGATATACATGATATGTTCCCATACAACAGTGAAATAAAAAGAATTAAATCAGTAACTTATATAAGTATTGGTACAGGGTATCATCAAAAAAGTCAATACAATAATGCTGCTGTTTTTTTTGAAAAAGCAGTTAAAATGGGGAATTTAGATGGGAATTCTTTTTTAGCACACATGATTCGTCAAAAAAAAGCCCCTGAAAACTTTAATGGTTTGGATTTAATGGAGTTGTTATCGAAACCCATTAAGGAAAAGCATCCTTTAGGGATTATCAATGCTGTTCTCTACTCATCGTCTTTAGGTGATGAGAAAAACTGGTTTCTTGCGGATGAATATATGAGCAATATTTCAAACAATGATGATGTAAGTATTTTAGTTAATTGGGCGAAAAAATTATCTGTTTCTAAAAATGAATTTAATCAATTAGATGGTAAATTAACTTTATTATGGTTGATTAGACATAGATATATCAGTATTGATGCTCATGATTTTAGCCAAGCTGACTTGCATATGTACGTGAAATCAAAACTTCGGTATGTCCCGGAGTGGATAATAAAATGTATAGATATTGAATAATAAATCATTTTCGCCATAAACGTGACCTTATAATAAGTTTATAACAATAATAATTGGAAATTTGTAACCGGACCCTTCATTAATATTACGGAACATGAAAAAAATGAAATGTTCCAATAACATATATTATCGTATAAGCCTAACCTTGACCCGTATCATTTTTATGGATTCAAAAATACCTTTAAAAACCCGTAAATCAAGGAATCTTTGTCTATCTCTGTCTTTAAGGCGCACAACAAAGAACCCAGTGTTTATGCGGCGTTCAATGATTGAGGGTCAAGTTTAGCGTATAAGCGGGTTACTATTACAGTCCAGTATATTTATGTTTATAAAAGATGTGATAGCACACAACTATCACATCTTTTTATATACGAAAGGAGGACAAATTTCTAGGCAATTCTAACGCGGAGCTGCATTTTTAATTAACTAAAAATAAAATTAAGGAAGGAGAGTAACCTGTTTGATGGGATATTTAAGTTAAAAAAGCGGCATTCGCCGCATTAAAAGCAAAAGCCGGTAATCGAAACATAACAGGTTATTGGCTTTTGTGCATTGTATGGTAAAATCAAGTTATGAAAACAGAGCGAAAATACAGATACGA